>Ga0157369_10001420_pt1 | contig 29419 bp, 32 predicted proteins | sample C25metaG_FD_113461 | JGI IMG/M metagenome (GOLD analysis project Ga0157369, IMG submission 113461) | Corn rhizosphere microbial communities from Kellogg Biological Station, Michigan, USA - C2-5 metaG | ecosystem: Host-associated > Plants > Roots > Rhizosphere > Soil | place: USA: Michigan... | reverse complement strand
TCTAGGGATGCGCTCTGCTTCCTGGAAGGCAAATCCCAGCAGTGCTTTGAGCTCCCCGCATACACGTCCGAAGCGATGCCCTTCCGAGTATGGAAAAGGCGAATCGGGCGCGCATTCTCTGACTAGAGTCGAGCACGCTGCACAGCCCTGCAGGCCGGAATCCCTAGCCACTTCTCCAGCAATCCCCGATGGCTACCCGCAGGCGGCCGCCGCACCATCAAGCGCCCCTCCGCAGGAAATCACACATGAGCCTGGCGCTGGTCCACAGCCGTGCCCGCGCGGGGGTCGATGCCCCGCTGGTGCGGATCGAAGTGCATCTGTCCGGCGGACTGCCGGTTACCCAGATTGTCGGCTTGGCCGAGACCAGCGTGCGCGAATCACGCGAGCGCGTGCGTGCTGCCCTGCTCTGCGCGCGCTTCGATTTCCCGCAGCGGCGCATCACCTTGAACCTCGCGCCCGCCGACCTGCCCAAGGAAGGCGGTCGCTATGACCTGGCGATTGCCTTGGGCATCCTCGCTGCCAGTGGCCAGGTCGATCCGCAGTCGCTGCTGCAGTACGAGTTCATCGGCGAGCTGGGCCTGACCGGCGAGCTGCGCCCTGTGTCCGGCGCGCTGCCCGCCGCCATTGCCGCCGCCGAAGCGGGGCGAATCCTGATCGTGCCGCCTGGCAACGCTGCCGAAGCCGCGCTGGCCCAGCACGCCGATGTGCGCGTGGCGCGTACCCTGCTGGAATGCTGCGCCGGCCTAGGCAACCCGCGTTTGCTACCGCAGGTGGAACGCGTGGACACCACACCGCTGCCGCTGCCGGATCTGGCCGATGTGCGCGGGCAGGCGCTCGCGCGCCGCGCGTTGGAGGTTGCCGCGGCCGGTGGTCACCATCTGTTGCTGATCGGCAGCCCCGGCTGCGGCAAGACCCTGCTGGCCTCGCGCCTGCCCAGCCTGCTGCCGGATTCCGAAGAGATCGATGCCCTGCAGTTGGCGGCCATTACCTCGGTCAGCGGCGAAGGGCTGGACCCGAAGCGTTGGCGACAGCGGCCGTTCCGGGCGCCGCACCACAGTGCGAGCGCTGCGGCTTTGGTGGGGGGCGGTTGTCATCCACACCAATTAGCGCGACTCGACATTAATTGTCGCGACTGGCCGAGTCCTGAGGAGCGGAAACCCCCAGCCGTAACTCATTGATTCGACCTTACATACCTTGGGTGAGTAGCAGCAGATCGCCTCAGCACTGCCCATCGCGTCCAAATGGCAGGTTTCGGCATACACGGCTTCGTTTAACACTCAGATCCATCGGCAGGCCAGGCCGGAGGTGAATTGGGCTGGCCTAGGATGGGTAGATCAACGCACCAGCGCGTGTCTCAGGGACCGCTGCTCCTCGAAGCCGATCAACCGTGACTATCTTCATAGCCGGTGCGGCGCGATCAAAGACATGCGACTGAGATCGGGCTTTCGCTGCCTCATTTCCTCTTTTGAAACAAGAATCTTCACGCTGCAGAGGTAGGAATGCAGCAGGCCCTCAAGGGTACAGTGACGGTCGGACTCGTGACGCCGCGATGCCCAGTGGCTGGCCAGGGGGCTGTGGCTATACTCAACCGGCCCTCGGACGCATGGAGACACTATGGGATCGGTCAAGCACATGTGGATGGACGCCCAAGAGCGTGGATGGAATTCGCTTGAGGGAAGAACCTGCGAGAGCTGCCTGAATCAGGAAGATATATGGCGACTGTCGCACTCATGTGTTGAGAATGGTGACTGCGACTACTGTGGGGAGTCTGATACCGCTGTTCTAGCAGTCGAAAAGGTGCAGGATCACCTGTACGAGGTCATTGGAACTTACTACGCGGAGCCTGCGGACGCAGGCACGCCCTGGGCAGATGGGGAATGGATCGTAGAGCTAGTCGACACCGACGATGTTCTGCAGGACCTCGGCTTCTATCCAAATGACACTCTACGTGATGAAATTATTGATGCAGATCTGACCGAGCAGTGGGTCAGGGCTGCACGAGGCCACTGGGCAGACATCCAAGACGAAGATCTGATGCTCCACTCTTGGGAGAGCTTCTGCCAGGCGACAAAGCACCAGACAAGGTTCAACTTCCGAAGCGTGCGCCGGGAAGCGTACGAGCAGGAAGTTCCTGTTGCAGATATGCTGAGTGTTGTTGGAAATGAAGTAAGCGCGCTGATCAAGACGCTTGCAGCTGGGACAGAGCTGTATAGGGCAAGGTACCTTCCTGCTTCCGAGTTAGCGCAGCTATCTGCATCCACCATGGGGCCTCCACCCAAGGAGGTGGCTTCGGCTGGACGTATGAATCCTGCTGGGATCCCCTACTTCTATGCTGCGTTCGACGTTCCCACTGCTCTCGCGGAAATCGGCCTAGCCCCTGAGGGTAGGCTACCGGCAGCTGCGATCTTCCACAACTCAAGACCGCTCAGGGTTGTGGACTTTTCTGAGCTACCGGCTATTCCCTCAGTGTTCGCGACTGATCAACGAGCTGAACGGATTACGGCACGCTTTCTACGTGGATTCGTGGGGGCGATTACTCGTCGTGTTGAAAAGGATGGACGGGAGCACATTGACTACGTCCCATCTCAGATTGTCTGTGAATACTTGGCTCAGGCATATTCGCCCGAGGCAGGCGAGGCTATCGATGGCATAGTTTTCCCCAGTGCCGTCCACGATGGCGGAAATAACCTTGTAGTCTTTCCGTCAGGAAAGTACTTCGAGACGGATCGATTCAAAGGGCTCTCATTTGTAGGTGCCGTCCAGATAGAGTAGGCCGATCGAGCGATCCGTTTCCGGAGTCCGCTTTTGGCCAAGAGCAGACACAGCCTTTACGAGAATCAACTCTGCTTCATCAGGCGTAGCTGATCCTCTGCGGCCAGCGCCACGAAATCGCTCAGAGCCTGCGCTATGCGATCCGGCAGCGGCACGACCTGGGCCAGTGTTCGAGCTCACCGGCCAAGTCGGGCAGTAGTTCCTGAAGGTAACGAGCAGCGGCGTCGGGGTCGTTCATACAAGCAACCGTAACATCGGTATTTATCCGTAACACGTGCCGGTTACGGTCAAATCTGTCTGTTACAGTCCCTCGCGCGAACGTATTAAGAGCTCGCTTGGTGCTACTGCAATAGCCAACGGTCGCCATTGACGGGGTCTGAGGGGAGCGGGGAATGGAGCAGCTGCAGACGCTGGGCATTGCATGGGGTGCGGACGAAGCGTTTCGCTATTTCGATCTGGTCAGCGCTGTCGCTGCTCATCGTGCCGGGCCTGGCAAGCCGTCTCATGCCTTGGGCGGCTACTCACACAATGTGCAAGGTGACATGCAGCGGAAGGCGGAGTTCTTGGCTGCGGATTCCTCCCGTGGCGGGCCAAACGAAGCCCTGACCTCGCTGTCCATTCGGGGACATCCGATCCATGCCGGTGGAAGCTGCTTCTACAACTGGACTCAGACGATGAGGACGAGATGTGGGGTGACTCGGGCATGCTGACTACTGGATCTGAGCTGACGACCTGCACGCGGGTGTATTTTCCCGAACGAGGCTGATGCAGCAGAGTTGCTGACAGAGTGGACACGTCAGCTCGTCAGGGGGCCATCAAAGCATCAGCCTGATTCAGGGGCGCTTAGTCAGCCAGGGAGAAGCGCGCAAGGATGCGAGGCACAATGGGCGCGATCTCCCGTGCCAAAAAGCCGAGTGCACCGACGGATCGGCCCAGCACGCGCCCCGCCTCAGCATGAACCCACACTCCCCATAGCGTGGCGTCAAGTGCGGCCATGCCACGCGCCGCGAACCCGGCGATGAGGCCGGCCAGCACGTCGCCAGAGCCGGAGGTGCCAAGACCGGAAACGCCACCCTTGTGCAGCCAGGCGCTGCCATCCGGCCCGACCACCCAGGTCTCTGGTCCTTTCAGCGCCACCACGCTGCGTGTGGCGCGCGCCATTCGTAGCGCATGTCCCTGTGGGTCGGCAAGGATGGCCTCCTTCTGCACACCACACAGCTGTGCCATTTCTCCCGCATGCGGGGTCAGGATGAAGGGACGTCCAGACGCGGCCCGAAGTCCCTTGTTCAGCGCTCCGGCATCCAGCACCACAGTCCCATCCAGGGTTGCAGCCCTGCGAGTCAAGCGGGCCAGGAAGGTGGATGGCTGCATGCCCGGTCCGATTACAACTGCCCCACAGGCCTGCAGTAGCACATCAAGCGCTGCCACGCTGGCCGCCAGTTCACCACGGGCGGTCTCGCGAATGCCCAGCACCATCGCTTCGGGTACGGCCAGCGCCATCGCCGGGGCCACACTCTGCACGGTCCCGATCTGCAGCTTGCCGGCTCCCGCCCGAAGGGCAGCTTCACCCGCCAGCAGAGCCGCTCCCGGCACGTGGCGAGACCCGCCAACGACGCACACCCGTCCCCGGTCCTCCTTGTCGCGGCCGGGCGCCGGCAGAGGACGCTCGCGCAGCGCCGCCGGTGTCAGCCGCTGTACAGTCCCACTCGCCATCTCATCTCGCCCCGGCGGGTTGGTCAGGCGAGGAGGTCGTGGGCGCCTCTGACAGCTCAGGCGAGATGAAGTTGGCGTGCACCAGCGCGAGCTGCCCTCCTTGGGAAGCGTGGTACTCGGTGACCCCGCAGTTGGGCACGTCGCCTTGGCGGTCGATGTCGAGGATGGTCTTTTCGTCCATTCCCTCCAGCAGGTAGCGCATGCAGTTCACAATCACCTGGTGCGCTACGATCATCACGCGCGCACCGGCGTGATTGCGCTGGAGATCGCCGACCACGCCGCGCAGCCGCAGGATCACGTCGCACCAGCTTTCGCCACCCGGCGGACGAAAATAGAACTTCCCGACCAGCCGTCGCTGCTCCGCCAGTTCCGGGAAGGTAGCGACGATGCCACTGGAGGTGTAGCGGTCCAGAATTCCGAACTCCTTCTCTCGCAGGCGCTCATCAATGACCAGACTGCGGTCGCTGCCGAGCACGTCGGCCACGGCCTGGGCGGTCTGCCGTGCACGCACGTAAGGCGAGGCCAGCACGACCTCGGGGCGCTGGTGCTCGGCGAGCCCCTTGACCCACGCCCCAAGCGTTTGCGATTGGCGCTGCCCGAGCGGGGACAGCGGCACATCCGCGTCGCGGTGCTCCAGTTCGATCAAGGTGATGTTGTTCGCTTCGGCGTGGTCACGCGCTACGTTTCCGGCGCTCTGGCCATGCCGCACCACCCATATCCGCTCCGGCCACTGCGCGGTGGCCCCTTCCATCGCACTGCTCTGCTGCATGGACGCCTCTGGCTTCATCTACACAGCTGTTGTAGCGAGCATGAGGTCTTTCAGGCGTGAACCTGGTCCGGCCCCGCCCGGCGCCCCCAAGCGAAACCTGCTATGTGATCACCGTAGACTTCTGGCTTCGGTAGAAGTGCGGATCTCCCATTGGGGTCGAGAGTGGACGCTAGCATTATTGGTAGTGTCCTATGGCGCCGGTGCGTTCGCTTCCGGCCAGAAGCGGTCACTCGCAGATCCGTCAGCTGTCCTCCTGCTCATTCCAGAACAGCTCTACGCATTCTTCCACGCCGCTCAGTTCACCCGCGACCTCAACTATCTCTTCGGCGTTAATGACTGGCCGAGGAGAACCAACCTTCTCGGCCTGGGATATCTCGGGCCAATCTTGTTTCGCCCAGGCTATCGGCCCTCCAGGTAGCGGTTGGCGCTGGCATCATCGCCGATGAATAGTCCACGCTGCTGGAGCTGCTCTAGCTGTGCATCTATCGACAGCGGTGGCTTGAGGTACTGAGTCATCCTGACACCAAACACCGGGCCAATAAAACCCGCCTATTTTCGCGTGTCGCGACGGATCGCGTCAGAAGCGTGGCGGGTATGTTGGGGCCAGTGCGCCCCCCCCGTTACTTACCTGCAAGTAATCATGGCCCGTCTTCACAGGCCGTAAAGCCTTGTTCGTAATGCTGTTTGGCCATCATCGGCTTGAAATCGTCCCGATTATTGGCTCAAATTGAACAATGTGAAGGCTATGTGGGCGTCGGCGACGGCGATCGAGGTAGGCATCCCTCGGCACTGCTTGGACCACTAGTGGTTAGGTCGCGGCGGCTAAATTAAAGAGACTCAGTGCCGCTAGGGACGGTGACGAACTCCCCTTAGCGATGGCATGACTGAATTCACAGACTTCCCTGACGACGACCGCAACTGGTTCATTCTTCACATGGACGGCTACGCCAAGCCGCACAAGGGCACCGACTCGACCGCAGTAGAGTGCCAGCTGGTCCCGATCCCCTTGAAAATGGAGGCGCCCGAGAAGCTCTCACGTCGTGAGATTGCCGAACTGTTTGGCATGCGCGACGGGGAGTCATTCATCACCACGATCTTCGTTGGCGCAGTGTCTGTGTATGCCATTGGCGATGTCTTTAAGCGCAGCAAATACGTAGGCGCGCTGCAGACGTTGCAGTTGCCAACTGGGAACGCGTTGGAAGAAGGCGAATCCTCCGCGCTCTACACCACGCACCACAGCACGGGCCGCTTGCAGGAAGTACATGCACACACCGAGATCGGTCGTGACAGCAATCGTTACCCCATCAAAGTGTTGTCCAAGCGTCAGCTTGACCTTGATTCGCGGTACCGCGCCAGAAGTGAGTTCCTGGTCGTCAGGAACACCAGCAACCCCGATCCGACCAAGCACGTGGAGTTCGTCATTCCTCGCGTGGCGATCTACCGGGCGTTCTATGGATTCACGAGCAAGGTTGCGGACATCTTCAGCATGGGGCCATGGGACACCTTTGCTTCCGAAGCGGTCTACTCCGAGGACTTTGCCGGCAACAAGACGGGGGCCGATGAAGAGACCGGCGCTTGGAACCTGGTGCTTGAGCTGGGCATGTCCAAGGACGACGCCACGCTGATCGCACTTCTCTACTTCGACGAGTACGGCCGAATTCAGGCAAATCGGCTTGCCATTCCGATGCAGAAGGCAACGGAAAGAGTCGACCTTGACCCTGCCCAAGACCCGCGTTGGTACACCAATGCGAGGCTTCCCCTGCAGCCTGGCCGAGGGCCTTACCGCGGAGTGGTCTCCGGCTACGCCCTACGGCCGCGGAAGGGCGATTCCTTCCAAGGAAGAATCGTGTTGGTGCGTGCAATTCATAGCGTCAACATGCCCCAGGGAATGCCGCCCGTGGGCAAGATCCTGATCAACGATAACACTGACGGTGTCGAGGTCCAGGTGACAGATGGGCAGAAGACCTGGAAGCCCAAACCCCGAGAGCAGAAGAAGCGACCCAAGGGGATGCCAAACGTTGATACGAAACCTGGCTCTACCAAAAGAGAGGGCTTTGACGTTCCAGCGCTGTCATTTGCTGTCGATCCACCGCACCCCAACCATGACCTGACCAAGGACAAGAGCACCACTCGCACCGGCGCTCGGCCGACACCCAACGATCCACCAACGAATGAGGGATCACACGGACGGCCCAATGGCGACGAAGAGTCGGTCAGCCACTTGCGCGCTCGCAAGGAGAAGCGTCCCGCGTCCGACATCCATGAAGGACTCCTCACAGCGATGGAGATGCTGCACACCGAGGGGCACATCAGCAACTTCGCGACAATTGGTCCGTTGGACCTTTGCCAGCTAGTGCATGTCGGCGCGTTTCAGTGCTGGAACTTCCTCACCCAGCACCAGCATGAGGCACTCCGCAGAAACGCGGTCGTCGGCTCCTACGCTGTGAACTGGCCGACACGCTGCTGGCCCTACCTGGTTTCGGGGACCACCCCCTTTACCGCCCAAGAACGCTCTGCTTTGGTCTTGGAGGTCGACCTTCCAAATGGTCAGAAGGGCTTCTGGTTCGAGATTGAGATGAGGGGAACTGAAAACTATTCCTCTGCATTCGTCTTGCACCGCGGAGGTAGCGTTCGCGGGGAGATCACAGAGGCACTGCAGATCATCCGCCAGGCAAGCGGGATTTCGATGTCGCGGCACTTCCACGCCAAGAGCATCGAATGCTACTGCCACCCTCACTTCTTTGAGAAGGATGCCACCAAGAAGGGCAAGGCGAAGAAGTCTCGGGCGCCAGAGGCTGACACTAAGAAGGATGATGCCGAGCGACCCCATATAGAAGATGCTCCCTCAGGCGCCAGTAGCCCTGACGAAGCCGCTGCTGGGGCACCAGCAGATCCTAAGGACACTGCCAATCCAGCCAAGGCCAAGTCTGGTGTCTGGAGCGCCGGCCCGCTGATCACCTTCTTCAGTAGGTTCTCCGCTGATGAAAAGATCTCGGGATGAGCTGTTCTTATAGGCGGATCATGGTCCGCCCTCCTGGCGGTAGCCAGCCGGGTGACTGCAGAGACCTACGCCCCGAACCAGATCAACGGTCCGGCGCGGAAGACCACCTTACTGGGGCGCGCGCTCCCGGATCCGCCTTAGTGCCCTGGGGAGTTGGTTACAAGATCCTGAGGGGGAGCGCCGATCGTTATTATGCCCCTGCCGGCATGTCGGGTTGGTGTCGGGCTAGAGGCGTGTTCCCTCCCTCGGGCGGAGGGGAACATTTGTCCGTACCCCAAAGAGGCTAGCGCACATGAGCAACACCAGTACACGCTTGAGCCGCCGACTGTCCCCTGCCGAGATGGCAAGGTGCATTCGCAAGCTCCGTGAAATGCATCAGTGGTCTCAAGAACAACTGGCTGAGATCGCCACGCTCAACGTACGCACGATCCAGCGGGTGGAGAAGGGAGCCTCTGAGTCCAGCTTGGACACCCTCAGGGCCCTGGCATTGGCCTTCGGCTCCGACGACATTGATGTGCTGAGCCGCCCGGTACCGGTCCCTGAAATGACTGAGGAAGAGCAGGCAGCCGCCAAAGCAAAGTTCGACAAGCACTACATGATGCTCGATGCCTATGCGATCACCAGCGGCCGTCAGCTGGCAGACCTAGCCGAAGCCAACCAGTCCCTGAGCTGCGGGCCGGCCTTCGATGTATCTCGCCCGATAGCCGAAGAGCTCGCCCACCTTGCCGACTACCTGGGCGAGTACATGGAATGCGCCGATCTCTACACCCAGGTTCAGAAGCTCGACATCTACGACGAACTGCAAGCCCACGTGGACAATCTCGACTCGATGGGCGTTTGCCTCCGATACGGACTGCGATCATTCAAGGCGATGCCTACAGCAGATTCAACCGGGATCGGCATTCGCATCCTCCACGTCCTTGCGTATGAGAAGGACCAAACACCCACTACCTTCCCCGTGCCACGACGCGTCCAGTTCAAGCTCTAGTCTTTGCTGCGGCTAGATCGCTTCCAACCTCTTGAGTAGATACCGCGGTCAGCTTTACACCCAAAGCTGGTCGCGGAGAAGCTCACTAAGCACCAGCTAGACGATTAGATCTTGCCGCCTCCCGCCTCAAAGCAGCTCGGCCACTGTCAATCGCAATGCGTCATGTGCCTGGCAACAGATAATCTGTCAGCACATACAACTAGAAAAAGGATTAAGCAATGCTAGAAACTCGAAATTTCAACGATGTCGTGATATTTCGACCCAGCCAAGAACATGAGACCAAGATATACGACAGGATTAAATCTGCCATCTTCGATAGATTTACTCCCGGGACTTATACATGCAAGCCCGACATTGTTGAAATTGTCAATTTCATGTACCAAGAATACTACAACATCCTTGAGGAATACCTTCCAAAGCCCTCGCCGCGAGATTTGGTAGATTTCTTGGTGACAGAGTATGAACGATACGGCAAGGTTTCTGACATGCACAAGCGGAAAGAACTTTCGCTTGAGGATGACGAATTCTGGGCTGCTTACGCGAGCTATTCCCGCAGAGGAATTAAGTACTTACTTGAACTTCTCTTTCGCTCAGAGCTCGATGAAACCAATGTAAGCCTTACGCGAGAGGAGCAGGAGGAAGCGATATCGATAGCCTTCTTAGCCACTGAAGAGCTGGTTAGCCTTTACATGCGAAGTGAAGGATATAAGAGCTATATGGACAGTGTCACCTTGACATTAGACCCCTCAAAGCACACCTACTTCCACGTCACGGAGGACGAGCACACAAGGTTTGATATTCGCGATATCGCGTTGGATTTCTACAAGTACGTACCCAATCCCATGTTCCTCGATGACTTCAAGGCCCATGGGGAGATACTGGACGCAAGCTTCGTATCCACACTGGGCGTGAACTACGGCGACACGATCGGAACAATATCATGGTTAATTGAGCACTACAGCACGGAGAGAGACGAAGAGGAGACTTGCTATTTCATATTGCGGGAGGCAATTGATTCGATTGCTAACGCGTTTGGGATATCTAAAGATCAAGCCTCTAAGATAATTGAAGGATTTAGCCTTTCCCACCAAACCATGGAGGGCAGAGAACTCCACAGGCCCAAACAAGAGTACCGAGCGTACAAGCGCGCCTTCTTTAAGCACAGACTAAATGGAGAGGATGTTGCATTCTTCTCTCTTAGAATGGCAAGAGAATGCCTAAATAAGCTGGTATCGGATTTTCCATTTAGAAAGGTCCCCCAAGAATGGGAATCCACAAGCATCAATTCATCTTTGAATAAATTGTCATTACGGGCCGGCCGATGGTTCGAGGGCGTGGTCGTAGAAAACCTAAAGACGCTCGGGATAATAGGATCACACTCGGTCAAATCGCTGAGAAAATCGCCAAACGAGAGGATCTTGATTCCAAAGGACGTGGGTGAGATTGACTTCCTGGGATTTCATAAGGAGCAAAAGCTCATCGTCATCATTGAGGTTAAACAGGTGGGTCTCGCCACCGAACCAAGACTATTCCTTGACGACCTCTCCAAGTTTGTGTACGGAGCGGACAATTACAGTAGTAAGTTCATAAAAAAGTACAATTGGATAATTCAGAATTCGGCAAGCGTCGAGAATCACTTCAAGCAAGAATTCGGGCTTGATACGAAGCTCGAATCGGCAGGATATGCAATGATCACACTTTACCCTTCTGTCGTAACCACGAAGATTCATGAATTTACTTGCATTTCGATTGCGAAATTCATGAATGAAAGCAAGAAGGCTGAATCCTGGCCATTCAGCAAGGCGCCACTTCAAGTCTTGCCATTGTTAGAGGACCAAATGTAAGCGCTCAACCATGTAAGACAGCGCCCTCAACTCAAGGTGATCGGCTTGCATCTGAGTTCTGGCGCCAAGTTTTCCGCATGCAAGGCTAGAGTGACGTGTAGCTACGTGATGGTGAAAGCGGTCATTCGCGCGGATGTATAAAAACATGGCCAGACAAGGATTAGCAGATGCCAAGATCGAAGCCTACTTGGCAAGCGCGCAGTCGCACTCGTGAAGCGGTGGCGATCAACCACACCGACTTAGAAGAGACGCGTGGTCGGCCGCCCCTACTAAAGTCGCGGCTCAGATATTTGACTGGCGTCACATTTCCACCCAGTATCGCCAGGACTCCATGGAGGGAGGTTCCTCCCGGAGCATGCGCCCAGCTCAGCACATATGGTGCCGGGCTGGAACACCATCACCGCCAAGGAAGGGGCCATGGCGAGCAAATACGAAGGTCACCCGCAGTACGTACCAATCATCAAGTGGCAGATGTGGGAACAGCGAGCACTGAAGGAGTTGTTCGCACCTGTCGCAGGAAGAACTCTTCCGTGCATTGAGGCGCGACTGCCCGCACAACACGCCTCAATGCTTGCAAACTTCGCCAACGTCTGGAAGCAAGCGGCACTGATCGACTACTCCGATCCACAGGGTAAGCTCACCCCCACCCGGCTCAATGAGTTGATCCAGTTTCTGAAACTGGTGGGAGGCTCTGGCTCGCTGAGCATACCGGTGCTCAACCCAGCGACCGCAGCGGCGGACTTCCCGCTGATTTCCCCTCACTTGGGAGATCGAAACGTTGCACTTCGCTTGCGATTGTCGAACATCGAACACGTGCCCTACGGCATTGCCATCGTGCAGGCCGCGCTTGCTGTACCCGGACTGGCTGCCAAGGCCAACCGCCTGATCGTCGACCTTGGCCCGACGCCAGCCTACGGCGCTGCCGAGAAGAACGCTTTGGCGGGCATGCTTCTTGCCCTGAAGGCCCTGGGGTTCGCGCACATTCATCTCGCCTCAGGTGCTTTCCCCATGTCTCTTGCGCACATCAACGGCGCCGGCGAAGTGAAGAGGAAAGACTGGGATCTCTGGGCCAGCGTCGAGGCGCTGGCTCCAGCGGCGCTGGTTGGCTTCTCGGATTATGGCCCGCTGAGTCCAAACTGGTCCGAGGAAACGCTCACGCGACGGGGAAGTCGAGTCACCATCCGATACGCGCTTGATGACAAATGGCGCATCGTGCGCGGTCAATACGCCACCAAAGCAGAGTCAAACGCAATCTCGGGCATCTTCTTGACCAACTACCCCACCGAGTTTCAGGGCAAGCCGTTCTCATTTGGAGACCGGCTCATCGCCGACCGGGTAGATCCTACGGTGGCGGCCAAGGACAAGACCGGTGGTCACTATCACATCACCGAGTTCTGGACGCACCACATCAGCTACGTGCTGCAGAAGCAGTACTAGTGCACCGCGGTTGCACTGCTCGCGCGTGCGAGCAGTGCAGCCCGAATGTGCTCTTTGATTTCATCCAGGCTGAAGGTCTGCGCGATGTGTCGCTGGATTAGATAAAGGCTCTTGCTGCGCCAGCCCGTCAGCTGGCCTTCCTGTCTGAGAACCTCCAGCGCCTCCTCCTTGTTGAGGATGGAGGCAAGCGAGGTTGCCTTGTGCTTGACGTTCAAGCCGGCCTCGCGCAGGACTTCAAACGAGCCTGTCTTGCCATCGACCACCATAGCCCCCCACCAGGGCGGCAGGAGTTCCATGGCCTTGGTGACGTGGCAGGGCGCCATCACCAGGGTCACCCGGTCAAATACCCACCCGTAACGCGAACCCTGATTGATCAGTCGCGCCAAGCTATCGGCCTCGCTCTTGATCTCAAAGCAGTGCATCTGCTCGACCAGCACCAGATCAGCCCGCACTTCCCCCCCGTGAAGGCGGAGCTCCTCGATCAATGAGATATCCGAGGCAGCAGACTGCCTGGCCAAGTGGTCGGCCAACGCCTGTTTGATCTGGAGCTCTCTCATGGGCGGTCTGGGTCGGGGGTGTACAGGCGCAGCATAACACGGCTATGCTTTTATGCACTTTAAAAGTGGCTTTTGCATGAAACGTCTAAAGCAGGCGAAACCGCTCGCAGCCGAGCTACGGGGTCGATTTGAACGGGATGGTTTGAAGACCAGCACTGCAATAGCTAAAGCCTCGGGCTTGGGTCAATCGCAGGTTTACCGCAACCTGTTTGGCAGTCCCAAGAAGGTCGGCCGCACACTGCGAAGTCTATGCAAATATGCGGACGTCGATGCATACGAGGGCAACAGCGATCCGCGCGAGTCACAGGTGCTTATGGATGCTCTGGCTCGGGTCTGGGACGGTACGGACGCCCATGCTGGTCGACTGGCCAGGCTGCTTTTTGCTCATCAGCAAGCCCACATGCAACAATTGGCCTAGGCCCAACGGAGGCCAAGGATGAACAAGAACACCCCTATGGTGACGGTCAAGAGCGCCTACGACGCTCTTAGTGCGGCCGGATTCCCTAAAAGCTTTGTCACCAGGCTTCTGCCCGATTGGTGGGACAACGCACTGTTCAAGACGAGCACTGGTGCGATCGAGTTTGCCTCGATCCTGAAGCAGCGCCTTGGCTTGGATGTGGGTTTTGCAGAAAACGGTGAGCTGCAAGTGCTCGCCCCGGATAGCCGTGCCCGTTACAAAAAGCGCGCAGCGACCTTAGAGAGCGAACTGCACGTCTGCTCCACCCTGGGTGTCGCCATGGGCAAGCTGGCCCTTTTCTGCATGGAGCAGCCGGCTCAACACCTTCCCAACGATCCATTGATGCTGGCCAAGATGGTCAGGGCTGGAAGCCAGACCAACGATGTCAGCTTTGAAGCGCTATTGGATTTTTGCTGGCATCAGGGCGTTCCGGTCCTGTTCCTGAAGGACTTGCCCAGAGGAAGCAAGCGCATCACGGGAATGGCGCTCCGTATTGGAGGAAGGCCGGTCATCGTCCTGGGGTACCAGTCCAACCAGAACGCCAAGCAGCTATTCGTACTCGCGCACGAGCTGGCACATGTGTGTCTGGGCCATGTCGATTCGGCGGGCGTGCTGATCGATGAGGGCATTGATGCCATCACTGAAAGCATCGAGGGAACCGAGGACAACCAGGCCGATGCCGAAGAGCACGAGGCTGATGAGTTCGCGCTGACACTGCTACGCAACGGCCACCGGCATCTACCCCAGACCGACCAGTCGCCGGCCTCACCTGCAGAGCTCACCATGGAGGCGGTCAACCGCGGCAGGGATCTTGGAATCGACCCAGGCCACATCATCCTCAGCTATGCCCGGCAACATGACGACTGGCTCTTCGGCAACCAGGCGCTGGGCTATCTTCCCAACCAGAAGACTGCCTTGGAGCTTATCCACGATCGCTTCCTCAAGCATTGCCACGTGGACAGGCTTTCAGACGACAACCGCGCTTACTTGCTCAGCATGCAGGGATTCTGATGAGCCCAACCCACTACCTGCTAGATAGCGATGCGGCCAAGTCGCTTTGCCAGTACGGTCTTATCGAGGACCTTGCCTCGGCACTGAACGTCACGTTGAGCGACTTCTCCGTACTAGCTCAGCTCCGCTTTCAGCTTCATGTCGCAAATCCTGCCAAAGCACTGGCCAAGCTTGGCAGTGAATTGGCAGTGGACCAGATCAACATGTTGGTCAGCCAGGCCAGCGAGGTCGTGGTCCTCGTGGATTCGGCCAACTACGCCCTTCTTGAAGGTACACCGGACATAGATGGCGGAGAGCTGGCGCTGTTTGCAGCCCTTTGCGACGACGGCGATGCTGGGCTCATTACCGGTGACAAGCGATCATTAGTAGCGCTGTGTAAGGTCGGCGCCCCAATCCAAAGCAGCTTCAGCTGGGCACAAATCCTGTGTTTGGAAGAAGCGCTGGCCCTGCTGGTCGACCACTTTGGATGGTCATTCGTCTCTGAACGCGTCCGTGCCAGGCCGGACGTCAATACCGCGATCAGCACCGTCTTCGGCAGATCCGCCGCTGCTGACGCGCAAGCAATCTCAGAGGGGCTGCAAAGCTACTTGAAGGATGTCCAGACACGTACATCGGGCAAGTACCAGTCCCCCTATCTGGCCAAGCTTGGAGGCTGAGCACGCGGCAGACCGCGTGTTAGCCGCTTGATCTCCATTTCAGCAGCGCACTGATAACTGGCGGGATTATCAATCGCGCTCTGAACACTGCGCCGATGCCATCACCAGTAGAGTGCCATTGCTCCCGGAGCATTGCGATGATCTCAGCAAGGGCTGCGGTCTGAATGCCAAGCAGAGCATTCGCCGACAGCTTCACCAAGGCTCCATGGCCGGCCGGGCCGACGTGGTTGATTGCCAAAGCAAGCGCCCGGAGCACGGGGCGTGCACGGTTCAGCGTCGCCTCGTCGCACAACGTGGTAGACCAGTTGACCGGCTTCAGCCTGAGCCCGTGCACCCGAAACTGGCGCTTCAAGGAATGCCACGTTCGACTCTGTCATCGCTCTTGCCAGCTCTCGAACCCAGTTGGGAGTCAGGGTCGAGCTCTCAATGGCAATCGAGGAAGACCGCATCCCGGCCAGCGCTCCGTCTTCGGGGTCCAGCCACACCTGGCGTGATGCCTCATCATCACGAAGCATCGCGATGACAAAGTCAGCAGCGCCTGCCGCCTCTTTGGCGGTCCTAGCCACCGATGCGCCTTGGCTTGCCAACGCCGCGGTTGCTTGCGGCGAGCGATTCCAGACAGTGACCGAGTGGCCGGCCTTGATGAGATTGGCCGCCATGCGTGATCCCATCGATCCCAGGCCCAACACCGCTACGCTACTCATTAGTTGATCCTCGCTTCTAGGGTTTGATCTTCGCGTGTGTGAGGAAGATCTGGTGATTAGCTCTTGTAGCCAGAATGGATGGCAACGATGCCGCCAGTCAGATTCTCGAAATGGCAGCGCTGAATACCCGCGGCCTGCATCATCCCCAGAAGTTCCTGTTGCGGCGGATGCTTGCGGATGCTCTCGGCAAGATATCGATAGCTATCCGGATCGTTGGCAAAGATCTTTCCCAGCCGTGGCAGCACCTGGGAGGAGTGGAAGCCCGAAGCTCGGCACGGAGTGCTGCATCGGGGTCGGTGGCTGCGCCGGACTGTCGGCGCAGATAGTCATGGAATCCAGAGACGGATACTCCGAGAACACGGCACAGTACCCGGGTCGGGTAGCGAGTCCTATGGCTGGCGACGAAGGCGTACCTCACTTGGACTCTTTGGCAAAGAACGCCGCCGCTTTTTTTAGGATTTCCCGCTCCATCCTCAGGTTGGCGTTCTCGGCCCGCAGGCGGCTGATCTCGCTTTCCAGGTCGGTGGCCGGTCTACGGGCCTCCGAGGTCAGCGACCGGCCGGCCCGAACAGCGTCGACCCAATTGGCCAGCGTTTTGACCGACATCTCCAGTTGTCGGGCCGCTGCGGCTGGGCCGAGTGACTCGGCCAGCGCTACAGCCTGGTGCTTGAACTCATCGGTGTAGCTACGGCGGGTGATCCGGGACATAAAAGGACCTCCAAGTGCGATCAAAGTATCGCTTCTTGGCGTCCGCTCATGGGGAGCCAGATCACGCCGCCCCAACAATGGCGTGCGTTTCAAGGGCGGTACCGCGCTAGACCTCATGTGCACGAGCAGGCTGAGCGACCTTGCCGCTGTTCGCGAGTACCTAGAGGCTCAGGGCCTGGACTACCCATAGCGATCGCTAGTCAACACTCTGTAGCGTACTGGGTAGGCAGACGATGTCTCCGGGAGACATGTCGTCTTGCTTCAGCAGTTCTGTCACTGAAATCCACGAAGGCGATCTGAAGTTGGAAGCCAGGGCTAGGACTGACGGTCTGAGCGCTGGAATTGATCACTTGGTCGAATACTCAGCAGCGCTGCTGGACAGTGCCTGCAGGGTGACTGATGAGGTGGCTCCGTCCAGCGCCCGGCGCAAAGTACCAGCCCGTCTTTCCCTGCCGCCAAAGGCAACGTAAACTTCGATGATCGGAAGAAAGGAATCCCCGTAATGGCTCAGAGCTTAGATATTCAGCTTTTGGAAGCGATTCGAGCACGTTTGACCTTGTCGACGGTAGTGACGCTCGGGGCCAAGTTGGGCCTTCCAAGAGCGAATACGTGGCACAAGTTTGAAGAGGCTCTGAACGAAGCCATCAAGTTAAACCCAGGCTCCGCCGTGGCACTAAACGTTGCTTTGGGAAAGCTTCTGCGGAATACGATTACCGCAGGCAACAGAGCTATAACACTGTTCCGAGTTGCCCCGGCGATGGCGGCCGCGATCGCTGCAGCGTTTGGCAAGGCCACCATCCCCGCGTCACCATACTCAGCGTCTTACCCTTATCCGCTTCCTCAGTCCGCCCTTAAACCGCTGACTGATGATCTCTTCCTGGTCGAGCTCTTACACACCGGCAGCTTTGTCACAGCCATCTTCAACGGTCGACGTCTCATCGAGGATCGTGAAGAGCGAAGCGCGCAGTCAGTAGATCCTGTCGCCCTGAACAAGATTGGATGGTCAGACATTGATGAGTTTGTGCTCGTTAAGCGCCGGCACGTGCAGACATATGAGGTGGTCTGCATTGATACGGCCACCGGCCTAATTGAACTGCGCGTTGAAGATCACCAAGGCGTTCGCGCTTCGGAATCCCTCTTGCAGCTCCAAGCGAGCTTGAATGCAATCCTTGCCGGCGCAGGCATCACACCATTGAGTGGCGCGGTAAATCTGTTCCCCGCGATAAGGGCGCTGTACGATGACGTTGCACAAGGGATTGTCGTAGAGCTCGGATTCACCACCCTTACCGGGTCTGCAAAACATGAAAAGATGCGCGCTCACCAGAAAGATCTGCGTAGTGAGCTTTTCCATGTGGGCGGCAAGAACGCTGTAAACGGCCATCTATCCCCGTTCCGCGTTGCCGTGCGATGGCATGCGCCACCTGGTGGGCCAGAGGAACTCATGCTGCCTGGAAGCATGCGTCAGCTCGCGAAGGGATCCAGCGCGACACTTGAACATGCATTGCTGACAGGCACGTTTGAAGAAGCCGCTGTGCGTCGCTGCATCCGCCGACTTGAGAAGCACCTCTAGAAGGACTGGCAGTGAACTCGCCCGACATCAAAGACCTATTGGAGCGATCACGGGACATTCTCCCGGATGACCCTATTGCACTGCGCGTCTTCCATTTCATTCTTAGCAGCATGGAAGCGACGGGCTCAGATCTTGATGGTTTTAGGGTTGGCGATGTCATCAGCGCTCTTGGACTGAAAGAAAAGACCGAATTTCAAAACGCTGCGTTTGCGCTGGACGCGCTTATCATCGGTCCAGATGCCCTTCTGGAGCGTCGATTCGAGTACTGGCCAGAAGACGACGTTGATGAACTTCCCGACCCGTTGCAGGTCGAGCCTGCAGCGATGCGCGACGCTCTCGATAGCGGCATTTTTCTTGATCCGCGAACGGGCATGCAGGTGCCGAATTTCAAGGATCTTATTTCGGTAATCTATGTACCCAGCCATCGATCAAGGGAACTGCTGGAGCGTCGCTCGTGAGTTCGATTTCTGAAATTGAAGCTCTGTTGGGTTTCAGTTATCTGGCCGATCAACTGCGAATTCAGTACCCACGCTCCTATGAGCAATTTATTACCGATCTTTATAGGGAGATCGACACTGCCACGAATTTCATGGAGTCAGATGCAGCGGATTTCATGACGCAGGAGGAGGAATTCATCTCTCGTGCTCTGGTACGTCAGTTGAAGCAAAAGTCCTTCCTGGCCACGGCCGAGACTGACTCAGGCGGGCACTGCGACATCACAGTTACCTCGGCCGATCAGAAGTACTCTTGGCTTGGCGAAGCAAAAAGATGGAAGGGTGCTGCATACATCAAGGATGGATACGATCAGCTTATTACCCGATACAGCAAGGCAACGCCGGGGAACAATCACGGCGGCCTACTGATTTACGTGCAAATCTCTGGATGCTCGGATCGACTTCTGTCATGGCGGAAGCAACTGACTGACGCTGCCGGTTCATATCCAGAGCTCACCATCACTGATGATGCCGAGCGCCCGCATTTTGCCTTTCAGTCGAGCCAAGTTCATGAGCGCACAGGTTTGGCTGGACCTCGCTATAAAGTCAGGCACATGGCGATGGGCTTGTACCGCCCTGCAAGCGACAATGCGAGCTCAAAATGAACGATCACGCGCACGCATAAGCCGCCCTTATCGAGCAAGGCTGGGGACTTAACAGGCACGCTAATAGCCTCCGGTCCAGGACCTTGGCGAGGGACTTCCGCGATCTGAAATGGAAGTGGTACTGCTTGAGTTAACTTGCGAATTCCACCCGAGCAGCGAGCAGAACCCTGCCAGAGGAATTGGCCAGCATAGCGGCCGGCTGCTCCCCGTCGAGAAGGGCATGCGGTGACAGAAACCACTCTACTTCGCCCCACCCTGTGGTGCGTCGTAGTCGGTCAGGCTCTCGCTGGAAAGGGCCGAGTTCTCGCAGCACCCGTAGGATCTCGGCCAGGTGCTCAATTGGCTGGCCATCAGGGCGGAACTGCCAAGTGGGATAGCGATAGCTTGGCACGGGATGGGCGACGTACACGCCCAACAGGCGCCCTTCGCGGCGCAAATGGGTTGCGTCTTTGTCGCTGTCAGACCGTGAGCGCAGCCTTGTGCTGACTTGGGCCGCGTTAGGCCATTGCGCGGCTAGGGCCTTTCGCTGACCCGCTGCGTCGAGCAGTACCCGATCGCTGGGAGTTGACGTGTCTATCTCAACTATCAGGTTTGGATCGTACGTGGGATTCTCTCGAAACCATTGACCCGCAGAGTCACGTAGAGGGTAGCCAAACGGATTGCAGATCACTCTCGCCTTGCCAACCACGTAGTCCATCGAATCATGAACATGGCCGTGTACCCAGAGGTCGGATCTGGAGACCAGAGCCTCCAGGTTCGAGGCAAAGGCTGCCGATAGTGCATGGCCCTTGTATCTATCAGGGATCGATTGCAAAGACGGTCCCATGTGCGTAACCACGACCGTTGAACCGCTGAAAGGATCTGCCAGGCGATCCTGCAACCAGGTCCGATCCTCCCAATGCCACTGGGCGACATCCAGGGGCTCGATCTTCCGATACCCCGCTTTGGCAAGCCTGATCTTGCGGTAGTCGTTCATCCCTATCGCTGCGGCTTGCATTGCATCCTGGATGCCATCGGGACCTAGGAGCAGGAAGTCGGTCCACAGGGTTGCGCCGAGAAAGCGGACATTGCCGATCACCAGCTCGCCCCTGTCCAGGAAGTGAACGTGGCCAGTGGCGCAACACGCCTCAGCGAGTCGAGCTTTCAGCGTGTCGAGCTTCTGGCCGTAGGCCTCATGATTGCCATGCACGTAGATCACCGGGAGATTTGGAAACCTCTGATCGGCCCAAGCTACGGCGCGATCACCCACGTCGATGTCGCCGGCAAGTACTACTACGTCTGGCCGGCTTATATCGATATCAGGCTGCACTGCACCCAAGAGCTCCTTCGCTTGCTTCGGCGCGTCGCGCCACAGCTCAAGGTGAAGGTCAGAGAGGACCTGGATGCGCATGGCTACAGCTCTCCGGACCGAGGTCCTGCCTGTGGATTGCGGTCAACATCTCCGATGCGAACAAGCAAACGTCGGAGAGCGACAGTGAGGCCATCGTCGCTCGGCGGGTAGGGAGATCCAAACAGCGGAATCGGTACCCATAGGTGCTCTTGCCCGGGATGTACGTAGGGCTGGTGATCATCAAGCAACAGAGTGTCACCTAACCGCGGTGAGGCTAGATGCAGATCCTTCGTCTTCCCTGACCAGCAGATGTAGTGGAGTTCTGCAAACCAGGCAGGCGCACTACCTTCGCGAACCAGTAGCGCGGCAATGCTACGAAAGCGCTCTTCGGGAACAGTCGTGAACATCATCAACTGATCAAACTGCACCCAGACGTCCTCCAGGAACTGGTGAAGCCCTGGCCTGGGAATCTGGCTGATCGCATTGGAGATGAGCGTACCCTCAAGGTCCAACGCCAATATTGTCGGCTTCATTACTGCCTCCGCCGTCGGTGCGTGCACCCACCTTGCTCTCTTGGGTAATCGCTGTCTATCGCGTGAGCCTACTGGTACGGACGGGGTGTGAGCCTACTGGTACGGTACGCATCGCGTGCGCCAGGCGGACGCTTGGCGAGCCCATAGATTGCGGGCATCGGCGCCAGTCTGAGCCGACTGGCGAGCCGATGGATCTCAGCGGCAAATGCGGCACAGTCTTGGACTGTCCAAACCTCGGGTGCAGTTGTCGCCCGTCTCAGCGCGGGTGTAACGCAGTGCCCATCCGAACCGGTTCTACCTGAGATCGTTCAATCAAGACTTTGCTTCAAGGGCGGTCAGATCTACCCCAATGCCTCTAGCACCCGGGCAGATGCGGTTACCGCGGCCGCGTGCAGCCGGTCGGCTTGCTGCTGTTCACGGGCGGTCGGGGACCCGGGAGTATTCGGCGACGGCTCCTGGGGCGTGCCCTCGGTGAGCTTGGCCACAGCCTCAAGCGGTGGAAGTCCTGGGTACAGCCTTGCCGCACACCAGCGCTCGGCGAACCGTTTGCCCTGCCGCAAGCTGCCAACGCGAGACTCCTTCACCTGCCACATCTTCTGGCCCTTCATCCATAGCCGCAGGCCAGGCTTGCCATCAGCAGATACGCCGGCAGTTTCGCGCCCGTTGTACCAGAGCGCCCAGCGCTCTCCCGTTTGGACCCATCCAGTCAGGACGGGCCCAGCCCGGTAGCTTTGGTAGTCGTGCGAGGAAGGCATGGCCTAGAGCTTACGAGTGCTCGTCGCAGAATCTGCGAACGCCGACGCCACTTCGCTGAATCGTTAGGGCGCGGTGCTAAGCCACCGTGACATGAGGCATCACCAGAGCGGTCAACCGATCCATCGCGGTAGCATTCATCGCCTGGGCATCACCCCGCCGACGGAAGCCTGTCCAGTCACTATGGGCAACGAGGCTCAGTTCGTTTGGGCTGACCAATAGCCAACGCATCGACCAGAAAGGGAGCCGGCGCTGACCAACCCGCCCCCGCTGGAGCTCGACCAGGCCCAAATGGCTCGTTGCACCCACGACCCGCGAATAGGCGACGTCGACCCCAACATGCGGGCCCTCCAAGTACTGCAGGAACCTGCCGCCGTCGAACAACAGCACGCCGGTTACGCCGGCATTGCAGTTGAATCGCGATGCATCGCCGATCAGCAACTGCAGCCGATCTCCACCTGCCTCCCGAACGTCGCCCGCGAAAGCTGGGCCTGCCTCACTTACGTAGACAACGGCCTTGATGGGCATGAAATGCTTCTCCTAAGCGCCAGACCCCCAATTCAGCAGACCAACCGTATCACTTAATGTGGGCAGCGATCGGTCCACGGTCCCGACTGCTTCACACGACATGTCCTCCACGGGAACTGCCGGACCAGCAGGAGAGCTGGATCCGGCGTGAGATGAGCAAGATCCCACAGGCTTTACCGGCCTTGCCGCCGCGACCATTCCAGCACGATGCCCTTCATTTCCGCCTGGACCCGAACAACCCCATCCCTGGTAACAATGTCTCCTTCCGGGGTGACCTCGCTTACAGCCCGGCGCAGCTCTGCCGGGTCAAATTGATATACCAAACAGAGGATAGCGGCGAGGTCGTCGTAGTCCGCCGCCGGCAGATCCTTGACCCGCGCCAGCAAATCCACCAATTTCAGCGCCCCTCGCTTCAGGTTGGGCGCTTTGGGCGCACGAGGCGGCATAGTCACCTGCCAGTCGTAGCACCTTTGTACAAACGTGACCCAGACACTGATGGTCGCCCGAGCGCCCGGAACCTTCGCTAGATAGGCAAGCAATTGCTCTTGGCTGAATGGCCCCTCCAATTGCGCACTTTCACAGAACGCCTCGGCAACCCCCAGGTACTGGGAAACCGTGCGGGTCTGCTTCCCAGTGAGCCACACCCGGTACTCGCGCAGGAGCGGACCCCACGGCTTGCTGTCGGCAGCGGACAAGCGAGCCTCGATGAGGGCTAGATCACGAGCTTCGTTGCGTGCGTCCTTGTCGATGGACAAGCCGTAGTGCTCGCAGACAAAGTCTGTGGCATTCAGATTTGCCCGGAGCGCCTTGGTGTCGAAAATGCGGAGAAGATCGGCAACAATCAGCGGCTGGCGAACCTGGGCATCACCGTCAATTGCCAGGAAGAATCCAGCGGCCTTTCCAGCTTTCTTTGGTAACGCGCCCGTGGGCGCGTTCTTGATCAACAGCCACTCTCCATACTGCCGGTACAGATCGGCGACCCACGATCGCTGGAATATTGGCAGCTGCTGCTCACCTTCCCGGCGCAGCCTGGACTTGATGCTGCATCCATCGCAGCGCGCAGAACCGGCTCCATTGACCGTAGTCCCACACTCCGGGCAGTCATGAGTGGCCGGCTGCTCAGCGCAGCAGCGGCCGCAGAGCTTGCGGCCATCGTCTGTGGTTTGCACCAGCCTTCGGTAGCGCCGGCACCTTGAACACGTGGTGTGCGTTGGCTTATTAATGCACCGCGGGCAAGCCTTCTGCCCCGGCTCAAGATGGCTGGCACCGCTCAGGCGTTGGCTAGGTTCCTTGCAAATGTCACAAGGCATGGCTTCGGTAAAGTACGGATAGCAGGACAGACAGGCTACAACGCACTCGGTAATGCTCCCCCCGTCTGGAGCCGGAACCACCAGCGTCACGTGTCTTGCTTCAGGCGCCAGGCGATTGCAGCGATTACAGCGCTGTTCGGAGCGATCGCATCGTGGGCACTGAGGCACCTCCAACTCAGAGCGATGATGTACCACTGTGCCCTCACAAGATGGACATTGCGCCCGCTTGAACTCGCGCTTGTAACACGTTCCGCAATACTCCTTCCCCTCGTGAATTCGCTGGGCTTTGGTGATGTGCCCGCTGCAACCATCGCAGCTACGGCGACCTAACTTATCGGTACTCATTGTGCCTTTCCAATCATCTTGAATAACAAAGCTGCCCTCTTCTCGCGCCACCCAACCTCCCTTCTCCGCTCCGCTTCTCCCACCATTCGTATCTCTCGCCTGTTGACGCTGCATCCTCTGTTGCGACGGCCTGGCGGCAATCGGGCCACAACAGCGGCTAGCCAAGGTGGCATGCTCTGACGGAAGCTGCGCTGCGTGAGGTGGCAACGATCTGCGCTGACCTCCAGCGTAACCGCGTCTCCGATCAGCGATTCGGTCAGTTGCATATCCGCATGCCGGACTTCCACTGGCCTGAACTCCACACGCGCCTTGGATGAGTAAGCAGGGTGACCCGCGGTCCCAAATCCCGATAGCAAGGCATCGACACCCCAGAGTAGATCTTTGCCACTGCAGCGAAAGTTGCACGGTAAGAACCAATCACACGGTCCCATCAGGGCATTGAAGAGAAGAGACTGGGTGGCGGTCACTTCCGCAGGCAGCGCCCTTGCAGAGGCCAGGTTCGCGGAACACTTCCAGCAGACGGATATGTCAAAGCCCTGGCGTTGTGGCTGGGCTGGAGCACCGCATCGGGGGCACCGGTCCAGCATCAGCGTCTGGTGGATGGGGCAAACCGTCCAGAAGGAAAGACGCCACTGCCTCAGGAAGCCCCCGCCCTCAGCCAAGCAGCCTGGGCAGAACGCCAAACCAGACCGCAAGCGCCTGCGGTGGTACACGCCAATGCTCCCTATCCAGTGGTAGGCCCCCTGCAAGGGTTCGGGCTGCCGCCGTGTTACTTCCTCCCACCGGCCCAAGGTCAATTCTTCCAGTACCTCTCTTGGTTGCCCGGATGCAACAGCCAGATCATCAATCAGGCGGGATGAGGCGCTGACGTCGACATCGCGGTTCCATACGGCCGTCCCCGGGGATGCAAGCTGGACTAGCGTATGAGGCGAGACCCCATGCGAGATGGCTTGCCTCGCCAGATAGCTGGTGAGCAACTCACCTGGAACCGGAAGTGACCAGTTGGTATGCACTAGACATCTGCCAGTGCATCTTCCTGTGGCCGCGATTCCTTCACCGCCTGAATCAGGTTGACTGTGATCTGCTCGCTGCCGTTGGTGATCGCCAGAATTGCCGCCTCCTTCAAAAGACGCACAGTCCCGCCAATGGTCTCCTCCCCCAGAGCAAACAGGGCCGTGGACAATTCCTCGGTCGCCAGGCCCGAACGCTTGGCCAGCGGCAGAAGACACTCGTAGGTGTTGAGGAAGTTGAGGTAAGGGATGTCCAGCTCCCACCTCGGCATGGCCACTGTCTGAAAGCGGGACTTCATCTGCGCGTCGAAGGAGAGTGCATTCACGGCGGCGGTGGTGCCCGCTGCCACAATGCTGATGTTCAAGTCATTACTGAGCTTGCGCAGGCCGGCGAGGATGTCGGCCGCACCCTTCCGTGCGAGCGTCACATCATTGAACTCATCGATGGCCAGCACCCGGACCATGCGCAACCGCATCACTGCCAGCACCATCTGGTATTTCGTATGGGCCGGATCAGATCGGCGATGGGTCACGGCGCAGCGCGTCAGGATCTCAGACCAGACTTGCGACAGGTCGGCCGGTACAGGCATGGCCATGCGAACAACGGGCGAGCAGAGCGTTCCGTTCTCTTTCTCCACCGACTTGTGCCTGAGCTGGAACTGTCGGAGCAGCGCAGTCTTGCCATTGTCCGCTCGTGCCACGATCACACGGCAAGGTGGGCGCTGGGTAGTGGGGTACATGACCAACTGGTCCAAGGAGTCCAAGATGGACTTGGCCTTCTCATAGCCGATCCAGCGATCTGCTCTGCAGATCTCAATACGCTTCTCGACGCTGCCATCCATGTGAACAGCGATGCTATCCATCAGATGCGGAAATGCGTTCATCAGTTGATCTCTCCAACCTCGAGTACTTCAAGAACCTGGGAGAAGATGCTGCGATCCTTCGCTGCCGCCACAGGGGCCTTCGGCACCGGTGGCGCCGTAGGAGCTTGGGTGGTCGAAGGCACGCCGCTGTTCTGCTTGGGGCGCTTAGCGTGCTGCCTCCGCGCCGCCTTCGTCTTGGACACCGACTCGTCCACCAGCTGCCGATTCCTGCGGATACTGTCGAAGATGCGATCTTCGTCCACTGCCGCCTTGCCCTCAGCGCGGATGGCACGCTGTGCTTCACGCAGCTCGCCAACAGAAACCGCGGGATGGCCAAGGTTGCGATACGGGATAGCGATGTAGTCGCCCACGGCCGGATCCAGGAAATAGATCACGCTGACGTTGCGAGGGTCTCTGGCGAAGGTGAACTTCTGGTGGCGCTTGGGAAATTCCGGATCCGTGGCGCCGATATACGGGTCCAGGACAGGGTCGTAGTAGTAGACGTAGTCAACGCGAACGCCGTAGCGCTGGACGGTGCTGCTGAAGTACGGCAGGAAATCCAAGCGGATGCGATCGGGGTTGGACGGAAGCATCCGGCCAATACCGGGCTTGTCGCCGCCGAGGATGCCTTGCTGCCAAATGCGCATGGGCGAGGAGCCCTGGAGCTGACTGTGGGTACGCTGGTGGTAGTTGTTGACGATGAACTCGACCAGGTAGCGCTCCACGTCCCTCAGAGTCAGGGCTGCTTCCTTCTCAGAGTCGTAGGTGTCCTTCTCCTGAACATTGGAGAAGGTAGTGCCCGGCACCTTCTTCATCTCCGTGGCCACCGTGCCCATGTAGCGCTCAATGTGCCCACCGTAGTTGGGCTTCTTCACCGGCCGCCACTGCATGTCGATGTGGTTTGCCTGGCAACCGCGGTCAACCGCCTTGCACTTGAATTCGCGTGCGTTGTCCGCGTGGAGCGTGCCAATCTGACCCCAAACTGGCCAGTCGCCCTCAACGCCAAGCTCTCGCAGGTACTCACTCTTTGTGTTGATCGCATGAGATACGCACATTGCCACCGAGGTGGCTGAGGGCGCGTCCAAGGTCACATAGAGCCCGACAACCGACCTACTGAACACGTCGATGGCCAGGGTGAGGAAAGGTCGGCCAAGAGGCTTGCGGTACACCTCATCGACGACGATCACATCGAGCGGGGTATGGTCGATCTGGACGACCGCCATCGGGAAGTCAGCGCCCGGGAATGAGCCCCGAATCGGCTCATACTTGTTGCGAGCCTTGTCCTTCTGGCCGCGGGAGCGAAGCGCTGTCGCAGGCCTGACCTCCGCCAGCCTCTTGCGAATGGTGTTCTCGTGCGGCGCATTGATGCTGGCGACCCGGCAACGCTGGAGCACCTCGGCAACCACCTCCCTGGGCGAGCGACGTTGCTTGGTCAGATAGAAATCCTCAATGACCGAAGCGATGACCAGCTCTTGGTCCGCGTGAAGATAGCGGTCGCCTTTGTTTCGACCCGGCTTTCGAGGCACCAGCGCTGCGACATGCTGGTGATCCAAGTACAAGGACAGCCACTTATAGAGCGTCGCCGTGTTCACGCCCGCGGCCAAAGCGGCTCGGCTGACATCGTCCTTGCTGCGGTAGGGCATCTCGATCAGAGGTTTGATGGCTTCGAAGCGGCGCTGAGCCACAGCCCAAACCTCGTCTGAGTAGTGGTGCACGGAGTAGTTTGGCGTGCCATCGTCCGTCGCTGCCTCGATCACCCGCGACATCGTCTCGATTCGCAGCCGAGTGGGCTCCTGTGTATCAACGTCCTCGGCCAGAACGCTGTATAGGTCAAGCGATCGAGTGATGCGATAGCGGCGCTGGCCAACCATCACCTCAGCTCCGGGAGCGATGCTCAAGAAGTTGGATTCAGACATGGGTTACTCCCTCAGCTGCATCGGCATGCGCATGCTGAGCGGCTTGTTCAGATCAATGTCGAAGTCACCCCGGGCGACCATCTGCCACAGCGCTGGGATGGCCAGTGCCCGCTCCTCCTCCGGCCAGTAGGCGGCGGCAAGCAAGGCTGCGGGTGTAGTAGGGCCAAGCGCGCTGGCGGTGTAGCGCAGCTGCGCCTGCCTGACGTAGAGCGTGTCCATCGCCCGATAGCGGCGAAGGAACTTGGCGTTCTGGAGGTAAGGCGTCCGGATATGGCGCTCAGTGACGATCTTGAACTGCCAGTCCCTCCTGCGGCAGTAGGCGACTGCGGCCTTGAAGCGAGGGCGGAGCTCCTGCCATTCATCCCTGAGAGACTCGAGAGGTTTGACCTCATAGACAACGGTCGGGATCTCGTCCCGATCAAACTCTGCCAGCACGTCAGGGGTGTACCGGCGCACCCGGCCGCCATGAACGTGGGTCAGGGTGAACGGCTGCTCTTGAACCCGCAGGACCTTCGGGTTGGCGTCCAGGACGATGAGGAGATCGCGCTCAAGCGACGACTCAAAGCCGGCTACGCCGCCAGCTTCCAAATTGACCTTCCCGGTCAGGGCCCGTCGGCTATTTTTCAACTTCCGGACAGGGGCGCTGGAAACGAGTCTCTTCATTAGCTGTTGTATGCAATCCAGTCGTGTTAATTAGTGTTTTCGTTCGCATCCTTTGATGTTGAGCCTAGACTAGATATGCTTTGGTGAAGGGCCCTAACCGGGCCTTTTTGCAGGGGGGATTCGCGCTAATTGGTGGGAATGACAGCGGTAATCCGCCCTGCCCCGGCGAAATCTCGCTGGCGCACCACGGCGTGCTGTTCCTGGATGAACTGCCGGAGTGGAACCGCAGTGCGCTGGAAACCCTGCGCGAGCCACTGGAGTCCGGCCACATCCGCATCTCCCGCGCGTCACGCAGCGTGGTCTACCCGGCACGCTTCCAACTGGTGGCGGCGATGAACCCCTGCCCCTGCGGCTGGGCCGGCGACCGCAGCAACCGTTGCCTGTGCAGCGACGAGCGCATCACCCGCTACCGCGCACGGGTATCGGGCCCGTTGCTGGACCGCATCGACCTGCACATCAACGTGAGCCGCATGGATGCGGTGGAGCTGCGCGAGAGCACGCCGCTGGGTGAGCCCAGCGCTAGCGTGCGTTCGCGGGTGGAAGCGGCACATGCGCGGCAACAGGCGCGTGGTGGCCTCAACGCACACCTGCCGCCTGCTGCCCTGCGCGCGTGCACGCGCTTGAGCGAATCCGACCAGGATCTGCTGGAACAAGCCATCGAGCGCCTGCAGCTGTCGGCGCGGGCGATGCATCGCATCCTGCGCGTGGCACGCACCATTGCCGATCTGGCCGAAAGCGAGACCATCCGGACCGCGCACTTGGCCGAGGCCATTGGGTACCGGCAGCTGGACCGGGGCAAGTCAGGCACATAGCGGCCCCTTCCTCACACTGTTGACTTGCTTGCCTGAGGCACACAATATTAGTTGCCTCAGGCAATCAAAG
>Ga0157369_10001418_pt1 | contig 29458 bp, 29 predicted proteins | sample C25metaG_FD_113461 | JGI IMG/M metagenome (GOLD analysis project Ga0157369, IMG submission 113461) | Corn rhizosphere microbial communities from Kellogg Biological Station, Michigan, USA - C2-5 metaG | ecosystem: Host-associated > Plants > Roots > Rhizosphere > Soil | place: USA: Michigan... | reverse complement strand
GGCCCGTCGAACTGCTCCGCCTCGACGAACGTCTTCAGCGTCTGCGCGTCGCTGGCGCCCATCGCGACCTTGGCGACGTACACGTTGCCGTAGTTCATCGCCATCATCGCCAGGTCTTTCTTCGGCCGCGCCTTGCCGCCGGCGCTGAACTTCGCGACCGCGCCGCATGGCGTGGCTTTCGACGTCTGACCGCCGGTATTGCTGTAGACCTCCGTGTCCATCACCAGGATGTTCACGTTCTTCCCGGTGGAGAGCACGTGGTCGAGGCCGCCGTAGCCGATGTCGTACGCCCAGCCATCGCCGCCGAGGATCCAAACCGTCTTCTTCACCAGCGTGTCGGCGACTGCAAGCAGCACCTTCGCTTCCGGCGTGCCGAGCGTCTGGAGCTTCTTCTTCAGCTCTTCGACGCGCTTGCGCTGCTCGGTAATTCCCTGCTCCTTCGACTGGTCGGCGCTGAGAATCTGGTCGGCCAGTTCGCCGATCTGCGGCTTCAGGGCAGCCAGCGCTTCGCACGCAAACTCGCCCTGCTTGTCGATAGAGATCCGAATTCCCAGTCCGAACTCGGCGTTGTCTTCGAACAGCGAGTTCGACCACGCCGGCCCACGGCCGTCGTTGTTCATGGCGTAGGGTGTGGTCGGCAGGTTCGCGCCGTAGATCGAGGAGCATCCGGTGGCATTGGCGATGACCGTACGGTCGCCGAACAGTTGCGTGATCAGCTTGACGTACGGCGTTTCGCCGCAACCCGTGCAGGCGCCGGAGAACTCGAACAGCGGCTGCATAAGCTGCACATCCTTGATCTGGTTGACGCTCAGCTTCTCGCGGTCGGTTTCCGGCAGCGAGAGGAAGAAGTCCCAGTTCGCGGCTTCGCGCTCGCGGATCGGCGGCTGCGCCACCATGTTGATGGCCATGTGCTGCGGATCGGTCTTCGACTTCGCCGGGCATGCTTCCACGCAGAGGCTACATCCGGTGCAATCCTCGGGCGCGACCTGGAGCGTGTACTTCTTCGCGCTGAAGTCCTTCCAGCGCGCGGCCGTCGACTTGAAGCCCTTGGGAGATCCCGCGAGCTTGTCGTCGTCGTAAACCTTGGCGCGGATCACGGCGTGCGGGCATACCAGCACGCACTTGCCGCACTGGATGCAGAGTTCCGCATCCCACTCGGGAATTTCCAGTGCGATGTTCCGCTTCTCCCACTGCGCGGTCGCGCTGGGATAAGTGCCGTCCACCGGCATCGCGCTGACCGGAAGCAGGTCGCCTTCGCCGCGGATGATCGGCGCAATCACGTTCTGCACGAATGCGGGAGCCTGCGCCGGGACGGCAGGGCGAACGTCGATCGTGCTGTCGATCGTCTTCGGGTACTTCACCTCGAAGAGCGCGGCCAGCGTGCCGTCGACGGCGGCGTAGTTCTTCTGCACCACCGCCTCGCCGCGCTTTCCGTAGGTCTTCTTGATCGAGTGCTTGATCGCCTCGATCGCCTCTTCGCGCGGCAGCACGCCGGAGATGGCGAAGAAGCAGGTCTGCATGATGGTGTTGATGCGCGAGCCCATGCCCGTCTGCTGCGCGATCTTGTAACCGTCGATCACGTAGAACTTCAGCTCTTTCTCCACGATCTGCTTCTGGACGGCGCGCGGCAGCTGCGGCCACACCTCGTTCGGACCGAACGGGCTGTTGAGCAGGAAGGTGGCGCCCTTGTCGGCTGCGCTCAGCACATCGATCCGCTCCAGGAAGGTGAACTGGTGGCAGGCGATGAAGTTGGCCCGGCTGATCAGGTAGCTGGAGCGAATCGGCTTGGGGCCGAAGCGCAGGTGCGACGTCGTCAGCGAGCCCGACTTCTTCGAGTCGTAGACGAAGTAGCCCTGCGCGTAGTTGTCGGTGTCCTCGCCGATGATCTTGATCGAATTCTTGTTCGCGCCCACCGTGCCGTCGGCGCCGAGTCCGTAGAACATCGCGCGGACCACGTCAGAGTCTTCCGTGCTGAACGCCGGATCGAACGCGAGCGACGTGTGGGTGATGTCATCGTTGATGCCCACGGTGAAGTGGTTCTTGCTCGCCGGCTTCGCCAGCTCGTCGTAGATGCCCTTCACCATCGCCGGCGTGAATTCCTTCGACGACAGCCCGTAGCGTCCGCCGACGATCCGCGGGAAGCTCTTGAACGGCGTCTGCTTGCTGTTGAACGCCTCGGTGATGGCCGTGACCACGTCGAGGTAGAGCGGCTCGCCGATCGAGCCCGGCTCCTTGGTGCGATCCAGCACCGAGATTGCCTTCACCGTCGGCGGCAGCGCCTTGGCGAAGTGCTCCACCGAGAACGGACGGAACAGCCGCACTTTCAGGATGCCGACCTTCTCGCCATTGGCGACGAAGTGCTCGACCGCTTCCTGCGCCACGTCGGCGCCGGAGCCCATGAGCACGATCACGCGCTCGGCGTCGGGCGCGCCCACGTAGTCGAACAGCCGGTACTGGCGTCCCACCAGCTTGGCGAATTTGTCCATCGTGTTCTGCACGATCAACGGCGTCGCGATGTAGAACGGGTTCACCGTCTCGCGTGCCTGGAAGTAAACGTCCGGGTTCTGCGCCGTGCCGCGAACGACGGGATGCTCGGGGTTCAGCGCGCGCTTGCGGTGCGCCGCGACGAAATCGTCATTGATCATCGCCTTGAGGTCTTCGACGAGCAGTTGCTCGACCTTGGTGACTTCGTGCGACGTGCGGAAGCCGTCGAAGAAGTGGATGAACGGAATACGCGACTCGAGCGACGCCGCCTGCGCGATCAGCGCGAAGTCCATGACTTCCTGCACCGAGTTCGACGACAGCATGCCGAAGCCGGTCTGGCGGCAGGCCATCACGTCCTGGTGATCGCCGAAGATCGACAGCGCCTGCGCCGCAACAGCGCGCGCGGCCACGTGAATGACGGCCGGCGTGAGTTCGCCCGCGATCTTGTACATGTTCGGGATCATCAGCAGCAGACCCTGCGACGAGGTGAACGTCGTGGCCAGGGCGCCGGCTTGCAGCGCGCCGTGCAACGCGCCCGCCGCGCCGCCTTCGCTCTGCATCTCGATCACCTGCGGCACCGTGCCCCAGATGTTCCGCTTGCCTTCCGCCGACCACTGGTCGGAAAGCTCGCCCATGCCGGAAGAAGGCGTGATCGGGTAGATCGCGATCACTTCGTTGATCTTGTGCGCGACATACGCCGCCGCCTCGTTGCCGTCGATCGTCACTTTCGGTCTCTTCGTCATTGCTTCCTCGATTAGTCCGGTTTCTGGTTTCTCTTTCCTCGTTTCTCGCGCCTCTCATCCATCGAGAAACGAGAAACCAGGAACGAGAAACGCTTTATTCCATTAGCTCGCTGATCTTTTTGTCTTCCGCGTTCATGTGCTGCAACAACTGCCGGCTGACCTGCAGCCCGTACTGCCGGACTTCGGCCAGCGCGCGCGCCGGCTCGGGAGCGAAGCTCAGATCGGCGGCCATGCGCTTGAACTTTTCGAAATTCCGCTGGATGGCGGCGTGCTGCCGCTTCATCGCTTTGCAAAACGGCTTGGCCTCGGGACGCACCCGCCCGAGCGACGCCAGCACCGTCTTTTCTTCCGTGGCAAAGTGCCTAGGCACGGCGTCCGACAGCCGGCGCTCCAGCCGGCGCAGATCGTCTGCCTGCGGGGGCGTGAGCGTCTCCAGCGCCGCCTCGAACGCGGCAACCTCGGCGACCAGCCGCTGATGCTCTTCGTGGTTGAGCTCGCGTTCGGCGGCGAAAATGTCGGTCAGGATGGCCATGGATCTGTCCCCTCTGCGTCGGTGCCCCACGTTCGGCCTTCCTCTGGCCTAACGTGGGCTGCGCGAGAGCGCCGCGCGACCTCCGAGCATGTTCCAAAAGTCTCTCAGTTGGTGGCTTTGGAGCAGTGCGCGGCCGCACAAGGGGTTGTGACCCAGCGCACAAGGCTAAGCTGCTGATAGAAAGCCGCTTAGCTCACCCTACGCCGGGCGGCGCAGAAGCGAAGTGACGGTGGTCACGAGGAACTAAGCAGAACGGGCGTCCTAGTAGCTGGTGATCTTTGTCGTAGCGGCAAATTTTCGGCAGGCCTGGTATTCCACCACGTTCTCGGCGCAGACGGCCGCGCCCTTCTGGCAGCTCACGAATTTCGCGCGCACCGGCAGGACGAATTCCCCAAGGCCTTCGATCTTCACCTTGTCGTAGTGGATCTCTTCCGAGACGCTGTGGAACGGGGTCTCGGCCTCGAGGTCGTTCGCCTCGCGCGTAAACCGCCGGAGCAGACCTGTGTTCTTATCGATCAGCATCTTGCCGCTGAACGCCGGCTGGTATGTCCCGAAGCCGAAGTTCAGGAGCCAGGTGTAGTTGCCGTTTTTCGCGACCGCGTAATCGAAGACGAGCAGCGAGCGGCCAGCCTCGTTCGTCGTTCCCTGGAAGTGAAATGCGGGATTGCTGACGCCCTCGAGCGCGCTGGAACCGGGCGGGGCGAACTCGCCTCGCGCCCACAGGCGGTTGCCGTCGATTTCTCCGGAAGCGGGAGGCTTGCCGTTGACGCGCAACTCGCTTACCTCTTCGTTGCCTTCGCGGTAGGTCACCTCACCCGTGACGACGTCGGAACGATAGATGAGCGCGTTGAGAAACGGCGGCTGTCGCCGCGCCACCTTGACCTTGCAAATGAAATTCGGCAGGTTGACCACGCGATTGGCTTCGCAGAGCTGCGCGATCGGCTTCAGGTCGGGATTGCTCGCCGCGACCCAGCTACAAACGTCGGTGATCGGCAGGTCGGCGGGGTTCTGGGCCGGAGCGGGCGTCGCACCGCTCTGCCCCATCAGCGCAACCACGGCGACCATCGTCAGCAGCATCATCGGAATCCGACGTATTGTTACATCGCGTCGGCGTGTCCGCAATCATGACAATCGTCAGATCGTGCGCGCGATCTCATCCTTGGTCGCCGCAATGCGCCGTTCGTCGCGCTTGTAGAACGTCCATTTCTTGATGCGCTTACCGCGGACGAGGCCGGCCTGCGACAGGATGCGCAGATGCTCGCTGGCCGTCGGCTGGCTCACCCGCAACTTCCTGGCGATCGACAGGCCGCAGACTCCGTCCTTCACCAGATCGCCGTCCACTTGGGGCGGAAAATGCCGTTTCGGATACTTGAGCCAGCCCAGGATGCGCAACCGGTTCGGGTTGGCGAGGGCACGCAATCCGCGCTCTATTTTCATATAGACAATTAGCCTACTGACTAATTATACTCCACGCCTCATATGGGCGGCGCTGAATTCGACATCACGCTCGACCAGATCACCGCCACGGAACGCGTGATCCGTCCCCATATCCGCACCACTCCCGTCCTCGAGGTGCCCGCCGGCGACTTCGATCTCCCGCTTGAGCAACTCCGTTTCAAGCTGGAAATGTGCCAGTACGCCGGTTCGTTCAAAGTTCGTGGAGCATTCGCCAACCTGCTTACGCGAACAGTGCCGTCGGCGGGCGTGGTCGCCGCATCGGGCGGCAATCACGGACTGGCGGTCGCCTACGCCGCGCACAAGCTAGGCATTCCCGCGAAGATTTTCGTGCCGACGGTCGCATCTCCCGTCAAGGTCGCCAAGATCCGCGAGTATGGCGCGCAACTCGAGATTGTCGGCGACCGCTATGCCGACGCATTGGCGGCGAGTAAATCCTGGATCGAGACATCCGGCGCGCTGGAGATTCACGCCTACGACTCCCGGGAGACTCTGCTCGGGCAGGCGACGTTGGGCATGGAACTGGAGCGACAGATACCCGATCTGGACACGGTGCTCATCGCCGTCGGTGGTGGCGGGCTGATCGGCGGCGTTGCCGCGTATTTCGCAAAACGTCGCAGCGCTCGCGCCGTGTCGGTGATTGGCGTTGAGCCGGAATCCGCGCCAACGCTTACGTATGCGCTGAGCGCGGGTGAGCCGGTCGACAGCCCCGCCGGCGGAATCGCGGCCGACTCGCTTGCCCCCAAACGCGTGGGCGAACTCATGTTGCCGATCGCGCAGCGCTTCGTGGATCGGGTGGTGCTGGTCTCCGACGACGCCATTCATAACGCGCAAGTCGCTCTGTGGGATCGCCTTCGCCTCGTCGCCGAGCCGGGCGGAGCAGCCGCGCTCGCGGCTGTTCTCTCTGGTCGATACGTCCCGCGGAAATCGGAGCGCGTTGCGATTGTCTTGTGCGGCGGCAATACCACCGCCGTCAATTTTCAGCGATCCGCCTGATGACGCTATAGCAGCGCTTTCGTCCTCACCCGTTCCCCCTTTTTTCTTCGTGTCTTCCGTGTTCAGATATGCCGGTGCAGGACATCCTCACCCTCGCTCCGCCGCCCGCCGACGCGCGCATTCCGTACGGCGCGGATCCGAACCAATTCGCCGACCTGCGGCTACCGAAGTCGGCGGGGCCGCATCCAGTGGTCGTCAACATCCACGGCGGGTTCTGGCGCGCGCGTTACGACCTGGCTCACGCCGGACACCTCTGCGCGGCGCTGGCGAACGACGGCTTCGCGACGTGGAACCTTGAGTACCGCCGCGTCGGCAATCCCGGAGGCGGATGGCCGGGATCGTTCGAGGACATCACGCACGGATTCCAGTTCCTCCAGCAGATCGCGGCCAAGTATCGGCTCGACCTGAAGCGCGCGATCGTGATGGGACACTCCGCCGGCGGACAGCTCTCGCTGGTTCTGGCCGCGCATCAGCCGTCATTGCGCGGAGCGATCTCGCTGGCGGGCGCGGTCGACATGGCGCGCGTGCACGAACTCAAGCTGAGCAAGGATGCGGTTGCAGAATTTCTCGGCGGGCCGCCGGAGCGCGTCGGCGATCACTACCGCGAGGCCGATCCGATTGGCCTGTCGATGCCGAAGATGCCGCAGCGGCTCGTCCATGGCATCAAAGATGACATCGTGCCCATCGACATCTCCCGCCGCTACCGCGACGCCAAGCAGAAAGCCGGCGAGCCGGTTAAGCTGACGGAAGTGCCGAATGCGGGACACTTCGAGTTGATCGACCCGCGCACCGAGGCGTGGAAATCCGTGGTCGCCGCCGTGCGCGATCTCATACATTCGTGAGTCCGGAACTTTTGTCCATGCTCTCCTCCGATCTCGATCTGTCGTGTCGTCTCGAGCGTGCCGAAGGACACGCGAGCTACCGCTTCGCCGAAGCGCGGCGGCGCTTGTCTCCCGAGAGCGGCGCCGACTGGATGCAGCTCCCAGGCGCCTACGCCGTTTTCGACGGGGTTGACTCGCCCGTCACCCAGGCATTCGGACTCGGCCTGTTCGAGCCGCTGCGCCCCAAGACGCTCGACATCGTCGAGAAATTCTTCTTCGACCGCGGCGCCCCCGTGTTGCTCGAAATGAGCCCGTTTGCCGGGGTGAGCGCCGCGCAACTGCTGTGCGACCGCGGCTATCGTCCGGTGGAGATCAGCAATGTGATGGCGCGGCGCGTCGGAGCGCCTGCGGCTTCAACCAGCAAATCCGTGAAGGTGCGCGTGACCGGTGCGGACGAAGCCGATCTTTGGAACGACGTCAGCACGCGAGGCTGGTCGCACGAGCTTCCCCAGTTGGCGGAGTTCCTGCGGGACATGGGCAAGATCAACGCCGGCCGCGACGGCAGTGTCTGTTTTCTCGCCGAACTCGACGGCACGCCCGGCGCAGCCGGCATGCTTTGCCTGCATGAAAACGTCGCGCTGTTCGGCGGCGCGGCGACGGTCCCGGAGATGCGCCGTCGCGGACTGCAAACCGCGCTCTTCGATGCCCGCATGCGTTATGCCGCGGATCAGGGATGCGATCTCGCGATGGTCGTGGTCGAACCGGGCAGCGCGTCGCAACGCAACGCCGAGCGCAACGGATTCCAGATCGCTTACACGCGCACCAAGTGGCGGCTCGACACAACCCGCGAGAAACGAGAAACTAGAAGCAAGAAGCCATGAAGAAGGTCGTCACGCGCGAGCGCAACAAGGGCTACTACCGGGTTCTGCACGTTCCCATCTGGGTTTGGGTGTTCTGGGTCCTTCCCGGGAATCTCACTTCAGATCTCTATCAGCACGGGCCGGATCGTCGTCACTGGATCTGGCTGGCGATCGTGGTTGCAGTGTGCGCGTGGCGCGGTGCGCTCGGACGCCTGCCCGGCGTCGAGCCAAAGCCCTACATCACGCACTACGGAGTCGATACGCCCAACCTCGGGTATCGCGTGGTGTGCTACACGGCCGCGTGGATCGATCTGCTGGTTCCCTACTCGCTCAACCTGCTCGGTTTGGTGATCGCCAACATCAGCGGCAAGTGGATGGTCCCGCAGCTCTACATCTGGCTCTATTACCCACTGGCGCTAGCCATCGTGCTGGCGACGGCGCTCAACTGGACGCCGCGCGCCCGGCGCTCCACCCGCAACGAGGGCGTCGAGAAAGCGTGGTTCTACGTCGCGATCTGGACCGTGGTTCCCTGCCAGGTGGCGGCGTGGGCGATGTGGCGCCTGGGACCGCGGCTCGGCTTTGAAGGCACTTCCCTGACGCGCGCGCGGCTGGCAACGTTCCTGATCGTGTCAGCGGGGCTCTTCGCGATCACCTATCTCGGTCTGCTGCCGAGAACCCAACGCGACTACGTGACGGAATAGCTAATCGAGCGTAAGCACGACTTTGCCGAACGTCTGGTTCGACTCCAGCCGTTCGTGCGCCTTCCGCACGTCGGCGAGGGCAAACGTGCTGTCGATGACCGGCTTGACCGTTCCGCTTGCCAGCAGCGGCACCACTTCGTCGGCGAATAACTGGGTGACGGCGATCTTTTCTTCGAGGGGGCGGGCGCGCAGCACGGTGCCTTTGATCGTCAGCCGCTTGCTCATGATCTTGCTCTGATCGAGTTCGAGTTTGCGTCCGGCGACGCTGCCGACCATGATCAGCCGTCCCTTGGGCGCGAGCGCGTCGATGCCGGCGTTGACGTACCAGCCGCCGACGAGGTCAACAATGACATCGAATCCGCCGCGCTCGCCGAGCCACTGCCGGGTGTAGTGCGAGAGTTCCACCGGAGAAGCCAGCACGGCGATGTCCTCGAACCCGTTCTTCCGCGCGCGTTCCACTTTGTCGGCCGTGCGGGTGGTGCCGTAGGGCGTCGCCCCGGTCGAGCGCGCAAGTTGCGCGGCTGCCAGTCCGACGCCGCTCGCCGCGGCGTGGATCAGCACCTTGTCGCCGGGAACCAAGCCGCCCTGCACGATCATGGCGTCGTGCGCGGTGATGAAGGCCTCGGGCACGGCCGCGGCGTCGGGCCAGGCCATCTTCTCGGGAATCTCGGCAACTGTCCGTTCGTGCGCAACGCAGAATTCGGCGTAGCCTCCGCCCGCGAGCAGGCCGAAGACGCGCTGTCCCGGCTTCCACTGCTGCACGTGCTCGCCGATCTTTGCTACCTCGCCGGCAAATTCGAGACCGGGAATGTCGGCCGGTACGCCGGGAGGAGCCGGATATTTCCCCTGCCGCTGCAGCAGGTCGGCGCGATTCAGTCCCGCAGCGCGAATCCGGACCAGCACTTCGTTGGGCCCGATCTGCGGTTCGGGGACGTCGCGGACTTCGAGCACTTCCGGCCCGCCCGGGCTGGTGATGACGACGGCGCGCATCTGGCTAGTTTAGACGACGCTGGGCTCTGACGCAGAGGCGCAGAGTTTTGAATTCATTCTCTCTGCGTCTCAGCGTCTCTGCGTCGAAGCCATGGTTTCGTGAGTTCGACCCGCGTTATCCACAGCCTTTCACAGAAATTGCCGTCTTCCGTCGTTGACCTGAGCGCACGCAAACCGCACAATCGCGAAAGATTCCTTTCGGCGATGGTCATCTACTTATCCGGCGCGATCGAGCATGCACCTGACTTCGGCAAACCGTGGCGCGCGAAACTCGCGCCGCGGCTTCGCGCTCTCGGGCACGAAGTCTACGATCCGGCGACGGACGAGAAGAAGAACCTGACCGACGAGGAGGTCCGCAACTTCCGCGCGTGGAAGCGGACGGACCTGGAGCGCTTTCGCCAGACGGTGCGCAAGATCATCGACTGGGACCTGGAGTGGATCAATCGTCGGGCCGACTGCGTCATCTGTTATTGGGATGAACATTGTTCCAAGGGCGCTGGCACGCAGGCGGAGCTGACGCTGGGATATCAGCGCGGCATCCCGGTATACCTAGTGACGAGAATACCGGTGGAGCAGATCAGCGGATGGATTTTAGGCTGTGCGACGGAGATCTTCGGGAGTTTTGACGAGCTGGAAACGTTTTTGAAAACGGAGAAAGCCCTCGCGGTGTCATCCTGATCGCGCTGCGCGATCAGGATCTATGTATTTCCTCTGGCCGAAATGCATAGATCCTGAGCTTCGCCAAAACCGGGCGAATCTCAGGATGACAGTTGGAGAGGACGTCCGTTCCAAAGGGACTTCGAGGTAGGGCGGAATCGTGATGAACATTACAAAAGGCAATCTTGGCTGGATCGAAGTGATCTGCGGTCCGATGTTCAGCGGCAAGAGCGAAGAGCTGATCCGGCGGCTGCGCCGGACGGAGATCGCGCGGCAGCGCGTCCAGATCTTCAAGCCGGGCATCGACGACCGCTACTCGGAGAACCACATCGTTTCGCACTCGGAGCTGAAGATCCGCTCCATGGGCGTGAAGGACGCGGCGGAGCTGGAATCGCGTCTCGACCTGCGCACGGAAGTGATCGGCATTGACGAAGCGCAGTTTATGGGCGAAGGGATTGTGCCGCTGGTGATACGGCTCGCCGACATGGGCAAGCGCATAGTGATCGCCGGCCTCGATACGGACTACCTCGGACGCCCGTTCCATCCCATGCCGGAGCTGCTGGCGGTGGCCGACGAGATCACCAAGACGCTCGCCATCTGCATGCAGTGCGGCAATCCTGCGAAGCACACGCAGCGACTCATTGCCAGCGAGGAATTGATCGTCGTTGGAGCGACCGGCATGTACGAAGCGCGCTGCCGCCGCTGTTTCGAGCCACATCTGGCGAAAGAACAGATCGCGGAAGAAAAGAAGAAGGAAGCGGCGGTGAGTAGCTAGTAGTGAGTAGTGAGTAGTGAGTAGTGAGTGGCATCCGCGCAAAAAACTGAGCAGAAAAGCAAAAGCCCTCTAACAGGAGGGCTTTGCTCTTAAGCTTGAATTCCTACCGAATGTTAACGGCTGAATGCTGATTGCTGCTTGCTGAATGCTATTCGCTAATTGCTCTTTCTCCAGTGCTGTCCGCCGTCGACGGTGATCCAGCGCTCGCTGTTGGAGGTTTCGAGTTCGGCGGCGCCGTGGCCGGTGGCGCGAATAGCGGTCACATCGGCGATCAGGGCCTGGTCGCCGGCGGAAGGCATCACCTTCATCCAGCTCTTGCCGTCGTCGGTGGAGTGATACAGCGCTCCGCCGATTCCGCCGGCCCAGACTTCACTGCCGTTCTCGGCGACCGACTTAAAGAAGATTCCGTCGGCCACGTGGACCGGGTGGAAGTCTTCGCCAATGGCGTGAGAGCGCTTGAGCTGGCCGTCCGGCGTAACCTGCCAGCGTTGGCTCAGGCTCGGCATCGGATGCGAAAACAACGAGTTCTCCTGCCGGCGGAAGGTCGCGGCGGAAGCGAAGCTGTCGCTCCGTGGTCTGCCGCCGAACATGATGCTCGGCTTCGGCTGCTCCTTCTGCACCGTAAACACGCCGTCCGGCTGGTTGTAAGTCTGCAGCACCGGCTCATTCGAATCTCTCAATGCGCGTCCGCTGCCGGGGGGAAATGGGCTCGCATTTCCTGCGGCCGCGGGCATGGCACCGGAAACTTGCATCGGACGCTCCAGCGTCGCGACCTTGGCCGGGCTGCTGAGGTTCGGCTGCGAAAGTGTTTCCGAGGGCGACGGAGCCATGGGCGACTGAACCGCCTTGGCGAGGTCCGCATTCAACTGATCCTTGCGGATCTCGTCGATGGTTTTCGCTTTGGCCAAGGGCGCAGGAGCGGCGCTGGCCATCAGGCTCGGGGGCGCGGCTTCGTGCTTGGCTTCGGACTTCTTCGCCGCTTCGGGCCTCACTTCACTCTTAGTTGTTGCGACAACATCATTCCTGGCGGCTGCGACATCGCCCTTGGCTGCGGGAGCTTCCGCCGGTTGCGCCTGGCGGGCCGCGCGATTCGCAACGGCGTCGGGGCCGTCGACGATCGCGGCCAGCTGATGAGGCTGATTGCCTGAGCGATACACGGTCACGGTGCCGGCGATGAGAAGCACGGCGGCGGCGGTCGCAGCCCAGCGGACGACGAGCCAGCGCTTCCAGATCGAAGTTTCGGGTTGGGCGACGGCGAGGGGAACAGATTCCATTTCCGGCAGCGAGAGCGCCACCACTTCGCGGCAATCGCCGCAGAGGGAGAGGTGCTGCAAAACCTGCTGCCGTTCGGCTTGGGGGAGCGTCTGTTCGAGAAACGACGTCAGCAGACCGGCATCCGGATGCTCCACGCGGGGTGCAGCCGCCTGCCGTGCCAGACCTTCTCGAATTGCTTTACCTAACTGCATCATGACTCTTTTACCTACCGGGACGCTCTTCGCCTTAACAGAAGAACGGCGAAGGCGTCCAAACTTGCATCAGCGCCGGGCCTTGCCCGGAGCCGGTTTTCGGGCCTCCCCGAGTCGCGCCCGGACGTCGACGGCCAGGTCCCGGACGTCGGTGTCGAGCGCCTCCTGGGCGGCACGGCGGTCCATGCCGTGCCGGATAAGGGCTGCAATCACGGCAGCCCGCAATCCTTTGGTGATCTTCTCCAGCTTGCGACTGATGGTGGACTCGTGAACCCCGAGCGAGCGCGCGATGTCGGCCAGGGTACGGTCGTCGAGGAAGTAGGCCGCCAGGCAGTAGCGCTCCTCCTCGCCGAGGTTTTCCAGGACTTCGTCCACCGCCTTGCTGACGCGGGCGTCGCCGTTCTGCGGCGGCGGCGAGGAAGAGGCCACAAACTGGTGTCCGGCCTCCTCTTCTTCTTCCAGGCTGACCAGCCGCTTCTGAGTGCGGTAGCGGTTGACGTACTCCTGCGCCAGGACGGTGCGGAGCCAGCCCTCGAGCGAGCCGCGTCCCATGTAGGAAGCGAGCTTGGAGCGACGCTCGCCTTCGCGCGCGGTCATGCCGTAAAGGTTGGCGTAGAGAGAGTCGGCCAGCTCGCGCGCGACGGAATCCTGCTTGGCGATCGAGTAGGCGGCGCCGTAAAGCTTTTCGCGGAAGCGAGTGAGGAAGTGCTCCCAGGCGGCATCGTTGCCGGCGGCACAGCCGCGGGCGAGCACGAGCTCGTCGACGCGCAGCGCGCACACCATTTCGCGCGCGTCGGCGACGCTGGCGCCCTGGGGAAGATATTTGTTCGTGACTTCGTCGAGGATGTGGGCGAACTGCGACTCGGTGATACCGAACTTCTGCCCCGCGCTCTCGCCATAAAGGCGGCGCACGTCGGACATGATCTCGCTTGACCATTTGCGAAGGCTGCGTGTTTGCGCACTACCGGTCATGAGCGGGATCAGCTTGGATGGTACCAAAGTTTAGACGCAAGAAAGCCGCTCACGCTCGATCTTTCTGCGAAGCGGATAACCGCAAGCGGCGCGGAAACCGCCTCACCATGCGTGTTTGGGAGGCTTTCCATGCGCAGGGAATTCTCCGTTCTGCTGGACATCGCCGCTGTACTGGCGCTTCTCTCCTTCTCTACTCTTGCCCGAAGCTCGGGCGACGTTCGCACCAACAACAACCCATACAAAGTCCTGGCTCCGATCACACAGGGAAACCTCACCATCTTTCCCGTGGTGACGGCCGCGACGCATGACACGTCGAACTTCCTGACGCTGGATGAAGGATTGCGCTCGGGCGACGTGGTGATCACCGAAGCCGGACGCGTGCAGGGATTGATTCGCCGTCCGGGCATTCGCCCCATGCAGTACAACGCGGGCGCGGAGGTAAATCGTCTGGTGCTGGTGAACCATTCCAGCAAACCTCTGCTGCTGCTGGCGGGCGAGATCGTGACCGGCGGCAAGCAAGACCGCATCATCGGGAAAGATCGCATCGTGCCGGTGGGCGCGGATCCCGTCGATCTGAGCGTGTTCTGCGTGGAGCCGGGACGCTGGACGGAGCGCAGCGCTTCGTTCGGCAGCTCGGGCGACAAGGCCTCGGCAGCTTTCATGGCGCAGCCGGCGGTTCGCGCGAACGCCATGGGAGCGAAGAGCCAGCAGCAGGTCTGGGATGCAGTCAACGAGAATAACAAGAAGGCGAAGGAAGAGCTCGCGGTGTCCGCGCCGAGGGCGGCGGCCTCGCTTAGCACGACGAGCTCCTATGCAGAGGTGATGGGGAACCAGGAGGTTCAACACCGGATCGATAAGGTCGCAGCGCCGGTGTTGACGTCGTACGAGCAGGTGATCCGGGAGCTGCGCGATCGCAATGCCGTTGGGGTGGTGGTCGCGGTGAATGGAAGGCTGATCTGGGCGGACATCTTCGCCAGCACCGACCTACTCAGGAAGTACTGGCCCAAGCTGGCGCGATCGTATGCGGCCGAAGCCACCTTCCAGGGAGGCTCATGGGCAAAGGCTGATCCGTTCGACGCGGAAAAGTTCCTCTCCCAGATGGACGGCACGCACGAAGTCGTCGACTCCGAGCCGTCCGTCTATCGCCACACGGAGATCACCGGCGCGGGATTCAAGGCGTTCGAATTGACGTCGTTGCTGCCGAAGACGGGCTTCGACGTCCACCTCGCCAAGATGTCGCAATAGAAATGTGTTCTCCCACATGACGCCGCCCGAAAAACCGCGTTCCGGGCGGCGTTTCCGGTTGCCGCTTCCACGCCGATACGGGATAATCCTCGGACACCCCCAGAAGCCACCACGGTAAAGCACGTGCAAATTCCCTATCCGTTCGCGAAGAGACTCTCGGAGCCGGTCATCCCCGGCGAACGCGTGCGCATTGAGAGCGGGCTGGCCTGGGCGCGCTTGCTGCTGGCGAGCGCGTCGCTGACCGCGATTTACCTCGATCCGACGGAACCGACCCAGTACGCCACCATCGCGTATTCCATCCTGATCACCTACCTGATACACAGCGTCGCGGTGATCATCTATTTGCGCGGACGATACGGTGTAGGCGACCGGTTCGCCTACCTCGTCCAGGCGATGGACCTGATCGTGCCATGCGCGCTGACGATTTTCACGGAAGGGCCGAACAGCCCGTTCTTCGTGGTCTTCTTCTTTGCCATCATGGAAGCCGCTTTTCGCTGGGGATTTCGCGCGTCGTTCATGAACACAGTGGCGGCGATGGCGGTGCAGATCACCGAAGTGGCGGCGGTGGCCTGGGGTACGCTCGGGATCAAGCTGATCGACGCTCCCTTCGAGCTGAACCGCATGATCATCCGCGTGTCGTACCTGGTGATCACGGGGCTGGTGGTGGGATACGCCGCCGAGCAGGAGAAGCAACTGCGCGCCGAAGCGACGATTATCGCGCGCCTGGCGGAGCGAGCGCGCGCCACGGAAGGCAGCCTGAATCCCACGGTGCTCAGCGTTTTCGGCGAGATGCTGAAGATCTTTCGCGGCAATGCCCTGCTGGTGGCGGTGCGGGAGATTTCCAGCGGACGAGTTTTCTGCTGGTGGGTGGAACAATCTCACCCGAACGCGCCGCCGGCCTTGCGCGTCTCGGAAGCGGAATTCGAGCAGCGCGACCTTTACCTCTTTAGCTTTCCGGCAGACACGTGGATTGCGCAACGCCGCCCCGCCGACATTGTCCCGGACGGCTGGCAGGTGACCGCGATCGACAGTACCGGCCGCCAGCTGCGCGAACTTCCCCGGCTCGAACCGCCGCCGGGAGCTCCGCTGATGGATTGCCGCCAACAGGTGATGGCGATTTCGTTTGCGCTGGGCACGACTTTCGTGGGGCGGATCATGCTTCGCGATCCCGATTTGATCGGCGGTATCGTCACCGAGCTGCGTTTCGCGCAGAAAATGTTGCAGCAGGTAGGACCCGCGATTTACAACTTGTACCTCGTCCGACGGCTGCGGTCGCGAGCCGGCGCCATCGAGCGAGCACGCACCGCGCGCGAGCTGCACGACGGCGCGATCCAGTCGCTGATTGGAGCGGAGATGCAGGTGGATGTGTTGCGCCGGCGCGCCTCGGCCGGAACCGGGGTCTCGGGCGGGGACTTGGAGCGCATCCAGGAAATTCTGCGTCATGAAGTGCTGGGCCTGCGCGAGCTGATGCAGGAGATGCGTCCGGTCGACGTGGGGCCGCGCGACCTGCTGGATTTCCTGTCGAACGCGGTGGACCGCTTCCGTCGCGATACTGGGATTTCCGCGCGCTTCGTGACCGCTCTCGACGAGGTGACACTTTCACCGAGACTTTGCCGCGAAGTGGTTCGGATCGCCCAGGAGGCCCTGTTCAACGTCCGCCGCCACAGCGGAGCGCACAATGTGATGGTGCGCATCCACGCCGACGGCGCGTACTGGAAGCTGGAAATCGAGGATGACGGCCGCGGCTTCGGCTTTACCGGCCGCATGACCGGCATCCAGCTGGACGCTTCGCACCAGGGTCCGCAGGTCATTCGTGAACGAGTTCGCCAGATCGGCGGCGAACTAACGATAGAATCAATCCCGGGACGCGGCGCCAAGCTGGAGATCGCGTTGCCGCAACCGAAAGCCAGAGCCATTTATGCCTGATGTCATCCGAATCCTGATCGCCGACGATCACGCCATTTTCCGCGACGGCCTCCGTCGCCTGCTGGGCGAAGAAGTCGACCTGCAAGTGGTCGGCGAAGCCTCCGACGGGGTCGAAGCCGTGCGACTGGTGCAGGAGCTGAAGCCCGACGTCCTGCTCCTGGACCTGGCCATGCCGCGCTGCCCGGGCCTGGACGCGCTGCGCGATATCAACCGAGCCAGCCTGAAGGTACACACGCTGCTGCTCACGGCCAGCATCGAGAACGCCCAGATCATCGAGGCGCTGCAGTCCGGCGCCCGCGGCGTGGTGATGAAGGAGTCGGCCACACAGGTATTGCTGCGCGCGATCCGGGCGGTGATGGCCGGACAAGCCTGGGTAGGACGCGAGGCTGTCCCCGACCTCGTTCAGTACCTCCGCAATCGCGCCCCGGCCGAAGACAGCCGTCGCCGAAAGAAGTACGGGCTCACGAACCGCGAGGTCGAGATTGTCGCCGCCATCGTGGACGGGTGCACCAACAAGGAGATCGCGCAGAAATTCAGCCTGTCGGAAGATACGGTCAAGCACCACCTGACCAGCATCTTCGACAAGGTGGGCGTCTCCAACCGGCTGGAACTCGCTCTGTTCGCCATCAACCACCGGCTGCTGGAGCAGGACGCCGCGGCGCAGGGCTAACTACTCACGTAGAGACGCGGCATGTCACGTCTCTATCTCTTTTATTTCCTGTTACTTAGAAAACCCTCTCAGGACTGTCATCCTGAGATTTGCCCGGTTTCGGCGAATCTCAGGATCTGTGTATTTCATTTCGAAGGACCCAAATACAGAGATCCTGAGTGCGCAGAAACCGCGCCCTCAGGATGACAAGGTGGGAAGGGTCTTTTTTGCGCGTCCTAGCGTATATGCAGCTAGGATGAGCGCAATCAGCACATTCAGCGCATTGGCTCCGATGGAAACCCAGGAAGCCCAAATCGCACGTGGGCTATCGCGCCGCGATCCGGACGTGCTCGAGGCGCTCATCGACCAGTATCGCCATCGCCTGATGCGATACCTGCTGCACATGGTCTCCAACCGCGTGGTGGCGGAAGACCTGTTCCAGGAAACGTGGGTACGGGTCCTCGAAAAGGGATCTCTTTACGACGGCCGGACGCCGTTCGCCGCCTGGCTGCTTTCCATCGCGCGCAACCTGACCATCGACTACCTGCGCAAACGGCAACGTGCCGGCGTGGAGCCGATCAACGACGATCCGGACGAGGGTCCGGTGTTCGAGCCGGTGGCCTTGACGCCTTCGCCCTACGAAATCGCTGCCGAGCGCGAGCGGGCAGCCACCATCGCAGGAGCCCTGGAGCGCGTGCCGTCCATCTTCCGCGAAGTCCTCGTGCTTCGCTTCCAGGAACAGATGAAATTAGAAGAAATTGCCAGCCTGACGGGTGTCCCGCTGGCGACCGTGAAGTCCCGGCTGTATCGTGGCGTGGCCGCGCTCAAGCCGGCGCTGGAGAGGAATCTGTGATCAACGACAACGACCACGAATCCGGCTTGGCTCCGAACCTGGAGCACGAACGCGCCGCCGGACTGCTGGCGGAACAGGCCATCGAGGGCATCGAGCAGGCTGACGCGCGGTGGCTGGAGCAGCATCTGGCGGGATGCCTGGAATGCAGCGGCTACGCCGAGACGCTGGGACTGGCGCGGCAGGCACTGCGTTCGATTTCGGTGACGGCAAGCGATGAACTGGTTGCGGCCACCAAGGCGCGGGTCCGGATCCGGTCGCTGGAACTCCGCGAGCGTACGGCTCGTGCCGCGTTCGTGGGTCTTTCGGCGTTCTTCGGCGCGGTCCTGTCGTCCATTTCTTTGTATTACGCGTGGCCGGTCGTACGCTGGCTGGAGACGCACTTCGAATTGCCGGCCATCATCGTAGAGCCGGGATTCGTGATGGCGTGGTTCCTGCCGACGATGATTGCCGCGGCCATGCTGGCCGCCATGCGAACCCAAGCTCGTCATGCAGAAGCGGTCGCTGCCTCGGAAGAGGGGAGCAAAGGGGAGAGTTATGGCAAGTAACGTTCAACAGCAGCCGAAGTTCGACCTGGCGCAGGAATTCCGCATGATTCCGTGGGTCGCCAAGCTGATCGCGGTGCTCCTTTTCGGCTGCATGCAGTGGGTCTTCCATGTCCTGATCCTCAGCCACGAACACAACCCGCCGCCGTTCGGCTTCCGGCTCTTCATGGGATTCTTCAGCGGAATGCTGGTGGCGATGTTCGCCTTGCTCGTGGGCTACGTGAACGTGGACTCGAAGCGCCGCGGCATGAACCGCGTGGTGTGGACGCTGCTGGTGATGTTCATTCCCAACGCGATCGGATTCATCCTTTACTTCTTCGTGCGCTCGCCGCTGCAGACACCATGCCCGAAGTGCGGCACGGGCGTGCAGCCGGGCTTCCGCTACTGCCCCAACTGCCAGTTCAAGTTGCTTCCCAGCTGCGCCGACTGCGGCGCTGCGCTGCAACCCGAGTACCACTGCTGCCCCACGTGCGGCAAACCGGTGGGAGCCGCGACGGCGTAAGCGATTGCAGATTGCGGATTGCAGAATGACAACTCCAGCCGGATGTTTTCAATCTGCATTCTGCAATCTGCATTCTGCAATCTGACCACCAACATTCGGCCTCGCCATCATTCTTCTTCCGTCTCCAACGCCGTCAAGGTCTCGTCCGCGACGTCCCACTTCTTCAGAATGGAAATGATGGAGCGCGTGGCGAAGCCTGCGCGCATCATCATGCGGAAGATGCGGGCGGTCTCGCGATCGTCCTTCGGCTTCGACAACCGTTTGCGGCGGAGGAATTCCCGCGCCTGCTGCTCGTCGGTCGTGGCGTCGTAAGCCTTATCGACGGCTTCGCGGATCACGTCGTCCTTCAAGCCCTTGGCTTTCAGGTCGGAGATCACGCGCCTCTTGCCGAGTTTCTGGCTGTCACGCCGTACGCTGGTGTAAGTGGCGGCGTACGTCTGGTCATTGACGTAGTTGTTTTGCTTGAGCCGCGCAATCACAACCTCTACGAGCAGGTCGGCGTTCTCACCGCTGGCACGCCGGCGCAGCTTGCGCTTGATCTCGGAAACCGATTGCATGTGGCTGGCAAGCGCGCGCACCGCGTACTCGTAGAGAGATTCTTCGTCAAAAAGCGGTTTGGGTTTGGACGATCGCATTTCGCCAGATGCTGTACGCCTTACGCTCTACGCTTTAAGCAAAATCGTATGACGCATTTTCAGCGTACAGCGTAGAGCGTACAGCGTATAGCGCTTTCACGGCGTGAACTGCCGGAAGAACTCGATCACTTGCCGCTCCGCCCAGCGCCCGTCGTAATCGCCGTCGGGATCGGCAAGGAAACCGCAATGTCCGCCGTGCCGCGTCTCGATAAAGCGAATGTTCGGATTGCCGCGCACGCGTTCGCGTGTGGTCTCGCGAACGCGGATGAACGGATCGTCGAGCGAATTGATGACGAGCGCGGGCACGGCAATGTGCTCGACCACGTTCGACGCGCTGCTCTGCGTGTAGTAATCGTCGGCGTCGCGAAAGCCGGAGTAGGGCGCGGTGATGGCGTCGTCGAATCCGCGCACGCTCCAAACGCCCTTCAACCGGCTCACGTCGTACCGTCCGGGGAAGGCTTCGGCCTTGCGGCGAACGCTCTTCTTGAGGTTGCGAACGAAGTTCCATTGATACAGCCGATTGCGCGCATCGTTGAGCGCGTCGGCGGAGGGGCCGAGGTCCATGGCAGGAGAAATTCCGGCGACGGCAATGAGTTGCGACGGCGTGGCGTGGTCGCGCCCAAGTTCTCCGGCGAGCTTGAGCACGAGGTTCCCGCCCATGGAGAAGCCGACCAGCGCGACGCGGACGAGGCCGTCCTGTTCGATGAGCGTGCGCATGACGGCGCCGACGTCACCCGACATCCCGCTGTTGTAGAGAGTGGGACCGAGCAGGTGCGTCCCGCCGCAGTTCCGCATGTTCATGCGGACAATATTCATCCCGGCAGCAAACGCCTTATTGGCGGTGCCGATGATGTACTGCGATTCGGTAGACCCTTCGAGGCCGTGAACGGCGACCACGGTGAGCGCGGCATGGCGGTCGGGCTGCCAGTTGCAACGGCACAGCACCTGGACCTCGGGCGCGACGCTGAACAGGCGCTCTTCCGACGGCGGAAGATGGTTCCGCCGGCGAAACAGCCAGCTGGCGATCGTCTGCTCGTCGGGCGAGCGCAGGCCACGCCGCGGGATGAATGGTTCAGGATGGAACATTCGGGAATTAGATTATCCGAGATTCCGAGAGACGCGCGGGGATAAGGGCAGAGGACAGGGGGCAGAGGGCAGAAAAACCGCTCTTCCCTGCCCCATGCCCTCTGTCCTCTGTCCTCGTACGCTAAACTAGTGTCATGCCGCTGTTCGAATACATCTGCGCCGACTGCAAGCACGAGTTCGAAGCCCTTGTTATTGGCACAAAGACGCCAGAGTGCCCGTCGTGCCACAGCAAGAAGCTGGAGCAGCAGCTTTCCGTATTCTCGGCGCGATCGGCTTCCGGCGCATCTTCCTCGCCGCGCGCGGCCGCGAGTCCCTGCGGATCGTGTGGCAATCCCAACGGTCCCGGCTCCTGCCAGTTCGACTCCTAGCCGCTCAGTACAGCCGGAAGTTGCTTTCGATATACACCGCGACAGCCACAGGCTTGCCGTCCTTCGTTCCCGGCTCAAAGCGCCATGACTTGATGGTGTTCACGGCACTTTCGTCCAGCGACGGCTCAAGGGCCTTGGTGACGCGCACGTTCTGCACCAACCCATCGGGCCCGATGATCGCCTGCACGACAACCGTTCCCTGGATTTTCCGTTGGCGCGCGGAGTCGGTATACGACGGCTCGGTGCCGAAGAGCTTCCGCGGCGCGCTCACGCCATTCCCAACGGTGTACACGCCAGTCGGACTCGCCATCGGAGCCGACGCGCCCGCGGGACGCGGTTGTGCGGAAGGCGGCGCCGTCCAACTCGTTCCCGGCAGCAGGCCGCCGGACTGCTGTAAGAGGTCTGCCAGGTAGTTTCCCCAGAGTGCGGCGATGGTGTGCGAGCCGTGGCCGCGGGTGGCGTCGCTGATCGGCAGCACGACCGCTCTCCCCTTCGGCACGTTGCGGATCAGCCGCTCGAGAATCCCCAGCTCCGGCGGATTGATGAAGTCATCCGCCGTATTCACCTGCATCACCGGAACCTTGACCGTCGAAAGCTTGGGCTCGGGGTTGTAGTTCCGCGACGCGTCGACGTAGTAGAGCATGTCGTTGGCGTCAACACGGCTCATGGCGGCGGGGATGCGCTGCTCGATCACTGCGTCGGCCGCTGCGCGCGTGGGCGCCTGCTTCTGCGCCACCAGCGGCGTAGTGCCAACGAGCAACAGCAGGTCCTCCGCGGCGCGCAGTCCATCCTGCGGCTCCTGCGCGTAATTTCCGTTGTTCCACGCAGGATCATTCTTGATGTCCTCGATCACCATCTTGCGCCACATGCGATTGCGACCGGCGATTTCCGTCGGCAGGCAAGCCAGCGGCATGGCCGCGTCCATAAAGTCGGGATAGTTCTCGGTCCACACCCACGAATGCATGCAGCCCATCGACGTTCCCATGACGAGGCGCAGGTGGTTTACGCCCATTCCTTCCAGCATGTCGTGTTGCAGCGCGACCATGTCGTCATAGTCATACTTGGGGAAGCTCATCTTCATGCCGTCGCTGGGCTTCGACGAGCCGGAGTGGCCGACGTTGTCCGGGGAAACGATGAAGTACTTAGTGCCGTCCAGCAGGCATCCGGGACAGAACAGCGCGCCGGCGAACGAAGGCACCAGAAGCGAGCGTCCCGATCCGCCTGTGCCATGCAGGATGAGGACGGCGTTCGTGACCTTGCCGCTCGCGTCCTTCACCGGCGTCCCGACGGTGTAGTAGTGCATGCGGACGTCCATCTGCTCGCCAGTTTTGAACTTGAATGCCTTGACGGTGAAGTCGCCGGGCTTGGGTTCGGGATAATTGCGGGGCGCTTGCGGCGCGGTCTGGGCGACGGCAGCGGTGAGCATGAACAGCAGGAAGAGTCGTTTCATGGATCCCTCACGAGAGCCGAACAATATACCGCGTGCGCGAGGTTTGGGCAGCGCGAGGTCTTTCCAATCAGAAATCTGAAATCACAAATCTGAAATGTATTGGGGCGGGCGGAGGGATTCGAACCCTCGACAGCCGGAGCCACAGTCCGGTGTTCTACCACTGAACTACGCCCGCCATCCTGGTGGGAAATCAGAGAGACTTCCGTGAGGGCGCGCAGGAGCGCGCGAAGTGATTATAACAATCGATGTTGCTGGCTGTCGCGGGAGAAGCAAACAGCAATCAGCATTCAGCCGTCGAGATTTTGGCCGTACTGTTCACGGCTGAATGCTGACTGCTGATTGCTGGCTTACGCTCTTCCTACTCCCACGTACTGGAATCCCATGGCGCGCATGCGTACGGAGTCGAGCAGATTCTTCGTGTCGACGATGATGGGCTGCTTGAGGTGGCGCTTGATGCGGTCAAAGTCTAGCGTGCGAAATTCGGGCCAGCCGGTGCAGAGCACGATCATGTCAGCGCCTTCGGCGGCGGCGTAGGGATTCTCGCAATAGCGAACCGTGCCATCGAGCTCTTCCTTGGCCTCGGCGAGCGCGACCGGATCGTAAGCGCGAACGTTCGCTCCGTTCGAGGCGAGTAAACGCGCCACGGCGATGGAGGACGATCCCGCCACCGACGAGGTGTGCGGCTTGAACGACAGCCCGAGGATGCCGATCTCTTTGCCGTCCACGGTGTTGACCGCATTCAAGATCTTGCTGAGCACCGTATTCGAGTTGGCGACGTTGACCTCGCGCGCCGCCTGGAGAATGCGCAAACGGATCTTCTTCTCTTCCGCCAGCGCGGTGAGAGACTCGATCTCTCCGTTGGCGAAGCTGCCGCCGATGGTGGTGCCGGGTTGGAGGCAGCGCGGGCCAATCTTTTTGTCGAGTCCGAGCGCCATCGCCAGGTCCATGGCGTCGGCCTGAACGCACTCGCAGAGCCCGGCGAGTTCGTTGATAAACGCAATCTTGGTGGCGAGGAATGCGGTGGAGGCCTGGCGCACCATCTCGGCCGTCTCAAAGCTGGTCACGATGACCGGCACGCCGCGCATGACCAGCGGCCGGTAAACCTGCTTCAGCGTCAGCACCGCCTGCGGCGAGCTGGTTCCGAGGACGATGCGGTCGGGCCAGTTGAAGTCTTCGACCGCGCAACCGTGGGTGAGAAACACCGGCTGGCTGACCACCGTCATCCCTTGCGTACGCAGGCGCGCCTGAATGCGCGCGGCGGTGCCGACAGCGGCCGGCGACAGCAGCACGAGAATGGTGCCGGGATCGGCCAATTCGGCGACGCGCGTGATGCTTTCATCGAGCTCGGCGCAGGAATCCTGGGCAAGATAGATGACCTCGGCTTTGCGGACGGTGGCATCCAGGTCGGTGCCGTAATGAAGACGTCCGGCGCGGACGTTGCGCCGAATCACATCGGAAAGATTCTTCTCGTAGAAGCCGAGCTTGCCTTCCGCCAAGCCGTAGATGCGCTCCGAGGACGAGTCACAACACGTGACGGGCGTGCCGAAATCGGCGATGCAGGCGGACGTAACGGTAGCGAGGTATCCGGAACCAATGACACCGATATGCATGGGGGAGTCTCCTGACTGTGGCGCGAGGAGAGGATTCTGCGCTGCCCGCGTAACCGCGACAAGGTGGTGAAGGTACATCGGGCGGCGGAAACAGGACAGGGCGGAAGGTAATCAGTACGAAAGCTCAGCGGGCGAGCGGCTCGGGGGCCAGGCGCCGGCCGAGCGGGATCGGCGCCAGGTCTTCCCAATGATGCGGCGAGATCTCGCGGACAAACGTCAGGGACTCGATCCGGATGAGCCGCGGGCCGTGGTACTGCGTCCAGCGCTGGGTGGCAGCTTCGAAGCCGCGGCTTGCGCGCTCGAAGTCGTACAGCCGGAACACCGTCAGGTGCGGCATGTAGGGCCAGGGCTCTTCGTACTTGAGCACTCCGGCGTTCAGCTTCTCGTGGAGTTCGCGCATGCGGTAGGCGGCGTGAGCGACGCGGATAAACACCGTGGGAGTGACGGGCGCGAAAGACTCGACATCGCCCATCGTGACCTCGAAGGGCTGAACGGAGCCGCAGACGTTTTCGATCATTTCGATCGCCTGCTGCGGAGTGCCGTTGAGCGGGCGCGGCGGGAGCAGCGTGAGATGCGCCGGCAGATGTGCGTGCTCAGGCTGGAACTCTCGACGAAGCGACTCGACAAATTGCCCGATCGGATTCGAAACGTACGCGACCAGGGCGTAATCCCGCTGGGTCATGGCCAGCGCGCATTATACCTGCGACGGAGCCGCGCTTGGACGTGTGCACCACGGTTTTAACCTGTGGATGATTAGAATGGAACCACGGGCACGCGAGTCGAGCGTCTTTATGCCGGAGCCACTGGAACCCGAGGTCCTACCGCCAAACGCGCCGCTGGAGTTCGGGCTGAGTGACGCTCATCTCGACCGGCTCGCGCAGGTCCTCGACGACGGCTTCGCCATTCCCGGAACCAACCTTCGCTTCGGCCTCGACCCGATCATTGGTCTGCTGCCGGGATTCGGCGACGCGATCGGCGCGCTGCTTTCGTTTGTCTTCGTCTTCGCGGGATGGCGGCGAGGACTGCCCGGCATCACGCTGCTGCGCATGGTGGTGAACATCGGCGTGGATTCCATCGCCGGCACTCTGCCCATCTTCGGCGACCTGTTCGATTTCTACTGGAAGTCGAATCGGATGAACTACAACCTGCTGCGGCGTCACGCGCTGAAGCCGCACGTTAATCACACGTGGCGCGACTGGACATTTCTGTGGCTGATCTTCTTCATCCTGGTGGCGATGGCGCTGCTGCCGCTGGCGGTGCTGGGAGCGATCATCTACCTGCTCCGGCGCTGACGGCGGCCGGCGCATCAATGCTAAACTTGCGAGTAGACCCGCTGTACCCGTCACCGTCGGGGCGTAGCGCAGCCTGGTAGCGCACCTGCCTTGGGCGCAGGGGGTCGGAGGTTCGAATCCTCTCGCCCCGACCAATCTCCTTTCCACCGCTGGCCGTGCAGTTAATTTTCCGAGGGCCGCTCGACGTGGTCTATCTCTACGACGTCCATCGGCTCTTTACGCGACTCAAGCCTCAAACCAAGTTGCTCCGTGAGTGCCGTAAAAAGTGTCGGCCCGGAAACGTCCGATTCCGGAGAAACAGCCGAAGTAAGACGCTGTGACTCCCATCGCAACTTCAGGCCGTAGTTTCCCTTCAGGCCAGTCCGGTCCAACAGGATGCGTCCTGACATCTCCGGCTGGTCCCCCAGCATGAGTATGAGATAACGAAGTGGCGCGTCTTCAAGCGTTAGAACCCATTGCTTCCCTTCCAGCTTCATGCCGATCTGGCGGTCACGGACTTGGCCACCAACGTTCGGTTGCGACTTCGCCTGTGAGAATTTGGGTCCGCTCTTGGCCACCACCAAGGCAAGGACCCCGAGCGGCCTGACCGAGCGCCGCAGCGTTAATGCAAAACGTCTCGCAAGAAGATCTTGAACTCGCAGTTTCATCGCGGCTAACCGCTGTTGCTGTGAGAGATCCTGTTCTCTTCCAGCCTCAGAGTCGTCGACCTTAGCCACAATGTCGTACTGCACGTCGTCGATCCATTTTGGCCCACCGACCACCTGCGGCTCCTTGAGGTCATATGCGAACCGGATCAGGCCTCTCACCGTCCAGCGCTGGATTCGAAGCCTCCCGGCATCGAGGGCGAAGTCAGACCCGCTTGGCCGCCGAGGGTCTGGTGGTGGAGAGGGTCGGATCGTCGCCACCTCAAAAGATGGCGCTCCCGCACCGGATTGTGCGCCGGACCGCGAAGCCGCAGGGTCGACGCTCTGCCCTGCAACCAACGAGCTGAGCAAGAGGCTGACTAACAGAAAACGTGTCATCGAAAGTGCCCGCTTTGGCGCCCCGCATTATGCGCCAGTATGCTCCTCGCCGTTCCGCTCACTAAAGCAAAGAATGTGGCCGTCCGGGTCCTCGACATAGAAGTCGAGGCACGCCCACGGCTGTTGTGTCAGCGGACTGGTCACCTTCGCGCCGCGCTTCTGCAACTCGCTGAACAAACTCTGGATGCCTGACACGGCAATGTACGCATCCAAGTGCTCGTTCTGCTTTCTGTGTGCCCTTTCATCGGCCACCTTTGGCGCGCACTTCAGATGGATGGCCGCGCCGTCGCGCGTGACGCTCGCGTAAAACGACTGATACTTGAAATCGAGCACGAAGCCGAGCTTGTCAACGAAGTACGCGATGGAACGGTCCAGATCGTCGACGAGAAACTGAGGCGCAATGCCTTCGATGTACGGGCCGCCGGTCATATTTCACCTCGAACTGGACTCATTCTCTGGGACGGCCAAAGAACAGCACGTATCCGTCGGCGTCTTCGATTTCGAATCCACGCAGGCCGTCGCTGGTGTCTTTCAGCGGCTGGCAAAACTCGACGTTGCGCGATTGGAACTCTGCCGCGAGCGCGTCGGGATCGGGAACGCCGACATACGCATCCCATTTCACAATGCCTTTCTTCACGTCTCGCGCGTGATTCGGCACCGGCTCGACGCCGATGGCTTTGAGCAGGATCATCGCCCCGCCGCGGTTAACAATGCCGAAGAAGACGTCGTCCGGCTCCGGCCCCTGGTACATGATCTCGAAGCCGAGCCGATCGCGATAGAAAGCCAGCGAAGTGGGCACATTCCTGACGATGAAGGATGGCGCAATGTGCGTGATGCGTGCTTTGTCGTTCATCGGCAATGTTCCTCGCGTTTCATACCGCGATGCCAGTGCGACGGCGATGCGTCAGATGTAACTCAACAACGCCGACTTCCGTCTCGCCCGCACGCCCGCGTACCACTTGCAGGGGAAATAGAGAATAACCAGGCAGACAAGATACACAAGATAAAGCAGTCCCAGACTCCACTGATAGTGAGGCGGGGGCGCGGGATTCGCCATCGGGTGATTGGTGAAGAGCCACGGGTCCACGTGGCCTTCGCGGATCAACGAGACCATGCACGCCGCCGCATGGATCACCGGGATGTGCAGCAGGTAATAGAACATGGGCACGCGTCCGAAGAGAATGACGATGTCGGCGAGGCGTCCGCGAAGCCCTTCGGCGAGGCCGATCATGAAGATCATCGGGCCGATCGTCATCAGCAGGAATGACAGCGACGCGGGATACTTTGTGGTGTTGAGGAAGCGCAACACAGCCGGAGGCGCGGGACGCGGAGGCACGGCTTTCGCAGTCGGGTTGGCATTCGCATTCGCTGCCTGGGCCGGTTGCTGGATCCGCCACGGGCGGGGATCGCCGTACACGTCGATGCCCCGCAGGACGACGAACGCCAGCATGAGCGCCGCGCCGAGCCTCAAGCAGGTGCGGCGGCGCTTGTCCGGCGGCAGCATCACGATCTTTCCGAAGGCGTAGCCGGACATCATCAGCCCGATCCATGGAACGATGACGTAGAGGATCATGATCGGCGGACCGGATTCCCCGAGCCGAACCGCCGAACCGAAGTAGAGGAACTTGAGTAGCCAGTTCGGGCCGGAGTTCGCGTAGTGGCGTTCGATCGCCGGCCAGAAGAGGCTGGTGACGTTGTGCAGCGCGACGATGCCGATGCCCGCGATCGCGTTGAACATCAGCGGCAGTCGAACGATTCCCGCCATCAGGACCATGCACCATCCGAGCATCCAGATGACGCCGGCGAGCATGTAATGCGGGTAGTCGAAGTTGAAGGTCCACGCCAGCCGCAGCACCGTCATCTCGAGAAATACGAGCCAGAGCCCGCGAGTTAGGAGGAACTTCGAGAGCGCTGCAGGGCTGTTGAGCTTGCGTCCGTGCAGGAAAGCCGCGGTTCCGGCGAGGAAGACGAATGTCGGCGCCGAGAGATGCGTGATCCAGCGAGTGAAGAAGACGCCGAATGTGGGGCCGCCGGCGGGCACGCCCGAATAGACACGCACGTGGTCGATGGCCATCACAATCATGGCGACACCGCGGACAAAGTCGACCGACGCGACGCGCGTGGACGAACGTGGCTGTTCCATCTCGTCCGGAGTGCGGTTCAAAACCGCGGACGCAACCGGCATGGGATTCACCTCGGAATTCTGGCGCTGACCGTGACGACGAGAGAATTACCGGAGAACGAGATGGCCGCAACATGGGTGCAGCGCGCGGCCACGGACGTGCAGCGAACGGCCGTGCGAATGTCAGCCGGCGAAGCGGCGGATGGCTTCTTCCACGTTGTGGCGACGCCGGCGACTGAGCGGCAACTGGGAACCGTCCTTCAAAAGCAGCAGGTACTCGCCGGGCGACACTGAACGGACTTCGCGGACCACGGCGAGATTGACGATGGCACGGCGGTGCGCGCGGACAAACTGGCGTCGATCGAGCCTGGCTTCGAGTGACGCCAGCGATTCGCGGACCAAGTGTCGCTTGCCTCCGGTGTGGACGGCAGCGTAGTAATCGTCGGCTTCGATCCAGGCGATCTCGGCGACGTCGAGAATCAGATCGGAGCCGGCCGTACCGATGATCACGCGCCGGGAGGGAGAAGCGTTGCCGCGCGCGTCGTCGGCCCATTCGCCGATGGCGCGACGGGAACGTTCCAGCGCCTCTTTCGACCGCATCCGCTCTCGCGCCTGGGTGAGAGCGTCCCGAAAGCGGGCCTCGACGATGGGCTTCACCAGGTAGTCGAGGGCATGGGCCTCGAACGCGCGCACCGCGAAGGTGT
>Ga0157369_10001417_pt1 | contig 29468 bp, 31 predicted proteins | sample C25metaG_FD_113461 | JGI IMG/M metagenome (GOLD analysis project Ga0157369, IMG submission 113461) | Corn rhizosphere microbial communities from Kellogg Biological Station, Michigan, USA - C2-5 metaG | ecosystem: Host-associated > Plants > Roots > Rhizosphere > Soil | place: USA: Michigan... | reverse complement strand
GCCGACGACGGCGAGCTCACGCGCACGCGCAAGGTGCGACGCCGCTTCATCGCGGAAAAATACGCGGGCATCGTGGAGGCGTTGTACTCGGGTGCTGCGGTCTGTGCGGTCGACGCGCAGGTGCGCTTCGAGGACGGCCGCACGGGGAACGTGCGCGCCGAGCTCGCCGTGCACGATGCGAAGGCTTTCGCGCCCGAGAGCGCGCGGGCCGCGGCCTGAAGGGCGCCATGGCGACCCTCGCGGAAGATGCGCGCCCGGGCCTGGAGGAGGGACACGCGTCGGCGTCCGCCGCGCGCGACATCGGCGGTCCGATCCTCGCGCTCGAGGGCATCTCGCTCGCCTTCGGCGGCGTGAAGGCGCTCTCGGACGTGAGCTTCGACGTGCGCGAGCACGAGATCCGCGCGATCATCGGCCCCAACGGCGCCGGCAAGAGCTCGATGCTCAACGTGATCAACGGCGTGTACCGGCCCAACGCGGGCTCGATCACGTTTCGCGGCGAGCGCCGGGCGCACATGGAGCCGCGGCGAGCCGCCGAGCGCGGCATCGCGCGCACCTTCCAGAGCCTGGCGCTCTTCAAGGGCATGAGCGTGCTCGACAACATGCTCGCCGGGCGCAACCTCATGATGAAGACGAACCTCCTCCTGCAGGCGCTGCGCATCGGCCCGGCGTTGAGGGAGGAGATCGCCCACCGCAAGCGCGTGGAGGCGATCATCGACTTCCTCGAGATCCAGCACGTGAGGAAGACGCCCGTGGGGCGCTTGCCCTACGGCCTGCAAAAGCGCGTGGACCTGGGGCGCGCCCTCGCCGCCGAGCCGCGCGTGCTGCTGCTCGACGAGCCCATGGCGGGCATGAACGTCGAGGAGAAGCAGGACATGAGCCGCTTCGTCCTCGACGTGAACGACGAGTTCGGCACGACGATCGTGCTGATCGAGCACGACATGGGCGTCGTGATGGACCTCTCCGACCGCGTCGTGGTGCTCGACTACGGCCGCAAGATCGCGGACGGCACGCCCGACGAGGTGAGGGCGAGCCAGGCGGTGATCGACGCGTACCTCGGGGTGCAGCACTGATGCCCTCGCGCCGCTCCCTCCTCACCGCGGCCTTCTTCGCGCTCCTCGCCGTGGCCGCGGTGGTGCCCATGCTGATCGGGCAGGCGAAGTTCCCGCAGTGGCTCGAGATCGTGCTGGGCGGGCTCATGAGCGGCGTGCTCTACGCGCTCGTGGCGCTCGGGCTGGTGCTCATCTTCAAGGCCTCGGGCGTCTTCAACTTTGCGCAGGGCGCGATGGTGCTCTTCGCGGCGCTCTGCCTCGTGCGGCTGATGGAGAAGGTGCCGTTCGTCGTGGCGCTGGCCCTCACGCTCGCGATCATGGTGGCGCTTGCGTGGATCGTGGAGCGCGTGGTGCTGCGCCCGCTGGTGAACCAGGAGGGCATCGTGCTCTTCATGGCGACGCTCGGCATCGCGTACTTCCTCGACGGCTTCGGCCAGATCGTGTGGGGGAGCGACGTCTACACGCTCGACGTCGGGATGCCGAAGGAGCCGAAGATCCTCTTCGAGAAGACGTTCGAGGGCGGGATCCTCGTGAGCACCGAGGACCTGCTGGCCGCGCTCATCGCCGCCCTGCTGGTGGCGAGCCTCGCGTTCTTCTTCCAGAAGACGCCGACAGGGCGGGCGCTGCGCGCGGTGGCCGACGACCACCAGGCCGCGCAGTCGATCGGCATCCCGCTGAACCGCATCTGGGTGATCGTCTGGAGCGTGGCCGGCCTCGTGGCGCTGGTGGGCGGCATCGTCTGGGGCTCGAAGCTCGGCGTGCAGTTCTCGCTGCAGCAGGTCGCGCTCAAGGCCCTGCCCGTCGTGATCCTCGGCGGGTTCACCTCGATCCCGGGGGCCATCGTGGGCGGCCTCCTGATCGGCCTCGGCGAGAAGCTCTCGGAGGTGTACCTCGGCCCGCTCTTCGGCGGCGGCATCGAGAACTGGTTCGCCTACGTGCTGGCGCTGGTGTTCCTGCTGTTCCGCCCGGAAGGGCTCTTCGGGGAGAGGCACATTGACCGCGTTTGAAAACCGGGGACGCAGTCCGGTTTCGTGGGCCCCCGCGGCCGCGGCATCCATCGCGCGCTTGAATTGGACTGCGTCCCCAAGATGATCTACCGCGAGACCGGCCAGTTCAAGACCACGTACGCCTCGGACGTGCAGCTCTTCCCGATCGTGCAGGACCGCGTGGTCGTGATCGCGTTCCTCGCATTCGCCTTCTGCGTGGTGCCGTTCGTCGCGAGCGATTACCTGTTTCGCGCGATCCTCACGCCGTTCCTCATCCTGTCGCTCGCGGCGCTCGGCCTGAACATCCTCGTCGGCTACTGCGGCCAGCTCTCGCTCGGCACCGGCGGCTTCATGGCGGTGGGCGCGTACGCGGCATACAACCTCGCGGTGCGCATGCCGGACCTGAACCTGATCGTGGTGCTCGTGCTGGCGGGCCTGTGCTCGACGGTCGTCGGCGCGCTCTTCGGCATTCCGAGCCTGCGCATCAAGGGCTTCTACCTCGCCGTGACCACGCTCGCCGCGCAGTTCTTCCTCGACTGGCTCTTCGCGCGCGTGGGCTGGTTCACCAACTATTCGTCCTCCGGGTCGGTCGCCGCGCCGCCGCTCGCGCTCTTCGGCTGGCACGTCGAGGGGCCGGTGCGCAAGTACCTCTTCGTGCTCTCGATCGTGTGCGTCCTCGCGCTGCTCGCGAAGAACCTCACGCGCGGGGCCATCGGCCGCTCGTGGATGGCGATCCGCGACATGGACGTGGCCGCCGAGGTGATCGGCATCCGGCCGCTCCACGCCAAGCTCACCGCCTTCGCCGTGAGCTCGTTCTACGTGGGCCTCGCCGGCGCGCTCTGGGCCTTCGTCTACCTCGGGGCGTGGGAGCCGCTCGCCTTCGACGTGAACCGCTCCTTCGAGCTGCTCTTCATGGTGATCATCGGCGGCCTGGGCTCGATCCTCGGGTCGTTCCTGGGCGCCGCGTTCATCGTGATCCTGCCGATCGCGCTCAACCGGCTGCCGGCGGCGCTCGGCATTCCGCTGTCCACCGCGACGGTCTCGGAGATCGAGCTCATGGTCTTCGGCGCCCTGATCGTGTTCTTCCTGATCGCCGAGCCGCGCGGCCTCGCGCGCCTGTGGGCGATCGGAAAGGAAAAGCTGCGTCTGTGGCCGTTCCCGCACTGACGCGTCCCGTACAACCCGGAGGAGGATGAAGATGACCAAGCTGTTTTCGATGAAGGGGCTGGCCCTCGCCGTCGCGGCGGCAAGCGCGCTCGCCGCCGCGCAGGCGGTGGCGCAATCCAACGAGATCTTCGTGCCGGCGCTGGTGTATCGCACCGGGCCGTACGCGCCCAACGGCGTGCCCTGGGCCGACGGCTTCGTGGATTACCTCAAGCTCGTGAACGAGCGCGACGGCGGCATCAACGGCGTGAAGATCGCCTACGAGGAGTGCGAGACGGGCTACGCGACCGACCGCGGCGTCGAGTGCTACGAGCGGCTGAAGAGCCGCAAGCCCGTGGCGTTCAGCCCGCTGTCCACGGGCATCACCTACGCGCTCACCGAGAAGGCGCCCGGCGACCACATCGTGCTCATCACCGCGGGCTATGGGCGCGCCGACTCGGTGGACGGCTCGGTCTTCCGCTGGAACTTCCCGATGCTCGGCACGTATTGGGACGGGGCGGACATCCTGGTCCAGCACGTGAAGAAGAAGGGCCCGCTCAAGGGCAAGAAGATCGCGCTCGTCTACCACGACTCGCCCTACGGCAAGGAGCCGATCCCGGTGCTGGAGGAGCTCGCCAAGCGCGAGGGCTTCACGCTCCTCAAGCTGCCGGTGACGCACCCCGGCGTCGAGCAGAAGGCGACGTGGCTGCAGATCCGGCAGCAGCGGCCCGACTACGTCTTCCTCTGGGGGTGGGGCGTCATGAACTCCACCGCGATCAAGGAAGCGATCGCCGTGAGCTACCCGCGCCTGCAGATGTACGGCGTGTGGTGGGCGGCCGCGGAGCCCGACGTGCTGCCCGCGGAGCAGGCCGCGAAGGGCTACAACGGGCTCGCCCTCGGGCATTCGGCGGAGAACAACCTGCCCGTGCACAAGGACATGATGAGGTTCCTCTACGACAAGGGCAAGGGCACCGCCGCGAAGAAGGAGGAGGTAGGGCAGGTTCTCTACAATCGCGGCATGATCTCCGCGATGCTCACGGTCGAGTCCATCCGCACCGCCATGGGCAAGTACGGCAAGGGCGTCATGACCGGCGACCAGGTGCGCTGGGGCGCCGAGCACCTGAAGCTCGACCCCGCCCGCATCAAGCAGCTCGGCATGGAAGGCATCGTGCAGCCGCTCGCGGCGTCGTGCTCCGACCACGGCGGCTCGCACGCGGCGAGCATCCACACGTGGGACGGCTCGCACTGGAGCTACACGTCGGACCTGTACCACGCCGACTACAAGCTGCTGCGGCCGATGGTGCAGGAGTCGGCGCTGCGGTATGCGAAGGAGAAGGGAATCCAGCCGGTCGATTGCTCCAGGGAGAAGTGAGCGCGTGAGCACGCTGCTCGACGTCAACGGCATCGAGGTCATCTACAACCGGGTGATCCTCGTGCTGAAGGGCGTCTCGCTGAGCGTTCCCGAGGGGGGCATCGTCGCCCTCCTCGGGGCGAACGGCGCGGGCAAGACCACCACGCTCAAGGCGATCTCCAACCTGCTGCAGGCCGAGCGTGGCGAGGTCACCAAGGGCGCGATCCAGTTCGCCGGGGAGCGCGTCGAGCGCCTCGATCCCTCCGAGCTCGTGAAGCGCGGCGTGGTCCAGGTCATGGAGGGCCGCCACTGCTTCGGCCACCTCACCGTCGAGGAGAACCTGCTCACGGGCGCCTACACGCGCGCGGCATCCCGCTCGGAGATCCGCGCGGACCTCGAGCGCGTGTACGCATTCTTCCCGCGGCTCAAGCAGCGCCGGCAATCGATGGCCGGCTTCACCTCCGGCGGCGAGCAGCAGATGACCGCCATCGGGCGTGCGCTCATGGCGCGCCCGCGCATGATCCTGCTCGACGAGCCGTCGATGGGCCTGGCACCGCAGATCGTCGAGGAGATCTTCCAGATCGTGGCCAACCTCAACCGCGCGGAGAGGGTGAGCTTCCTGCTGGCCGAGCAGAACACGATGGTGGCGCTGCGCTTCGCGTCGTTCGGCTACATCCTGGAGAACGGCCGCGTCGTGATGGAGGGCACCGCGCAGGCGCTCTCGGCGAACGAGGACGTGAAGGAGTTCTACCTCGGCATTTCCACCGCGGGACGGCGCAGCTTCCGCGAGACGAAGCATTACCGGCGCCGCAAGCGCTGGCTCGCATGAGCCCGGGCCCCTTTCCCGACGCGCGCGAAACGCGCGATCCGGCCGAGCGCGAGCGCGAGCTCTTCGCGCGATTGACCGCGCAGGTGGTGCACGCGAAGCAGTCGAGCCCGTACTTCGCCTCGCTCTTCGCGCAGGTCGATGCGGCGGGCGTGATCGACCGCGCGGCGCTCGCGCGACTGCCGCTCACGCGCAAGTCGCAGCTCGCCGAGCTGCAGCGCGCGCGCCTTCCGTTCGGCGGCCTCGCCGCGACCGCGCCCGGGCGCCTCGCGCGCATCTTCATGTCGCCCGGGCCCATCTACGACCCGGAGGGACGCGGGGCCGACTACTGGCGCACGGCGCGCGCCTTGCACGCGGCGGGCTTCCGCGAGGGCGACATCGCGCTCAACTGCTACTCGTACCACCTGTCGCCCGCCGGCAGCATGTTCGAGACGGGATTGCACCGGCTCGGGTGCGCGGTCATTCCCGGCGGCACCGGCCACACCGAGCAGCAGGCGCGCGCCATCGGCGACCTCAAGCCCGCGGGCTACGTGGGCACGCCTTCCTTCGTGAAGATCCTGCTCGAGAAATGCGACGAGCTCGGGATCGACAGCTCCAGCCTCAGGCGCGCGTCCGTCTCGGGCGAGGCGCTCATGCCCGTCGTGCGCGATTTCCTGCGCGCCCGGGGCGTGGAGGACTACCAGTCCTATGGCACCGCCGACGTGGGCCTCATCGCGTACGAGACCGCGGCGCGCGAGGGGCTGGTGGTCGACGAGGACGTGATCGTCGAGATCGTGCGCCCCGGCACGGGCGACCCGGTCGCCGCGGGCGAAGTGGGCGAAGTGGTCGTCACGAGCTTCGCGCGCGAATATCCGCTGGTGCGCCTCGCCACCGGCGACCTCTCCGCGGTGCTCCCGGGTGCGAGCCCGTGCGGCCGCACCAACGTGCGCATCAAGGGCTGGCTCGGGCGGGCCGACCAGTCGGCGAAAGTGCGCGGGCTCTTCGTGCATCCGCACCAGGTGGCCGAGGTGCTGCGCCGCCACGGCGCGGAGCGCGGCCGGCTCGTGATCGAGAACGAGCAGGGCGAGGACCGCATGACCTTCCAGGTGGCGGGGCCGGTCGACGCCCGGGCGGTGGAGGCGTCGTTGCGCGACGTAATGAAGGTGCGCGGCGAAGTCGTGTGCGTCGACGCTTCGGCGCTGCCCAATGACGGCAAGGTGATCGAGGACCTGCGCCGCTACAGCTGAGAGCGGCGATTTCGCAATCCGGCGCGCGCCCTTTATGATGCGCACTCGAACCCTGCACGGATCACCATGAAATCGAAGAATCTCGCCCTGCTCGCCGCCGCCGCTTTCATCCTCGCCGCATGCGCCTCCGCCGATCTCGCCGACTCGGGCCAGCCCCATCCCGAGAAGCAGTACCGCACCGGCAGCAACATCCCGCGGCGTTCCGACCAGATGCCCGACAGCGTGCAGACCGCGGGATCACCGATGGACGGCACCATGGGCCACGGCGGCAGCGTGCCGATGCCCGGCCCCGGCGGGCACTGAGCACGCGCAGCCCGCGCGCGGCATGACCCCGCTCGCGCGGCTCGTCGCGGCGCTGGGCATCGCGCAGGTCATCTCGTGGGGCACGCTCTTCTACGCCATCGGCGTGCTGGGCGCGCCGATGCGCGCGGAGCTCGGCGTGAGCGACGTGTTCCTCTTCGGGGCATTCACGGCGGGCCTGCTCGTGTCCGGCATTCTCGCGCCGCGCGCGGGGCGCCACATCGACCGCCATGGCGGCCGCGCGGTGTTGAGCGCCGGCTCCGTCGTCGGCGCGCTCTCGATGGCGGTGCTGGCCTCGTGCGCCGATCGCTGGACGCTCACGCTCGGATGGCTGCTCGCGGGGGCCGCGATGGCGGGCGCGCTCTACGATCCCGCGTTCGCGGCGCTGTCGTACCACGCGGGCGAGCGCTACCGGCGCGCGGTCACCTCCCTCACGCTCTTCGGCGGCTTCGCGAGCACGGTCTTCTGGCCCTTGTCGCAGGTGCTGCTCGACGCGGTGGGATGGCGCTACACGTTCGCCGCATACGCCCTGCTGCATCTCGCGGTGTGCCTGCCGATTCACCTGCTCATGATTCCGCGCGCGACCGTCGCCGCGAGGTCTCACGGCGCCGAGCCGCCGCCCGCGGCACCGGACCCGTCGCTGCGCGGACTCGCCGCGGCCTTCGGCGTCGCGACCTTCGTCTTCGGCATCGTGGCGGTGCACCTCATCAACCTGCTGACCGCGGCGGGCGTGGCGAAGGGCCAGGCCGTCGCCATGTCGATGCTGGTGGGCCCGATGCAGGTGGCCGGGCGCATCGTGGAGCTGGCGGTGTCGCGGCGCGTGCGCGCCGTCCACGTGGGCGCGGCGGCCTTCGTCCTCATGGCGGCGTCGCTCGTGGCGCTCCTCGCCGTGCACGGACCGGGCGCGGCGGCACTCGTCTTCGTGATCGCCTACGGCTGGGGAAACGGACTCCTCACCATCGCCAAGGGCACCGTGCCGGCGGAACTCTACGGGCGCAGCCAGCTGGGCGGTCTCCTCGGATACATCGCCCGGGCCGGGATGGTGGCGAAAGCGGTGGCACCGGCCGCGTGGCCCGCGCTGCTCGCCTCCGGCCTCGCCCGGCCCTGGGCCTTGGGCGCGGTCCTGGTGTGCGCCCTCGGGGGTGCCGCGGCCTATGCATGGGCCATCCGGCGCGCCCCGCGAGGGCCTGCCGCCACCGCGCTGTAGGATTCCGGAAAGCTGTGGTAAATCAAAAGACTACAAGGGAATCAGACCCCTCCCACCGAATGCTTCGGACGGGCTAGTGTCCATCGTTTGTATCCCCGGTCCGCAGTGGGCTAAACTGACGGGCTTTCGGCGCGGGGGCCTTTCGGGTTCCGGGCGCCGGACAGTCCAGAGCAGAGGATCATGGCAGCCAGCAAATCGAAGAACCTCACCGAGGCGGACATCGTCAAGATGCCCAAGTCGGAGTACATGAACGCCGCGCAGCTCAAGTTCTTCCGCGACCGCCTGCTGGAGCTCCAACGGCAGCTCCGGGAGAACGCCGGGCAGACGACGGAGCACCTGCGCGAGCTGTCGTTCGCGCCCGATCCCGCCGACCGTGCGACGCTCGAGGAAGAGCACGCGCTGGAGCTGCGCACGCGCGATCGCGAGCGCAAGCTGCTCAAGAAGATCGACCAGGCGCTCGCGCGCATCGAGGACGGAAGCTACGGCTATTGCGAGGAGACCGGCGAGCCCATCGGCATCCAGCGCCTGCTGGCTCGCCCCACCGCGACCCTGTCGATCGAGGCGCAGGAACGCCGCGAGATGAAGCAGAAGCTCTACGGCGAATAAACCGCGGCCGCACGCAGGTCGAAAAGGGCGCCGGTGGCGCCCTTTTTTCTTGGCGGCGCGCTTTTTCATGGGGATTTCGGCGCGACCTATAATGGCGCTCGCCCCGACAATGCGCGCGGGGGCTTTCCCGCAGGGATTTTCGTCATGACCACGCTCGCCACCGGATTCGCCGCGGCCGTCCAGCCCGTCGCGGCGCAGACCCAGGTCCATACCGACACGCAAGGCCTCGCCGCGGGCGACGTGAAGATCGCAACGCAGGGCATCGAGATGCCCGCGTACTACGCGATGCCGGCGAATGGCCGCAACGTGCCGGTGATCCTCGTGGTGCAGGAGATCTTCGGCGTGCACGAGCACATCAAGGACGTGGCCCGGCGACTTGCGAAGCAGGGCTGCCTCGCGGTGGCTCCCGAGCTCTATGCGCGCCAGGGCGACGTGTCGAAGCTGCCCGGCATCGACGAGATCCGTGCCGTCGTGGCGAAGGTGCCGGATGCGCAGGTCATGTCCGACCTCGACGCCGCGGCGAAATGGGCCGCGCAGAAGGGCGGCGACTTGGCGCGGCTCGGCATCACCGGCTTCTGCTGGGGCGGGCGCATCGCGTGGCTCTACGCGGCCCACAACCCGGGCCTCAGGGCCGGCGTCGCCTGGTACGGAAGGGTGGAAGGTGCAGGAACCGATCTGCAGCCGCGCAATCCCATCGATGTGGTGAAGGACATCCATGCGCCGGTGCTCGGCCTGTACGGGGGCGCCGACGCGGGCATTCCCAATGACAGCGTCGACCGCATGAGGGCGGCGCTGAAGTCGCAGGGGAAAACCGCCGAGATCCACACCTATCCCGATGCGCCGCACGCCTTCTTCGCCGATTACCGGCCGTCCTACCGCCAGGGGCCCGCGCAGGACGGATGGAAAAGGGCGCTCGCCTGGTTCCGCGCCCACGGCGTCGCGTAGCCGCAGGCCCGAGGCGCGGCTGGGCCGCCGCCGTGCCGATCACGTGCGCGAATCGATCACCCGGGCCATGGGCGTGAACGAGCCGGCCGCGGGCTGGCGCGACGACGCCGCGGAGCAGCTCTCGCGCGTGATGGCCGAGCGGCGCATCACGCCCGTCTTCCAGCCGATCTTCCAGTTCCGCGAGGGCCGCATCGTCGGCCACGAGGCGCTCGTGCGCGGTCCCGAGGGCTCGCTCGTGCACACGCCTTCGGAGCTCTTCGCGGCGGCGGCGCACGAGGGGCGCGCGGCCGAGCTGAACCTCCTCTGCATCCAGGAGACGGTGCGGGCATTCACCGCGCGCCAGTTCGAGGGCACGCTCTTCCTCAATGTCTCGCCGCTCATCATCATGCATCGCGGCTTCAGCCGGGAGAGCGTCGAGCGCTTCATGGGCGACATGGGTTTGGCGCCCGACCGCGTGGTGATCGAGCTCACGGAGGACTATCCCGCGCTCGACTTCCGCCTCGTGCACGAGGCGCTCATGCTCTACCGGTCCATGGGATTCCGCGTGGCGATCGACGACCTCGGCGAGGGGTTCGCGAGCCTGAGGCTCTGGTCGGAGCTCAGGCCCGAGTACGTGAAGGCGGACAAGCATTTCGTGACCGGCATCGCGAACGACCCGGTGAAGATGCAGTTCCTGCGCGCGATCCAGCACATCGCCGAGTCGAGCGGCTCGCTCGTGATCGCCGAGGGCATCGAGAGCGTGGCCGATTTCCGCGTGGTGAAGGACATCGGCATCGCGTGCGGGCAGGGCTGGTTCATCGGGCGGCCGTCGGACGAGCCGAGCACGGCGCTGGCACCCGAGGCGCTGCGCGCCAATGCCGATGCGCGGGTGCCCGTCGTGCCGACGCCGCGCCTCAAGGCGGGCACCGAGCCCGTGGCCCACGACTTCGTGCGCGCGGTCGAGCCCGCCGCGCCCGACACGCTGCTCGCCGCGGTGCTCGATCGATTCCAGGCGCAGCCTTCGCTCACCGCGGTGCCGGTGATGACGCCGGCCGGCACGCTCGAGGGCGTGATCTCGCGCATGTGGCTCGACATGGTGATGGCGAGCCCGCAGGCGAGCGCGCTCCGTGCGCGTCCCTGCTTCGACTTCGCCGACCGGGCCCCGATCCGCGTCGAGGCGCAGCTCGACCTCGCGGCGCTCACCGCGATGCTCGTGGAGTCGGACGCGCGGCGCATGTCGGACGGCTTCGTGATCCTCGCGCGCGGGCGCTATCTCGGCATGGGCATGACGCGTGACGTCATGCGCTCGTTGCAGAGCTCGCGCGTGCTCGCCTCGCGCTACACCAATCCGCTCACGATGCTGCCCGGACAGGTGCCGATCAACGAGCACCTGGAGCGGCTGCTCAAGCGCCAGGTGCCGTTCACCGCGTGGTTCGTCGAGATCGACGCGATGCGCGGGCTGAACGACACCGTGGGCTTCGAGCGCGGCGACGCCCTGATCCGCGCGGCGGCGGAGCTCCTCGAGCAGGCCTGCGAGCCCGGCGTCGACTTCGCGGGGCACGTCGCGGGCAGCCGCTTCGTGGTGCTCGCGCAGAGCGACGACTGGCGCGTGCGCGCCGAAGGGCTCGTCGCGCGCTTCCCCGCGCTGCTGCAGGCGCACGCGCCCCGGGACGCGCTCGAGCGCGGCTACTTCATCGTGCGCTTCCGCGATGGGACCGAGAGCGTGCGCCCGCTGCCGAAGCTCGCGATCGGCATCCTCCCCGTGCTGCCCGGCGTCTTCGCATCGCGCCACGAGGTCGTCGCCGCCGCCAAGCACGCGGCGCAGATGGCGCTCGCCTCGACGCGCAGCGCCATCTTCGTCGACGAGCAGCAGGGCAACGCCTACCCGCAGTCGCTCCTCTTCGGCCCGGGTTGACGCGCTAGCGGCCCGCACGCCGCCACGACTGCCAGCGCTCGCGGCCCGCGAAGACCGAGATCGAGTCGGCGACCGGCTCGTCTTCCATGCGCTCGAAATGCGGTGACAGCAATGCGTCGAGCTCTGCCTGGCCGTGGAGCGGGAAGGGCGGCCCGCGCTCGCCTTCGCCGAAGAAGAAAAACCCCGCGAGCGAGCCGCCCGGCGCCACGATCTGCGCCATGCGCTCGGCCCATGCGGTCCAGAGCCGCCGCGGCAATGCGCACAGGAACGCGCGCTCGTAGACGAACGCGAACGGAGCTTCCGGCAGCGCACCGAAGAAATCCGCCTGCCGCACGCGCGCCTCGAAGGGGCCGAGCACCGGACGCGCCGCGGCGAGCGCGGAAGCCGAGAAATCGATGCCCAGCACATCCCAGCCCGCCTCGGCCAGCGCCCGCACCTCGTACGCGCTGCCGCAGCCCGGCACGAGCGCGCGAGCCGGCGCGTGGGTGGCGATGAAGCGGCGCAGCCGCTGCGGCACGCGCCCCGCATCCCAGGGCGCGAAGCTCGCGTCGTAGCGCAGGTCCCAGAACCCCGCCTCGCCGGGATCGCGCTTCGGGAAGGATGGCGAATTCACGCGCGAATGTTAGCCCCGAAACGCTATACTCGGCCGGGCAACCCGATCCCTCATGAGTCGCCTTCTCCTCGCGTTCGCCCTGGTCCTCGCGGCCGCCGCCTGCTCCCAGAACCCGCCCCCGCGGACCGCGTTGGTGCTCTCCACGTGCCGCGTGCCCGGCCTCGAGACCGATGCGCAATGCGGCACGCTCGAGGTGTGGGAGAACCGCGACGCGAAGCGCGGGCGCCGCATCGCGATCAACGTCGCCGTGATCCCGGCACGGTTGCGCGCGCGCGAGCCCGATCCGATCGTGCTCTTCGCCGGCGGCCCCGGGCAGAGCGCGGTGGCGCTCGCGGGCCAGGTGATGCCGATCTTCGCGAAGCTCAACGACACGCGCGACATCCTGCTCGTCGACCAGCGCGGCACGGGGCAATCCAACCCGCTCGACTGCGACGACGACCAGGAGCAGCCGCTGCAGTCGCTCTTCGAGGACGCGCTGCCCGAGCACCTCGTCGAGGACTGCCTGCAGCAGCTCGACGCGGACCCGGCGCAATACGCGACTCCGGCCGCCGTCGAGGACATGGACGACGTGCGCGCGGCACTGGGCTACGACAAGCTGAACCTCTGGGGCGGCTCCTACGGCACGCGCGTGGCGCTGGAGTACCTGCGCCGGCACGGCGAGCACGTGCGCTCGGTGGTGCTCGACGGCGTGGCCCCCGCGGACATGAAGCTGCCGCTGTCGTTCGTGACCGACGGCGAGGCCGCGCTCGAGAAGCTCGTGGGCGACTGCGAGGCGCAGGTCCTCTGCCACCGCAGCTATCCGGCGCTGCGGCAGACGATCCTCAGGCTGCGCGGCGAGCTCATGCGCCGGCCGATGCGCGCCGCGATCCAGGACCCGCGCACCGGCGAGCGCGATTCGATCCGCGTCACCGAGAACGTCTTCCTCTCCGGGCTCTTCCGCCCGCTCTACGTGGCCGAGCTCGCGAGCCTGCTGCCCTACGGGGTCGCGGCCGCCTCGCGCGGCGACTTCAACCCGCTGCTCGCGCAGAACCTCGAGTTCAGCGACGACGTGTCGCAGAACCTCTCGCTCGGCATGCACCTGTCGGTCATCTGCACCGAGGACATCCCGCGCATGACGCCCGGGGACCTGGCCTTCGCCGGCCACGCGTTCTTCGGCCGCGCGCTCGTCGACGACTTCCTGCGCGCGTGCTCCCGGTGGCCACGCGGTCACGTGCCCGACGATTTCTACGAGCCCGTGAAGAGCGACGTCCCGGTGCTGATCCTGTCGGGCGGAATCGATCCCGCGACGCCCCCGCGCCACGGCGACGAGGTCGCGCGCACGCTGCCGCATGCGCGGCACTTCGTGGCCCCGCACCTGGGGCACGGCGTGAGCCTGCACGGATGTGCGCCCCGCCTGATCGACGCCTTCGTGCGCAAGGCGAGCGCAGATGGCCTCGACGGCAAGTGCCTGGAGCGCATCCCGCGGCCGCTCTTCCTGTTGCCGCTGGGGCCGTTGCCGGCACCGGGCGTGCGCGACGCGGCGGCGCGATGATCGAGGCCGCCGGGCTCGGCAAGCAATTCGATGCGGTCACCGCCGTGAGCGACGTCTCGTTCACGGCGCCCGATGGCCACATCACGGGGCTCCTCGGCCCCAATGGCGCGGGCAAGACCACGACGCTGCGCATGATCTCCACGCTGGTGCGGCCCACGCGCGGCATCGCGCGCGTCGACGGGATCGACGTCACGCGCGAGCCGCTCGCGGTGCGCGCGCGACTGGGCGTGCTCTCCGATGCGCGGGGTCTCTACGTGCGGCTCACCGCGCGCGAGAACATCGCGTACTACGGCGCGTTGCGGGCGATGGCGCCCGCCGCCATCGAGGCGGGTATCGCCCGCCTCGCGGAGCTTCTCGACATGACGGCGCTCCTCGACCGCCGCGTCGACGGCTTCTCGCAGGGCGAGCGCATGAAGGTCGCCATCGCGCGCGCGCTCGTGCACGATCCGCCCAACGTGCTGCTCGACGAGCCGACCAACGGCCTCGACGTCATGACGACGCGCAGCCTGCGCGAGGTGATCCGGCGCCTGCGCGAGGCCGGCAAGTGCGTGCTCTTCTCGAGCCATGTGATGCAGGAGGTCTCGCACCTCTGCGACGAGATCGTGATCGTCGCGCACGGCCGCGTGGTGGCGCGGGGAACGCCCGCGCAGCTCCTCGAGCAGAGCGGGCGCGCCGACCTCGAGGACGCGTTCGTGCACCTGGCCGGCGAGGCGGTCGCGCCTTGAGGCCCGCCTTCCTCACCGTGCTGCGCAAGGAGCTGCGCGACGCGCTGCGCGACCGGCGCACGGCGCTCATGGTGCTCGTGGCCTCCGTGCTCTCCGGGCCGCTCACCCTCGTGCTGCTCGCGCAATTCGTGTCGGGCCTGGAGCAGAAGGCCGCCAGCGCCAAGGTGCGCATGGTCGGCGCCGCCAACGCGCCCGCGCTGGTGAACTTCCTGCAGCGCAACGACGTCGAGATCGAGGCGGCGCCCGCCGACTACGAGAAGCGGGTGCGGGAGGGCCGGCTCGACGCGGTGATCGTGATCCCCGACGACTTCGACTCGCGCTTCGTGGAGGGGCAGGAGCCGAAGGTCGAGATCGTGTACGACGACTCGCGCACCGAGGCCGGCCCCGCGATCCGGCAGGCCGAGCGCCTGCTGCGCGGGTTCAATCGCGAGACGGGCATGCTGCGGCTCGTGGCGCGCGGCGTGAGCCCCGAGCTCGCGGATCCGGTGAAGGTGGAGCACGTCAATACCGCGACGCCGCGGCAGAAGGGCGCCTTCCTGCTCTTCGTGATTCCCATGTTCGCGCTGCTCTCGCCGCTGCTGGGCGGCATGGCCGTGGCGATCGATTCGACCGCGGGCGAGCGCGAGCGCGGGTCGCTCGAGCCGCTGCTCGCCAACCCCGTGCCCGCGCGGCACATCGTCGCCGGCAAGTGGCTCGCGGCGTGGGCCCTGGCCTCGATGGTCGCGATGCTCACGCTCGCCGGCTTCGCGCTCGCCTCGTCGTTCTACGCGCAGAAGAAGCTCTCCGCGATGATGGCTTTCGGGCTGCCCGAGTGGGCGCAGTTCGTGGCCCTCGTGATCCCCTTCGCCGCGATGACTTCGGCGCTGCAGATGCTGATCTGCACCTACGGGCGCACCTATCGCGAGGCGCAGACCTACGTGAGCTACCTCGCCACCGCGGTGTCGTTCGTGCCCATCGTCGTGCTCTTCTCGGGCCTCAAGGACGCGGTGTGGCAGCTCGCCGTGCCGGTGCTGGGCCAGCAGGTGGTGCTCACGCGCATCGTGCGCGGCGATGCCCTCGGCGCGGCCGACTGGCTCGTGCCTTCCGCGATCGCGGCGGGCATCGCGGCGGTGAGCGTGGCCGGCGTGGTGCGGCTGCTGCGCGAGGAGCGCATCGTCTTCGGGCGTACATGAGCATCGACCTCGACGCCTGCTTCGCGCCCGGCGGGCCGCTCGCGCGCGCCGTGGAGGGCTTCCGCGCGCGGCCGCAGCAGGTGGAATTCGCCCGCGCCGTGCGGGAGGCGATCGAGCGCAAGGGCGCGCTCATCGCGGAAGCGGGGACCGGCACGGGGAAGACCTTCGCGTACCTGGTGCCCGCGCTGCTCTCGGGCGGCCGCGTGATCGTCTCCACCGGGACCAAGACGCTGCAGGACCAGCTCTTCCATCGCGACCTGCCGCGCGTGCGCGCGGCCCTGGGCGTCTCCGTCGACGTGGCGCTCCTCAAGGGGCGCGCCAACTATGTGTGCATGCACCACCTCGGCCTCGCGCAATCCCAGGGCACGTTTGCCGTGCGCGAAGACGTCGAGCACCTGCGCCGCATCGCGAGCTTCGCGCAGCGCACGATGAGCGGCGATCGCGCCGAGTGCGACGACGTCCCGGAGAATGCCGCGGCGTGGGTGCAGGCGACCTCGACGCGCGAGAACTGCCTCGGCTCGTCGTGCAGGCACTACCAGGATTGCTTCGTGATGCGCGCGCGCAAGCGCGCCGCGGAGGCCGAGGTGATCGTGGTGAACCACCACCTCTTCTTCGCGGACATCGCGCTGCGCGACGAGGGTGCGGCCGACCTGCTCCCCGCGGCCAACACCGTGATCTTCGACGAGGCGCACCACCTGCCGGACCTCGCCCGCCTCTTCTTCGGGCAGGCGCTCTCCACGGGACAGCTGCTCGAGCTCTGCCGCGACGTGCGTGCCGCCGAGGCGCAGCATGCGCGCGAGAGCACGGCACTGGGCGATGCGGCGCTGGAGGTGGAGCACGCGGCCCGTGAGCTGCGGCTCGCCCTCGGCCCGGCGGCCGGACGCGTGGCGCTCGCGCAACTGCGCGATCGCAAGGCGTTCGACGCGGCGCTCGCGGGCCTGCACGAAGCGCTCGAGGCGCTGCGCGAGCTCCTCGCGGCGCACGAGGAGCGCGCCGAGGATATCCGTAACGCCCGCGAACGCACCGACCAGGCGCTCGCGCTCATCGAGCAGTGGCAGGAGGCCGACTCACGCCCGCGCGAGGACGCCTACGGCGAGCAGCTCGAAGGCGAGGTGGTGCGATGGATCGAGAGCTATGCGCAGACGGCGTCGCTCTACATGACGCCCCTGGACGTGGGCAAGATCTTCGCGGCGCAGGTGGGCGCCGCGGACAAGGCGTGGATCTTCACCTCCGCCACGCTCTCGGTGAACGGCGACTTCGGTCATTACCAGCGCGAGATGGGGCTCGAGTCGGCCGCGACGGCGACCTGGGCGAGCCCCTACGACTTCGAGCGCCAGGCGCTGCTCTATGTGCCGGAGGGCCTGCCCGACCCGAATTCGGAGGGTTACCTCGACGCCGTGATCGAGGCGGCATGGCCCGTCGTGCGCGCAAGCGGCGGCCACGCGTTCCTGCTTTTCACGAGCCTCAAGGCGATGCAGCGCGCGCACGAGCGCATCTCGCAACGCCTGCGCGAGGCGAAGCTCGACTGGCCGCTCCTGCTGCAGGGCTCGGGCTCGAAGAACGAGCTGCTCGATCGCTTCCGCCGCTCGCCCCACGCGGTGCTGCTGGGCTCGCAGTCCTTCTGGGAGGGCGTGGACGTGAAGGGCGAGCAGCTCTCCGTCGTCGTGATCGACCGCCTGCCGTTCAACCCGCCGGACGAGCCGGTGCTCGCCGCGTGCATCGACCGCATCAATCGCGCCGGCGGCAATGCCTTCATGGAATACCAGTTGCCGCGCGCCGTGATCACGCTCAAGCAGGGCGCGGGACGGCTCATCCGCGACGAGACGGACCGCGGGGCGCTGGTGATCTGCGACCCGCGGCTGGTCGACAAGCCCTACGGGCGCAGGATCTGGCGAGCGCTCCCGCCGTTCAGGCGGACGCGCTCGCTGGCCGAGGTCGAGGCCTTCTTCAGGTCCTCGAGCCGTTCTCCTGCGGAGCCGGAGCCGGCTGCGGCATCGACTGCGGATACACCGAGGGTGCCGGCTCGAAGCGCCAGCCCTCCGGGCACGAGGTGACCTTCGGGTAGTACGCCTTGGCGCTCTCGCAGTAGTTGCGGTACGCCGGCTCCTGCGTGGGCGCCCCGGGGCCGCGCGGCACCTGGGTCGTCTCCGCCGGGCTGTCGCCGAACCCCTGCGGGTCGCCATACCCGGCCGGCGGACCGTAATACGACGGGCCGTAGTACGGATACCCGTAGGAGGGGTAGTTGTAATACGGATAGCCGTAGTAGGGATAGCCGTAGTACCCGCCCCACCAGTATGGATAGCCCCAATAGAGGGGCAGGCCGAAGTAGAACCCGATGCCGCCCCAGCCCCAGCCGCCGTAATGGCCGTGGCCGTAGTAGCCGCCGTGGGAATGGCCGCCGCCGCCCCAGTGGCCGCCGCCATAGTGCCCGCCGCCGGAGTGGCCGCCGCCCCAGCCGCCGGAATGTCCGCCACCGCCGCCGCCGTGCCCACCGCCGTGCTGCGCATAAGCCGTCGTCGCGCCCAGCGCCAGCGCGGCGCAGGCCGTAACCAGCATCGCCTTGATCTTCATGTGGTGCTCCTTCCCGTGCGTGTTCATGAGCGACTGTACCGACCGAACGTTGTGACCCCGTTGACGGTTGACAACGGCGCGGACGATTTCTTCCGCAACCTTGCAGGCTGGTCCGAATGGATCAGGCGGGGCGGCGCAACGGGAGCACCAGCGTGGCCTCGAGCCCGCCCCCCGCGCGCGGCAGCAACTCCAGCCGGCCGCCGTGCAGGCTCGCCACCCGGTCCGCGATGGCGAGGCCCAGCCCGGCACCGGAAGCGCCGCTGCGCGCATCGTCGCGCCGGGTGAAGGGTTGCTTCAAGTGGGGAACGAGCGGCGGCGGGATGCCGGGCCCGCGATCACGCACGCAGAGGACGGCGTTGCCGTCGCGGATCCCGGTGGCGAGCTCGATCGGGCCGCCGGCATGGCGTTGCGCGTTCACGAGCAGGTTGTCGACCAGGCGCTTCAGCGCGAGCGCGCGCAGCTCGAGCTGCGGCACGTCCTCCAGGCGCAGCTCGACCTGGGCGCCCGCCCGCGTGGCACCCTCGGCCGAGGCGCGCGCGACGTCGTTCAGGTCGACGCTCGAAAGCGGCTCCGCGGCCTCGCTGCGCGTGAAGTCGATGAACTGGTCGATGATCGCGTTCATGTCGTCGAGGTCGCTCACCATGCCGCGCTGGGTCTCCGGGTCGACCCGCCCCTCGAGCATCTCGACCTCGAGGCGCAGGCGCGAGAGCGGCGTGCGCAGGTCGTGCGAGATGCCGGCGAGGAACGTGGCGCGCTCGCGCTCGTTCTGCTGCAGCCGCTCGCCCATCTCGTTGAAGGCGGTCGCGAGCGACCGCACCTCGCGCGGTCCGGTCACGGCGACCGGCTGCGGCGACTGGCCGCGGCCGATGCGCGCGGCCGCCGCACCCAGCGCGCGCAGCGGACGATTGAGGCGCCATGCGATGGTGAAGGTCGCGGCGATCGCGATGAGCAGCCCGACCGCGCCCCAGAGGATGAACGCGGTCGAGGGATCGCGCTCGGCGCGCGTGCGCGGGAAGCCCAGCCAGTAGCCGCCCGAGGACGAGGGCAGGTGAACCCACAGGGTCTTGGGTGCGCGCCCGCCGCTCACCTCGCGCTTGGCCACGTAGACCTCCGCGTCGGGCCCGAAGGTCGCACGCATGCGCTCGCGGAAGATCTCGAGCGCCGCGGAGTGGTGCGCGAGCTGCATGGGCTCGTCGCCGACGACGGAGGTCACGCGAATGCCTTCCTGCTCGCCCACGCGCGTGGCGAAGGCGACCTGCTGCTGCGGCGTCATCGTCTCGAGCGCCGCGCTGATCGTCTTCAGGTGGCTCACGAAGAGGCGGATGTTCTGCTCGATGCGCGGCTGCGTCACGTACTGGCTCACGAGCCAGAGCGCGAAGGCCTGCGACAGCACGAGCGCGGCCAGGAGCACGACGAGCGTGCGCCACAGCAGCGACGTGGGGAAGAGCCTCACCGCGCGGAGGCCCCGTCGGGAATGAAGACGTAGCCGAAGCCCCACACCGTCTGGATGAAGCGCGGCTGCTGCGGGTCCTCGCCCAGGAGCTTGCGCAGGCGCGAGACCTGCACGTCGATCGAGCGGTCGAAGCTCTCGAGCTCGCGCCCGCGCGCGAGCTCCATCAGCTTGTCGCGCGACATCGGCTCGCGCGGGTGCTGCGCGAGCGCCTTCAGCAGGGCGAACTCGCCGGTGGTGAGCGGCACGGCCTTGCCCTCGCGCGTGAGCGCGCGGTTGGCGAGGTGCAGCGCGAACGGGCCGAACTCGATGGTGCGCGCCTCGGGCGAGGGGGCCCCGGGCCTCTCCTGGGGCGCCTGGCGGCGCAGCACCGCATGGATCCGGGCCACGAGCTCGCGCGGGTTGAACGGCTTGGCGAGGTAGTCGTCGGCGCCCGTCTCCAGCCCGATGATGCGGTCGACGTCGTCGCCCTTGGCGGTGAGCATGATGAGAGGCACGGCGTTGCCCCCCTCGCGCAGCCGGCGGCAGGCGGCGAGCCCGTCCTCGCCCGGCAGCATCAGGTCGAGCACCACGAGGTCGTAGCGGACGCGGGCGAGCGCGCGATCCATGGCCTGCACGTCGGGTACCGTTTCCACGGCGAAGCCCTGCTCGGAGAGATAGCGCTTGAGCAGGTCGCGCAGCCGCAGGTCGTCGTCGACCACGAGGATTTTCTGGCGCGGGGGGGATTGCATGACGAAAATGGTAGCAGCGGGCATCCCGGCGCCATGGGCCGCCTTACAAGTTGTTGCAACTGCCGGTCGTCCGCCGCGAGGCCCGGCGCGTTGAACCGCTTACGCTGGCGGCCATTCGGTCCCAGCCTTCGACTTGGACAGAAAGGAAAAGTCATGAAAGCTCTCGCACTCCTCGCGGCACTGGGCATCGCCTCCGCCGCGGCCGTGGCGGTTGCCGCGCCCGAAGGCCATGGCGGCATGGCGCGCCTGAAGGCGGCGGACACCAATGGCGACGGCCTCATCAGCAAGGCCGAGGCCCAGGCGGCGCTGCCGCGCCTCTACGCGCACTTCGACCAGATCGACACCAACCAGGACGGCCAGATCTCGCCCGAAGAGCTGCGCGCGGCGCGCCAGCATATGCGCAATGCCATGTTCGACCGAATGGACGCCAATCACGACGGCGTGATCTCGCGCGACGAGTTCAACGCCTTCCACGCGCACCATCACGGCAAGCGCGCGGCGTCACAGCAGTAACAGGCCCCTGGGCCCGGTGCTGGGTCGCACCGGGCCGGGGCATGCTACAAAGTCGGTGACCATGCGCTGGACCCGCCTCCCGCTCCTCCTCTTCATCGCCTGCGCGGCGCTCGTCGCACGCGCGCAGGCGCTCGGCTACGAGGACGCGCGCCACCTGCTCAACCGCACCGGTTTCGGCGCGACCGACGCCGAGGTGCGCGATTTCGCCGCCCTCACGCGCGAGGAGGCCGTCGACCGGCTCCTCGGCGGCGCGCGCCGCGAGAGCGTCACGCCGCCTCCGTTGTTCGTGGACGAGCCGATCGTCCCCTATCGCCGCATCCGCGAGATGCCCGCGGAGGAACGCATGGCGTTCCGGCGCACGCTCGTGCAGCAGGGCCTGCAACTGCGCGCGTGGTGGATCGGCGAGATGCTGGCGACCCCGTCGCCGCTCACGGAGCGCATGACGCTCTTCTGGCACAGCCATTTCGCGACCAGCCAGCGCAAGGTGCGCTTCTCGCAGCTCATGTACCGCCAGAACGCGCTGCTGCGACGCGAGTCCCTCGGCAACTTCGCCACGCTGCTGCACGCGATGGCGAAGGACCCGGCGATGCTCGTGTGGCTCGACAATGCGCGCAGCCGGCGCGAGGCCCCGAACGAGAACTTCGCGCGCGAGGTGATGGAGCTCTTCACCCTGGGCGAGGGCCATTACGGCGAGCGCGACGTGAAGGAGGCCGCCCGTGCGTTCACCGGCTGGAGCCTGCGGCCCGCGAGCGCGAGCTTCGTCTACCGGCCGATGTGGCACGACGGCGGCGAGAAGACCGTGCTCGGTGCCACCGGGGCTCTCGACGGCGACGAGGTGCTCGACCTGCTGCTCGCGCGTCCCGAGACCGCCCAGCACCTCGCGCGCAAGCTGTGGCTCGAGTTCGTGTCTCCCACGCCGGACGAGGTCGAGGTGGCCCGCTGGGCGCGCACCTTCCGCGCCGCCCGTTACGAGATCAAGCCGCTCATGCGCGAGATCCTGTTGTCGCCCGCGTTCTGGGCACGGGAGAATCGCGGCGCGCTGGTGAAGTCTCCGGTCGATGTCGTCGTCGGCACGCTGCACACGTTTTCGATCCATCCGGCGGACCTGCGCCCGGCCGCCGTCACGAGCGCGCTGCTCGGCCAGAACCTGTTCGCGCCGCCGAACGTGAAAGGATGGCCCGGCGGCGATGCGTGGATCGATTCGGCGACGCTGCTGGGCCGGCGCCAGTTCGCCGAGCGCGTCTTCCGCGGCTCGCAGGAGTCCATGACGAAAGACGCACCGCGCACGGCGCAGGAGGGCGACATGGCGGCTGCCAAGCCGGGCGCGGGCCCGCGCGCGATGCTCGGGCGCGGGCTCGGCTCCTATGCCTTCAACGGCACGTCGTGGCAGGGGCCGCTCGCGGCGCCCGGCCGGCTCGACGCGCTCGTGCTTCCGATCGCGCCCGCCACGCCGCCCAGGGCCGAAGGCATCGAGCGGCTCGAGCGCCTCGTGGCCGATCCGGCCTACCAGCTGCGATGAGCGCCGATCGCCGCGCATTCCTGCGCTTCGCCTCGCTCGCCCCGTTGGCGGCGGCGTGGCCCGCGCTCGCCCGCGCCGCGCTCGACGCGCAGGCGGGGCCGCTCCTCGTGCTGGTCGAGCTCAAGGGCGGCAACGACGGGCTGAACACGGTGATTCCCTACGCCGACGCGCGCTATGCGGAGCTGCGCCCGCGGCTTGCGATCCCGCGCGACCAGGTGGTGCAGCTCACCGAGCGCACCGGATTGCACCCGTCGCTCGCGGCGCTCAAGCAGACGTGGGACGCGAAGGAGCTCGCGATCGTGCAGGGCGTGGGCTACCCGCAACCCAACCTCTCGCACTTCCGTTCCATCGAGATATGGGACACGGCCTCGAAGAGCGACGAATACCTGGACTCGGGCTGGGTCGCGCGCGCGTTCGCGCGCTCGCCGCGCCCTGCCACGCTCGCGGCCGACGCGGTGGTGATCGGCAACGCGGGCATGGGTCCGCTCGCGGGCCGCGGCGTGCGCGCCCTCTCGCTCGCCACACCGGAGCAATTCCTGCGCAATGCGCGGCTCGCGCGCGACGAAGGCGAGGCCACGCGCAACGCGGCGCTCGCCCACATCCTCAAGGTCGAGCACGACATCGTGTCCTCCGCGCGGCGCATCGTGCCTTCGCGCGCCTTCACCCAGGCTTTCCCCACGGGACCGTTCGGCGCGTCGGTGAATACCGCGGCGCAGCTCGCCGCCAACCCGTCGGGTGTCGCGGTGGTGCACGTCTCGCTCGGCAGCTTCGACACGCACGCCAACCAGCTGGCGCAGCACGCGGCGCTCCTGCGGCAGCTCGGCGAGGGGCTCGCGGCGTTGCGCGGCGCGCTGCGCGAGATCGGGCGCTGGGACTCGACGGTGATCGCCACGTACTCCGAGTTCGGCCGGCGCCCGCGCGAGAACCTGAGCGGGGGCACCGACCACGGCACCGCCTCGCCGCACTTCGTGCTGGGCGGCGCCGTGCACGGCGGCCTTTATGGCGCGGCCCCCGCGCTCGATGCGCTCGACGGCAACGGCAACCTGCCGTTCGCCGTGGACTTTCGCGCCTACTACGCGGCGTTCCTGCGCCACTGCTGGGGCATCGCGCCCCGGGCCGTGTTCGGCGGCGACTTCGAAAGCCTCCTCTTGTTTGAGAAATCAGTTTAAGAAGATTTCGTAAGCTGCTGATCTTCAGGCCGTAATGCGCCCCATCGTTCCGGGGGGCGCTATAATGGGGGGATGAACCTCCTGGCGGTCGAGACGTCGACGGAGCTCTGCTCGGTGGCGCTCCTGCGCGATGACGCCCTCTTCGTCGAGGAGGTCCTCGCCGGGAACCGCCACTCCGAGCTCCTCGTGCCGATGATCCGCAAGGTGCTCGAGCGGGCACGGCTGGAGCCTGCGCGCATGGACGCCTTCGCCTTCGGGCAGGGGCCAGGCTCCTTCACCGGCATCCGCATCGCGTGCGGCATCGTGCAGGGGCTCGCCTTCGCATCCGGGCGTCCGGTGGTCCCGGTGCCCTCGCTGCTCGCACTCGCCGAGCAATCCAACGAGACGCGCGTGGTGGCCGCGCTGGACGCGCGCATGGATGAGGCCTATCTCGCGGCCTACGCGCGCAGCGGCGACGACTGGAACGAGGTGATCGCCCCGCGGCTGGTGGACGCGGCTTCGGCGCCGGAGCTGCCGGCGCGCGGCTGGACCGCGACGGGCAACGGGTTCGTGCGCCTGCCGTGGCTGCGCGAGGCCTACCGCGAGCGCGTCGAGATGCGCCTCGATGGCGATCTTCCGCGCGCCGGCGCTGTCGCACGCCTCGCCGCGCGCCGCTTCGTGCGCGGGGGTGCCATCGCCGCCGAGCGGGCCGCGCCCCTATACTTGCGCGACAAGGTGGCGCAGACGACCGAGGAAAGAAGGGCCAGACGTTGAGCGCGGTTCCCCATCCGCAGATCCACTACCGGCGCATGCGCGCGACGGACCTCGCCGAGGTGGCTCATCTCGAGAAGGAGCTCTATGCCTTCCCGTGGAGCCTGGGCAACTTCCGCGACTCGGTGAACGCGGGCTACGACTGCTGGGTCGTCACCCACGGCGAGACCGTCGCCGGCTACGCGATCCTCATGATCGCCCTCGACGAGGCGCACCTGCTCAACATCGCCGTGGCGCCCGAATGGCAGAACCAGGGCGTGGGGCGCGGGTTCCTCGGTCACATGGTGGGCATCGCGCGCCAGGCGGGCTGCCAGATCATCTACCTCGAGGTGCGCCCGTCGAACCTCGCCGCGCGCCACCTCTACCGCAAGGCGGGGTTCCAGCAGATCGCCATCCGTCCCGACTATTACCCGGCGGTGCAGGGACGCGAGGACGCGCTCTTCCTCGGCCTCACCCTGTGAGGGACGAGCGCATCCTGCGCGAGCTCGAGCTCGCCGAAGTCGTGCGGCTCTATCGCGCGGGCGCGCTACCTGCCGTGGCGGCGGACGCGGAGCCGGCCGCACGCATCGAGGCGGCCGCGGCGCCAGCGCTCGACGTCTCCGCGCTCGACTGGGACGGCCTGCGTGAGGCGGTGCGCGACTGCCGCCTGTGCGGGCTGTGCGCCCGGCGCAGGCAGGCCGTGCTCGGCGTGGGAGGCGCGCGCGCGCAGTGGCTCTTCGTGGGCGAGGGTCCCGGCGCCGACGAGGATGCGCAGGGCGAGCCCTTCGTGGGCCAGGCCGGGAAGCTTCTCGACGGCATGCTCGCGGCGATCGGGCTCGAGCGCGGCGAGGCGGTCTACATCGCGAACGTCGTGAAGTGCCGCCCGCCGGGCAATCGCACGCCCACGCTCGAGGAGGCGAAGGCCTGTGCGCCGTTCCTCGACCGGCAGATCGAGCTCATCCAGCCGAAGCTCATCGTCGCGCTGGGCAAGACCGCGGCCTCGCGCCTGCTGGGCACGGATGCGAGCCTCGCGAGCCTGCGCCGCAAGGTGCATCGCTACCAAGGCATCCCCGTGGTGGTCACGTACCATCCGGCTTACCTGCTGCGCGAGCTGCCGGAGAAGGCCAAGGCGTGGGAGGACCTGCTCTTCGCGCGGCGCACGCTGCGCGAGTCTTGAAAAGCGCTTCCCCCGCCCCCAACCTTCGCGCTGGCCCGATCGCGGGCCCACAAGGAGAAGAAACGACATGCGTACCGTGCGTTGGATCGTCGCGATGCTGGCCGCGCTGGCACTCTCGGGCTGCGGGTACAACGAGATCCAGTCGAAGGACGAGCAGGTGAAGGCCGCGTGGTCGGAGGTGCTCAACCAGTACCAGCGCCGCGCCGACCTCATTCCCAATCTCGTCGCCACCGTGCAGGGCTATGCGCAGCAGGAGAAGGACGTGCTGCTCGGAGTCACCCAGGCGCGCGCGCGGGCCACCTCGATCAACCTCACGCCGGACGCGGTGAACGACCCGCAGGCGATGCAGAAATTCGCGCAGGCGCAGGGCGAGCTTTCGAGCGCGCTCGGGCGGCTCCTCGTGGTGGCGGAGAATTACCCGCAGCTCAAGAGCGACCAGAATTTTCGCGACCTCCAGGCGCAGCTCGAGGGCACCGAGAACCGCATCGCCACCGCGCGCAACCGGTTCATCAAGGCGACCCAGGACTACAACGTCTACATCCGCCAGTTCCCGCAGAACCTGACGGCGAAGATGTTCGGCTACAAGGAGAAGGCGAGCTTCACGGTGGAGAACGAGAAGGCGATCTCGGCGCCTCCCAAGGTCGACTTCACGCCCAAGTCCGCGGTGCCGGCGGCGCCGACGCCGAGCGCGGCGCCCGCGGGCGCTGCGGCGAAATAGGCCGCTCATGAAGCTCGAAAGCGGCCGGCTCCTCGCGGCCGTCGCCTTCCTGCTGCTCGCGTTGTGCACGCTGGGCGCGCGGGGGCAGGAGATGGCGGTGCCCAAGCTCACCGGCCACGTGATCGACCAGACTTCCACGCTCTCCGCGGACCAGGCGCGCACGCTCGAGGCGAAGCTCGCCGACTTCGAGCGCCAGCGCGGCTCACAGGTCGTGGTGCTGCTCGTGCCCACCCTCGGCAACGAGACCATCGAGGATTTCGCGGGGCGCGTGACGGACCAGTGGCAGCTGGGGCGCAAGGGTGTGGATGACGGCGTCCTCTTCTTGGTCGCCAAGCAGGACCGGAAGCTGCGCATCCACACGGGACGCGGTGTCCAGGGCACGCTCACCGATGCGTTGTCGAAGCGCATCGTCTCCGACATCGTGGCGCCGCGCTTTCGCAGCGGCGACTTCGCCGGCGGCATCGACGCGGGCGTCGACGCGATCGAGAAGGCGATCGAGGGCGAGGACCTCCCGCTGCCGGCGCAGAAGCCGGCGCCGCGCAAGGTGGGCAGCGTCTCGTCCTATGGCGACTTCGTCTGGGTGGCCTTCTTCCTGGTGCCGGTCCTGGCGATGATCCTGCGCGGCATGTTCGGCCGCTTCTTCGGCGCCACCTTCACCTCGGGCATCACCGGCGTGGCGGCCTGGTTCCTCTTCGGCAGCCTCGTGACCGGCGTGATCGCGGCGCTCGTCGCGTTCTTCTACGGCCTCGTGAGCGGCACCGGCATCGGCGCGTTCGGCGTGCCGCGCCGCGGGGGCTGGATGCCGGCCGGAGGCGGCTGGGGCGGGGGGGGATTCGGTGGCGGCGGCGGCTTCGGGGGCGGCGGAGGCGGCATGAGCGGCGGGGGCGGCGGCTTCGATGGCGGCGGCGCCTCGGGGAGCTGGTGATGGACCTGCGACGCTTCTGGCGCCACGTGATCATGACCCCGGCGGCGGCCCGGCGCGCCTTCCCCGCGGCCACGCTGGACGCGATCCAGCGCGAGATCGCGGCGCACGAGAAGCGCCACGGCGGGCAGGTGTGCTTCATCGTCGAGGCGGAGCTGCACGCACGCGCCCTGTGGCGCGACGTGACGGCACGCGACCGCGCCCGCGAGGTCTTCGCCCTCCACGGCGTCTGGAATACCGAGGACAACAACGGCGTGCTCCTCTACCTGCTGCTCGCCGAGCGCCGAGTGGAGATCGTCGCCGACCGCGGGATCGAGCGGCGGGTCGCCCAGGCCGACTGGCACCGGGTCATCGCCGCCATGGATCCGCTCCTGCGCGCCGGGCGCTACGAGGAGGCGGCGCTCGCCGGCGTGCGCGGCGTATCCGACCTGCTGGCGACCCATTTTCCGCAGTGCGTCAATGGCACCAACGAGCTTCCGGATCGCCCCCTCGTGCTCTAGCGCGGGGTGTAGGATAGGAGCACGAAAACGGGAGGCGCACGGGAGGCAGCATGGAGCAGACCGTCCAGAAGGCGCTCAATCTGCTGGAGGCGTTGGTCAAGTCGGGACAGCCGCGGCGGCTCACGGAGCTGGCGCGCCAGCTCGAGCTCACCAAGCCGAACGTCTACCGGCTGCTCTCCACGCTCTCGGCGCTGGGTTACGTGAAGAAGGACACCGCGACGAGCATGTATTCGCCCACCATGAAGCTGTGGGAGATGGGGTCGATGCTCGTGCGCGATGCGGACCTCGTCACCGTGGCGGCACCCCGCCTGCGCCGGCTCTCCGCCGACACCCACGAGTCGGTCCAGCTCGCCGTCTTCGACTCCGGCTTCTGCGTCTACGTCGACAAGGTCGACAGCCCGCAGCCGCTCAAGGCCATCACCTCGATCGGCTCGCGCCTGCCGGCGACGGTCACCTCCACCGGCAAGGCGCTGCTCGCGTGGGCGCCCGTGGAAGCGCTCGACCAGGCGATGGGGCACGTGAAGCGCTTCACGCCGCTCACGCTCACGCGGCGCAAGGACCTCGAGCGCGATCTCGAGGAGACGCGCCTGCGCGGCTACTCGATCAACCGCGGCGAATACCGCGCGGGCGTCACGGGTGTCGCCGCGCCGGTGCGCGACCGCACCGGCAACGTCGTGGCGGCGGTCGGCGTGTGGGGCGCGGAGAAGAACATCCTGGGCGTGCGGCGCGACGAGCTCGCGCACATGGCCATCATCGCGGCGCGCGACATCTCGCGCGATCTCGGCTTCGTGGACGGGGCACCGGGGCGCGTGCGCCAGCCCGCGACCGCCGAAGCCTAGCGGCGTTCGTCCCGCTTCGCGCCTTCGTCGAGCAGTACCGCGATCTCGCGCTGCCGCTCCGGCGGCACCTCGCCCGCGGGGCGCGCGGCGACGCGGCGTGAGCGCGCGATCGACACCAGCACGCCGGCACCGAGCGCCAGCAGCACGAAGGGCCCGATCCAGAGCAGCAGGGTCGTGCCCTTGAGCGGCGGCTTGTAGAGCACGAAGTCGCCGTAGCGCTCGACCATGTAGGCGCGGATCTCGTCGTCGGTCCTGCCCTGGCGCACCATGGCGCGGATCTGGTTGCGCAGGTCCTCGGCGAGCGGCGCGTGCGAGTCGGCGATGGTCTGGTTCTGGCACACGAGGCAGCGCAGCTCCTCGCCCAGGTCCTTCAACCGCGCCTCGACCACCGGATCGGGCTTCGCGACCTCCTCGGCCTGGCCGAAGGCGGCGAGCGCCGCGGCGCAGGCGAGCGCGGCGAGGATGCGCTTCATGCGTCGAGCTTGCGGATGAGGGGCAGGATCTTCTGCTCGAGCGCCTCGGGCGTGATGGGCCCGATCTGCTTGTAGCGGATGACGCCCTGCTTGTCGATCACGAAGGTCTCCGGCACGCCGTAGACGCCGTAGTCGATGCCCACCTTGCCATCGACGTCGAACGCGGAGAGCGCATACGGGTTGCCCATGCGGCCGAGCCACTCGAGGCCCTTGGCGCGCTCGTCCTTGTAGTCGAGGCCGACGATGGGCACCGCGTTCTTCTTGGACATGTCGACCAGGAGCGGATGCTCGACGCGGCACGAGACGCACCACGACGCCCACACGTTCAGCAGCCACACCTTGCCCTTCATGTCCTCGGGCGAGAACTGCTGGTCCGGCTCGTGCAGGCGCGCGATGCGGAAGGCCGGCGCGGGCTTGCCGATGAAGGGCGAGGGCACCTCGCGCGGGTCGCGCGTGAGGCCGATGGCGAGGAAGGCCGCGAGCGCCACGAAGAGCGCCAGGGGCACCCCGTACTTCACGAGCTTCATGTTCATGCGCGCGCCTCCTGCGCGGCGAGCTTCGCCTGCGCGGCGGCGCGCCGGCT
>Ga0157369_10001416_pt1 | contig 29494 bp, 33 predicted proteins | sample C25metaG_FD_113461 | JGI IMG/M metagenome (GOLD analysis project Ga0157369, IMG submission 113461) | Corn rhizosphere microbial communities from Kellogg Biological Station, Michigan, USA - C2-5 metaG | ecosystem: Host-associated > Plants > Roots > Rhizosphere > Soil | place: USA: Michigan... | reverse complement strand
GTCGCTCACCGCAGCTGACTTCCGTGTCTCAGTCGTCGCACAGCGCACGAGCGGAGGCGCGGCACCGTCTGCGTCGGCGACGCTCACGAGCTGGGCGCGTCGCGGCGGCGACTGGCAGCGCAGTGGCACTTTCGCACTTGCCGGCACGTACTTCTGGAAGACGCTCACGGCCCCCCGGGCATTGTGCAACCTGCAGCTCGTCACGGCAGCCCGGAGCACACGCCCGCATGTCGTCGTGCAGCTGCTCGTCTCACCGTCGCTCGGCTGCGGCACGGCGCAGACGTTCGTGCTTGCGATGAACCGGTAAAGGCTTGAGCGCGCTGTAAGGCGCGCGCGCCTTACCTCGATCGACGGTTAGGCTCTCCCTCGATGGAGGCCACCGAGCAGACGCCGGTCGAAGGCAGCGATTCGCCGGCGGGCGAGACCCAGCGCGACCTGCAGGGTGTCTCCCGCTACTACGAGCTCGCGAAGCGGGCCGAGTGGCAGGTGCGCGACCTGCCGTGGGGCGAGATCCCACCGATCCCGGAGTACACGGGCTCGCCGCAGAAGCTCGCGCGGCGCAAGGATCTGTGGCGCTCGGTGGTCACGCAGCAGCTGCAGGCGGACGAGCTGGCGGTGGAGATGGCGACTCAGCTCTTTGCGATCGCTCCCGACCACGAGGCGAAGCTCTACTACACGACGATGGTGCAGGATGAGTCGCGCCACACCGAGGCCTGGCTCAAGCTGATCCACGAGGCGGGTGGGATGGCAGAGCGCGACCCGTATCTCGATTCGCTCGCGCACATGACGCTCGACGCCGACACCCTCGAGGAGAAGGTCTTCCTCATGCAGGTCTTCTACGAGCGGCTGATCATCCCGCGCTTCCGCATGATCGCGCGCTCGTCGCGTGGCACAGTGCTCGAGGATCTCTGCAACCGCCTCGCGATCGACGACGGGATCCATCACGGCGCCGGGATGGCGTACGAGCGTGTCCTGCTCGAAGGCGCCGGCCGCAGCGTGCACATGACCCTGGTCGATGCCGCGAACAGGCTTCTGCCGCTCTTCGCCAAGCACGCGCTCTGGCGTCCGAAGGCCCGCGAGTTCATCGGTGCTCTGATGCGCGAGACCGACATCCGGATGCTCAAGGACGACCTCGAGAACGGCGTCCGCCTCGCAAAGTCGCTGGGCGTCGACGTCAGCGGCATCGAACTGCCCTACTAACCTACGAACATGTGCTTCGACACCGACTCGGCGCCGCCGATCCCCGTGCTGAAGGGCGCAGCCGTCTCACACGACGACCTCGTCCTACGTGCCGCCGACGGCAACGAGCTGGCCGCGTTCCTCGCCAACCCCGATGAGCTGGTGACCGTGGGGGTCGTGATCCTCCCGGACGTGCGCGGGCTCTACTCCTTCTACGAAGAGCTGGCACTGCGCTTTGCGGAGCGTGGCTTCGCGGCGATCGCGATCGACTACTTCGGGCGTACCGCGGGCGTGGGCAAGCGCGATGCCGAGTTCGACTACCCGCCGCACGTCGACCAGACCAGCGGCGAAGGCGTGCAGGCCGATACGCGGGCTGCGGTCGAACGCCTGCGCGAGCTCGGGTGCACGTCGGTGTTCACCGTCGGCTACTGCTTCGGCGGCAGCAACTCGTGGCTCGCCGCCGCATCCGGGCACGGCCTCGCCGGCGCCGTCGGCTTCTACGGCAGCCCAACGCGCGAGCGCGGCGGGCCCAGCGTGATCCAGCGCACGCCTGAGATCGAGTGCCCGATCCTCGCGCTTCAGGCGGGCGACGACCAGCACATCACCGCGGCCGACAACGCCGAGTTCGACCGCGCGCTGACGGCGGCGGGCGTCGAGCACGAGATCGTGACGTACGACGGCGCGCCGCACAGCTTCTTCGACCGCAAGCAGGCCGACTTCGCCGAGGCGTCTGACGACGCCTGGCGCCGGGTGCTGGCGTTCGTGGGCAGCCACCGCTGATGGCCGGGCAGCCGGTCCATCTCTCGGCCTCGTTCAGCTCGATCCTGCGGGTCCATCTCGAAGACCAGCCCGGCTCGTTTGCGCGGCTGGCCGAAGCAGTGGGCAACGCCGGCGGGTCGCTCGGCTCGATCGACCTCGTCCGGGCCGAGCACGGGAAGAAAGTTCGCGACGTCACGGTCCTCGCCGCCGACGAGGCGCACGTCGAGTTGATCGTGACGATGGTGCGGGCGCTCGAAGGCATCCAGGTCGAGCATGTCTCCGACCGGACGTTCCTCACACATCTGGGCGGCAAGCTCGAGGTGGCGCCCAAGGCGCCGCTGAAGACACGTGACGACCTCTCGATGACCTACACGCCGGGCGTGGCGCGGATCTGCCGTGCGATCGCCGACGAGCCCGAGCTGGTCTGGAACCTGACGATCAAGCAGAACACGGTCGCGGTCGTGACCGACGGGACGGCGGTGCTCGGGCTCGGCGACATCGGCCCCGAGGCGGCGCTGCCGGTGATGGAGGGGAAGGCCGTGCTGTTCAAGGAGTTCGGCGGGGTCGACGCCTGGCCCGTCTGCCTCGCGACCACCGACCCGGACGAGATCGTCCGGACCGTGATCGCGCTCGCGCCGGTCTTCGGGGGAATCAACCTCGAAGACATCGCGGCGCCCCGCTGCTTCGAGATCGAAGACCGGCTGCGCGAGGCGCTCGACATCCCCGTCTTCCACGACGACCAGCACGGCACGGCGATCGTCGTGCTCGCTGCGTTGTTGAACGCACTGCGCGTGGTGGGAAAGCGGGTCGAAGACGCGAGTGTGGTGGTCACCGGCGCCGGCGCGGCCGGCTCGGCCACCGCCCGGATGCTCACGGCCGCCGGCCTGGCCAACGTCGTCGTCTGCGACCGTGACGGCGCTCTCTACGAAGGTCGCCCCGATCTGGGCGAGACCGGCGCCAGGCTGGCCTCCGAGACGAACGGGCTGCGGCTGCGCGGCTCGGCCGACGAGCTGCTCTCCGGCGCCGACGCCTACATCGGGCTCTCGGGCCCGGGAGCCGTGAGCGTGCAGGCGATCTCGACGATGGCGGAGTCGGCGATCGTCTTCGCGATGGCGAACCCGACGCCCGAGGTCTCGCCGGAGGAGATCATGGATCTCGTCGCCGTGATCGGCACCGGCCGGTCCGACTATCCGAACCAGATCAACAACGTGCTCGCGTTCCCCGGCATCTTCCGCGGTGCGCTCGACGTGCGGGCGACGGCAATCACTCCCTCGATGGAGCTCGCCGCCGCGCAGGCGCTCGCTGCGGTCGTCGAGCCGGAGCATCTCGCCGTCGACTACGTGCTTCCGAGTGTGTTCGACCGGCGCGTCGGCCCTGCGATCGCGGATGCCGTGGCACGGGAGGCCGAGGTAAGCGGTGTCGCGCGCCGGCAGCGACCGACCTCGGCAGTGGCGATCGCGCCCTAGACACGATGGAGCTGTAGCCGTCGTGATCCTCGGAATCGACCAGGGAACGACGGGCACGACGTGCCTGGTCGTCGATGGCGGTCTCCAGGTGCTCGGGCGCGCGCACGTCGAGCTGCCCCAGTACTTCCCCCGGCCCGGTTGGGTCGAGCACGACCCGGAGGAGATCTGGCAGAGCGTCCTGGCCGCCTCCCAGACCGCGCTTGCAGACGCTGGTTGTGCAGCTGACGATCTCGAGGCGATCGGAATCGCAAACCAGCGAGAGACGACGGTGCTGTGGGAGCGGACGACCGGGCGCGCGGTTGCGCCGGCGATCGTCTGGCAAGACCGGCGCACCGCCGCGCGTTGCCGCGAGCTCGACCCGGACCTGATTCGTGGCCGCACGGGTCTCCTACCGGATCCGTACTTCTCCGCGACCAAGCTCGAGTGGCTGCTGCGCGAACATCCGGCTGGCGGCCTTGCGTTCGGCACCGTCGACTCCTGGCTGCTCTGGAAGCTGACGGGTGGCGAGGCACATGTGACCGACCGGACGAACGCAGCCCGGACCATGCTCTGCTCGCTGGAGACGCTCGACTGGGACGGCGAGCTGCTCGAGCTGTTCGGTGTCGAGCGCTCGCTGCTCCCGCGCATCGTTCCGTCGGACGAGCTCGTCGGCGAGGGTGAGCTGCTGGGAGCCCGCATCCCGGTGCGCGGGATCGCGGGCGACCAGCAGGCGGCGCTCTACGGGCAGGGCTGTCATGCGGCCGGTGCCGGCAAGGCGACCTACGGGACAGGCACGTTCCTGCTCGTGCACTCCGGCTCGGACGCGACGCCGCCACCGCACGGTCTGCTCAAGACCGCCGCGGTCGACGGCTATGCGCTCGAGGGCGCGGTGCTCGCCGGAGGCGCGGCACTGCAGTGGCTGCGCGACGGCCTCGGTGTACTGCCGGACATCGCAGAAAGCGCCGCGCTCGCACGGAGCGTCGACTCGACCGAAGGCGTCACGTTCGTCCCGGCGCTGACCGGGCTCGGCTCTCCATGGTGGGACGCGGCTGCGCGCGGCCTGGTCGCCGGCATCACCCGCGGAACGACGCGCGCGCATCTCATCCGCGCGGCCCTCGAAGGGATCGCCCACCAGGTCGTGGACGTCGTCGAGGCCCTGCCGGAGCCGCCCGTCACCCTCCGCGTCGACGGTGGCGGCACGACGAACACCTTTCTGATGCAGTTCCAGGCCGATCTGCTCGGCGTGCCCGTCGAGGTGGCCGCGGAGCAGGAGACCACGGCCCTCGGCGCGGCCGCCCTGGCCGCCGGTTGCGGCACCCGCGGCGCCGTCGGGGCGGTCTACGAGCCTCAGCGTTCGCGGGACGAGGTCGCGCTGCTGCGCGCGGGGTGGCAAGACGCGCTCGGGCGGGCGAAAACCGGAAACCTTGCTTAACGAGAACTTCCAGAGCGGACCCTTAGGTAGCGGGTAGATGCTGTAAGACCGAGAAAACCCCCCGAGCCAGGAGGCCGAGCGTGGAAGAGGTCGGAGGCAAGCTCGAACAGGCGCTTTTCGAGATCCGGCGCGTGATCGCGGGGCAGGAGGAGATGCTCGAGCGGGTCCTCGTCTGCCTGCTCGCCGGCGGCCACGTGCTGATCGAGGGAGTGCCCGGTCTCGCGAAGACGCTGACGATCAAGACCGCCGCGGCGGTGCTCGGCGGCTCGTTCCAGCGTGTGCAGTTCACCCCTGATCTCGTGCCGTCGGATCTCGTCGGCACGCGCATCTACCGGCCCGACCGCGCCGACTTCGAGACCGAGCTGGGGCCGGTCTTCTGCAACTTCCTGCTCGCCGACGAGATCAATCGCGCGCCCGCGAAGGTGCAGTCGGCGCTCCTCGAAGTGATGCAGGAGCGGCAAGTGACGATCGGGCACCAGACCCATCCGGTGCCGAGCCCGTTCCTCGTGCTCGCCACCCAGAATCCGATCGAATCCGAAGGCACGTATCCGTTGCCCGAGGCGCAGGTCGACCGGTTCATGCTCAAGGTGCTCGTCGACTATCCGGCTCACGACGAGGAGCTCACGGTCGTCGCGCGGTCGCTCGAGGTCGCGCCTCAGCTCGAGCAGATGATCTCGCTCGAGGAGTTGCGGAAGCTCCAGCAGCGCGTCACCGAGATCTACGTCGACCCGGCACTGATCAGCTGGACGGTGGACGTCGCGACGGCGACCCGTCGCCCGCGCGAGCACGGGCTCGACGACGTCGCCGAGTACGTCTCGTTCGGCGCGAGCCCCCGTGGGCCGATCAGCCTCGTCGCCTCCGGCCGCGCGCTCGCACTCGTCCGTGGCCGCGACTACGTGCTCGCGGCCGACTTGGAGGCGCTCGTACGCGATGCCTTCCGGCACCGGCTCGTGCTCTCCTACCGCGCGCTTGCCGAGGAGGTGTCCGCGGACGCGATCCTCGAGCGCGTCCTTGCCGCCGTGCCCGTCCCGCAGATCGACCTAGGCCGGTCGAACGCCGCCTGATGCCACCCACGGCGACGAACGATCCGTTCGCCCCGATCCGCAGCCCGGGCCGGCCGGGCCCTGGGCCGTTGTCGTCCGCGTCGTTGCGAGCGCTCGAGCTGTCGGTCGGACGCCGGGTCGACGGGCTGCTTGCCGGCGACTACCGCTCGGCGTTCGCAGGGGTTGGGAGCGAGCTCTGGCAGGTGCGCCCGTACGAGCCCGGCGACGACGTACGGCGGATCGAGTGGAACGTCACGGCGCGAACCGGCGAGCCCCATGTGCGTGTCGAGCTGGCCGAGCGCGTGCTCGTCACCTGGCTCGTGCTCGACGCGTCGGCGTCGATGTCGTTCGGGACGGCCGACCGGCGCAAGGCGGACGTGGCGGAAGGGGTTGCCGTGGCGATTGGCTACGCCGCGACCCGGCGTGGGAACCGCCTCGGCACCGTCGTCTTCGGCAGCACGCCGTCTGTCGAGCGGCCGAGGCAGGGGCGGCTTGCGCTGCTCGACACCCTCCGCCTGCTGCGCGACCTGCCCCAGGGCGGGGCGGGCTCGCTACGCGATGCGCTCGAGCTGACCGGCCGCGTCGCGGTGCAACGCTCGCTCGTGATCGTCGTGTCGGACTTCCGGGGCCCGCTCGAGTGGCGTGCACCGATCTTGCAGCTCGCGGGCCGGCACACGGTGCTGGCGGTCGAGGTGCGCGACCCGCGCGAGCAGGATCTGCCCGATGTCGGCGAGCTGCGCCTGGTCGACCCCGAAACAGGCCGCCGGCTACGCGTCGACACGAGCGACCACAACCTTCGCCGGCGGTTCTCCGTGGCTGCCGCCGCCGAGCGCCGTGCACTTGTCGCGAGCCTGGCCTCGGCCGGAGTCACGCACGTCGCACTCTCGACCGAGGGTGACTGGCTGCGGCCGCTGACGACGTTCCTGCGCAGAGGGAAACGCGTTCGATGAGCTTCGCCGCGCCGGCGCTCCTGCTCTCTCTACTGGCGCTCCCGGCCGCGGTCGCTGCGTACGTGTGGTTCGAGCGCCGCCGCGACGGCCGGGCGGCAGCCTGGGCAGCGCCGGATTTGCTGCCGAACATGGTCGAGCGGCCGAGCTCGTGGCGGCGGCACATCCCCGCCGGGCTGCTGCTCGTGGGCGTCGCGTTGTTGCTGGTCGGCTTCGCGCGACCACAGGCGATGGTGACCGAGCAGCGCCAGGAGGCAACCGTCATCCTCGTGCTGGACGTCTCCGGGTCGATGGCGGCGACCGATTCGCAGCCGACGCGTCTTGCGGCTGCCCGGGCTGCGGCCGAGCAGTACGTCGCGGCCTTGCCTGCGGGCTACCAGATCTCCGTGATCACCTTCTCGGACCACTCGAGCGTCGTCGTCCCTCCGACCCATAACCGTGCGAGCGTGCGGGCGGCGCTCGCACGGGCCAGGACCGGGCCACAGGGGACGGCACTTGCGACCGCGGTCGCCCGCGCCGTGGCGGTCGCGAAGACGGTGCCCGGCCAGTCGACCGACAAGCGGCCGCCGGCGGTCGTTGTGCTCTTCTCCGACGGTGGCCAGACCGCCGGCAGTGTCACGCCCCAGCAGGCCGCACAACGGGCCAAGGCCGCCGGCATCCCGGTCACGGCGGTCGGCGTCGGCACGCCGGACGGCGTCGTGGAGCAGGACATCCAGGGTGGATACACCGAGCGGATCCAGGTTCCGGTGCAGCCGGCTGTGCTCCAGGCGATCGCCCGCGGCAGCGGCGGCCGCTACGTCGCCGGTGCTCGCTCCGTCGACGTCCGGCAAACGCTCGACGAGCTCGGCTCGCGCGCGGGCACCCAGCGCAAGGCCGTCGAGGTGACCTCGGCCCTGGCCGGCGGCGGACTCCTCTTCATGCTGGTCGGAGGCGTCCTGTCGGGAGCCTGGTTCCGGAGGCTCGTGTGAGACCGATGCTACGAGCTCTCGGTGTGCTCGTCGCGGTGTTCGCCGTCGGGGCCGCGTTCGCACCGGCGGGCAACGCAACCGGCGAGTGCAGGGGCATCACCGCCTGCATTCGCGTTCCCGGACCCTGGGTGCTCGTCCCGGCGCACAGCACCGTGCGGTACCTGCTCTCCTGCCCTGGCGGCAGGAGCGTCGTCGGCGGGCTCGATTCCCAGGCGACCTCGCGCGCCGTGCGCGTCGAGTTCGAGGGCCGGCTGGGTGCGCCGGTGCAGCCCGGGGTAACGACGACGCGCAACGCGCTGTTCCGAGCGGTTTCTACGAGTGGGCGTGCCGAGGCTTTCCAGCCGCTGCTCGGTTGTGTCCCGACCCAGGGTGGAGGCGGGCGCTCGACGGTCTCGGCCCGCGTGACGCCCGCAGGTCCGTCACTCGAGTTCCGGTCGCGGATCCTCGTCGTCCGGCCGGGGCAGGTGAGCTTCGCGAAGGTGGGCTGCAAGCCCGGGGAGCAGCTCACGGGCTCGTGGCACGCGACCGCGTTCCGTGTGAAGAAACCGCCGAACCTCGCTGCCGCCACCCTGGTTCACGTCACGGCGACGATCGCAGGCAAGCAGTCGGTCGTCACCGTGTCGGCGCCCGACGCCCTCTCGATCGACCTGCACGCGGTCGTGCAGGTCGGGGCGGAGTGTGCGCCATGAGCTTCTCGTCGCCGTGGTTCCTGCTGGCGCTGCTGATCGTTCCCGCCGCCGCCGGGCTCGCCCAGTGGGTCGACCGCCGCCGCACGCGGTACGCCGTCGCGTTCACGAACCTCGAGCTGCTGGCCGCACTCGCTCCGGTACGCCGCCGCCCGCTGCGCTTCTTGCCGCTTGCGCTCTTCCTGCTCGCCCTGGCGGCCGCGGCGACGGCGCTCGCACGGCCGCAGACAACGGTGTCGAAGCCCGCCGAACGCGCGACGATCGTGCTGCTCGTCGACGTATCAGGCTCGATGCGTGCCGCCGACGTGCGCCCGACGAGGCTCGGCGCGGCGCAACGCGCAATGGATCTGTTCGCCGACCGCGTCCCGCAGAGCGTGAAACTCGGGCTCGTCTCGTTCAGTACGGAACCGGACGTGCTCGTCGCCCCGACCACCGACCGCACGATTCTGCACGAGGGGATTCAGCTGCTCGTGCCGGACGCAGGCACCGCGATCGGAGATGGTGTCGCGGTCGCGGTGCAGGTCGTCAAGGCGTCGCTGGAGGGTGCGCCACGCGCCAAGGACGGCACCGTGCCCGGTGCGATCGTTCTGCTCTCGGACGGCGCGCAGACGCGCGGGTTCCTGACGCCGCTCGAGGGAGCTGGGCGTGCGCGTGCCGCCGGCATCCGGGTGTTCACCGTGGCGCTGGGGACGAACCACGGAACGCTCGGGATCGGCCCCTTCGGCGGTGGCTACGGCTTCGGCGGCGGCCTCGGCAACGGGGGCCGCCGGATCAACGTGCTACCGGATCCGGTGACGCTCGCCGCGATCGCCCATGAGACGGGCGGGCGGACCTATCGCGCCGGGACCGCGGGTCAGGTGCAAGAGGTCTACAAGGAGCTCGGCTCGTCGATCGTCCGGCACCACGTCAAGCGCGAGGTGTCGTCGTGGTTTGCCGGCCTGGCTGCGATGCTCTTGCTCGGCTCGCTGGGCACGGGTCGCGTACTCGGCGAACGCCTCCCGTAAAGCCAGAATCATCTACAGGTCGAGATTCAGCTCACGCAGTGCGAGGAAGACGCCTTCGCTGAAGGTGGGATAGGGCTGGATCACGTCCAGGAGCACCTCGATCGGAGTCTCGGCACGGATCGCGAGCGTCAGCTGCTGCAACCATTCGCCGGACTCGGGGCCGACCGCAACGGCACCGGTGAGCACGCGCCGGCCTGGATCGGCGACGACCTTGACGAATCCCGGCCGCTTCGGGCGCTCGTAGGTCGAGAGGCGCGGCACCGATTGCAAGTCCCAGGTCGAGCTGACCCCGCCTGTGGTGTCGCCGACGGTCGCCACCTGCGGGTCGGTGAAGATCGTCGCGGGGATCGCGCGGTGGTCGGCGCGCGCTTCGCGCCCTGCCATGTCGTACGCAGCAACACGCGCGTGATACTTGCCGACGTGCGTGAACGGCGCGATCCCGGTGACATCGCCGATCGCCCACACGTTTTCGGCGGCGCGCAAACGTTCGTCGACGGCGATCCCGCGTGGCGTGATCTCGAGGGCCAGTGCGTCAAGCCCGTCGACGTTCGGCCGCCGGCCGGTCGCGAGCAGGAGCCGGTCGAAGACCACCTCGGAACCGTCACGGAGTAACAGACTGTTACTCGTTGTGGATTCCGCGCGGACATTCAGGCGCACGTCGACGCCGTCGTCGCGGAGCGCCTGCTCGACCAGCGCCGCCGCGCCGGCATCGACCCGAGGGAGCAGCCGCGTGTTGCCCTGCACGAGCGTCACCTGCGAGCCGGCCCGCTGGAAGAACTGTGCGAGCTCGCAGCCGACGGGCCCACCGCCGAGCACCGTGAGCCGCTTCGGCACCTCGGTCGTCTCGGTTGCCTCGACGTTCGTCCAGTACTCCACCCGATCCAGGCCGTCGAGGAGTGGGATGGCCGGCGACGATCCGGTGGCGATCACCAACCTGTCGTAGAGCAGCTCTGTCTCCCCAACTCGGAGAGCGCCTGGGCGAATCGCCGTCGCGTCGCCACGCACGAGCCCGGCGTCCATCGACTCGAGCCACTCGACCTGCGACGTGTCGTCGCGTTCGGCAACCAGGTCTCGCCAGGCAAACACTCGCTGAATGTCGAGGGGGCCTGGGTCGAGCGCCCCGCAGGCGTTCCGGGCGGCGGCGAGCAACTCGGGTGCCCGGAGCATCGTCTTCGTGGGCATGCACGCCCAGTACGAGCACTCCCCGCCGACGAGTCGGCGCTCGACGACGGTCACACGGCTTGCCTTGTCGAGCCGGCGGAAGGCCCCGACGAAATGCTCGCCCGAGGACCCTCCGCCGAGAACGACGACGTGTGTCAAGCCAGACCGTTCGCCTTCAGGAACGCCTTGGCGACCTTCGCGGCGGACTGCTTGTCGACGATCACCGCCCGGTTCATCGCGACGATCGCGTTCTGCGACAGCTTCGCCGACACCGCGTTGACGGTGCGCGTGAACTTCGCGCCGAGCGCGGCCGCGACCGACGCCCTGACGATCGGGACGACGTTCTGGAACCCGGCCACGTGCCTCGGGTCGAGCAGCACCGTGTACTTCGAGCCCTTCCCGAGCGGCGGGTCGGTCGAGAACACGTCGGCTGCGAGCACCTGGCCCGAGTCGAGCGCCGCATACGCCGAGATGCCTGCGAGCGGCACGAACGTTGCGTTCTTGAGCCCGTACTGCTTCGTGTAACCGACGAAGCACGTGTTGCGCGTCTTGCACTCCGGGAAGCCGCCGAACTTGAAGGCCGGCGCCTTCTTCAGGTCGCCGATCGACTTGAGCCCGTAGCGCTTCGCGGTTGCGTTTGTGACGGCGACGACGTCGGAGTCGAAGAACGGCGTCGGCTTGAGCACGCTGAACCCCTTCTTCGCCTCCAGCTTCTTGGCCAGCAGGTACGTCCCCTGCGCTGTCTTGGCCGACAGCGCGTGGTGGAACACGTCCTGCACGATCACACCCGTGTACTCCGGGTACATGTTGATCTTGTTGCTCGTCAGTGCGGTCTGAACCAGCTCGGTCGAGCCGATGTTCTCCTGGTACTTGACGGTGAAGCCCTTCGACTCGAGTGCCTGCTTGTAGAGCTGCCCGAGGATGAACTGTTCAGGGAAGTTCTTCGTCCCGATTGTGATCGTCGTGCCGGCGGACTGGGCCGGCCGCGCGAAGGCGGCCGCCAGCACGCCGATCACGATCGCGACTCCGAGGCTGATTGCGAACGCCGCCTTGGCGGCACGACGTGTGTGTTTGCGGATCACTGCAGCTCCTTTCAGGAGTTGAAGTCGAGGAGACTAGTACCGCGAAGGCCCCTGGGCGTTACGGCGAACTGCAACCCGGCCAGAGCGACGAAGACCGCGGCGGAGAGCGCCATCACGCAGATCGACGCGCCGATCACGCCGGCGAGCCGGTAACTGGCCTGGTTGACGATGATGTCACCCAGGCCGCCGCCGCCGGCGATTGCAGCGATCGGCGCCGTCGCGACGATCGTCACCGCCGAGATGCGGATGCCGGCGAAGAGCAGTGGTAGCGCGAGCGGCAACTCGATCCGGCGCAGGATCTGATCCCCGGTCAAGCCCATTCCACGTGCTGCTTCGACCGCATCGCGGTCGACCCGCTCAACGCTGTCGTAGGCATTGGTGAGGATCGGGCCGCTCCCGAGCACGGCCAGTGCGACCATGTTGTTCACAAAGCCGATGCCGAGCAGGGTCAGGAAGGCTGCGATCAGCACGAGGCTCGGCAGGCCGCGTCCGAGGATCGAGGCCCCGATCGCGATCCCCGATCCACGGTGGAAGTGCCCGAGCAGCACCCCGACCGGCAGTGCAACCGCGACCGCGATCAACAGCGCGGCGCCGGAGAGCTCGAGTTGCTCGAGCGTCTTCGTCGCCAGCAAGCCGGGGTTGTCGGCGATGAAGCGCGCCGCGTCGACGAACGTGTGCAGGCTCGCCGCGTCTGCGAGGGTCATGCGACTCCCTTCCGCGCCCAGGGAACGAGCGCCCGCTTGAGGACGACGAGCAGGCCGTCGCAGGCGAGCGCGAGCGCCACGGCGAGCAGGCCGGCCGAGTAGATCTCCGTCTTGAACGGCGTCGGTTCCTTGAGCGCAAGGAAGATCGGATAGCCGAGCCCGTCGGGCAGCAGGAACGCGGCGATCGTCGCGATCGCCACCGTCGAGACCACTGCGATGCGCAGGCCGCCGACGATCGCCGGCACCGCGAGCGGCAACTCGACGCGTAGGAGCACCTGACGGCGCGTGAGGCCCATCCCGCGGGCCGCGTCGATCACGTCGTCGGGCGCGCTGTGCAGGCCGGCGACGATGTTCGGGAACAGCATCACGAGCGTGTACGAGACGAGCGCGATCTCGACGGTTGTCCAGGTCAGCCCGGTGAACGGCACGAGCAGCTGGAAGAGCGCGAGGCTCGGGATCGTGTAGAGGAGCGCCGACAGGACGCCGATCGGCTGCTCGAGCCGCTGGTGACGGTGGGCGATGAGCGCGAGCGGAAAGGCGAGCGCGAAGCCGATGCCGACGGCGATTGCCGTTAGCTCGATGTGCTGGACGAGCGCCGGCTGGAGCGTGTCTCCCCAGTGCGCGCGCACCCAGTCCCAGCAGAAGGTGTGGTCACCGCGAACGCAGGCGCTTCCGCGGCCGAAGTTCGGGATGACGACGGAGCCGCCTACAGCAGCCCTCCTGCGTCGGCCAGGCTGAAGACGCCAAGCACGCGATCGCCGTCGACCACCACCACGTGGTCGGTGTTCGTCTCGAGCATCTGGCTGACGGCGTTCCGCAGCGTGGTGCCTTTCGAAACACGCAGGCCGTGTTCGTCGGCCGCCGCCGCCGAGAGCTGGCCATCGGCCAGCGTGCGGAGCGCGAGGCGGCGGAGCGCGCGGTCCTCGCCGACGAACTGCTTGACGAAGTCGTCGGCCGGATGTCCGAGGATCGCGTCCGGAGTGTCGTACTGCACGAGCACGCCGCCCTCGCGCAGGATTGCGATCCGGTCGCCCATGTGAATCGCCTCGTCGACGTCGTGTGTGACGAAGATGATCGTCTTGCCGACCTCCTCGTGCAACCGGCGCAGCTCCGTCTGGAGCCGGAGTCGCGTGATTGGGTCGAGCGCGCCGAACGGCTCGTCCATCAGCAGCAGTGGCGGGTCGGCGGCGAGAGCCCGCGCGAGCCCGACGCGCTGGCGCTGGCCGCCGGAGAGGTGTGCGGGATAGCGCTTCCCATCGCTCTGCTCGAGCCCGACGAGCTCGAGCAGCTCCGCTGTGCGCGCGGCGATCCGCTCTTTCGGCCAGCCGAGCAGGCCCGGCACGGTCCCGATGTTGTCGCCGACGGTGACGTGCGGGAAGAGCCCGATCTGCTGGATCACGTAGCCGATCCCGCGCCTGAGCTCCGTGACCGGGAAGTCGGCGATGCTGCGGCCGTCGATGCGGATCTCGCCCGAGTCGAACGGGATCAGCCGGTTGACGAGCTTGAGCGCGGTCGTCTTGCCGCCGCCCGACGGGCCGACGAGCACGCAGAACGTGCCGGCGGGGATCTCGAGCGACAGATCGTCGATTGCGGGCTGGTCGCGGCCCGGGTAGCGCTTCGTCACCCCGTCGAAGACGATCTCGGCGGCGTGTGTGACGGGTGCCGCGCTCATGTCCGGCCCGTCCGGGGTGGGTTTCTGATCCCGGCGATGCCGATCGCGCCGCCCACTGCGACGAGGGCCGCGGTGATCGCCATCGAGAGGCGGAAGCCGGAGAGATCGAGCCGGTTGTCGCTGCCTGCGACCGCCGCCCCGACAACCGCGATCCCGAGCAGCCCCGCGACGCGGGCGACCGCGTTGTTGACGCCGCTCGCGATGCCGGCGTCGTGCTCGCCGGCATCGGCGAGCACCGTCGCGGTCAGCGGTGCGACGATCATCGACAGCCCGATCGAGAAGAGCACGAGCGGTGGCAGCAGCTCGAGCCAGTAGGAGAAGCTCGTCCCAAGGCGGATCAGCCCGATCAGGCCTGCGGCGCCAATGAGTGGCCCGGCGCCCATGAACAGGCGTGGGCCGAGGCGCATCGACAGCCTGCCGAAGCGCGGGGAGCCGAAGAACATCACAATCGTGATCGGGAGGAGGGCGAAGCCGCTCTTCAGGGCCGTGTAGCCCGACTGCTGTTGCAGGAAGAGCACGAGGAAGAAGGTCAGCGTCGACAGCCCTGCGTACACCATCAGCGTCTCGAGGTTGGTGAACGAGAAGTTGCGCCGCGCGAACAGGCGCAGCGGCAGCATCGCATTCGCCGTCTTCCATTCCCAGAGGACGAAGGCGAAGAAGACGGCGAGGCCGCCGAACAGGGCGAGCAGGATGGTCGGGTCGTCCATGCCGCGCCTCGGTTGCTCGATCAGCGCGAACACGGGGCCGCCGAGCCCGACGGCGCAGAGAACCGCGCCCACGATGTCGACCTTCGCACGGGCACTCGCCGGGGGGCTCTTCGGCACCGCGTAGGTGACGAGCGCCCCGGTCACCGCCGCGAGCGGCACGTTGATCAGGAACACCCAGCGCCACGAGGCGGTCGTGACCAGCCAGCCGCCGACGATCGGGCCGATCACGAACGCGATCCCCGTCCAGGCGGTCCAGCTCCCGATCGCGGCGCCACGCTCCTCGCCGCTGAATGTTCTGGCGATCACGGCCAGCCCGGCCGGTGTGAGGAGCGCCCCGGCCACCCCCTGGAGACCGCGGGCGAGAATCAGCACGGTGCCGTCGGTGGCGCCGGCGCAGAGCACCGACGTCACGCCGAAGGCGACGATGCCGATCAGAAAGAGCTTGCGCTCGCCGAAGAGGTCGCCGAGCGAGCCGCCGACGAGCAGCAGCGATCCGAGCGTCAACAGGTAGGCATCGACGACCCACTGCTGGAGCGCGAGCCCGCCACCGAGATCACGTTGGATCGCCGGCAACGCGACGTTGACGACCGAGCCGTCGACGAACACGATCACCGAGCCGAGAATGCACGCGATCAGGACGAGCCGTTTGCGAGTGGCGGTCGGCAAGCGTCCGATAGTCGCAGAGCGCGGGCTGGTGGGCGAGCGTGCCCGGCGCCCTGAGGGCGCCGGGCAGCTACCGATCAGTTACGGCGCGGGACGCGGAGGGCGGGGTGCGGCCGGGGGTGGGAACGGCTGCCGCGGAGCGACTCCATGTGTGCGTCGAAGAAAATCTTGGTTGCGGTCGGGTCTGAGGGCCTCATCGCAGGCTCCCTTCTCTCGTTCTCAAATCTTTCGATGTCGAGAGAATAACAGCTATACCTCTTGACGTCAAGAAAATTGAGGGCGAGAATTCCCCGGATGGCCGAACAGGACCACGTCGACCGTTTCAGGGAGCGGCTGGGGCCGCTCGCGGCGCTGGGCGTGGACCTCGAGGTGGAAGGGATCGTCGACCGGATCGGCGGCATCAACCGCCGGATCAAGAGGGGCATGGAGCAGGTGCTCGTGGAACACGGCCTGACGTTTCCTGATTGGCAGGTGCTGACGGCCCTCGTCCTGGACGAGCCCGACCACCGCAGCTCGCCGGGCGCGCTGTCGGCGGAGCTCGAGCTGTCGAGCGGTGCGATGACGAGCCGGCTCGACCGGCTCGAGCACATGGGCTTCGTGCGCCGGCTGCGCGATCCGTCCGACCGGCGCGGGGTGGTCGTGGAGCTCACTGCGGCGGGGCGGACCGCCTGGGATTCGGCGGCGAGTCTCCAGGCTCGCCGCGAGGCGTTCTTCGCCTCCGCACTGTCGAAGGCCGAGCAGAAGCAGCTGAACGCGCTGCTGCGCAAGCTGATGCTCGCGCTCGAGCACCGCGAGCAGAACGGCCGCTAGCCGATCGTTGCGGTGCGCAGCCCGGCGTCGCCGGTGCGCGCGCCGAGCGCGTGGAACGGCTCGGGCGCGGCGCGGCCCTCGAGGCAGTCGGCGACGTACTCGCCGAGCGCCGGGCCGTGCTTGAAGCCGTGCCCCGACCCGCCGCCGAGGAGCCACCACGACTCGCGCTCCGGGTGCTGTCCGAAGACGAAGTGCGTGTCGCCGGTCAGGTCGTACTGGCAGACGCGGGAGCCGACGACGGGTGCGCCGGCGAGCGCCGGGAAGCGCAGCGCCGCGTAGTCGCGCGCAGCCCGCTCGAACTCCGCGAGCGGCAGTCGCTCGACCGTGTCGGGATCGATCTCGTACTGCGAGAAGTCGGGCGCCACCTTGCTTCCGAGCCCGGCGATCTCACCGTGGCCGTAGAAGGCGACGTCGTAGTCGCAGAATCCGGGAGTGCCGCTCCACGAGCTGTCGGTGGCGAAGAAGAAGACGTCGCGGCGCGAGATCTTGATGTCGAGCAACGCGGGAAAGAACTGTGGCAGCCACGAGCCGCAGGCCCACACGACGGCATCGGTGCGTGGCGCTTCTGCGGGCGTCAGCCGTCCGCTCTTCAACCGCACGCCTTCCCGCTGCCCATCCTCGACGAGGAGCCGGGTCGCGGTGCGCGCGTGCATGACACCCGCCTCCGGCTCGAACAGCACCGCCTCCAGATCGTCGGTGTTGAGCGACGGGTAGAGCTTGCGTGCTTCGTCGGGGTTCAGCCATTCGCAGGGGATCCCGGCGCGCTCCAGCACCTCGCGGCTCTGCGCTTCGAACCCGTCGGTGCGCCGGGCGAACCAGGCGACACCCACCGGCTCCCAGATGCGCGTGCCGGTCTGCTGCTGGAGCTCGAGCCAGAGCGTACGGGCCCGCCAGGAGAGGTTCGTGTACCACTCGACCCGTCCGTGCGCGGTGCGGGAGAGGCGCGTGTCGCCGCCCGACCCGGAGAGCACGGTGCCGGGTGTGTACTGCTCGACCAGCGTCACGTCCCAGCCGCGGCGCGCCAGCTCCCGGGCGGTCGAGGCGCCGAACACTCCTGCACCGACGACGGTGACGCTGCTCACGTTCGCCGAGTCTAAAGCGCCCGAACAAGCGCGGCGGTCGCTGCCGCGACGAGCACGACGACCACGAAGGGCGCACGGCGGAGCACCGCGACGCCCGCGGCGGCGAGCCCGGCCGAGCGCGCGTCGATCGAGAGCGAGCGGCCGCTGCCGAGCGCCTGCACCACGACGAGCGCCGCCAGCAACGCGAGCGGGAGCAGCGCCGCCGCCCGTTGCAGCCGTTCGGCCCGGAGCCAGCGCGCCGGGACCGACCAGCCGAGCGCCTTCAGGGCGTAACACCCGCCGGAGGTCGCGAGCACCGCGATCCAGGTCATCGGCGCAGCACCGCCGGAAGGACGGCGAGCCCGGCGATCAGGACGGGCAGGCCGGCAGGCGTCAGCGGGATCGCCGCCGCGGCGAGCAACGCGCCTCCGAGCGCAACCCTGAGCCCCACGCGGTTGTGGATCTGTGGTGCGAGGAGGGCCAGGAAGGCCGCGCCGACGGCGGCGTCGAGCCCGAGCGCGGACGTATCGACCGCACCTGCGCCGAGTGCCCCGAGCAGCGTCGAGAGGTTCCAGAACCCGTACACCGACACGGCGGTGGCCCAGAACGCGACGCCGCGAACCTCCGGTGGCGCCGCAGTGCCCATCGCGGTCGTCTCGTCGATCGTCACCTGCGCGGCGAGATAGCGCTTCGGGCCGTGGAGGCCGAGCAGCGACGAGAGCCGCACGCCGTAGAGCGTGTTGCGCGAGCCGAGCAGGAGGCTGCCGGCCACACCGGCGGCGGCGGAGCCGCCCGCGCCCAACACCCCGACCAGCGCGAACTGCGATGCGCCGGTGAACGCGACCAGCGAGAGCACGCACGCCTGCAGCGTGCTCAGCCCGGCCGTGACTGCTGCGGCCCCGAACGAGAGGCCGTAGGCGCCGACCGCCAGACCGATCGCGACTGCGTCACGTAACACCCGCGAGCGGGTGGGGCTCGGTGCTGGCGGCATCGTGCTAGACCGTCGAGGGGATGCTGTCGAGCGCCTCGCGGAGCGAGCGGACGAACCGCGCCAGCTCGCCGGTCCCGTCCTCGGCTGCCTCGACGGCGCGAGAGCCGACGACGACGCCGTCGACCAGCTCCGCAGCGGCTCGCGCCTGTGCGGGAGTCGAGATCCCGAAGCCGGCGTAGAGCGGCAGACCGGTGGCGGCGCGTGCGCGCTCGGCCAGAGGCGCGAGCGTCGGGGCAAGCTCGGTGCGGGCGCCCGTCGTCCCGGTGACGGTGACGAGGTACAGCCAGCCGTCGGTCGCCCCGGCGGCCAGCCGGATGCGCTCGTCGGTCGACGTCGGGGCGACGAGCTGGACTCGGCGTGTCTCGGGTCGCACGTCGACGGGCAGGTCGGCGACGATCAGCGAGGTCGCGCCCGCAGCCCGCGCATCGCGGTCGAATCGCTCCCAGCCGTAGGCGTCGAGGATCGAGGAATAGGTCATCGGGATCAGCGGCACACCGACCCGTGCGCGGATCTCGGCCAGCACCTCGAGGCAGCGCGCCGGGCGCATCCCGGCGGCGAGCGAGCGCTCACCCGCACGCCGGATCACCGGGCCGTCGGCGAGCGGGTCCGAGAACGGGACCCCCAGCTCGACGATGTCGGCGCCGGCCTCCACCGCCACCTCGGCGAGCGCCGCCGAATCCGGCATCGCCATCAGGTACACGACGAGTGTCTTCCTCATCGCATAAGCACTTCGGCGAGGTCCTTGTCGCCGCGGCCCGAGAGGCAGACGAGGATCAGTTCGCCGTCGGTGTCGAGGCCGCGCGCGAGCGCATGTGACGACTCGAGCGCCGGGACGATGCCCTCGGTCTCGCAGAGCCGGTGGAACGCCGCAAGCGCATCGCCGTCGGTGGCGGTCACATACTGCGCACGGCCCGAGTCGCGGAGGAAGGCATGTTCCGGCCCGACGCCCGGGTAGTCGAGACCGGCCGAGATCGAGTGGGCGTCGAGGATCTGGCCGTCGTCGTCGGCGAGGATCGACGAGCGAGCCCCGTGGAGGACGCCTGCGCGGCCGGAGCCCAGCGACGCGGCGCCCGCTGCCTCGACGCCGACCAGCCGCACCTCCTCGTCCGGGACGAAGTCGTAGAACATCCCGATCGCGTTCGAGCCGCCACCGACGCAGGCGACGACCGTGTCTGGCAGCCGTCCTTCGGCCGCGAGAATCTGCTGCCGCGCTTCCCGGCCGATCACGCGCTGCAGCTCTCGCACGAGCTCCGGGTAGGGTGCGGGGCCGACGCACGAACCGATGAGGTAGTAGGTGTCGCCGACGTTGGCGATCCAGTCGCGAATCGCCTCGCTCGTCGCCTCCTTCAGCGTGCGCGTCCCGAACTCGACCGGGCGGACCTCCGCGCCGAGCAGGCGCATCCGCTCGACGTTCGGCGCCTGGCGACGCATGTCCTCGCTGCCCATGTAGACGATGCACTCCAGCCCGAAGCGCGCACACACGGTTGCGGTGGCGACGCCGTGCTGACCTGCGCCCGTCTCGGCGACGATCCGCCGCTTGCCGAGCCGGCGCGCCACCACGGCCTGGCCGAGCGCGTTGTTGAGCTTGTGCGCGCCCGTGTGCAAAAGGTCCTCGCGCTTCAGGTACATCCGGCGGCCGGGCGCGAAGCGCTCGACGCGTGTCAGCGGTGTCGGGCGGCCCGCATACGTGGTCAGCAAGTCGTGCAGCTCCGCGTGGAAGCCGTCGTCGTCCTGCAGCGACCGCCATGCAGCGGTCAGCTCGTCGAGCGCCGGGATCAGCGTCTCGGGGACATACCTTCCGCCGTAGGCGCCGAAGGTGTCGCTCACCGTGCCGCCTCGACCCACGCGCGCAGCGCGGCGTGATCCTTGACACCGGGCGCCGATTCCGTCGAGCGCGCCGAGTCGACGGCCCAGGGCCGGACCGCGTCGATCGCCGCGCGCACGTTCTCCGCGCCAAGCCCGCCGGCGAGCATCACGCGCCCCGGCGCCGTACGCGCCCGTTCGAGGTGCGTCGAATCGCTCTCGCCCCAGGGCAGGTCGACGACAGTTCCGACCAGTTCGCCATCGCGCAGGAGCTCGGCGTCGCGTGAGCGGTGACCGTCGTGACGTCCGTAGAACTGCACGAGGTCGGCGTCGGTCTCGGCGGTCTCGCCCACGAAGACCGCCACGCGGAGCACGGTGTCGGGCGCGTCGAGCAGCCCGGCGGCCCGGCGCGGACTTTCGTCGGCGAGGATGAACCCGACCAGGTCGGCACCCGCCTCGACCGCCGCGTCGACATCGTCCTGCCGCGTGAGACCGCACACCTTGACGAGCGGCCGTGAGACGAGGTCGGCCAGCCTGGCGCCCGGGTCTGCGGCGCGCATCAGCGTCGAGCCGACGAGGATCGCTCGGGCGCCTGCCAGCTCGGCGGCTGCGGCCTGGGCCCGGGTCGCGATGCCGCTCTCTGCGATCACGATCCGGTCGCGGGGCGCCGTCGCGAGGAGGGCGAGCTGGGCGCGGCGATCGATCGTGAACGACGAGAGGTCGCGCGCGTTGACGCCGATCACCGGCGCGTCGAGCGCGACCGCGCGCGCGAGCTCCGCGGCGTCGTGGGCTTCGACGAGCGTGTCCAGGCCGAGCTCGGCGGCCGAGCGCAGCAGCTCCGCGGCGGTCGCGTCGTCCAGGTCACGGAGCAGCAACAGCACGGCGTCGGCGCCCGCGTCGCGTGCCTGCTCGTAGTGGGACGCGGTCGAGAAGAAGCCCTTGGCCAGCAGCGGCAGCGTCGTCGCGGACCGGGCGGCGCGCAGATCGTCCCAGGAGCCGCCGAAGCGGTCGTCGACGAGCACCGACATGGCGCGGGCGCCCGCCGACTCGTAGGCACGGGCGACGGTTGCGACATCGCCATCAGGACGCAGGTCTCCCGCCGAGGGCGAGCGCCGCTTGAACTCTGCGATCGCGCCGAAACCGGGAGCGGAGAGCGAGTCCGCGAACGTCATACGGCGACCGGCTCCCGCGAGAACGCGGCCAGCTCGCCCAGGCGTGCGGCGGCGGCGCCCGAGTCGAGCGCCTCGCGCGCCACCGCGAGCCCCTCCCGCAGGTCCTGCGCGTGCCCGCTGGCGGCGATCGCGCCGGCGGCGTTCAGCAGGACGGCGGCCCGGCGCCCGCCGTTCCCGCCCTCGAACACCCTCCGGATCTGCGCCGCATTCTCCGCCGGCGAGCCGCCGCGCAGATCTGCCGGATCGCAACGCTCGACTCCGAGGTCGAGCGGGTCGATCACGCGCCGGTGCACGTCGCCGTCGACGACCTCGCAGACGAGGTTCGGGCCGGCCGGAGACAGCTCGTCGATGCCGCCGGCCCCATGCACGACAAACGCGCGGCGGGCGCCCAGCTTCGCGAGCACGTCGGCGATCACCGGGACCAGCGCCGGCGAGTAGACGCCGACGAGCTGCGCCCGCGCACCTGCGGGGTTGGTCAGCGGTCCGAGCACATTGAACACGGTACGGGCCGCGAGCTCCTGGCGCACGGGGCCGGCGTGCTTCATCGCCGGGTGGTGCGCCGGGGCGAACATGAAGCCGAAGCCGAGCTCGTCGATCGACTGGGCGATCCGCTCCGGTGATTGCCCGAGGCTGAAGCCCAGCTGCTCGAGCACGTCGGCGCTGCCGGAGAGGGACGAGACCGAGCGGTTCCCGTGCTTGGCGACACCGGCGCCGGCAGCGGCAGCCACCAGCGCCGCCGCGGTCGAGATGTTGAACGTGCGCCCGCCGTCGCCGCCGGTCCCGGCCGTGTCGACGAGGTCGTCGCGTTTCGGCCGTACGGTGACGACGTGGGCACGCATCGCCTCGGCGGCGCCGGCGATCTCGTCGGCGGTCTCGCCCTTCAGCCGCAGCGCGACCAGGAACCCGCCGATCTGCGCCGGCGTTGCCTCGCCGGACATGATCGAATCCATCACGCGCCGCGCGTCGTCGCGCGAAAGATCGCCACCGTCCAGCAGCTGCGCAAGCGCTTCCTGGATCACCGGTTGCTTCCTAGCAGGAAATTGCGCGCGAGCTCGGCTCCGTCCGGCGTCAGCACCGACTCCGGGTGGAACTGCACGCCGTCGATCGGCAGCCCGAGATGGCGCACCGCCATCACCTCGCCGTCGGCCGCCGTTGCGGACACCTCGAAGACCGGAGGCACCGAGGTTGCCGCGAGCGAGTGGTAGCGCCCGGCGAGGAAACCCTCCGGCAGCCCGGCGAAGATGCCGCGGCCGTCGTGCGTCACAGCGGTCGCCTTGCCGTGCACGAGCTCGCGGGCGGGGCCGACCTCGCCGCCGAACGCCTGCACGAGCGCCTGGTGGCCGAGGCAGACGCCGAGTGTCGGCACGCGGCCGGCCAGTCGCCGCACGATCTCGGGCATGCGCCCCGCGTCCTCGGGCCGTCCGGGGCCGGGTGAGATGACGAGGTGCGAGGGCGCAAGCTCCTCGGCGGTCTCTGGCGTGAGCTCGTCGTTGCGCCGGACGAGTACCTCGGCGCCGAGCGCGCCAAAGAGGTGGGCGAGGTTGTAGGTGAACGAGTCGTAGTTGTCGACGAGCAGGATCACGTCGCCTCCTCCGCAGCCGCGAGCGCCGCCTCGAGCGCCGCGAGCTTGTTCAGGCACTCCCGGTGCTCGGCGGCCGGGTTCGAGTCGGCGACGATGCCACCGCCCGCCTGCAGGAAGGCGCGGCCGTCGCGGAAGAGCACGGTGCGGATCGCGATGCACGTGTCGAGGCCGACCCCCGGAGCGTGATAGCCGACCACGCCCGCGTAGGTCCCGCGCCGGTAGCCCTCGAGCTCCGAGACGATCTGCATGGCGCGCACCTTGGGCGCACCCGAGACCGTGCCGGCAGGAAACGTCGCGCGCAGGACGTCGAACGGGGTCACGCCCGGCCGCAGCTCTCCGGCGACCTCCGAGACGAGATGCGTGACGTGCGAGAAGCGCTCCGGCTCGAGGAACCGTTCCACCTGCACCGTGCCGGGCAGGCAGACGCGCGAGAGGTCGTTGCGGCCGAGGTCGACGAGCATCACGTGTTCGGCCCGGTCCTTGTCGGAGGCGAGCAGCCGCTCGGCGTCGCCGTCGCCCCGCTCGGTCGTCCCGGCGATCGGGTTCAGGCTGGCGCGGCTGCCTTCGACCTTCACGTGCGTCTCGGGTGACGAGCCGACGAGCGCGAGGTCGTCGAGCTCGAGCAGGAAGAGGTACGGCGACGGGTTGATCCGCCGGATCGCGCGGTACACGGCCAGCGGCGTCGCGCTCGTCGGACGCTCCGCCCGCTGGGAGACGACGGCCTGAACCACGTCGCCGCGCCGGATGTGCTCCTGCACGAGCTCGACACGGCGCTCGTGCTCGGCGCGGTCGGGGAAGCGAGCCGTCGGGCCGTTGCGACCGGGTGCAGACGCCTGTTCCTCGGCGGGTTGTGCGAGCAGTGCGGCGACCGCGTCTGCGTTCCCGTGCAGCACGTCGGCCGTGCCGGTGACGTGGTCGAAGCGCAGGAACGCGTCGGCGGCGACGAAGCGGCTCTCGGGCGTCGCCGGGCCGTCCACCGGGAGCGGAACCGTCGGCTCGAGCTTCGCGACGTGGTCGTAGCCGAGGTAGCCGACGACCGGCACGTCGAGCGTCTCGGCCTCCTCGAAGGACACGAGGCGATCGCCGTACCCGACGAACGAGTGGCGGCCGAGGCGGCCCTGGTCGACCGACTCGAGCAGAAAGGAGGCGCGTGCGGCCCGGCGCAGCCGGAGGTAGGCCCCGAGCGGGGTGAGGAGATCGGTGCTGAGGACGGTGGATGTGGTCATACGGGTGCGGGGAACGAAAAACGACCCTTTCGGGTCGCGGGGTGGAGCGGTGCGGGCTGTGTCTCGGCCGATCGTCTACAAACCGGCGTGCAGGCTCCCGCCCCGCTCATGGCGCCAGGCCCACCAGCTGGGAGCAGAGAGAGTCATCGGCACCCAATGTAGGCACTCCTGCTTGAATGCGCAACCGATGGCCGCCCCGGAGCTCCTGACGGCCCTGCTGACAGCGCCCGGCCCGTCGGGCCACGAAGAGGAGCCGGCGCGCATCTGGCGCGAGGCTGCAGCAGGCTTCGCCGAGGTCACCTCGGACACGCTCGGCACGTCGTTTGCCCGCGTGCGCTCGGGCGACGACGGCGCGCCGACGCTGGCGCTCGTCGGCCACATCGACGAGGTCGGAGTCGCGGTGACACACATCGCCGACAACGGCCTGCTGTCGTTCGTCACGCTTGGCGGCATCGCCGCGGAGACGTTGATCGGCCAGCGGCTCGAGCTGCTGACCCGCAGCGGCCGGATCCCGGCAGCGATCGGACGCAAGCGCCTCGCGCCCAAGGAGCTCCGCGATCGGCCCAAGACCGAGCACGCCGACCTGCACATCGACATCGGCGCCACGTCGCGTGCAGATGCCGAGCGGCTCGTCCGGGTCGGCGACGCCGGGGTCTGGATCGGGCCGCCCGTCGAGCTTCCGAACGGCCGTCTGCTCTCGCGCTCGCTCGACAACCGGCTCGGCGCCTACATCGCGCTGGAGGCGGCCCGCCGGGTCGCGGAGGCAAAAGAGGCGCGGGTCGACGTGGTCGCCGTCGCGGCGGCCCAGGAGGAGATCGGGTCGTACGGTGCACGTCCGGCGGCCTACGAACTGGCGCCGCAGGTGGCGATCGCGGTCGACGTGACACCGGCCACCGACTATCCCGGTGGCGACGCGCGTCGCTCGGGCGCGGTCGAGCTGGGAATGGGCGCGCTGATCTCGCGCGGCCCGACGCTGAACAAGAGGGTGGTCGAGCTGCTCGTCGAGGTCGCTGAGGCGGAAGGGATCGCGCACGCCTTCGAGGTGTACGCCCGGACCACGGAGACCGACGCCGACGAGATGCACCTGGTGCGGGGCGGAGTCCCGACCGCACTCGTCTCGATCCCGCTGCGCTACATGCACACGCCGAACGAGATCTGCGACCTCGACGACGTCGAATCGATCGTGCGCCTGCTCGCCGCCTTCGCGGCCCGCCTCGAGCGCGGCCACACATTCGTGCGCTGACGTGCCGCCGGTACTCTCATGTCCATGAGCAGAAGCGTGATCGTCAGCGCCGTTCGCACGCCGTTCGGGAAGCTCGGCGGCGGCCTTGCCGGGTACCGGGCGACCGAGCTCGGAACGGTCGCGATCAAGGCGGCGCTCGAGCGGATCGGGATCGAGCCGCACGAACCGCAGTACGTGATCATGGGCCAGGTGCTGCAGGGCGGTGCAGGCCAGGCGCCGGCGCGCCAGGCGTCGATCGGCGCGGGGATGCCGAAGGAGACGCCGGCCGACACGATCAACAAGGTGTGCGCGTCCTCGATCCGCGCGATCGAGATCGCCGACTCGATGATCCGTGCGGGTGACGTCGACGTCGTCGTCACCGGCGGCATGGAGTCGATGTCGAACGCGCCGTACCTCTTGCAGAAGGCGCGGTTCGGGTACCGCCTCGGAAACGGCGAGGTGATCGACTCGATGATCTTCGACGCGCTCACCTCGACGTTCGACGGGCTGCACATGGTCGTGCAGAACTCGAACGTCTCGCGCGAGCTCGGGATCTCTCGCGAGTCGCAGGACGCCTGGGCGGCGCGCTCGCACCAGCGGGCCGCGGCCGCGCAGGAGGCGGGGCGGTTCGCCGACGAGATCGTGGCCGTCGGCGATGTGGCTGCCGACGAGAGCATTCGCCCCGACACGACCGCCGAGAAGCTCGCGTCCTTGAAGCCGGTGTTCGACCCGCAGGGCACGACGACGGCCGGGAACGCGCCCGGCGTGAACGACGGCGCCAGCTGCGTGATCGTCTGCTCAGAGGAATGGGCTGCCAAGCGAGGGCTGGAGCCGCTGGCGACGATTCTCTCCCAGGGCTACGTCGCCGACGACTTTGCCTACCTCGCTCGCACGCCTGCGGCCGCCGGTGCGATGGCGCTGGAGCGTGCCGGCAAGACGATCGCAGACGTCCAGCGGATCGAGATCAACGAGGCGTTCGCCTCGGTCGCGTCGAACTCGACGAAATTGCTCGGCGCGGACGAATCGCAGGTGAATGTGAACGGCGGCGCCGTCGCGCTCGGCCATCCGGTCGGCGCTTCGGGCGGCCGGCTCGTGGCCACGATGGTGCACGAGCTGCGGCGAAGCGGCGGCGGGCTCGGGCTGGCGGCGATCTGCTCCGGCGGCGGGCAGGGCGATGCGCTTCTGATCGAGGTGTGATCCAGGCCGCCGGAGGCGTTGTCGTCCGGGACGGGCTCGTGCTGCTCGTCCACCGCGCTCGCCACGGCGACTGGACGCTTCCGAAGGGCAAGCTCGAGGCGGGGGAGACCTGGGAGCAGGCTGCGCTCCGCGAGGTGCGGGAGGAGACGGGCCTCGCCTGCGTGCTCGGCGATGCGCTCGGCTCGACGTTCTACGAACCGGGCGGCACGGCGAAGGAGGTTCGCTGGTGGCTGATGACACCGGTCGGTGAGCCGGGCGAGCTCGACGGCGAGGTCGACGAGCTGCGCTGGGTCACGCTGGACGATGCGCGCCCGCTGCTCAGCTACAAGACGGAACGCGATCTGCTGAGCCGCTTGCGGTAGCGCAGCTCGAGCGCGCGCACGCCCCAGCGCTCCTCGGCCTTCGTCGCACCGTCGACCGCCCAGCCGGCGCGCTCGTAGAAGCGGCACGCGCGCGGGTTGTCGTCGAGCACCCAGAGGGTCGCATCCCGGTACTCGCGTGCAAGCGCCGACTCGGCCGCCTCGATCAGCGCGCGGCCTGCACCTGACGACCACTGCTCGGGATCGACGTAGATCGCATAGAGCTCGCCGAGACCCAGCTCGTCACGGCTGGGGCCGACCGATGCGAAGCCGACGACGGTCCCGTCGCGCTCGGCGACGAGCGTCGTCCAGCCGGCCGGCGGCGATTCGAGCCTCGGGCGCCAGCGCCGTTCGTCCACCGGCATCGCGTCGAGCTCGGCCGGCGGGAAGATGTGGCGGTACGCCGCGCGCCAGGCCCGGATGCGGAGCGATTCGATCGCGAGTGCGTCGTTGCCGGTTGCCGGCCTGATGTTCACCTGGCGGAGGGTAGGCTCACGCGCGGTGAAGCTTCAACATGTTCTCGTTGTCGGTGCCGGTCAGATGGGCGGCGGCATCGCCCAGGTGATCGCCGCGTCCGGGCGCCGCGTGTCGCTCTACGACCCGTACCCCGGCGCGGTCGAGCGCGGGCTCGGGACGATCGGCAAGAGCCTGGCCAAGCTCGCCGCGAAGGGTGGGACGGATCCGGGCGAGACGCTCGCGCGCATCGAGCCCGCCTCCGAGCTGGTAGCCGCCGACCTGATGATCGAGGCGATCACCGAGGATGCCGCCGCGAAGGAGGATGTCTTCCGTCGCGCGGACGACCTGCTGCCGGCAGGCGCGATCCTCGCCTCGAACACGAGCTCGATCCCGATCACGTCGCTCGCGGCAGTGACGAAGCGGCCGGAACAGGTGATCGGCATGCACTTCTTCAACCCGGTGCCGGTGCTGAAGCTCGTCGAGGTGATCCGCGCCGTCCAGACATCGGACGAGACGGCTGCGGCGATCGTCCAGCTCGCGCGCGACCTGGGCAAGGAGCCGGCCGAGGCGAACGACTTCCCCGGCTTCGTCTCGAACCGAATCCTGATGCCGTTCATCAACGAGGCCGTCTACGCGCTGATGGAGGGGGTGGCCGAGGCCGAGGCGATAGACACGATCGCCAAGCTCGGCTTCGCCCATCCGCTGGGGCCGCTCGCGCTCGCCGATCTGATCGGGCTCGACACGTGCGTGGCGATCATGGAGGTGCTGCAGCGCGGGCTCGGCAACCCGAAGTACGCGCCGTGCCCGCTGCTGCGCCAGTACGTCCAAGCGGGCCGGCTCGGTCGGAAGTCGGGCCGAGGCTTCTACGAGTACGGATAGGGTGGGCGTCGTGGATTGGCGCGTCTACCACGCGATCAACGTGTTCGTCGCGCACCATGCGTGGCTTGGCCGCACCTTTAGCGCGATCGAGACGTACGGCACGATCCTGATCGCGGTCGCGGCGGTCGGCCTCTGGTTCCTCGCCCGGCCCGGGGGTGACCGGAAGTGGAAGCTCGCCGCGGGCTCGGCGCTCGGCGCGGCCGCGCTCGGGCTGCTGATCAACAGGATCGTCTCGAGTGCCTGGCATCGCGATCGCCCGTTCGTCACCCATCCCGGCTCGCACGTCTGGGGCCCGCACAAGACCGATGCCTCGTTCCCGAGCGACCACTCCTCGGCGGCATTCGGGATCGCGGTCGCTGTGGCACTGATCGACCCGGTCGCCGGCGCGCTCTTCCTGATCCTCGCCGTGCTGATTACGGTTGGCCGGGTGCTCGTGGGTGAGCACTATCCGGGCGACGCGATCGTCGGAGCTGCGGTCGGGACCGTTGCGGCCCTTGTCGTCGTGCGCCTGGCGCGCCCGGTCATCTCGTGGCTCGTCCGGCTCGTCGAGCGCGCCACCGACCCTGTCCTTGCCCTCGTCTGGCGCGGCCGCGCAGGCGCTTCCTAGGCCGGGCCGGCGATGGCGTTCCGTCTGACACCGCAGAAGCGCGAATTCTTCGAGCTGTTCATTCAGGCGTCTGCCAACGCGCGCGACATCGCGAGAGCGCTCGTCGAGATGCTCGAGGAGTGGCCCGACGGCCGCGAGAAGCTGCGCGACATCCGCGAGCTCGAGCACGAGGGCGACCGGCTTACGCACGAGGTGATCAACCTCCTCAACCGGACGTTCGTGACGCCGTTCGACCGTGACGACATGTACCAGCTCGCATCGGTGATCGACGACGTCTGCGACCACATCGACGAGGCCGCCGACAACATCGATGCATACGAGGTGCGCGACGTGCCGGTGAAGGCGCGCGAGCAGGCGGAGGTCATCCACCGTGCGGCGTCACGCCTCCACGAAGCGGTCGAGCGCCTCGAGGGCTTCAAGAACTGTCAGCGGCAGCTGGTCGCGCTGCGCGAGCTCGAAGACGAGGGCGACCGCCTTTCGCGGGAAGCCATCGCAGACCTGTTCCGGTCGGGTGCCGACCCGCTGATGATCATCCGCTGGAAGGACATCCACGAGCAGCTCGAAGAGGCGGTCGACGCCTGCGAGAACGCCGCGGACGTGCTCGAGGCGATCCTCGTCAAGAACCGCTGAAGCGCTAGCCGATGGACACCGCGCTGCTCGTGATCGTCGTGGTCGTC
>Ga0157369_10001414_pt1 | contig 29510 bp, 31 predicted proteins | sample C25metaG_FD_113461 | JGI IMG/M metagenome (GOLD analysis project Ga0157369, IMG submission 113461) | Corn rhizosphere microbial communities from Kellogg Biological Station, Michigan, USA - C2-5 metaG | ecosystem: Host-associated > Plants > Roots > Rhizosphere > Soil | place: USA: Michigan... | reverse complement strand
CTCGCCCGCGCCTTCCAGCCGGGCGAACAGGCCCTCGACCTCCTCGGCCCGCTCGGCGAGGTGCGCCCGCCCCTCCTCGGTAACCTGGAAGGGCTTGCGCGCGCCCTCGACCGCGGCCTCCTCGATGAGGCCCATGTCCTGGAGCATGGTGAGGGTCGGATAGACGACCCCTGGGCTCGGCGCATAGCTGCCGTGGGTCAGCTCCTCGATCGCGCGGATGAGGTCGTAGCCGTGGCGCGGCTGGTCGGCGATCAGCTTCAGCAGCACGAGGCGGAGCTCGCCGCTCTCGAACATCCGGGCGCGCCGACCGCCGCGGCGGCCGCCGCCAAAGCCGAACTCGTCGCTCCAGTCGCCGCCGAAACCGCCGCCGAACGGCCCCCGCGGTCCGAGCCGCATCCCGAACACCCCCGGCCCGAACTTGCCGAACTCGAATCCCGGTCCGCAATGCATGCGCATCGTACTACCTCCATCATAGCGTGCTGTGTCTTAGATACATCTTGACTCAACCGTCGTCAACCAGCCTCCCCACTCTCAGCATAGGGAGGCAGGTGGAACGGCTCGAATTTTCCCCTATTCTCCCCCCGTGCCCGACCTCTTCGCCAGCGACGAGACGCCCCCTGCCCCGCCGCTGGCGGAGAGCGCGCCGCTGGCCGATCGCCTCAGGCCGCAGCGGCTCGACGAAGTGGTGGGGCAGGACCATCTGACCGGGCCGGAAGGCGCGATCGGACGGATGGTCGCGGCGGGCAAGCTCGCCTCGATGATCCTCTGGGGGCCGCCGGGGACCGGAAAGACCACCATCGCCCGCCTGCTCGCGGACGCGGTCGGCATGCGCTTCGTCGCCATCTCCGCCGTCTTCTCGGGCGTCGCGGACCTCAAGAAGGTGTTCGCGGAGGCAAAGGAGTTCGCGCGCGCGGGGCGCCAGACGCTCCTCTTCGTGGACGAGATCCACCGCTTCAACCGCGCCCAGCAGGACGGCTTCCTCCCCTATGTCGAGGACGGCACGGTGGTGCTGGTCGGCGCGACGACGGAGAACCCGTCGTTCGAGCTGAACGCCGCCCTGCTCAGCCGCGCCCAGGTCCTGATCCTCAACCGCCTCGACCACAAGGCGCTTTGCCAGCTGCTCGACCGCGCCGAGGCGATCATGGAGCGCCCCCTCCCGCTCACGGCGGAAGCGCGCGACGCACTGGTCGCGACCGCCGACGGCGACGGCCGCTTCCTGCTCAACCAGGCGGAGACCCTGTTCTCGATCGCGGTGGACGCGCCGCTCGATCCTGCAGCCCTCTCCGCCCTCCTCCACCGCCGGGTCGCCGTCTACGACAAGGACCGGGAGGGGCATTACAACCTCATCTCCGCGCTCCACAAAGCGATCCGCGGCTCAGACCCGCAGGCGGCGCTCTACTATCTCGCGCGGATGCTGACGGCCGGCGAGGAGCCGCTCTATCTGCTCCGCCGCCTCACCCGCGCGGCGGTCGAGGATATCGGCCTCGCCGACCCGAACGCGCTCGTCCAGTGCATCGCCGCTAAGGACACGTACGACTTCCTCGGCTCCCCCGAGGGCGAGCTCGCCATCGTCCAGGCCTGCCTCTACCTCGCCACCGCGCCCAAATCGAACGCGGCCTATGCGGCGCAGAAGGCGGCGTGGCGGAGCGCGAAGGAAACGGGCTCGCTGATGCCGCCGAAGAACATCCTCAACGCCCCCACCAAGCTCATGAAGCAGATCGGCTACGGCAAGGGCTACAGCTACGACCACGATGCGCCGGAGGGATTTTCCGGCGACAATTACTGGCCGGAGGAGATGGCGCCGCAGACCTTCTACAAGCCGACCGACCGCGGCTTCGAGAAGCGGCTGGCGGAACGCCTGGAGTACTGGGCCAAGTTACGTACGGAACCGCGCGAGGGGTAGCCACATTGTCCAAGGTGGCGGCGCCGTCGTGCCGCCCTGTTCGACAAGGGGACCAGAGACAATGTACCGAACCGAGGGCAATGCCGGCGCCTATTGGCAGGCCGAGCTGATGTTCTGGGCGCCCAAGATCCTGGGCGCCATCGTGATCCTCGTCATCGCCTGGATCCTCGCCCGGGCCGCGAAATGGGCGATCGCCAAGGTGGTCGACCGGGTGCCGGCCCTGCGCAAGCATTACGAAACCGATCCCGGCAAAACGCTCGGCAGCCTGATCGGCGACATCGCCTTCTGGCTGATCCTGCTCGTCGGAATCATGGTGGCGCTTCAGCCGCTTCGGCTAGGCGGAGTGCTCGATCCGGTGCGGCAGCTGACCACCAATGTGTTCGGCTACATCCCCAACGTGGTCGGCGCGGGGCTGATCTTCTTCGTCGGCCTCATCGTCGCGCGCATCGTCCGCCGGCTCGTCGAGGGCGCCCTGCTCGCTGCCGATGCCGACGGCTGGCTGCGCAGGACAGGGCTCTCCGAGACGGCAGGCACCGTGCCGGCGAGCGCCGCCGGCGGCACTCCCGCCGTGGGCGCGCCGCGCACCTCGATCAGCCGCTCGGTCGGCACCGTGGTCTTCTTCCTGATCATGATCCCGGTGACGATCTCGGCGCTCGACGCGCTCAAGATCCAGGCGATCTCCGGGCCGGCGACGCAGATGCTGCGCACCATCCTGGACGCTTTCCCGCTTGTGATCGGCGCGCTGCTGCTGCTCGCCGTCGGCTTCATCATCGGCAAGATCGCGAAGCAGGTGCTCGAGCAATTGCTCGCCGCCACGGGATTCGACCGCACCGTGGAGGCGCTCGGCATCCGCGCCGGGCCGGCCGGGTCGCCATCGCGTGCCGTCGGATCGGCGGTGATGATCGCCATCCTCATCTTCTTCGCGATCAAGGCGGCGGAGATCCTCCAGTCGCCGCTGATCGCGGCGATGCTGGCGCAGGTGCTCGACCTCGGCAGCCATGTGCTGTTCGGCGCGGTGATCATCCTCGGCGGCGTGGCGATCGCCCGGATCGTCTCGACCCTCGTCGGCGGCGCCGGATCGGAAGGCTGGCTGCCCGCGATCCTGCGCTGGTCGATCATCGCTCTCGCGGTGGCGATGGGCCTGAGGTTCATGGGCCTCGCCAACGAGATCGTGATCATCGCCTTCACCGCGATCATCGGTTCGGCGGCGGTCGCCTGCGCCCTCGCCTTCGGCCTCGGCGGCCGTCCGACCGCGCACAAGCTGCTCGAGCGCTGGACCGACGCCAACGCCGTCCCGGTCCCGCCCGCCGCTCCGAAGGCGCCCCGGGCGCCGAGGGCGCCCGGCGGCTCGACAGGCGGCGACGAGCAGCCGCCGCTGGTGTGACGCCGCGCTTCGCCCGCTTCGCCGCGATCGACTGGTCGGGGGCGAAGGGCAGGAAGCACAGGGGCATCGCCGTCGCCCTCTGCGGCGAAGGCGATGCCCCGCCGCGGTTGGTTCGGCCGGGCCATGTCTGGTCGCGCGCCGAGGTGCTCGAGTGGCTGGTCGACGCCGCGGGCGAGGCGCCGACCCTGTTCGGCTTCGACTTCAGCTTCGCCCCGCCGATCGTCGCGCGCGGCGAATATCTGCCTGGCGAACCCGGCGTGCCGAGCAGCGCACGCGAATTCTGGGCCTATGTCGACGCCTGCTCGGACGACGAGGATCTCGGCGCCGCGAGCTTCCTCGAGCGCACCCACCGCCGCCATTTCTATTTCGGCGCCGCCGACGGGGTGAAGGCGGACTTCATGCACTTCCGCCAGTGCGACGCGCGGCTCAACGCGCAGGGCGGCCGCAAGACCGCCTCGGCCTATGACGCGATCGGCGCAGCCCAGGTAGCGAAGGCGAGCTTCGCGGGCATGCGCCTCCTCCACCGCCTGTCGGGCAAGGTCGCGATCTGGCCGATGGACCCCCTTGATCCGGGCCGCAGCGCGGTCGTCGAGATCTACACGCGCATCTACCTCAGACGCGCGGGCCTTGCCGGCACGAAGCTGAGGTCGCGCGCCGAGCTCAATCGCGCGCTTGCCGGGCTGGGCAGCCGCCCGGCGCGGCTCCGGTTCGAGCCCGACGACCATCAGACCGACGCGCTCGCCACCGCGGCGGGGATGCGGGCGCTCGCGCAAGCCTCGCCCGGCGCCTTCGCGCCGCAGGGCCTCACCCCCGAGATCGCGCGCACCGAAGGCTGGACCTTCGGCGTCTTATGAGGGATGGAATGGCCGGCGCCGGCTTAGCTCAGCTGGTAGAGCAACCGCCTTGTAAGCGGTAGGTCGTCGGTTCGAGTCCGACAGCCGGCACCATGCTGACACGTCTCCTCCGCTCCACTGCAATTCCCGGGAGGCGAACGGCGACGGAAGATCCCGGAAATCCACAATTTTTCCACGTCGGGATGGACCGTAGGATGACCGTTGGAGACGGCGATTCTCAGCCGCGAGATTCGCGCGAAAGAGGCTCGTCTCCAACGGCCGCTTAGCGCCACAAGTGGACGTTGAGGCTGTTAACGCCAGTGGCCAAAAGCGGCCCTCAAGAATCGCGCGGACAGCGCGATCGCAGATCAGTCGGCCTCGAGCGGCCGCGGCCGCCGGCTGTCGCTGGTGATTAGGCTTGCGAGATGCGCCTGCTTGGGGAATCAGGAACGCCTTTAGGCGCTCGGCGTAGTCGAGAGCCACCGCAGTCGCGATCGATGCTCGGGAAGCCAGGGTGCGCCGCCATGCCGCGACGCGCGGCGCCGCCGTGAACAAGCGGAGAGCGGTCTCCGCTTCGATGACGTCGAAGTAGCGGAATACACTGCCATAGAAGGCATCCACCATGTGGAACTGCTCACCGGCGAAGTAAGGCTCGCCCGATACCCGTTCGAGGGCGTCGAACCGTCGGGTGAGCGACGTTCGCTTCTGCTCGAAAACCTTGTCGTCCGGCGCGGTGTAGAGCCCGCCGACGTCGCCCAGCACCGCCGAGGCGAACTCCATCCAAGACCGGTGCTTGGCGCGTTCCAGCGGATCTGCCGGATGCAAGGAGCCTTCGGAGATCTCGTCTAGATACTCACAGATGACGGCGCTCTCGAAAACGCTCGTCTCGCCCACTCGGAGGAGAGGAACCTTCCCCGTTGGCGACAGAGCCGGGAACCAATCCGGCTTGTCCGCCAGGTCGATGTACTGCCGCTCCACCGCAATGCCGTTTTCCGCCGCGACGATGATCGCGCGCTGTACGTAGGGGCAGAGATGATGGCTCACCAGCCGCAGAGCTTGGGTCATTTCGCTACTCCGCAACCTTGAGGTGGAGGATAGTCGGTCACGCTCGTCGACGAAATTCCCGCGGTCGTGGCGGTGCTCAGGCGACCCAGCTCAGGCTCGCCGTCAAAGAGATGGTCGCCTCCCCCCGCTTGGAATCGATGTTGACGTGCGCCGACCCGTTTGCGTTCACCTCTGAGCCGCGGCCGTGCGGAATCAGGACGATGAGCGCCGTTGCGCCCGCGATGAAGAGGATCATGCGCATGGAAATTTCCTTCGGGCGCTTCCGTCCGGAGCGACGGCTCCGGACGGAGGTTTTGCTCGCTGGCTTCAGCGACGGGCGGGTGCGTTGCACGCGCAGGTGGCACCGCAGCCGCACTTCGGGCCGCAGGTGCAGGGCTGACACGAACATTGCTTGTCGGAAGTCTTGCTGTTCATCTTTCTTCTCCTCGTTCGTCCGCCTTTCGGACGTTCAAGGGCTACGACCGAATTGTCTTGGCCGAAATGTCAAACTTGTGGCAGTCTCTGCCAATGACCGAAGGACTTTCAGCCCCGCGCAAGGTGGCACTCGTCGGCTACAAAGGGGCTCAGTCCCTCGACATCGTCGGCCCGCTGGAGGTCTTCTCCATGGCCAATCGGTTCGGCGGCCGGCGCGCCTACGAAATTCTCCTTGCCTCACCTGAGGGTGGGATCATCGTCTGCAATTCCGGCTTGCAACTCGCGGGAGCCGTCCCGTTGACGGAGCTCGGGGGCGATCTCGATACGATTCTCGTCGCCGGCGGCAGCCAGGATGCGCTGCAAGATGTCGGACAAACCTATGTCCTCGATTGGCTGCGTGATCGGGCAGGCACGACGCGGCGCATGGGCAGCGTCTGCTCGGGAGCCTTCGTCCTTGCGGCCGCGGGAATGCTCGACGGCCGCCGCGCGACGACGCACTGGGACTTCTGCAACGAAATGCGGGCGTTTCGGCCGGCGGTTCGCCTCGAGCCCGACGCGATCTTCGTGGCCGACCCGCCATTCTACACGTCGGCAGGTGTCACGGCCGGCATCGATCTGTGTCTCTCGCTCGTGGAAGCGGATTGCGGGCCGCAGCTGGCGCTCGCAATCGCGCGCAACCTCGTGCTCTTCATGCGGCGCCCCGGCGGGCAGACGCAGTATAGCGCCGGCCTCAACGTGCAGGCCGCCGCGACCCCGCGCCTACGACAGCTGATCGCCGACATCAGCGCCGATCCATCCGGCGATCTCAGCGTCCCCGAACTCGCCGCGCGTGCGGCGATGTCCGAGCGCACATTCTCCCGCGTCTTCCAGAAGGAGACCGGCGTCGGTCCTGCCGCCTTTGTGGAGCTTGCACGGGTGAACCGTGCAAAGGCTCTTCTCGAGACGTCCGATTGGACGATGGCGAGAGTGGCCGAGCGGGCGGGCTTCGGCAGCGTGGAAGGCCTGCATCGGGCCTTCAACAAGAGGGTCGGCGTCACGCCGGGAGATTACCGGCACCGCTTCGGCCATGTCCGTCAGGCGAGCGAGAACGCGGCGCCCGTAGAAGCCTAACCCCCTGTCCTCACCACGGTTTCGCCGTCCACGCAGCAGCAGCGCCAATCATATTGCATGTAGCGCGCAGTCGCTTGTGCCTGAGCGTCGCCGAGCAGGCGTGAGACGATGTACAAGGCGGCGTCGATGCCGGCGCTCACTCCCGCCGACGTGATCACGCTTCCATTGTCGACGATGCGGCTGTCCGGGAGGATCTCGGCGCCTGACTCGAGCGCGCGCAGCTCATCCATCGCCCCGCGGTGCGTGGTGGCTGAAAGGCCGCGCAGGAGACCGGCGGCAGCCAGCAGGAGCGAGCCCGTGCACACACTCAACGTGAGCTCCGCCTGCCCGCTCGCCACCCGGAGGAAATCGAGCGTCGGGCGGCTGTGCAGCAGCCGCCGGGTGCCGTAGCCGCCGGGGACAACCAATATGTCTGCGCCCGCTAGATCCGACGCCATGCAGGTAGGCACGATGCGTAAGTCGTTGCGAGCGACCACGTCTCCGGGATGCAGGGATATGGTCACGACCTCGAACGAAGGCTCCCCGGTGACGGTTGTCGCGACGCCGAAGACCTCGAAGGGGCCTGCGAAGTCTAGCACCTCGACGTCGTCGAACAGCAGGATCGCAACCCGCCGTCGACGGAACGACCCAGCATCGCGTTTCGCGGGTCTCATCAGGTAAGGCTCCACCTCTTCCTCCGATCTCTTCAGTGGGCGCCCCAGAGCGCCTTTGCGTAGCCTGCGAGGAGCACCAAGAACCCGCCGATCTCTCCTATCGCGAGGGCGTAGATGAACAGGCTGATGGCGCCGCCGTGGACGTTTCGGTCTCCGAGCCGGTGCGGCCTGCGCAACTGGTTGTCGGTGTCCTTCAGAACTCCGTGAACCGCGTAGCTGGCGACGGCGAGGACGAAGAAGAGAACCGGAAACGCGACGCCGAGGACGTTCACAATGTTCGGCCACGCGCTGAGCCGAGCGAACTCGACCAGGACAAGACAGGCGAACGCATACATCAGCGACGCGCGGTGGCAGATGTCGACGTAGACGGGTGCCGTGCCCTCCGCGCTGGTGATCATGCCTCGATACTTCCAGAGGCCGGTTCCAAGACCGGTGAGGAAGAGGCCGCCGCAGGCGAGCCGTGCGAGATCGACCGCAGATATCATGGTTTTCTCCCTCCGGAGGTGACGACCGGGTCCAAGGTCTTGAGAAATGCAACCAAGCTGCGCCGCTCAGCCGCATTGAGCTGGAGCGGCTTCAACTGCGACTGGCCCGCCGGAGCTTTGGGAGCGGCGGAATAGTGCTGCACCACCGCGTCCAGCGTCCGGAACTGCCCGGCATGCATGTAAGGAGGCCGCGACGCTACACCTCGAAGGGAAGGCACCTTGTAGGCCCGGACCTGCTCGGGGCTGCCGGCGACGGCGAAATCGAGCTCGCTGCAATTCTTCCTGGGATCGTCGTTGAAGCGACCGCGGCAATTGAAGGGGTCGGCCAGCGCTTTGCGTACGCCTTCGATCCTGCCGCGGTCCGGGAGAGTGGCGTTCCTCTCTGGCACGCCCGTGTTCGCGAACTCGTTGCTCGTCAGGAGAGGCCCGCTATGGCAGGTCGTACAACGGCCTTTGCCCGCGAAGATGCGAAGGCCCGCGACTTCCTGAGCAGACATCGGCGACGACGTTCCCGATGGCGACGCGAGCCAGCGGACGTAGAGGTCCAGGCGCGCCTCCGGCACCTTCTGCCGACGCTCGAAGGCAGCGATGGCTTTTCCGGCATTGGCGAACACGACATCGATCCCGTCCCGCTCGGCGCGCGGCAGCGCAGCCCACCGGCGGCGGGCGGCGGGGTCTCCAAGCGGACTGGCCGCGGCGCCGCGCAGGTTCGGGAGCGGCCCGAAAACGCTGGTGTAGCGCCGCCCGTAGGCGGAGCGGATCACCCTCGCGACGCCGGCCCGCGTGAAGCCATGCTCAACCGGGTTCTCGATCGGGCCGAGCGCCTGCGCCCAAAGGCTGTCGGCTCGTCCGTCCCAGAACTGCCAGCTCGAGTATATCGCCGGCGCGATCGGCATCGTCCGCCGTGAACCCGTTCCCATTCCGCGGCCGGTCCGTGTACGATCGGTGAAGCCGTGCGCCGGATCGTGGCAGCTCGCGCAGGAAACCGTTCCGTTTGCGCTGAGGCGCCGGTCGTTGAACAGGAGCCGGCCCAATTCGGCCGCTCCCGCGTCATCCGCGACCCTGTTGGAGGGATCCGCGGGGACAGGGCCGAGACTGTCGATCGAGAGGGTACGAAGCAGTCTCAGCTCGTCCGGCGACCGGCCGTCCGACGGCCGAGGCGCCGCTCCCAAAGAGACGGCGAGCACGGCGGCCAGCAGCGCCGGCTTATAGGACAATGTTGAACGTCGCGTGGTCCGTGACGCCTCCCGCTGTGATGGTGAGCTTCAGCTCCCACCAGCCGTCCATCGAGAACTTCATCCCGTTCAGCAGGTAGTTCCCCTGGGAACTGGCGGGCTGAACACTTGGCGCCGTCGGCAGGCCGTGGCCGTGCTGTGGCATGCCACCTCCCACCTTGAACGTCGCGCCGGGAACAGGGTTGCCCGCGCGGTCGAGCACTTGGACGGACCATTGATGAATCTGGTGGAGCGGAATGGGATCGCGGGTGCTCGCAATCTTCACGCGGAACGCGCCTTTCTCGGTGGGGTGCTCCAGCGACCGGTCGAGGCCTAACGGCAACTCAGTTTTGGCGAATGCAACGCCGCCTGAGGCCACCGCATACGACAGGGTCAGCGCGGCACCGGCGACGAGCGCGACAGCAATCTTCTTGTACGACATCATCGGTCTCCATGAGGCGGTATGACTGCGGTATCGGCCGGGCCACGTCTGGCGGAAAGGCCAAAGCACTGTCAGTTTGCGCCATTGAGCGGCAGCTTGCGCGCCCCCGCGCGAAGCGGTTCGTCCACCTTGTGCTGAATGCGCCACGCGCGCCGCGACGCGAGTGCGCGGCTTCGCCTTCGACAGCAGGCATGAGCAACTTGGCGTAAACTGCAACACATCTGACATTTCAGTCAGGCGAATGGCCGCCTACCCCTCAGCCGTCCGGATTCCCGGATAGACTGAGGAGAGACGAGATGAGCAAATGTTCGAGGAAGCAGTGCTCCTGCCAGCCCTGCACCTGCGGTCCGAAGTGCAGCTGCGGCGATACCTGCGCCTGCAACGCGCCGGCCCGCCGCTGACGCCCTCGATCACGCTCCGTCCGGGGCCAGCCCGCTCCGGACGGGCGCTGAAGGAACACACATGCGCAACTCCATTCTTCTCGGCAGCAGCCTTCTTCTCGCTTTGGCGGTCGCTCAGCCCCGCGTTGCCGAAGCGCAGGCCGCTCCAGCGGCAGCCGCAGCCGACCAGGCAGGCGCCGGACTCTTCGTCCCGCCTGCCAAGGCAGGCCGCGCTCGGCCGCTCATTGCCGTCGTCGCCGACAAAGCGGGCACGCAGACCACCGACTTCATCGTGCCCTACGGTGTCCTCAAGGATTCCGGCGTCGCGGACGTGCGCAGCGTCTCGATCGGCACGGGCCCCATCGAGATGACCCGCGGCCTGCGCATCATGACCGACGAGACGATCGCCCACTTCGACGCTCGGGAAACAGCCGGAGCGGACATCGTCATCGTGCCCGCGCAGGCGGAGCCCAAGAGCCCGGCGTTGCTGACCTGGTTGCGCGCGCAGGCCGCCAAGGGCGCCACCATCATCTCCATTTGCGAGGGAGCGCGCGTCCTCGCCGCGGCCGGGCTTCTCGACGGAAAGCGGGCCGTCACCCACTGGGCCGCCATCCAAGACCTCGCCAAACACTTTCCGAGGACGACATGGCTGCGTGACCGGCGCTACGTTCAGGATGGCACCATCATCACCACGGCCGGCGTCACAGCCTCCATCCCGATGTCCTTGGCCATCGTAGACGCGATCGGCGGACACGCGACTGCCGACGCGACGGCACGCCGCTTTGGCGTCCAAACCTGGGGACCGGCGCACCGGACGGCCGACTTCGCGATCGAGCCGAGAGACCGAGCCGCTGCTGCCGAGGCGCAGCGGGCGAAGCGGGAGACGACCGAAATCCCCATCGCGGACGGCGTCGACGAAGTCTCGCTCGCGCTCCAGGCCGAAGCGTGGGGGCGCAGCATGCGCACAAAGGTTCTGACGACCCACGCCGACCGGACGCCGGTGCGCTCGCGCCACGGCCTCGTGATCCTGCCGGACGCCGAGGCCAGGCCAGGCAATCACGTCGTCGAGGCAGCGACCCTGCCGGCGGTGCCCGCGTTCGAGGCGACGCTCGCCGAGATGGGCAGCCGCTATGGCGCCGGCGTGATCCGGTTCGCCGTGCTGGCGATGGAATATGATTTCAGCGGGAAAGGGAATTGATCATGACCGCCGCCGTCCCGTTCCTGGTCGGAACCATCCTCGCGCTCGCGGTGGGTGCATCGGCTTCGCTCGTCGGCCTCGACCGTGAGCGCAGCTTCTATCCCACGGTCCTGATGGTCGTCGGATCCTACTACGTCCTGTTCGCTGCCGAAGGAGCGACTCCCTCGATCCTCGCTTGCGAGGCAGTGGGGATGGCGCTCTTTGTCGCCGCCGCGATTCTGGGGTTCAGGAGCAGCCTGTGGATCGTCGTCGCCGGCCTCTTCGGCCACGGCGTCTTCGACGCGTTCCACGGCCATATTCTCGCGAACGCCGGCACTCCGGCATGGTGGCCAGCCTTCTGCGGCACCTACGACGTCACCGCCGCGGCATATCTGGCCCTGCGGCTAGGCAAGGTGTCGCTGGCGCCCCGAGCGGAAGTCAGGGCGCATTGAGATGCCCCTCGAAACCCTGTCCCTGACGATCAAACCGGTCGAACTGGAGCGGGACGGCGCCCGCATGATCGCCTACGCAAGAGACCTCTTCGCCATCAGCTTCGGCGCCACCAGGTTCGCCGACCAGTTCGGCGAGGACGGGTCCGCCTACATCCCCTGGGTTGCGGAGAAGCAGGCACTCGCCCCCGAGAACGCCGGCCTCGCCCTGCTCGATGGAGAGCCCGCAGGCATGGTGCTCGTCGGCCCATGGCTGGATGACCCCGCCGTCGGCTACGTGCATCATTATTACCTGGAGCCGCATGCCCGGGGCCGGGGCCTTGGCTCGGAGCTCGATGCTTATGCCGTCTGGGCGCTCCGGCGGCAGGGGCATCGCACGGCACGCCTCAGCGTCGCCCAGACGAACACACGCGCGATCCGTGCATACTGCAAGCAGGGCTGGAGCCACGCGGGGCCGCGGGTCGATCAGCCGGGAATACTGTATATGCACAGGACCCTCGACGGCCGCCCGGTCGTCCCATCCCCGCCCGCATGGCAGCGTCATCAACAGTCGGACCAAAGGATACTCATATGACCCGCTACATCGATCCGACGCAGGAGAACGGCCGCGCCTTCATGATGCGCGGCATCAAGGGTCCGGTGGTGATGCTGAACCTTCTGCGCTTCCGCGAGGTCGCCGACTACTCCGCGGCTCCTGAGCTGGCGCCGGCCGAGCAGATCAACGGCGCCCAGGCTTTCGACCGGTACATCGAGCACACCCGACCCTTCCTCGAGAAGAGCGGCGGCGAACTTCTGTTCCTGGGCGAGGGCGGCGCCTTCCTCATCGGACCGGAAACCGAACGCTGGGACCTCGCGATGCTCGTTCGGCAGCGTTCCGTAGAGTCGTTCATGGCTTTCGCGAGCGACCAGGCCTACCTCGCCGGTCTCGGCCATCGGACCGCCGCCGTCGAGGACAGCCGTCTCCTCCCTCTCGTCGAGGCCTCCAAATAAAATCTGATGGCGCGGACGGTTAGCCAAGCGCCCAGGAGACATGTCTTGCCTATGCTTCGCGCGAACGGCGTTGAACTAGCCTATGACGAGTTCGGCGAAGCGTCCGCCGCACCCATCCTGCTGATCGCCGGCCTTGGGACGCAGATGATACGCTGGACCAGCGAGTTCTGCGGGCATCTGGTCCAGCGCGGCTTCCGCGTGATCCGGTTCGACAATCGAGATTCAGGCCAATCGACCCACTTCACGCAGACGCCGCCGCCTGATCTCGCCGCCCTGATGAGGGGTGAAAACCCCGGCATTCCCTATACTCTGTCCGACATGGCGGCCGACGCGATGGGTGTGCTCGACGCGCTGGAGATCGAACACGCCCATCTGGTGGGCCGTTCAATGGGCGGCATGATCGCTCAACTCGTCGCCGCAGCTCATCCTGAGCGCGTCCTTTCGCTGACATCGATCATGGCGACGTCCGGAAATCCGGCGCTGCCGTCGCCGGCTCCGGACGTCATGGCGATGATGATGGGTCCCGCACCCGATCCGGTCCAGGACGAGCGAGCATTTGTCGACCATCGCGTCGCATTCGCTCGCCGGATTGCCGCGCCGGATCTACCTTTCGACGAGTCGGAACACCGCGCGCTCGCCGTGGCAGAACTGCACCGCGGATGGGAACCAGGGGCTTCGGGACGGCAGATCGCCGCCATTGCGGCGGATGGCGACCGGCGCGCCAGGCTATCGAGCGTGGCGGCGCCCGCGCTCGTAATCCATGGGACCGCCGACCCGCTGTTTCCGCTGCCCCATGGACGGGATACCGCCGAAGCGATCCCGCGCGCTCGCTTCCTCCCCCTCAAGGGGATGGGCCATGACCTTCCGGCCACATTTTATCCGATGGTCGTCGCCGCGATTTCCGCAACCTAAGAAGCGGACGTTCCGCCTCCGGCCAACCTCCTCTCAACGAGACACACGGGTTTTCCTCGCGGCCAACCCGGCCGTTGAGGAGAAACACGATGGGACATTCGATCTACGACCCTGGCCAGGAGCACCGCACCGCTTGGAACGCGGGACACAAGCTGGGTGCGAAGCGCCCGCTGAAGCCGAAGCAGGTCTGGGGGATCCGCTTCTGGCTCGATCGAGAGGCTCGGCTGCGGGATCGCGCCCTCTTCGATCTGGCGATCGATAGCAAACTTCGCGGTTGTGATCTGGTGAAGGTGCGGATTGGCGATCTGGTCAGCGGAGGACGTGTTCGCGCACGAGCCATGGTGATCCAGCAGAAGACCGGCAGGCCGGTTCAGTTCGAGCTGCTCGAGCCTGCCCGCAGTAGCATATTAGCCTGGCTGGAGCGACGGGGCGGTGCCGTCGACGAGTTTGCATTCCCCAGCCGCACTGGGCGTGAGCGCCACCTCAGCACCCGTCAATACGCCCGACTCGTCGACGAGTGGGTGACCGCGATCGGCCTGCGACGCGAGGATTATGGCACTCATTCGCTCCGACGGACCAAGGCAGCGATAATTTACAAGCAAACCGGAAATCTGCGGGCTGTTCAGATTCTGCTCGGCCACACCAAAATCGAGACCACCGTGCGGTACCTCGGCGTCGAAGTGGAGGACGCGCTCGCGCTGGCTGAGGGAACGGAGGTCTGAGAGTAGAGACGGGGAGCCCTTGGCATCAGCCGGGGGCTCACTCTTCGCCGGCCGCCTTGCGCCAATGTCGGTCGCTCACGCGGAGGCCGTGTGACCCTGAAAGCTGCCGTTTGTTGACTTACCTACCTAGCCGAACGCTGACTATGCGGCGGACGCAGCAGCCTCGGTTGCAGTCGCGAAGGCCCTCAGCACGTCGAGCGAGTAAGCCGCGTAGAATTTGAGAAAACGCCCGAACATGCCAATCGCGAGCACAAACGAGCCCGCCAGCAGCAGGGCCGTCTGGCTCGACGGAGCGGACCATTCGCGCCAGCCGAGGAGGCCCGCGGCAAGGGTCGAGACAAATGCAACATTGCGGCAGAAGCCGTACTGGTTGAGGAATGTCGACAGACGCGCCGCAGTGTCGGAGGAGGTGCGCGCCGCATGAAAAGCGGCCTGGAACACGGTCTCCCCGTCGAGTCCCCCCGCCGGCTGGCCCAGTCGTGTCGACGCCCGCTGCAGCGCTGCGGCCCTGAGCGCCGGCTTCATTGGCGCATATTCGCGAGGGGCGAAGAATGCCGCAAAGCACGTTTCAAACGCGTTGCGCTGCTTGAGCCCCAGCTGGATGTCGGCGGGGATGGTCATCCATCGGCGCGCCACCACGTGCTCCAGCAGGGCGGATGACGGGGCTGCGCTCACCTGCCCGGCGAGATAGGCTATGGCGCCCCAGAAAAGGCCGTCGACGAGGGTCCAATGCGTCCGCGCCACCAAGCCGCCGGTGCCGAGGGTGTAGTCGACGGCGGCGAGCAGGAGTCCTCCGGCGATCAGATAAGCGTAGAACTCGTAGTCGGTGAGGGGAAACCAGCTCTTCATCCCTGCCGCGCCTCCGGTCGCCCAGTCGCGCCGTCGACCGGGATAGCGATCTCGCCCTCGACGATACTACCGCGGCCGAGCCGGAGCCAGAGACCGTCGCGCGAGCGAATCGCCATCAGGAACGGGCGCGCGGCCGGCCCCATGTGGCGGGCGAGGTGATCGAACAGCGCCTCGTCCTCTTCGCTGGGCAGAGCAGGGACATCGGCGGTGTGGGAATGCCACTCGCCCAGATAGGCGACGAGGCCGGCGGTCCGCGCGCCGACCGTTGCAAGCTCACCTTCCAGCCCCTCGGCTCCGCGGATGAAATGGCGGGGGCTGCGCTCGCTGTCGGCCGGCGCCTTGAGAGCCCCGAGAATATGTACCCCGCGCTGCTCATGGTCGACCGTGCCGACCAGCACGCCGCCGGTCTCGGCGGGGAGCGCGGCCTCGCGCTCGGCGGCCAGCTGCTCCATCAACGACTCTGGCAACGTGAGCGACCAGTCGCCGACCTGGACCCGTCCGACCGGCGAGGGCGTGACGGCGACGGTCTCGACGGCGGCCGTGTCCGGCGACAGCCGCCAGACGGCGATCTGCGCCTCCGCGCTGCCTGCGACACACTCGACCTGGCGGGCGGCGATACCGGCAAGCGTCTGCACCTGCCATGGCGGCAGCGGCCGGGAGATGTCCTGGCACGCATTCGAGTAGCGGATAAAGTCGATGCGGCCGATGTCGAGGTGCGTCTCCAGTCCTGGTTGGCGGGCGATGGCCCAGAAATACTGGGCCTCCAGCTCGTCGAGCCTCAGCGACCGTTCCGGATCCTCGGCGAGGAGGACGAGGTCGGTTCCCGCCGGGTTGAGGAACAGGCTGGCGGCACGCCTTGCCTCCGGCCGGCCCGCAATGTGTCGCAACGCGGCGGGTGAGGCGGTGAGATCGAGCACCAGGTCGGCACGGGCGAACGCCGCTTCGATCTCGGCAGCCTTGGCACCGGGGGCGAGCAGGTCCGCGTCGATGGCTTCGACGACGGAAGGCTCCGCCAGCGCGGCGTTGGCGAGGGGCTGGAGCGCCGCGGCCTTTGGCTGTGCCACCTGCGCGTCTCCCTGCGCCTGGCGCACCCCGTTGTGGGGGAAGGTGACGTCCGTATCGATCACCGACCAAGTGGCGAACCCGGTCCTGGCGCTGTTTACGATGACGTTCGAGCCCAGCGTGCCGGCGCCCACTGCGGTGACGTGGGTGGAGCCGGAGCCGCCGCTTCCCGACAGGCGCCGCGCCGCCGCGCGGTCGAGACGCTGGACCACCCTCCAGGCGCCGATCCCAACCTCATCGGGGGCAGCTTCGCCGGGCGCAATCCTGACGGCGGGCGCGTGCCCTTCAGTCGCCGGGTAGAAGCGACCGAGCTTCACGCCGACCTCCGCAAGGCTCTCGAGCGTCGAGAAGGCGCGGATGTCGTACGCCTCGACGGCGCCCCCTTCGTCTCGCACCAGCGGGATCTGGAGGAGGATGAGGATCACCGACCCGGCCGCGCCGGCGTGCCGGCCCACCCAGACCGAAAGCTCCTCGAGGAAGGCGCCGCCGAACTCGCGCACGACGCCTTCGAGGTCGGCGAGGGTCCTTGGCATCCGGCGGAAGGCCCTCTGGGTCACCGCCGGAGTCACGACGGGGAAGAGGAGGAGGCCACCGGCAGCGCTCGCGCCGGCTCCATCCCTTGTGCCGAGCTCGACGAGGGTGCGCCCCGGCCGCTCGTGATAGCGCGCGACGTGCCAGCGCGAGGGCAGGCCGCCGCTGACCGGCGGGAAGATGAGCGTGCTCGCCGCCGACTGCAGGAGCGGCTCCAGCGCCTGCCCCGGCCGGTGGAGGTCGCCGTCTGCGGCGCGCGCGAACCAGGTGCGGATCCTCTGGACCAGCTCGTCGGGGGTCAGCCGGGTGCGCAGCTCGATCCAGGGCTCCTCCCACAGGCACAGCCAGCAGCTCTGGCCGCGCTCGGTATAGTTGGTGTGGACGAGGTCGAGCGGGAAGTCGTCGCGAAGGGCCAGCGCCTCCGGGCCACGGCTGTCGTCCGGGTCGAACAGCAGCCGCACCGGCTCGACATCCGCGATCGGCACCGTACGGATCTGGGCGAGTTCCGGCTCGACCTCGAGGTCCACATAGTCCCTCTCCCCGTCCTGGCCCCAGCCGGTCAGCCGGGCATAGGGGTAGACGATCGAGCGCTCGAGATAGGCAATGAGCTCGATCGCCCGCCGCGAGACCGGGGGAGGGGAGGCCGGGCTCATCAGGCCCGCGGCGCCCCCGCCCGCGGCGCCGCAGCCCCCGCCAGCGCCCCGCCGACGAGCAGCCCTGCCTTGCGCAGCATGAAGCCGTTATGCTTGATCTCGATCTCCACCGGCTTCGGATCCGCCGCGCCGGGATGCTCCATCGTGACCACGAACGAGCCGCTCCTCGGCTTGATCGCCCGCCGGTAATAAGCGGCGGCCTGGCGGTGCGGCGGCTGCACCGTGTCGATCGAAGGGATGGGGTCGCTGGTGGAGACCACCAGTGCTCCGTGGCGGGCCTGGGTCTCGTACAGCCACCTGAGGCTGTCGCTCGGCTCGGTGACCTCGCGCCCCTTTTCCTCGGCGAGGGAGAGATAGCTGCAATGGTGCGGGATATTGTTGATGTCCCACAGAAGCCGCTCGTCGTGGCCGTGATAGCGGGTCACCCGGACGATGTCCTCGATGACGTCGTGCTTGACGTCGGCGGAGAGGATCAGGCGGGTCTTGATCCCCGACACCTCGAACGTCGCCTGCATGAACAGAGCGGCGTTGTTGCGCACGACGATCTTTCCGTCGGGGCAGCGTTCCGCGAACGGCGAGTGCACGAAGAACTCGACCCCGTCGGCGCCTAGGCTGAACTCGGGGGAGAGCGTGCCCGCATCGCTGATGAGGTTGCGCCGCGACCGGGGGTCGATGCCCTGGCCGGTCAGCCAGGCGTCGAGCGCTTCTGGCCGCGAGAAGACCCGGATGCCCTTGCCCTCCTTCAAGCGATAGCGCGCCTCCTGGCGGATGATCCGCGTCTCATCCTCCGCACCTTCCTCGAGGATGGCCGCCGCGGGCACCCATAAAGTATCGATGCGGATGCGGTCGCCGCCCTGGTATTTCGCCGCGTGGTCGAGGTGGAAGACCTCGGTGGCGCGCTTGATATGGTCCTGGTCCAGATGGCTGAAGGCCACGACCTCGACCTGCTTGTCCTTGCCGAGGCGCTTGCGCAGCTCGGCCTCGAGGTCGACGCGCGTGTCCTTCGGGTCGGCGCGGTTGCGCATGTCGGCGAAGTCGAACACGACCCGGCGTCCATTCTCCAGCTCGATAAGGCAGCTGTCTGCGTTTCCGATCGGAAAGAAGGTAATCGTGTGCATGCCTGCTCCTCCCGGGAGTTGGGCTCGGTCGCGGAGCAGCCTCGGTCCGGAAGATCAGGCTTGCCCATGGCGGCGTCGCCATGTCATCTATGGCGGTAATGTAGGCGCTATGGCGAAAGGGTCAAGAAGGTTATGTCGTGTCCGACATAGGGCGGGGGGATGATCAGGACGTTTTTCCACAGCGGCTTCGGCAGGCGAGGGAGGCGAGGGGGCTCAGCCAGACGGCGCTGGCGGCGGCGTCGGGCCTGCCCCAGAGTTCGATCGCCCATTTCGAATCGACGGGCGGGCGCAAACCGAGCTTCGAAAATCTGAGGCGGCTGGCGAATGCGCTCAACGTGACCACCGATTATCTGATCGGCCGGAGCGAGCGCATGGAGGACGTGCAGGAGGCAGACCCTCTCTACCGCCACGTCTCCAACCTCACCGCGTCGGACCGCCACCTCGCCAGCGAGTTCCTGCAGATGCTCGCTGCCCGCTCGAAGCCGACCCGCAGCGACGGGTGAACCTGCCGCTCAGGATAAAGGCCGCGAAGGCCCAAGGGGAGCGGATCGCCCTCCGGCTCGGGGCTGCGCCTCCCTTCGACCCCGTGCGCATCGCCGAGGACGAGGGGATAATGGTCCAGGCGAAGCCGGCCGAGGTTGAGGGCGTCTCGGGGATGCTCGTCCGGCACGGGAACAGCTTCGGAATTCTCTATGCGACGCACATTGCGAGCCCAGGCTTCCAGCGGTTCAGCATCTCGCACGAGCTCGGCCACTATTTCCTGCCCGGTCATCCGCAGCAGGTCTTCACTAGCGGTGTTCATGTCTCGCGCGCCGGAAGCTTCGTCCAGGATCCGGTGGAGCAGGAGGCGGACGGCTTCGCCGCCGGGTTCCTGATGCCCGCCAGCAGCTTCCGCTCGGACCTGCGCCGGCTGGACAACGGCCTCGACGCCATCCTCGCGCTGTCCGAGCGGTACGTCGCGTCCCTTTCCGCGACCGCCGTACGGGTGAGCGAGCTGGCCACCGATCCTGTGGCCATCGTGCTGAGCAGGGACGGAGTGGTCGAATATTGCGCGATGACCGAGGCGATGAAGCCACACGCCCGCCGCGGCTGGCCAAGGCGCGGCCAGTCCCTGCCGGGCGCCACGGCGACCGACCGTCTGTGCACCGACCGTGACTTTGTGCGGTCCGGCGGCCGCGACGAAGCTCAGATCGATCTTTGTCGCTGGTTCGACGGCGAATCCCGCGTTGACGCACGCGAGGAAGTGATGGGCCTCGGCGCGTTCGGGCGCGTGCTCACGATACTGACCTGCAGGGCTCGCCAAGAGGATGAGGAGTCGGACGAGGAAACCGACGATGAGGTGATCGAGCGGTGGACCCCGCGGTTCCGCCGCTGACACGAAATCAGCATCGGCGGACGGCTACACTCCCGATCTGCCGTTCCGAAGCGGACGGTCCGCAGCCGGCCATCTGCTGCCGCGACTGGCGGACGGGACGCCGCCGCGCGATCGGCCGGAATCACCGGTAAGCTAATCCTCCTCGATCACGTTGATCGACGCGATCGGCACACGAATGTGACCGTCGGCCTGTCCGGAATACCATTGCGGCAGCGCCGACAATTCAAGGTGAATCGGCACCTCTCTACCCTCGAAACGGCCTTCCTTCAGTCCCTCTGAGAGCCGTCTCGAGACCTTCCTCGGCACGTAAATGTTCAGGAGGACGCGATCTCCGCTCGGGCGGAGATAGATCTCAACCCCGCGCATAATAGAATGTCCAAGACCTCGAATCGCTCGCCTCGGTGAAGCTGCCAATCATTGGAGGCGCCATGGTTGGAGACCCACGCAATGCTTCCAGCGGATGCCCGGGACCACGATGGAGTTGTGCCGCGCCTCGATCCGACTCCCGCTGCCGTCAGGATAAATCGAGAAGGTCTTTACTACTCCGCCATACCCGTTCCGAAAACGCGCGACGAGGGCACCATCGGGCCGCTCGATGATCCGAGTGTGGTTCCTCGAGGCAAAGCAGTGCGCTACCTCAGCAGGCGAATGGGCGACGCGGAAAACCTCGTCCGGCTCCGCAGTCAGCACGTGGTTCGTCGAAGCGCACCCAACTAGCGCGCAAAACAAAGCTATTATCGAATATCGCATTCCGTCCCCTTCCATCGCAGGGACGCTTTTCGGCTGCACGCGCCCCTAGGTTCCCTCGGGGCGCGGCCGAAGCCGGATGTTGGAAACCTGATCGCTAGAACAGGCGCATGCGCCTTTACCGGCGAACCGGCTGGACATGCGCGCATGCCACCCGGCCTCCAGTTGAAAGGAGGACCGAGCTAGCGATCGGGGTTTCCAAGCCCCGCTCCCGCGTGTCTCGGGAGCGGAAAGAGGATCGCTCCTTTGGGCGTCAGTTGCAAGGGGATCGACCTGCCACGTCACATGTATCCCACGACTGGACTTCTGCCATCGTTGGAGCGAGTGCAGGTTGCGAATCGCGGCGCCTCTGCCGCGGCGATGCCCCTCCACGGGGCTCGAGGTCGTGCAGCAGTCATTTTCCGGCTGTTACAGGAGACCTCAGGTGAGCATCTCAAGTTCCGAACTCGCAGCGCTTCGAGGGCAATGGGAGGCCGCGTGCGGCGCCCCTCCTCCGGCCGCCCTCGGGGGAGACCTGCTCGCCCGCGCCCTTAGCTGGAGCACGCAAGCCGCGGCGGTGCCGCCGCCGAAGCCGATCGTGCGCGAACTCGATCGCCTCGCGCGGCAGCTGGAGCGGAGCGGCACCCTCGACATCGAGCGGCAGGCGAGCCTCAAGCCTGGCACGCGCCTGGTCCGCGACTGGGGCGGCAAGACGTACACCGTAACGGTGGAGCCTGACGGGTTCACGATGGGCGACCGCCGCTACTCATCGCTTTCGGAAATCGCCACCACCATCACCGGCGTCAAATGGTCTGGGCCCCGCTTCTTCGGCGTAAAGCGCGAGCCACCGCGCGGTCGGGAGCGGCAGGCATGAACGCGCCCTTCAATCACACGAAACAGATCCGGTGCGCGATCTACACACGCAAATCGACGGACGAGGGCTTGGAGCAGGAGTTCAACAGCCTGGATGCGCAGCGCGAGGCCTGCGCCGCTTACATTGCGAGCCAGAAGCACGAGGGCTGGAATCCCACGCCAGGCGAATACGATGACGGCGGCTACTCAGGTGGGACGCTCGACCGCCCTGCCCTTCAGCGCCTCCTGGACGAGGTGCGCGCCGGGAAGGTGAGCGTCATCGTCGTCTACAAGGTGGATCGGCTCACGCGCAGCCTCAGCGACTTCGCGCGTATCGTGGAGGTGCTCGACAAGGCAGGCGCCAGCTTCGTGTCGGTGACGCAGGCGTTCAACACCACCACCAGCATGGGTCGCCTGACGCTCAACGTGCTGCTGTCCTTCGCGCAGTTCGAGCGGGAGGTCACGGGCGAGCGCATCCGCGACAAGATCGCCGCATCAAAGGCGAAGGGCATGTGGATGGGCGGAGTCGTGCCGCTCGGCTACGATGTGCGGGAACGAAAGCTGGTCGTGAACGAGGGCGAGGCAGCCACCGTACGGCAGATCTTCGCGCAGTTCCTGGAGCTCGGCTCCATGCAGGACCTGCAGGCCGAGCTCGCCGAAGCCGGAATCCGTAGTAAGGCGTGGGTCTCGTCGCGAGGCAACTCCTTTGGAGGGGCGGCTCTCAGCCGGGGTGCCCTCTACTTCGTGCTCCAGAACCGGGCGTACGTGGGCGAGGTCACGCACAAGGGGAACAGGTACGCCGGCGAGCACGATGCTATCGTCGAGCGAGATGTGTTCGACGCGGTGCAGGCGATGCTTGCCGCCGCCCGCGGCTGGAAGGGCCGGAGGCGCGGGAACACCCAGAACCTTCTTGCCGGCGTACTCTGGAATGATAACGGCGTCCGCCTAACCCTGTCCACACCACAAAGCGCGGCGTGCGGTACCGCTACTATGTTGAGGCGACGAAAGGTGGGGTCGCCGGGGGCGGCTTGCGTCTTCCCGCAGGCGACCTCGAGAACCTCGTCCTCACGGAGATCTGCAAGTTCCTGCGTGATGGCCACCGCGTCCACGAGGCGATAACCCACGCATCGCTAATCCACGCATCGCTGGACGTCGCGGCCACGCAGACGGGCTTGGCGAAGGCGAAGCAGCTCGCGGCCGCCCTTGAGGAGCCATCATCAGCCCGGCAGACCCTCCTCGCGCTCGTAGATAGCGTGAACGTCCAATCCGATAGAGTGGAAGTCCGGGTTCATCGGTCGGTGCTCGTCGAAGGCTGCGAACCCGCTGAGCCCTTCGTGCTCGAGGTGGCAGCGAGGCTGATGAAAACGCCTAAAGAGACCTGTCTCGTCCTGGAGCCGTCGGCAAACACCGGGTCTCCCGACATACCGCTCATCAAGCTTGTGGTCCGCGCCCACGCCGCACGGGCGGCGGTCGAGGCCGACCCCCAGGCGAGCGCCACCGAGCTCGCAGCAGCGCAGGGCTACACGCTGCGACACTTCCGAGTTCTGCTGCGGGTTGCCTACCTCGCTCCCGCTATCGTCGAGGCTATCCTCGCGGGTCGGCATCCCCCTTCCCTCACCCGCGAGAAGCTGGTGCGGATGAGTGATCTGCCTCATGGCTGGCGCGATCAGGCCCTCCGCCTCGGATTCCTCCCGGAAGGGCTCGGCCTCAGCTCCTAGGCGGCCGCCATAGCCTTATCGAAGAGGTCCGCGGCCATGCCCTCAATCCGTTCCCGCCAGGCAATATTCCCGAGCCACTCTTCCGGGATACCGGACAAGCCGTAGAGCGCGCCGGCAAGCTGTCCCGCAATAGCCGCAGTGGTATCGGCGTCTCCGCCGAGATTTGCCGCGGTGAGGACGGCCGTCCGAAAGTCGCCGGTGCGGCCTACCGACCAGAGTGCCGCTTCGAGCGAGTGGGCGACATAGCCGGAGGACTGCACCATCTCGCGCGGCTTCCCCCGCCACGAGCCCCGGAGGATATTCGTTATGGCGCCGGCATAGGTGCCGGTGCGGGGCGCCAGCACCTGGGAACGCGGTTTGCCTTCGATTGCATCGGCGAGGATGTCAGCATAGCCGACGCAGGCGGTAACGGCCTCCGGCGCGCCATGCGTGGTGCGGCTCTGGAGTGCCGCAGCTTCGCGAAGTCGGTCCCGTTCATGCCAGAACCGCACCGCCACCGGCGACAAGCGCATCAGGGAGCCGTTGCCGGCGGTGTTCGGGTCCGTGGCACCGGCAACGGGATCGCCCGACTGCTTCCACCGCTGCAGGGCGCCGCTGACGGTGATGCCAATGTCGAAACAGCGGCCGGTGCAGGAATATGCCCCTTGGTCCCGCCAGCTCACGAACCGCTTCATCAAATCCGCAGGATCTATGCCGTCAAAGGCGAGGAGGCAGTCTGCCAGGGCGAGAGCCATAGAGGTATCGTCGGTCCACTCGCCCGGCTTCAGACCGAACGGGCCGCCGCCCACCATATCGGTCAGGAGGGGATAGGTGTCCCGCCCCTTGAACTCGAGCGTGGTGCCAACCGCATCGCCGACGGCTAGCCCCACGAGCGCCCCAAGAGCTCGGTCTCGAAGGGCCTCCGGAGTGGTTGCCGGGGCAGCTTCCACAACCGGCTTAAGGCCGCGGACGTAGTTTGCCTGGCCCCAGGTTTCGATCGCGCCCTTTCGCACGCGCCGCACCTCTTCGATCGCTTCGTCTGGGTTCCAGCCAAGCTCGACGAGTAGCCGCGCCGCTACTGTGCCGGCCCGGCCAAGGCCGCCTTTGCAGTGTACGACCACGTCGAACCCGTTGCGCAGGCGGGCGCGGATGCCTTCACCGTGCTGCGCCCACGTCCGCTCGAACTGAGGCCCGGGAACCGACACGTCCGCGATCGGCAGGTGGATCCAGTCCATGTGCCGCCCGAGCACCTCGCCCGCGAGGCCGCCGACGCGGAGCTGCTCGATCTCGTGCGCCTCGAGCAGCGTTATCACGGCGACGGCGCCCCACTCAGCGATAGCGGCGACGTCGACACACAGATCGCGGTCCCAAGCACCGGTCATCGCCCCGAGTTGCTTTTTGCCCGGGCAGAAGGTGATGCCGATCCGTCCGCTATCGCGCGCCGGCTGCACCGATGCGATCTGGAGCGGGTGAGAGTCGCTCGTCCGAGCCCGCGACGACGGGTACATCGATTTCCCTTCTTTCGAGTAGAGGTCGCTCCGTCGCTCCAATCCCGACGCAGTGCAAGTCCTCTCCTTCCTGCACACACGACGGCTGGCGCCGCTTAGGTCAACTGTCATCCACCTTCGGTAGGGATTCTCCCATGTTGAGCCTTATCACTATTCGGCCATCTGGTTCTCGTGGAACTCCAGCGAAGGGATCCGGCTGAAGTCCAGATCCTTTAGCGTCGCGAGCTTCTAGCCACTCAGCGTGACGAACACTCCCCTTCGCCGCCTTTGCTATTTGAGCGCGCACAATGACCTGACGCAGTGAGATTTTCCGGGTCCTCCCGTCTTCGGTCACCTCGACAAGTCGGTTGAGCTCTTCCTCTACGAGGGCAGCCGTCGACCTTGATCCTTTCGGCTTTCCTCTGGGGTTTCCCGACTTGCCCTTCTGGAACTGGTGCTTCTTGGGCGGGCGGCCATAGCCGACTTCGTAATCGTCCTTGGCCATCACGCCGCCTCCCTCAGCCGCTCCGCTGCCACTTGCCCGAACGTCATCCCGTTCTCCAGGATGGGCTCCACGCCGGCTTCCCGTGCGATCCGCTGAACGGCGACATCCACGTACGCCGGGTCGAGTTCGATCCCGAAGCAATGGCGCCCAGTGCGCTCGGCGGCGACGGCGGTCGTGCCGGAGCCGAGGAAGACATCGAGGATGATCCCTCCCCTCTTGGAGCAATCGCGCATGGCGTCTGCGACCATGGCCGTGGGTTTCACCGTGGGGTGGCTCTGGAGGTCCTCGGAGCGCCCTTTGCGAAAGCCGTTCGCCCCCGCGTAGGTCCAGACGTTCGTCCGGTTCCTTCCCTTCTCGCCCAAGCCGAAGTTGTTGATGTGCTGGTCGCCCGGCGCCTTGAACACCGGGATCAGCTCGTGCTGGCTCTTGTAGAAGGAGCCCATGCCCGCGTTCGTCTTCGACCAGACGATGAGCTGGACCTGCTCGAGCCCGGCCTGCCTGGCAGCGAGCACCAGATCCTCCAGATGTCGCCAATCGATGCAGGCGAACACGATGGCGCCCGGCGCGCACGCCGCCGCTACGTTCCCCATGCTGCGAAGCAGGAACTCGCGATACTGCTCCGGCGTCATCTCGCCGGACGCCATTATGAACTCCCGCGGCACCTTCTTCTTCCGGATGCCCGCCACATTTCCGCCGACTGCGACGTTAAAGGGCGGGTCCGTGAACACCATCTGCGCCCTCTCGCCAGCCATCAGCCGCTCCAGGCTCGTTGGGTCGCAGGAGTCGGCGCAGAGCACCTTGTGCTTGCCGATGCACCAGAGATCGCCGGGACGGCTTACCACCGGCTCCTCGTCTGACGGGAGATCGACCGCGCCTTCTGATTGGCCGAAGAGCTTGGCCAGAGCGGCATCGATCTCGGCGGTGTCGAACCCCGTCAGTTCGACGTCGAAGCCGTCCTCGAGGAGTCCCTCGAACGCAGCGGCGAGGGCCTCGTCGTCCCACTCTCCCAACTCGCCGAGCTTGTTCTCGGCGATGCGGTAAGCTGCCTTTTCGGCATCGGACATTCCGCTGATGGAGACTGTTGGTACCGCCTTCAGGCGGAGCCGCTTCGCGGCTTCGACCCTTACGTAACCACAGATGATGTGACCCTCGTCGTCCACGAGAACAGGGCTCAGAAATCCGAGCTTCTCGATGGATTTGGCGACCTTCTTCAGGTGTTTCCCCGAATACGCACGCGCATGCCCGGGAACCGCCGTAAGGCTCCCAGGTGGAACCCACTTGAGAGTGAGCGGCCTCTCCGGGAGAGGTGCGGTCTCCCGATTGCGCCGAGGCGCTCGCGACTTGTTGGACATGATATCCCCGTGAAGACATGAAAGGTCCGCGCGACCTTCTGGTTTGCTGTCTTACGGGGGCGGACCCCGCTTGCCCTGTGGGCCCGGTTACCCCACCTGCGCGCGGCGTGGAGGGATGGGCCGAATATGTTATACTCACGGTAATGGCGCAAGCGGCAAAATCACCATCGTACCGTAGGCGAGGAGCGGAGACGGGTGCCCGAAGGCGAGCTGACGCTGAAAGTCGCCTTTCCACCCAAAGCAGGCAGTCCGGATAAGCTGCAGCCCATCCTGAACCTTCAAGCGACCGATACGTTCTTCCCACTCAAGGGAGACCGAGACATGAGCGATGAGATTTACATCGAGCGTCGCGACGACGGTAAGTACAAGGTGCTCCGAGAGGGTGCGAAACGGGCGAGCGCTGTGGAGGACACTCAGAAGCAAGCGATCGACCGCGCAAGGGAACTTAATCCCTCAGCCATTCGTGTCGAGCGGGTCCGGAAAGTCGGACCCGGACCCGACAAATGGCGCAAGCCCTGAAAGTTCCAAAATCGGGCATCGCTCTGCTGCCCGTTCCAGCACGAGACTGCCCCGCTGACAGAGTGCGATAACCGCCAATTATGTGAGGCCGCCGAGGGGGGGCGGAGATAAGGGCATTCACGTCAAGGGAGGCTGCTGAGGGAGCAGCCCGTCGCCGCTTCCGAATGTCCGCTTCCGACCCATTGCGGACATTCACCTAAAGCCAGCTACGCACCAGCGAACCTTCGACGGTGGGTCAGGGAAACTACGGAAGGCTTCCTTCCCACCCTCGATGTAGCCCATTGGCGGTGAGGCAACAAAGCTACGTTCGAGGAGGTAAGCGATGAAACGATTGCTGCTCGCGGCCGGTATGGCAGCGCCAGTTGTCTACTGCCTCACCGTACTGATGGGCGCGGCAGCTGATCCGGCATATTCCCATGTGAAGCACGCAGTAAGCGAACTTAGCCAGCGCGGAGCGCCGCATGCGTTCTGGGTCTCGGTGGGATTTGCGGTCTCAGCGTTTCTTTGTGGAGTGTTCGGGGTGGGCGTTCTCGGGCTAGCTCACGCCGAGAGGTCTTGGCTTCGACCCGTGGGATGGTTTCTGATCGCTTATGCGATCCTTGCCATTCTGCCCGGCACAATCTTCCCTATGGACCCGTTCGGATCGGTGATGACCCTGCCCGGTTTGATGCACATCATCTTGGTTGCTCTGGCTGCCGTCGTTCTCTTTGCGCTGCTTCTGAATGCCGGCGCCACGCTGCGCAAAGAATATCCTTGGTTTCGCGGCTACTCGTGGTTGTCGATGGCAGCAATGGCTGCGGGCGGACTGTTGTCGGCGTATGCTGGCCTGCGTGGGATTCCGATTCTTGGTGCGGCCGAACGCCTGACCCAAGCCGGCTACCAGGTTTGGACCTTAGTCTTCGCGTACCTTTTGATCCGGATGTCGACGCATCGGAGCAGCCAGGCGAACGTCGCCACTCATCCACTCCCTCGTTGATAGGGCGCTGAATCGGCTTTCCACCGCTGCTGCTATTCGTAGCGGCCGGCGACGTGTGGCTAATGACGGCGTCGTCGCCGCCTGGTCGAGCACCTGTCCGTAAATGCGGGCCGCACCGCGCTAGCGATTCGAGCGTCATACGCGGAGTCCCGTATGGAAAGGGTGGCGCCCCGGCGCCTAGACCTCGGAGGATGCGACGCGGGAAAACAAAACCACTCATGACGGCTTGGCTGCGATCACTCGCGGCGGCGCTTCTCGCGCTACTCCTCGCCGCGCCGGCCTCGGCGCAACCCTCGCTCGCCAGCGGCAGCGTGGCCGAGGCGGCGGCTAAGCTACGCCCCGGCGAGTTTCTGTGGGCGCCGCACCTCGCGCCGTCGGGACCAGTGCTGGTCATCATCAACCGCAAGAATCAGCGCCTCGTCGCCTATCGCAACGGCGTCCCGATCGGCATCTCGACGGTCTCAACCGGCCGCCCCGGCCATTCGACGCCTACGGGCCTCTTCACCGTCCTGCAGAAGCAGGTCGAGCATTATTCCAGCCTCTATGATGATGCGCCGATGCCCTACATGCAGCGGCTCACCTGGGAAGGCGTCGCGCTCCATGGCGGCCAGCTCCCCGGCTACCCCGCCTCGCACGGCTGCATCCGCCTGCCGACCGAGTTCGCAAAGCTGCTCTACGGCGTCACCCGGCTCGGCATGACCGTCCTCATCACCGACAGCGCGCGACTCCCCGCCGTGGCGCCCGAGCCCGACTTGCTGCGCGCGGGCAAGCCCGCTCCGTTTGCGGACGGCGCCGGTGCCGAATGGCACCCGGACCGGTCGCCGGCGGGGCCGGTCTCGATCTTGATCAGCGCTTCGGACCACCGCCTGCTTGTGCTTCGCAATGGCATCGTCATCGGGTCCTCGCCGGTCGAGATCGATGGCGCCGTCGCGCGCCCCGAAGCCTATGTGCTCCAATCCGTTGACGCGGCCGGCCGCCACTGGCAGCGATTGCCGCTTCCCGGGCAGGCGGCGGACGCACCGGTGCCCGCGCAGGCGCCGCAGCGGTTCCGCGTCCCGGACAGCTTCCGCTCGCAAGCCGCAACGGCCGTCGGTATCGGAACCACCGTAGTTATCACGCCTGATGCCGTCGGTGCCCGTGAAGCGCCAGTGACTTTGCTCGACTCACAACCCACCCCGCGGCGCTGAGGTCGGCGCTTTGCCCCTATCCCCAGATCAGGACATGGCAGCCGCCCAGGCCTTCCTGCCCGGCCTTGCGCTCGCCCTTGGCGTCGGATTGCTCATCGGCGTCGAACGGGGCTGGCAATTTCGCGATGGTCCTGCCGGTTCGCGAGTCGCCGGGATCCGCACCTTCGCCATCATGGGTCTGCTCGGCGGTCTCGTGGGCCTTGCCGGCGGCGGCCCGCTGCAGGGGCTGATGCTGGTCCTTACCGGCGGCGCCCTCGCCGCTCTGCTGCTCGGCTATGCCTTCGATATGCGGCGCGAGGCCGATCTCAGCGCCACGTCCGCTCTGGCGGCCTGCGTGACCATCGCGCTCGGCGCGTTTGCGACGAGTGGGTCGCCGGTCCTCGCGACGGTCGGCGCCGGGGCGATGCTGATCCTACTCGCCTCGCGCGAACCGCTCCACCGCGCCGTCGCGGCGACCAGCGACACCGACATGAAGGCGCTGCTCCGCT
>Ga0157369_10001413_pt1 | contig 29512 bp, 26 predicted proteins | sample C25metaG_FD_113461 | JGI IMG/M metagenome (GOLD analysis project Ga0157369, IMG submission 113461) | Corn rhizosphere microbial communities from Kellogg Biological Station, Michigan, USA - C2-5 metaG | ecosystem: Host-associated > Plants > Roots > Rhizosphere > Soil | place: USA: Michigan... | reverse complement strand
GCAACAAGCCCGAGGAAGTCTTCAAGGAAGCGAAGCAGGCCGTCGATCTGACTCAGGCCGAGATCATCGTCGCCGTCGGACGCGGCATCAAGGAGCAGAAGAACCTGGCCATCGCGCAGCAGCTTGCGGAGGCGCTCGGCGGCGAGATCGCCGCGTCGCGTCCCATCTGCGACAACGGCTGGCTCCCGATGGACCGCCAGATCGGCTCTTCCGGCCAGACGGTCGCGCCCAAGCTCTATCTCGCGCTCGGCATCAGCGGCGCCATCCAGCACATCGTCGGCATGAAGGGCTCGCGCACCATCATCGCGATCAACAAAGATGCCGAGGCGCCCATCTTCGAGATCGCCGACTACGCCATTGTCGGTAGCCTCTTCGATATCGTTCCGCCGCTGACCGAGGAAGTGAAGAAGGCGAAAGCGGGAGCGTAGGCGCAACTGCTAGTCGGCAGACTGATTTGTGAGCCGCAGAGCGGCAGCACAGCGATAGCCTGGGACGTAAGTCCCAGGTTGGCGTGGGCCCGAAGCGCGAGTCGCAGAGCGACGACACATTCATCGGGACACACCCTTGTAGTAGCATCATTCCCTAGCAACGGAGTTTCGTTTCCATGAGACGCATGCTGGCGCTGTGTGTCATTTTCCTTTCGCTTTCTCCCGTATTTGCTCAGACCAAGGGCAAATCGTCTCCGGCCCAACCCTTCGACGATGGTTCGCGCGTCGTCCAGCTCGACGAGCAGCTTGCCGCAACCGTTGACGCCGACAAGAAGAACTGCGACAAGATGGCCGCCGACCTCAAGACCTTCAACACCAAGAACGGCGCTGAAATGCGTCGCCTCGGACAGGAAGGCAGCAAGCGCACGCCGGAGCAGAAGGCCGAATTCCACAAGAAGTACGGCACGCGCGTCCAGGCCGCCACGCAGAAGCTGAATGCCGGCATCACCGGCTGCATCGCGAATCCCAAGGTCCAAGAAGCGCTCAAGGGGATGCACTAGCTCCTGGGGTTTCGGGGTTTCGAGGTTTCAGGTTTCACGTTGTCAAAGAACTGGAGATGCCGTGGGACATTCCTTCAGGGACCTGATCGCTTGGCAGAAAGCGCGCCAGCTTGTAGTAGCGACATATCGAACAACCGCAAGCTTTCCCCGCTCGGAGGTATACGGCCTCACCTCACAGGTTCAGCGAGCGGCTGTGTCGGTCGCTTCGAATATTGCGGAGGGACAAGGTCGCCTTACGCGAGGTGAGTTTGTGCAGTTCCTGGGCAATGCCCGCGGCTCGCTGTTGGAACTTCAAACGCAATTCATTCTTGCGAACGACTTGGGATACGTTACCGCTGAGCGCCTCGATGATTTAGAGCAGTTGTCCGGGAACGTCCTGGGACTCCTGAACCGGCTTATTGAATCTCTGCGCACCGCGACGGCCAAGAATGCGTCTCTGCAGTAACTTGAAACGGGAAACCTTGAAACGTGAAACCTCGAACTGAATGATCACTTTTCGCAAACCTCTTACCGACGTCGAGCGTCCGCAAATGGAAGCCGATGTTGTCATCGTCGGCGGCGGTCCAGCCGGACTCGCCTGCGCGCTGCGCCTTTCGCAGCTCATCGACGAGCACAACGCCAAGAACCCCGACGCGCAGCTCACCAAAGAAAACATTTACGTGCTCGAGAAGGCGCGCGAAGTCGGTGCGCACTGTCTCAGCGGCGCGCTGCTCGATCCGCGATCCATGCGCGAGCTGCTTCCCGGCTTCGAGAAGGAAGCTCCGCTCGACGCGCAGTGCACGAAAGAAGCGGTGTACTTCCTCACCAAGACCGGTAAGTTCAAGCTCCCCATCACGCCTCCGCCGCTGCGCGACCACGGCAACTACGTCATCTCGCTCAACCGTTTCGCCAAGTGGCTCGGCGAAAAGGTCGAAGCCGCGGGCATCACGCTCTTCACCGGGTTCGCCGGATCGGAGCTGATCGTCGAAGGCGATCGCGTCACCGGCGTCCGCACCGACGACAAGGGCATCGGCAAAACCGGTGAGCGCGAATCGAACTTCGAGCCCGGCTATGAACTCAAAGCCAAGTGCGTGATCCTCGCCGAGGGCACGCGCGGATCGCTCACCAAGCAACTCGTCGCCCGCTTCCAGCTCGATCGCGATCGCAACCCCCAAACCTACGGCGTCGGTGTGAAGGAACTCTGGGAAGTTCCTTCCGGACGCATCGCGGCAGGCGAAGTCATCTACACCATGGGCTGGCCGCTGACGACCCAGGAGTACGGCGGCGCGTGGATCTACGGCGGCAAGGACAACATCGTCTCGCTCGGCTTTGTCACCGGTCTTGACTATCCCGACCCACGCGTCGATCCGCAGCATGTGCTGCAGAACTTCAAGCAGCATCCGTTCATCGCCAAGCTGCTCGAAGGCGGCAAGATGATCCGCTACGGCGCCAAATCGCTGCCATACGGCGGCTGGTGGGCGATTCCGCCGGTCGCGGGCGACGGCTGGATGATCCTCGGCGATTCCGCCGGCTTCCTCAACTCGCAGCGCCTCAAGGGCATTCATCTCGCCATCAAGAGCGGCATGCTCGCCGCCGAAACCGCCTTCGAAGCGATGAAGCAGAACAACTTCTCCGCCTCCGTGCTTGGCACGTTCCGTGACAAGGTGGAGAACTCCTGGATCAAGAAAGAGCTGTGGCCCGTCCGCAACTTCCACCAGGGCTTCGAGCATGGCCTGTGGCACGGACTGTTCCACGCCGGGCTCCAGCAGATCACCGGCGGACGCGGACTGCACGCGCGCTACGCTGGAACCGCCGGACACGCGCGCCTGCACAAGCTCAACGCGCTCGGCGGCGACGCCGATCCCGCCAACGCCGGCTGGGCGAAGGGCGACGGCAAGCTCACCTTCGACAAGCTCACCGACCTCTACCACTCCGGCACCAAGCACGAGGAGAACCAGCCCTCGCACCTCGTTATCCACGACACCAACATCTGCAACGAGAAGTGCGTGCAGGAGTTCGGAAACCCGTGCCAGTTCTTCTGTCCCGCGAACGTCTATGAGATGGAAGAGGCTAGCGACGCGCCGGGGGCGAAGCAGATCAAGTTGAACCCGTCGAACTGCGTCCACTGCAAAACGTGCGACATCATGGACCCGTACCAGATCATCACATGGGTCCCGCCCGAAGGCGGCGGCGGCCCGAACTACGACGGCATGTGACGCGTGGCGCGGGCGCCCTCGCCCGCGAAAGCAAAATCCAACACAGAGGACACGGAGGACACAGAGGATTTCAGGTCTTCTGTTTCCGTTTACTACGGTATCCTTTCCGCCTCATGACACGTCTATTGCTCGTCGCGCTTGCACTCGCGGCGCTCTGCGCCGCGCAATCCTCGAAACCGAAGGACGCTCCCATGTCCCATCGCGCCACCGGAAGCTTCGACGTCAAGATCACGCCGCTCGACTCGTCCATCAAGGACGACAAGGCGTTCGGACGTCTCGGCGGAGACAAGCAGTACCACGGCGATCTCGACGCCACGGCCAAGGCCGAGATGGTCGCCTACGGCACGGGCGCGGCCGGAAGCTCGGGCGCGATCGTCGGCATCGAGAAGGTCACGGGCAAGCTCGCGGGCAAGAGCGGTACGTTCGTGCTGGCGCATCGCGGCCTGATGAGCGCCGGCCAGCAGAGCTACAGCGTGATCGTCGTGCCGGGCACGGGAACGGGCGAGCTCGCCGGCATCGACGGCAAGATGGACATCCTCATCGAAGCCGGTAAGCACTCCTACGTCTTCGATTACACGCTGCCCTAAGAACGGAGGGCCGGCGTCCCCGCCGGCCTCATCTTGCGTGGCGAAGTAGCTGCCGGGTTAATCTCACTCGCCGTGCCCGGCGCAATGCATTACGCCGAGGTATCTCGTCCACGGCCCTACCGCTTCGCGATACTGGTACGCCATGATGCGCGAGAGCTGGTGCAGGTGCGTGAGGTCGTGCGCCGTCCACGTGGCCAGCAACTGCCCGAGCGTTACCGGGCCGAACGCCGGATGACGCCCGGGCCGCGCGAAATCTTCCGGGCTCAGGTTCATTGCGCGTAACGTCGCGAGACTCTCCGCACGCAGCCGCGCGAAGTCGTCGAGCAGCTCCGGCAACGGCTTGGTCGGCTTCCCCGCTTCGCGATCGAAGGGCTCAAAGGCGCGCGTGTCGCCTTGTTCCAGGATCCAGCGCGTCCGCGGTATCCAGTCTGCGCGCTCGGCGTGGATCAGGTGTCCGACGACCAGGTAAGCCGTCCACGTGTCGCTGCCCTCGTTGCGATGCGTCCACGTTTCCGGGAGATCGCGTAGCAGCGCGTCGAGCGCCTTCGGTGTTCGGGTCAGCAGTGCAATCGAATCGTCCAGGTTGAAGTCAGCCATAACTCCGATTCGATGTGAAACTCAGCTCCGAGTTTCAAAACGGTTTAATTGCCCGCAGGCACTCTGCGCCTTACGAGCGGGGGGCCCCCCGGGATCGATCCCGGTGATCCCGAAATCTAAAGGACTTAGCGGCCAGGGATCCCGGCCGATCAGCAGGTTGTCAAAGAGCGAGAGTTCCAGAACGGTACCCGTGTGGTATCGGTCTTGGGAGCATAACGCGACCCAGCGTTAGATTCGGTGACGTCGGATACGCGTTAACGTGGCGAGCGTCATTGACAGAAATGGGGGGCGGCAGGGTGCGATTGCGGACAGTCGCGGTCGGGCTGGGCGCCCTTCTCGTCGTGTGTCGCCCGCTACGCGGGCTGTGCTGCTTCGGCGACGCTAACCCACAGCTTACGCTGTGGGCTACAAATGTCTCGCCCGCGTTCGCGGGCGGACCTAGGAAAGGAACGTATGGAGTACTGCGATAATATGGCCGCGTGGGGAAGCACTGTTCCATTCTGGTGTTGTTTTTGACGTTTTCGATCGGCTGCCTCGCGCAGACGCAGGACGATCGCTGTCCGAACGGCGCAGCGTTTCAAAACGCGCAGACGATCGAGCGCGAGATCTCCGACTTCAAGGTCCGGATCACGAAAGAAGACAGCGCATGCAAGTTCGAAGTGAGAGATCGGACGGGCCGCGTCGTCGTTGCCGACAGCGCTACACGCGTCGAAGCGTTGCCGGAGATGTACGTGCTCCGGATCGGGACGAATGACCTGGTGATCGAGGCGTACTCCCCCGGTCCCCCCTGCTGCTTGACCTACTACATCGTCACGCAGCTTCCGACGCCACATGTTGCAGGGAAGATCGTCAACGAGTACCCGATCGATTTCGTCGACTACCGGGGAATCGAGCTGAACGACCTGGTCACACGCGATGGCGGGTTCATCAACTTCGAGTCGATGCCCTACAACCTGGTTCCCGCGCCTTTCGTTTACATCCGATTCGCGCGCGGGAGGCCGACGAATGCCGGCGCGCTCTTCAAAGCGCTGTACGATATGGAAATTGCGCAGGCCCGCGCGCGCATCAAGCCGGATGCGCTCCAATACTTCCACAGCCGCAACATCTACGACGACGTGGAGCTGGCATCAAATGTCCTCCGCATCGTGCTCGCGTATCTCTACTCCGGACGCGAGGAGCAGGCGTGGAAGGAACTGAATGCGATGTGGCCACCGGCGGACGTCCAGCGAATCAAGGCGGAGATTCTCAAAGCCCGGGCGAATGGGATCCTGCGGTACACGACAGTGTGGCCGTGAACAGCCGCTATTCGTAGCGCAGCGCGACCATGGGATCGACCCGGACGGCGCGGCGCGCGGGCACGTAGCACGCCAGCAGTCCCACGGCGACGAGCAGCAGCGCGACGCCGGCAAACGTCAGCGGATCGGTTGGCTGGACGCCGTACAGCAGCCCTGACATCAACCGTGACACGACGACTGCCGCGATCAGTCCGACTGCGGCTCCGGTTGCGGCGAGCGTCAGCGCCTGGCGCATCACCATGCGCAGGATGTTGCCGCGGCGCGCGCCGAGTGCCAGCCGGATCCCAATTTCATGCGTGCGCTCGCTGACGTTGTAGGAGATGACGCCGTAGATGCCGAGCGCCGCCAGCAGCAGCGCCGTAAGCGCGAACATCCCGACCATCTCGAGCGAGAAGCGTCGCTGCGCGAGCGAAGCCACGAGCGTTTCGTTCGCCATCTTCGCGCCGAAGACGGGAAGCGTTGGGTCGATCGACTGCACTTGCTGGCGCACTTGCTTCGGAGTCGTCACCGGGTCGAGTCGGCCGCGCAGGAAGATGGCCACGTGGTGCGTACCGTCCTGGTAGAGACTAGCGTAGATCGTGGGCACGTCCGGCTCGGCGAGCGAACCGGTCCGCGCGTTGGCGATGACGCCGACAATCGTGATCCACGGAGATCCGGCGCGGTTCTTGCGGAAACGCTTGCCGATGGCATCTTCGTCCGGCCAATAGGTTTGCGCGAAGGCCTGGTTGACGACCGCGACGGGCGGAGTCTTATCGTCGTCGGCTTCGCCGAAGATGCGGCCGCGCAGCAACGGAATGCGCAGCAGATGGAAGTAGTTCGGCGAGACCATGAAGTGGTCTGCCCACGGAGATTCATCGGAGCGGATGTCGCGGCCTTCGAGTTGGAAGAAGTAATGGCCCTCCGCGAGCAGGTTCAGCTCTTTCTGGCTGGGATCGAGCGGGATAGCGCCGCTGTCGCCGACCGCGGCTTCCTCGACGCCGGGCAGCGAACCGGTGCGGCGCAGGAGTTCTCGCACGAACGGCGCTTCCTTCGCGGGAGTGTTGTACTTGTCGAGCTTGACGTCGTTCGGATACGGAAGGCGCGTGCGCACCGTCATGACGCTCTCGGGATTAAAGCCGAGTGGGACGCGCAACAGGTCCCAGAAGCTGCGCAGCAGGAGACATGCGGACGTCATGAGCACGAGCGAAAGCGCGAATTCCGACACGACGAGCAGCCGGCGCGTCCGCGCCTGCTCGCCGGAACCGGTGGAACCGCGCGCCGCATCCTTGAGCGCGACGATGAGATCGAACTTGCCGGCATGCAGGGCGGGCGCGAGTCCGAAGATCGCGCCGGCAACGACGGAAGAAAAAACGGCGAAGACGAGCACGCTCCAGTTGATCGAGACTTCGCTGAGCCGCGGGAAGGTGCTGGGCACCAGGCGCAGCAGGAATTGGCGGGTCGCAAGCAGGACCGCGACTCCACCGATTCCGCCGAACAGAGCCAGCAGCAGGGACTCGGTGAGCAACTGGCGAACGAGGCGTGTCCGCGCGGCGCCGAGCGCCTGGCGAATCGCGATCTCGCGTCCGCGTGCGCTGGCGCGCGCCAGCAGCAGGTTGGCGACGTTGACGCAGCCGATTAGCAGCACGAGCGCGACTGCGCCAAACAGCAGGATGAGCGACTGGCGCACATTGCCGACGATCGTCTCCTTGAGCGGCACGAGGCGGATCTTCCACGCATTCTGCGCCGGATAGTCCGCGGGATATTGCTTTTGCAGATTCGCGGCGAGCGCGTCGAGCTGGGCCTGCGCGGCAGCGAGAGTGAGGCCAGGTTTCAAACGGCCGATCGCTTCCGGAAGATTCCGCCGGTTGCGCGGCGGATGATCCGTCATGGGCGCGCCGAAGAAGCTGGTCGCCACCCAGATCTCGGCAGTTCGCTCCGCGGCGGTCCGGGCGGGCGCAACGAAGTTGGGCGGCATCACGCCGGTGATCTGGTAGAGATCGGTGTCGAGCCGCAGGCTGCGGCCGATTACGTTCGGATCGCTGCCGAAGAGCCGCTTCCACAGGCCGTCGCTGATCACCGCCTCACCGGTGAAGCTGGGCGTGTAGTTGGCGGGATCGAAGGTGTGTCCCAGCTGCGGCTTTACGCCGAGCAGCGAGAAGTAGTTGGGGGCGACGATGAGCAAGCTGACGCGCGCGGGCTGCGCCGCGCCGGTCAGATTGTTCTCGTCGTACCACGCAGGCGAGGAGTATTCGAAGATGCCCGAGTGCTGAAGATCCTGCCATTCGGGCTGCGACATGCCGACGTCGCGCGCGCCGATACCGGTGAGGTCGTCCTGGATGCTGACGAGCTGGTCGGAGTTCGGATACGGCAGCGGATGCACCAGCGTCGCGTCGACGACGCTGAAGATGGCCGTGGTCGCGCCGATACCGAAGGCAATGGTGAGCACCGCGACCGCGGTGAAGCCGGGAGACTTGCGAAAGATGCGAAGAGCAAAGCGGATGTCCTGCCAGAAATAGTCCCAGGGGAGCCAGCGCCGGGATTCGTAGAAACGCTCCTGCACGCGGGTGACGTTGCCGAAGGCTCGATACGCCGTCGCGCGGGCATGTTCGGGGCTCAGACCCTGTTCCTGGAGGCGCTCAATCTCGAGCTGGATGTGCGCTTCGAGTTCGGCGCGGAAATCGCTCGTGGTGCGTTTGCGGTGAAACATGCGGTTACTCAATCCTGTCCAAGCAGCTCAACGGGCAGCGAAATCGTTTCTGACGACCTGGCCGCCTTTCATCACGAAGCGAACGCGCTCCAACTCGGTGATGTCGGTGATGGGATCTCCGGCAACGGCGACGAGGTCGGCAAACTTCCCAGGATCAACCGCGCCGACCTTGTCCTGCCAGCCGATCATCTCCGCGGCGTTGATCGTGATGGCGCGGATCACATCAATCGACGGCATCCCCGCTTTGCGCAGGTTAAGAAGCGTGGCGACGCCGACCTGGCCGCAGGTCTTCCCCTGATACCACCAGCACATGTCTGTGCCCGCAGAAAACCGGACGCCGGACTTGATTACGCGCTGCACCAACTGGTCGTATTCCTTGTCACGGCGCGTGCCGGATTCGATCCTGGCAGCGCGTCTCTCCGGGGAGAGCACGATGCTCGGCTCCGTGATCTTCAGAAGCAAGTTGCCATAGAACGTTGGCGTGAGATCGAAGTAGATGCCCTTGTCGCGCATTTGTCGCAGTTGCTCATCGGTGGCTTCGTTGCCGTGCTCGATGGAATCGACGCCGGCGTCGATAGCGGTCTGGATAGCGGCTTTCTCAGCGGCGTGGACGGCTATCTTGAGATGGTTGCGGTGCGCCTCTTCAACCGCCGCGGCCAGTTCCGGCACCGTGAGGTTCACATTGGCCGTGACCTTGATGACGTCGACGTTCTGAAAGACGTTTTGCCGAACAGCCGCGCGAGCTTTGTCGGCGCCATCGATGAATAGAAATTCCTGGTTGAGGATGGCGTCGGCGAGAGCCGGATTGAGGTTCTGAAGATAGTCGCCGCGCGTGATCAGTTTGCGGCCGGCAGCCAGGATCCGGGGACCGGGGACCTGGCCGGCATTGATGGCGTCGCGCAGTTCGGTGTCGCCGTCGATGCCGGAATGGCCAAGAATGCGAACCGTGGTGATGCCGCTCTCCAGGTACTCACGCCCGTTCTGTGCACCGCGAAACGCACGCTTGGTGGGCGATTCCACGATCGCCATCAGGTCCGAGGGCGCAAACAGAGAGTTGAGATGACGCCTCTGTTCCTCTTCCGGAGGAATGACGACGCTGAGCAATAGGTGCGTGTGACCGTCGATCAGTCCGGGCAACAACGTTGCGGCGCCAAGATCGATGACCCTCGCGCCGGCGGGAGCGGTGATCGATGAGGCGGGGCCCACCTGCTTGATCTTGTCGCCTTCAATCAGGACAGCGGCAGGCGCGAGTACGTTGCCGGTACGCGGATCGAGGAGGCGGGCTGCTTTGACGAGGGTGACGGGTGGCGCGCTCTGGCCGAGCAGTTGCGGCGACAGAACTCCGACAGCAAGCGCAAAGACGAAAAACGGCGCGAGTGTGCGCATCCATCGTTCTTGTCTCGAGATGCTTGCAACGCGCATGCGACTAACTCTCCTCCGGACCGAGGACGCGCCCGATGGCGGCGGCGAGCCGCTTCCACTTGCCCGTTTCCTTGACCAGCTGTTTGCGGCCCAGCGATGTCAGTGAGTAAAAGCGCGCCTTGCGGTTACTGCTGGAAGTGCCCCACTTGCCGGAGATCCACCCGCGGTCTTCCAGGCGTTGGAGCGCAGGGTAGAGCGCGCCGTGCTCGACCAGCAGCTCTTCGTCGGAGGTCTGCTGGATAGCACGGGCGATGCCCTGGCCGTGCTCGGGGCCGAGAATAAGAGTGCGAAGGATGAGCAGGTCCAGCGTGCCCTGGAGGAGTTCGAGCTTGTCGTCTTGCTCTTGGGTCGACATTTGACCCGAGAGTATGGACTCGCTTGGGTCAGATGTCAACCCAAGCGAAGGTTTGCAGAAATCGACCGCACGAACTGTCGCGGCGAATCGCCCGTCGGGCTGGCATAATCGCGGCATGCGACTGTGGCTGGCGCGGGGCAGCGAAGTCCCGATCCGTGAGCAGGTGGTCACGCAGATCGTGCTCGGCATTCTGAGCGACGAGCTGCCACCGGGAACGCGATTGCCAAGCACGCGCGAGGTGGCGCGGCGCTTTCGCATCCATGCCAACACCGTCAGCGCGGCATACGGGCAGCTGGAGCGCGAGGGCTGGCTCGAGGTGCGGCGCGGAAGCGGCGTGTATGTGCGCCGAAAGCCGCAACAGGCAAAGGTTTCGGCGAGCGTCGAGCTCGACCGCCTGATCCTCACCTTTCTGCGCGCGGCAAGACAGACGGGCGTATCGCTGGGCGAGGTGCGCGGGCGCGTGCGTCATTGGCTCACGCTGCAGCCTCCCGACCACTTCCTGGTCGTCGAGCCGAATCCCGAACTGCGCGAGATCGTAATGGCCGAGATCGCGCCTGCGCTGAAGATGCCGGTCCGTGGATGCAGCCTGGAAGAGGCGGCGAACAACTCGACGGGCGCGGTTCCGCTGGTGCTGCCGAGCAAGGCGGAGATGGCGGCGCGCGCGCTTCCGCCGGACAAGGAACTGCTGGTGCTGCGCGTGAACTCCGCGCCGGCGTCGCTGGCGAAGTGGCTGCCTGCGCCGAAAGACGCGCTGGTGGGCATCGCGTCGCGCAGCGAGCAGTTCGTGCTGGCGGCAAGAACGATGCTGATCGCCGCAGGCTTCGATCCCGAGGCCATCCTCGTTCGCGACGCGCGCGAGCGCAGATGGAAAGATGGTTTGTCGCAGGCGAAGGCGGTGGTCTGCGACGCGGTTACGGCGAAGGAGTTGCCGAAGTCGTGCAAGGCCATCTGTTTCCCCATCGTCGCCGAGTCGTCGCTCGCTGAGCTGCGCAAACACGAGGAATTTCTGCACTCCCTCCGCTGACTGTGACACCCGGGAAAGTGCCACAAGGCTACCCACGGCTCGCCTGGCCGCTTCGTATGCTTCCTTCGTCGTAAGCAAAGGAGGCGCTTATGAAGCGCATGGTTTCAATCCTGGTCATCGTCATGTTGAGCAGTACGGCGTTTTTCGCCACGGAAGGACAGGTGGTTTACACCGGCGGGACGTCGAAGGTGCCGGCCGGCACGGCTGGACGACTCGACACCAGCCCCGTCGACGAGTTGGTATTCGAAAGCGCCGGGGCGAAGCTGTCGATTCCTTACAAGACAGTGGAATCGTACTCGGAAGAGACGAAGATGGCGCATCCGCTCGGCGTGCTGCCGATTATCGCGGTAGGCCTGGTGACGCGGTTGCACCGGCTGCACTACGTGCGGATTTCCTATCGCGACGAAGCGAATGTGGCGCAGGTCGCGGTGTTCGAAGTGCCGAAAGAGATGCCACAGGTGCTAATGCCGATTCTGCAGGCGCGCATGCCGAAGAAGCCGGCGCCGCCGCGCAGAATGTGTGTGGGCAGTTGTGCGAGCCCGTGCGCGACGAGTCCAACGTGCAACGTGTCCGAGTCGAAGTGAAGGAGGCGGCGATGCGAACGATTACAGCGATGGTTCTTGTGGTTTGTACGGCCGCCTCGGCGCTGCGGAAGACGCTCAGTGGCGCTATCGCAGGCTGATTAAGGGCGCCGAGGTGCACGTGGTCCTGCGGAGCGGCGGGGAATGCGACGGTAAAGTCACGGAGCGCCGGGAGCCGCTGGTCACGATTCGTGTCACCAGGGACCGGCCCGCGTGCGGCAACAAAGAAACTCTCACGCTCGACACGCGCAAAATTTCAGCAGCGGACGCGGGGCTGGCGGAGCCGTCGGCCAAGCGGGAAATCGGCACAGCGGCGGCGAGCGCCGGAGGCGCGGCGGCCGGGACCGCCGGTTCGTACGCCGCGGCATCGGCCCTGGGACGCGCGGGACATCCAGCCCTGGCGGCGGGCGCGGGCATGGCGGGATTCATCGTGATTCCGCTGATCCTGCACGCCGCGGCGCGGCGGAGCGAGAGGGCGCGCGAACGCACGGTGCTGTATGTGGACCAGGTGGAGTAAGGGCGGCGCTATGCGCGAAACAAGAAAGGCCCCACGTTAGCCAAAAGAAGGCGAACGTGGGGCACCAACCACGCGGGCGAGACGCCCGCGCCACAAACTTCACTTCGCTTGCGGGTCCATCGGTTGCGTCATGCCGAGCATGATCTGGTAAAGCAGCAGCCAGCGCTTTACGTTGCTGGTCATGAGGAAGTTCTCCTTCACGTGCTCTTTACCATTGCGGCCCAGCTCCGCGGCGAACTCCGGATGCGTGAGCAGATAGCGGATCTGGTACGCGCATCCTTCCACCGAGTGCACCAGCACGCCGGTGAGCTTGTGCACGATCTGCGTAGGGATACCGCCGACAGCGCCGCCGACGACGGGCTTGCCCTTCCACAGTCCCTCGGTCACGGTGAGTCCGAAGCCTTCTTTCAGCGATTTCTGCACGATGATGGTGGACGCGCGCTGGAGCGCGTTGATTTCCAGCGCCGACCACGGCGGCAGGTTGAGGATGATGATGTCGGGATCGTCGCCGGCTTCGTCCATCACTTCCTGAAGGACGACCGCGCCCTCGGGATCGTCGGTGGCGCCGCCGCCGGCGAGCACGAGCTGGCAATCGACGTACTTCTTCACCATCTTGTATGCCTGGATCACGCCGACCGGATCCTTGAGGCGATCGAAACGCGAAATCTGGGTGATGATCGGGCGCTTGCGGTCGATGCCGAAGTCCTCGCAGACCTTCTGCACGAAGCTCTCGTCGATGTCCTTGTTCTTCTCCGAGAGCGGATCGATGCACGGGAAGAAGAGGTACTGCGGGATCTCAAGCTGCCGGGCGAACGAAGGGGACGAGAAGATCGCCGCGTCGTACTGATCGACGATCGGACGCAGGAATCCCCAGACATCGGGATGCGGGTTCGACAGGTCGATGTGGCAGCGCCAGATCCACTTGCCGCGCGTGTTCTGCCTCGACTTGATAAGCCCAACGGGCTGCGGATCGTGGATGACGAACAGGTCTTCGTCGAACGACATGCGCTGGCGGTTCTGCTCGTTGTACATCATGAAGATTTCGAGCACTTCCTTGGTGACGTTGTATTCGCCGCCGTGCAGCGCGTTGTGGAAGCCCTTGGTGACTTCGAAGAAGTCGTTGCCGCCTGTGATGACTTCCCACTTGGTGGGGACTTCGAGCTCGTTCATCAGCGGGATAAGCCGGTTGAGGATTTCGGCCACACCGCCGCCCACGGCGGTGGAGTTGACCATCTTCACCGTCTTGCCGCGTAGGCGCTGGGCGAGGAAGCGGAGCTCGTCGAGCTCGGGCCGTCCGACGATGGGCTCGTAATCGTCGAGCCTCGGCGGCGGAGGCGGAGCGGGCGGCGTCTGCGATATCTTCGGGCGCGGCCGCTGGCGGCGCTCGCTGGGAGGCGCAGCCGTGGTGGTGGCCTGGGTTGTGGTATTGCCGTTACCGCCGGCCGGCGTCTTCGTCATGGTGCGCTCTTTCTTCTCTGCCATCGCTGTCTCCGAACTTAGAGTGCGCCCCGAATGATGCTTTGGATGGTGCGCCGCACGTCGTTGAGGGTCGAAGTGTAGATGTCGATCCGGTTGAGGCGATCGGCAAGCGTTCCCAGCCCAAGCTCTTCATCGAGCCAGACCGAGAAGTCGTTGCTGTTGAGCTTGAGCCGCAGCCGCGCCTCGATGAAGTGATAGTGAATCGAGTGCACACTGATGTTCTCGAGGCACGAGGCGAACTCCTCGAGATTGCGCGCGACGGCGGTGGTGGGAATCACGACCGTGTCGGAGGCGCAGAAGTAGAAAGGCTCGAGCGCGGCACGCTCGCCCGAGCGCGGGTTCTTTTTCAGGTACTCGTCGACGATGCCGACGATGCGATTACGCAGCGCTTCCAGCGAGGTGTACTCGCGGACGTCCACCGATGCCAGGCGTTCGGCCAGTCCGACCTCGTTGCAGGCGGCAAAGGCGAAGTGCGCGAAGTCGTTGGAAAATCCTTCGCGGATGAAGTGGTGTTCCGCGAGAGTGCGGAACGTGTGCTGGAAGATGGAATCCTCGGGACACGTGCGCAACCCTTCCAGCAACTGGGAAAGGTTATCGGCGCGCTGGCGTCCGATGCGCAGCAGGTGCGAGGCGGTGTTGAAATAAAAAGGAGCGCGCGCCCATCGCCTGGCGGGCTTAGGTAAGGTGGTGGTGGCCATCGCGAAGCCTCCTTACAAATGCGAAAGGAAAACGGTTGGGATTCGCGGCACAGACGGCGGCCGCACTCCGGACAATGTTCTTTGGATGCCGGGAGCGCGGCGGGTTGTTGTAACCGTCCAGGGCAAGAGATGCCTATAAAAAGTGCACCAGGACATGGTCATCCGGCCGATGGGGATCCGGCAGGAACCCCCGAAAAACCAGCATCTACTCTGGATTTCTGCTAGGTTTTTCTCGCCCGCGCGGGTGTGAGCACGGCGCGTGGCGCGGCCCCTGGTCTGGCGTCGAAAGCGTCGCTGCTCGTTATGACGTACGGAACCGACACCCTGCTGCTGGAGCTGTTCGCCATCTTCGTTTGGGCGAAGTTCTTTGGCGAACTGTTCGAACAGATCACTCTGCCCGCCGTGCTCGGCGAAATCCTCGCCGGCGTGGTGCTCGGTCCGTATGCCACCAAGCTGGTTTCGCCGGGACCGACGGTGTCGTCGATCGCGGAACTGGGCGCCATCTTCCTGCTGTTCACGGTCGGGCTGGAAACCAGTCCGAAAGACCTGATCCGCGTGGGACGGCAGGCTTTCGGCGTGGCGTTCGCCGGGATCGCGCTCCCGTTCGTCTTTGGCTTCGCCTTCATGCACATCTCGGGAGCGCCGCCCCACGAATCCACGTTCGTGGCCGCCGCCATGGTGGCTACGAGCGTGGGAATCACGGCGCGCGTGCTGGCGGACCTGCATGTGCTGCACACGCGCGTGGCACAGATCATCCTGGGCGCGGCTGTGTTCGACGACATCCTCGGGATGGTGCTGTTGGCGGTGGTCAGCGGCGTGGCGTCTGAGGCCGGCGTGCAGTGGCTGCAACTTACCGTGGTCTTTACGGAAGCGGTTGCGTTCGCGCTGTTCATGATCTTCCTTGCACCACGGATCGTGCAGCGAATTGGGCCGGGCCTGGCGCGGATGAGCACGCAGAACGCCCCGCTGGTGCTCTCGCTGGCCATTTGCCTGGGGCTTTCCGTGGCGGCGGAGAAGATTGGGCTGGCGGCAATCATCGGCGCGTTCTTCGCCGGCATGGCGTTCGCCGAGTACTCGCCGCAATGGAACCTTTCGCCGCGAGTCAGCGCCATCAACGAGTTCCTGGCGCCGTTCTTCTTCTTCACCATGGGCGCGCAGCTCGACCTTCACCTGTTCGGGAGCAGGCGCGTGCTGTTGAGCGCGATCGCGATCTCGATCCTGGCAGTCCTCTCGAAGGTGCTGGGATGCGGGCTGCCGGTGCTGCGCGAAGGCTGGCCGACCGCGTTGCGCGTGGGAGTGGGCATGATGCCGCGCGGCGAGGTTGCGCTGATCGTGGCGCTAGTCGGACTGCAGATGAAGATGGTGTCGTCGGGCGCGTACGCGATTGTCATCTTCATGACTGCCGCAACCACGCTGTTCGCGCCGTTGCTGATGCGAGGGCTGTTCCGCGGCATGGCGGAAGAGGCATCTCCAGAGACGGCGATTGCGGAGTGACGAAGAGCAAATACTTACCGCGGATTTACGCGGAACACCCGGATCAAGAAACTAAAGAGAGCAAGAGACAAGAAGCTGGATCCGCGTACATCCGTGAAAATCCGTGGTGAGTGTTTTCTCAATCGCTATAATCCAGAGTTTCCGAGGAAAACATCTGATGGCATCAGCAATCGACCTGACGGGCCACGTCGCGTTTGTCACGGGAGCATCGCAGGGGATCGGGCGGGCGTGCGCGCTGGCGCTGGCCGAAGCGGGAGCAGCCGTCGCGCTGGCCGCGCGCTCAGAAGACAAGCTCAATGCGGCCGTCAGCGAAATCACCGGCGCGGGCGGGCAGGCGGCGGCGTTCAAGATGGACGTCGCGTCGGAAGACGAAATCAAGTCGTCCGCCAAGGCGGCGATCGATAAGTTCGGAAAGATCGACATCCTGGTTAACAACGCCGGGATCACGCGCGACATGCTGATGATGCGCATGAAGCGCGCCGACTGGGACGCCGTGCTCGCCACCAACCTCACCGGCGCGTTCCTCTGCACGCAGGCGGTGATCGGGTCGATGCTGAAGCAGCGCTGGGGGCGGATTATCAATATCACCAGCATCAACGGCCAGATCGGAGCGCCGGGACAGGCGAACTACGCGGCGTCGAAGGCGGGACTGATCGGGCTGACGATGTCGGTGGCGCGCGAGGTGGCGTCGCGCAGCATCACCTGCAACGCGGTGGCGCCGGGATTTGTCGAAACCGCCATGACCGAGGTGCTGTCGCCGGAGATGAAGGAAGCGATGCTGAAGATGGTGCCGCTGGGCCGCGTGGGAACGGATCGTGACATCGCGAATGCCGTGCGATTCCTCGCGTCGGAGCATGCGAGCTACATCACCGGGCACGTTCTGAACGTGAACGGCGGACTCATGATGGGGTGAAATCACTGCGGAAGTGCGGGACTGCCGAACTGCCGAATTGAAGACGACGCAGGCAGGCTGATGGGGCGGAGGAATCTGTGGCTGATTCGGAACAATCGGTTCAGCGGCGCGCGCTCGCCTGGTTGCTGATTTCGCTGGCTGCGATCTTCGTCTGGTCCGGCGTGCGGCCGCACGATTACTTCACATGGATCCTGGAAGTATGGCCGGCGGCGGTTGCCGTTCTCTTCCTCGCTTCGATCTACCCGCGCTTTCGCTTTACCACGTTCGTCTACGGCCTGATCTGGGCGCACGCCGTCATCCTGCTGATCGGTGGGCATTACACCTACGCGGAGGTGCCGCTGTTCAACTGGATCCGCGACAACTTCCACCTCGCGCGCAACGACTACGATCGCGTAGGCCACTTCGCGCAGGGATTCGTTCCGGCATTCATTGCGCGCGAGGTATTCCTGCGCCGCAAGATCGTGAAGCGCGGATGGATTCCCTTCGTCGTGATCTCCGTTTGCCTGGCCATCAGCGCGCTGTATGAGTTGCTGGAGTGGCGCGTGTCGGTCATGAGCGGGTCGAGCGCCGACGCGTTTCTCGGGACGCAGGGCGACGTTTGGGATACGCAGGAGGATATGGCAACGGCGCTCGTCGGCGCGACCTGCGCGATCGTCTTTTTCTCGCGCCTGCACGACCGGTTCATCGCGCGTATCGAGCCCGAAAGCGCCGCGCAGAGTGCGAAAGCGTGAAACCCGTATGAAGGCTGAACAGCAACCTGAAATCTCGATCTCGGAAGCGCGCGAGCATGAGATTGGCGCCGCGCGCGCGCTGTTCCGCGAGTACGAGCAGTCGCTCGGCATCAGCCTGTGCTTCCAGAACTTTGCCCAGGAGGTAGCGTCTCTGCCGGGCGCGTATGCTTCGCCCAAGGGGCGCCTGCTGCTGGCGAAGGCAGAGCCGCGGTACGCAGGCTGCATTGCGTTGCGGCCGCTAAAGATCGAAGGCCGAGAAGGACAGAGTGAGGCTTCGCCTCACATGACCGGACGAGACGTCCGGTCCCACGTGAGTATCTGCGAGATGAAACGCCTGTATGTGCGGCCGGACTTTCGCGGGCACAGCCTGGGACGGCGGCTGGCGGAGCGGATCATCGACGAGGCGCGCGCGATCGGCTACACGCACATGCGGCTCGACACCATGCCGTCGCTGATGGGAGCCGCGGTGGCGCTGTACCGGCAACTCGGGTTCTACGAGATCGAGGCGTACTGCGAAAATCCATCGCCTGACGTGCTTTATCTCGAACTGAAGCTGAAATAGTCCGTCCCGCCCGCGTTTCCTGTCGCGCTTTTCGGGACCGCGCTGTAAGATGCGAATCGCACCATGGAGCGACTCTCTGAACTCGAAGGCGTAGTCCTTGGCATGCTCTGGGCGATGGGCCCAAAGACGGCCTATTCCATCCGCCAATATTTCCTGAAGTCCCCGAATCCGCACTGGGCCACGAGCGCGGGCACCATCTATCCCCTGGTGAAGCGTCTGCACGAACGCGGATTTATCCGCTCCGAGAGACACGCCACCGGGCGGCGCGAAGGCCTGATTTATACGGTCGCGCCCAACGGCGTGAAGGCACTGAAGCGCTGGATCGGGCCAACGCCTCCGCCGGTCGCAACCGCCGTACCGATCGATCCTCTTCGGCTGCGCATCCGCTTCATGGGCGTCCTCACCGAGAAGGAACGCAAGTCGCTCTTCACTGCCGCCCGCCGCGACCTGAAGAAGTCGATCGAATGGCTGGAGTCGGAAGGGGTGAAGAACCGCAACGATAAGGACCCATTCCTGTCTCTCGCCTTCCGCGGCTCGATCATGACCACCAAGTCCCGGCTCGCATTCCTCGACGAAGCCGAGAAGATGGCGAACGCGATCGGCCGCAAGAAGCGCTGACCGTTCTTCCGCTGCCGCCGCGAGCGGCATGCCTCCAATCTCCGCTGATACGATAGCCGCATGCCGGCGCTGCTCGAGCTCCGCAACCTGAGCGTGCACTTCCCGTCCGCCTCGGGCGCGATTGCCGCGGTGCGCGACGTCAGCTTCGACATCGCGATGGGCGAAACGCTGGGGCTGGTCGGCGAGTCGGGATCGGGAAAGTCTGTCACGTCTCTTGCCATCATGCGACTTCTGGTGCCGCAGGCGCAGCCGAGCGGCAGTATTCGCTTCGAGGGCCGCGAGTTACTGACGATCCGCGAGGACGAGATGCGGCAACTCCGCGGCCGCAGCATGGCGATGATCTTCCAGGAGCCGATGACTGCGCTCAATCCGGTCATGCGCGTCGGGGAGCAGGTGGCCGAAGCGGTGATGGCGCATGAGTCGTTGGGCAAGCGTGAGGCGTGGCATCGCGCCGTTGACGCTCTTCGCGACGTCGGCATCCCCGATCCCGAGCGGCGCGCGCGGGATTATCCGCACCAGTTGAGCGGCGGACAGCGTCAGCGAGTGATGATCGCGATGGCGATCGTGAACCGCCCGCAGCTGCTGATTGCGGACGAGCCGACCACCGCGCTCGACGTCACCATCCAAGCGCAGATCCTCGAGCTGCTCAACGAGCTGAAGGTGAAGTTCGGGCTGGCGATGCTGTTCATCTCGCATGACCTGGCGGTCGTGTCGCAGGTGGCGCAGCGAGTCGCGGTGATGTATCGCGGCAGCATCGTGGAGATGGCGTCCACGGCGGAAATCTTCCGCGCGCCCGCGCATCTGTACACCCGCGGCCTGCTGAACTCGGTTCCGACGCTCCGAACCGACCGGACCAAGGCGATGGACACCGTTCCGCCGTTTCCGTGGTCTTCCGAGTTGCCGCCTCTGCGCGAGGTCGCGCCGGGACACTGGGCGAGGGAATCGGGTAATCCGGTAATCGGGTAATCGACAAGGCGACAAAACAAGAGCGGCGCCCGAGAGCGCCGCGAGAATGATTACGGAAGAAGCGTCTTACTCGCCGTTGGGATGGTCTACGGCGGGAGCAGGCGTGGAAGCGGCGACGGCCTGGCGGCGAGGTTCGGGGCGCGGTTCGGGGCGGGGACCGGTGAAGCCGCGTTCGTCGAACTTGCCGAAGATCATCTTGCCGGCGGTGGTCTGGAGCACGCTGGTGACGGCAATGTCGATCGTCTTGCCGATCATCTTGCGCGCATTGTCCACCACGACCATGGTGCCGTCGTCGAGATAAGCGACGCCCTGGTTGTATTCCTTGCCTTCCTTGAGGATGAAGACTTTCATGATCTCGCCCGGGAGCACGATCGGCTTGAGCGAGTTGGCCAGCTCGTTGATGTTGAGTACTTCGACACCCTGGAGCTGCGCCACCTTGTTGAGGTTGAAGTCGTTGGTGATGATTTTGGCCTCGTAAAGCTTCGCCAGCTCGATCAGTTTCATATCCACTTCGCGCACGGCCGGAAAATCGTCTTCCACGATCTGCACCGTGAGCGAGGCGATTTTCTGGATGCGTTGCAGGATGTCGAGCCCGCGGCGGCCGCGATTGCGCTTGAGCGAGTCGGCCGAATCGGCCACCAACTGCAACTCGCGCAAGACGAACTGCGGCACCACGATCACGCCGTCGAGAAAGCCGGTTTCGGCGATATCGGCGATGCGGCCGTCGATGATCACGCTGGTATCGAGGATCTTATGCGTGCGCTTCGACTGCTTTTCGCCGCCGAAGACCCCTCCCAGCGCCGACAGGTTCAGCAGGTCACCCTTGTTCGCCCCCACGATCAGGCCGACGTAGGCCATCATCAGCATGACGAAGAGCTGGAGGAAGTCCTGGCTCGCCGCCTGGGGCACGCTGTTGTGGATTACGAGGCTGATGAGGTAGGCGCCGAGGATGCCGAAGATGCTGCCTATCACCGCGCCGATCAGGCGCTTCAGGCTGACCTGGTGGAGCCGCATCTCGAATACCACGATGCAGACCCCGGCCAGCGCACCGGCACCGCCTGCCGCGTTCGGGTTAAGCCCGAACGGCCGCAGGACGTAAGAGGATATGGTTACGAGGACAACAAATATAAGACGTACAAGTAAAAGATCCACGCGGGACCCTCCTGGCTCGCGCGCGCAACGAGAACGCGAGAGCCTAGACGGCCGATCGCCCGCCACCCCAGGCCGTCCTGTTATAGCGGGACCTATGAAATAAGAATTCGTCCCGCGAATCGAACTGCCGCTGTTCCCGATAAAAGGACCAGCTGAAGACCGGAAAAACCGGCACTGCCAAGAATGCTGCGCGAGTATATACCAGCACCCAAGCCTCCTTCAGTGAAGTGTAAAAAAATGTAAACGCGCCGCGGTCCGCCGACGGTTATCCACTCGGTAAACTTTTCGACCCGCATTATTGTTGACTGATATGCAACGGTCGGGGCATTGTGCAGATGGAGCGAATCCACCCCCGCGCACTCAAGATCCAGAGCGGGCGATCGGGGAGCCCGCACGCTCCGCCGCTTGCAAGGGAACAGTTTTGATTTGGGCCGAACCCGCAAGGGAGATGAGCGGCCTCCTCCCGAAAGGGAGAAAAGCACCGGCGCAGAATCTCGGGGGAGAAGAGCGCCGGTGTTTTTTTGTCTGCAGGGAGCCAATCGTAGGCGAGCAGCGCAGTGGTGACGTTTGTGGACGCAAGAAAAAGGCCCAGCCTCTCGGCTGAGCCTTTTGTATTCTGCGCTGCTGCGCATCGCTCGCCGGGCGGGGACGCCCGGCGCTACATAAGCCTTACTGCAGCAGCGTCGGGTTGTCGTCCTTCTCTTCCGGCGGGATCACGACCGATGCCGCGACCTTGTCGCCGGCGTCGAGCGAGAGTAGGCGGACGCCTTGCGTGGAGCGGCCGGCTTCGCGGATCGACTTGGTATCGATGCGGATGATCTTGCCGTAGTGGCTGATGACCATCGCTTCGGACTCGTCGGTCACGAGCAGGATGCCGACGACCATGCCGTTGCGCTCGGTGGTCTTGACGTTGATGACGCCCTTGCCGCCGCGCGACTGCTGGCGATACTCGTCGATCGGGGTGCGCTTGCCGAATCCGTTCTCGGTGACCGAGAGGATCTGGTCGGCGTGCGCCTCGATGGCCTCGGAACTGGCGGCTGCGACTGCGTCGACGTCGGCGGACTTCGCCTCCGGCTTGGCCTTGCTGCCGTTCTTGCCGCCGTTGCCGTTCGGCTTGCCGTCGGGCTTCGACTTCGGCGTGGTGGCCATGCCGACGATGTAGTCGCCCTTGTCGAGGTCCATGCCGCGGACGCCGAAGGCGGGGCGTCCCATGGGGCGCACGTCTTCTTCGTCGAAGCGGATGGCCATGCCCTCGTGCGAGGCGAGGAAGACGATCTGGTTGCCGTCGGTCAGCTTGGCGGCGACGAGCTCGTCGCCCTTGTCGATGCCGATGGCGATGATGCCGCGCGACATCACGTTGCTGAAGTCCGGCAGCGACGTTTTCTTGACCGTGCCGTTGCGCGTGGCGAAGAAGACGAACTTGTCCGCTTCTTCCAGGTCACGCACATTCAGGATGGCGCGCATGTTCTCGCCCGGCTGCAACGCAACCAGGTTGCCGATGTGCTTGCCCTTGCCGGCGGGGCCGACGTCGGGAACTTCGTACACCTTCAGCCAGTAGACGCGTCCGGTGTTGGTGAAGATGAGGAGGTAGGCGTGCGTCGACGCGACGATGAGCTTCTCGACGAAGTCCTCGTCGCGCGTCTTCATGCCGGTGCGCCCGGTGCCGCCGCGCCGCTGCTGGCGATATGTGGAAACCGGCGTGCGCTTGAGGTATCCGGAGTGCGAGACGGTGACGGCGACCTGCTCGTCGGCGATCAGGTCTTCGAGCTGGATCTCGGCGCCTTCGTCGACGATTTCGGTCTTACGCTCGTCGCCGTGCTCCTTCTTGATCTCTTCCAACTCCTTCACGATTACGCTGCGGAGCTTCTTCTCCGAGCCGAGGATGGCTTCGTACTCGGCGATCTTGACCAGCAGCTCGCCCCATTCCGCCATCAACTCGCCGACCGACAGGCGAGTGAGCCGATACAGCTGCAACTCGAGAATCGCGTCGATCTGCCGGAGCGAAAGCCCGGTTTGGTGCTTCGGAATGACGACGTCGCCGAGGCCGCTCTTCGACAGCTCCTTGAAGTCAGGCGCCGGCAAGGCGAACTTCTTGCCCTTGGCCCATTCGAACAGTTTCTCGCGGGCATCCGCACGCGCATTGGCGCCGCGAACGATCTTGATGATCGCGTCCAATTCGCTGAGGGCTGACGCAAGTCCGACGACGATGTGCTCGCGGTCTTTCGCGCGCGCCAGCAGGAAGGCGGTGCGCCGCTGGATGACTTCGACGCGGTGGTCGATGAAGTACTGGATTGCCTGGACGAGCCCCATCTCCTTCGGCTGGCCGTTGGCCACCGCGAGGAAGATCATGGAGAAGCTCTCCTGCATCGACGTGTGCTTGTAGAGCTGGTTGAGGATGATCTGGGGTTCGGCGCCGCGCTTGAGTTCGAGCACGATGCGCATGCCGTCGCGATCGGATTCGTCGCGGATGTCGGAGACATCGTCGATGACCTTGTCGTTGATCAGCTCGGCGATGCGCTCGATCAGGCGCGCCTTGTTCACCTGGTACGGGATCTCGGTGATGATGATGGACTGCCGGTCCTTGTTGAGCGCCTCGATGGCGGCGCGCGCGCGCATGATGAAACGGCCGCGTCCGTTGGCATACGCCTGCGCGATCCCGCTCTTGCCGTAGATGATGCCGGCGGTCGGGAAGTCCGGACCCTTCACGAACTTCAGCAGGTCAGGCAGCTTCGCCTGCGGATTCTGCACGAGGTGGATGGTCGCGTCCACGATCTCGGTGAGGTTGTGCGGCGGGATGTTGGTCGCCATGCCGACGGCGATGCCGTTCGATCCGTTCACCAGCAGGTTCGGAACCCTGGTGGGCATCACCACCGGCTCGACGGTCGTGTCGTCGAAGTTGGCGGTGAAGTCGACTGTGTCCTTGTCGATGTCGGCGAGCAGCTCCTCGGCGAGCGACGTCATGCGGGCTTCGGTGTACCGGTAAGCCGCGGGAGGATCGCCGTCGACCGAACCGAAGTTGCCTTGTCCATCTACCAGCGTGTATCGCAGCGAGAACGGCTGCGCCATGCGAACCAGCGCGTCGTAGAGAGCGGCGTCACCGTGCGGATGATATTTGCCGAGACATTCGCCGACGATCTTGGCGCACTTCACGTACTTGCGGTTGTGCAGCAAGCCCATGTCGTGCATGGCGTAGAGAATGCGGCGATGCACGGGCTTGAGTCCGTCGCGGACGTCGGGGAGCGCGCGGCCGATGATGACCGACATCGAATAGTCGAGATACGAGCGGCGCATCTCCTCTTCAATGTTGATCGGCTGCACGTTGGCGGCGCCGGGAGAACCCGGAGGAAGCGTGCCGTCACCACCCCCGCTCGGGGGAAGAGGAAGCTGATTGTCTTTTTCGTCTGCCATAGAAAAACAGTTCTCAGTTGCCGGTTGCCAGTTGGCAGCTAAAACCTAAAAACAAACACACGAAGCGCCTGCGCCGGGACTGGAATACAGATCGGCGAAATGAGCTTAAGTACTTGCATTTACTAGGTTTTTGCGGCTGGCGAGCAAACACAATTATAGCACGAGCGAAGCGGCGGAAAGAGCGCCGGCGAGCGCCAAAAAAGGGCTGTTTTCGGGCGAAATCTGAGGAAAAAAGAGAGCTGCTGGATGGACGGTCGGGTGCCTAGGCGGCGGTGGAATCGGAGGCTGCCAAATCGCGATCGCCATCCAGCGGTTCGCCCGAAATCAGGGGCGCGAACTGGACTTTGTCTCCGCATCCGCGACACTTGGGCAGGGGAGTTCCGGCCGCAATGATGACCTCGTGCGGGGCCCGATGGGCGTAGTGATACACGCGATAGACGCCCGACTTTGGCGCTAGCGCACCGGGTTTCAGCCAACTGGGATCGAGACGATGAGGCACGGGCTTGCGACCCTCCCCCCGAGAGTCGTTACTGAGATGGTATCGGCTGGTGGAGTGTTGCTTTCTAGTAAACGGACATGGCCGGGTGGAGAAACCGTCGGTAGCGACCGCGAAGTGGCAGGTGTTCTCGAATGGGACAACGCGCACAAAAGTGCATGATTCTAAAAACTCGCCGCTTCGTCCCTGGCGCCATCGTTGCCCGGGTCTCCGGGACAGCTCCGACCGATTCGCGATGGCTGAGGGAACGACTTGCCGAAATACGGCGGCACGTGGGAACAGGACGAGCTCTATCGCGGATTACGCCTCAAAGGCGAAGAGGGCGATTGGGTTCGCCATTATCTGCGCGTAGCCGATCAAGCGCTGTTCGGGCGACGTCCGGTTCCGCGCGTCGTCGTGGTCGAGGAAGAGTGGGAAGCTCCGCCCAATAAGAAAATATCTCTCGCGAAGAAGCCGGCAGCGTAAGGAACAGCAGTCAGCTATCAGCCAAAAACAAAACCCGCCGATTCGCGGCGGGTTGGAAAGTTCGAATCTACGCGCGTCAGTCGCGCGAGCCTGGGACCTTGAACGTGACGCCGCGCTCGTCGTTTGCCTTGACGGTGGCGTCGAGATCGAGCTCGCTGAGCGGGATCTTGCGCGCCGTCTGCTCGCTGAGGTTCCACACCGTCGTGCCGATGATGGCGTAGTTGTGGACCTCGGACGTGTGCCCATCTTTAAAAACCAGGATGGTCGCGGGCGACATCGACGATACCGCGGGCGAAGCGCTGTTGTAGCTGCGCGGCTGGCCGGGGACCACGTTCACCGACGGCGCTTCTGCCGGCTGCGATTCACGCGAGTCGAGATAGTGATCGCCGTAGCGCGAGCTTGCGGCCTGGGTCGCGACCTGCGCCATCGCGGCGGAATATCCGGCGTCATACGCAGTGGACTGCGAAGCACCGTTGTCGCCGTAGATAGGCGCTTGCGACGGCTGCTGCTGTTGCTGCGCGCCCATGTCGTAAACCGACAGCCCGTACGTCGGAACATACGGGACGGCGTAAACCGGGTAGTAGCTCGGGTAGTACGGATACGAGACGCAGTTGAAGCCCGGGCATCCGCGCTGCGTGGGTCCGGTGCGGAAAGTCCAGTTACCGACGCGCACACCGCCGCCGCGGAAATTCATGGCATTGGCTTGCCAGTTGGACATGGTTCCGCGCATCGGTTGCGACTGGCGGACAGGCGGCGCGAAATTGCGTCCGGACGGAGGAGCCCCGCCACCGTGAGACATGGAGCGCTGGGCCAGCACAGGTAGCGCGGCCAGTAAGAGGAGGAAGATCCCGACCCGCTTCATACGCTTATTCTACCCCCGAATCGGTACGAATCGAACCAATTGGTTGGATGTACTAAAAGCATTGCCGAACTGCCGAATTGCCGAATTGCCGAACTGAAAGGCAAAACCAACGAGAACACACGGAACCGCAGGCCACCATACTGATTAGACGCGGATTGACGCCTATAATTCCTGAAAATCATGACATCGCCGAGCCAGAGACCGGTCCCGCCGCCGCCGAACCCTTCGTTTCCGGGGCGCGTGGCGTCGTTCTGGGATCGGGTGACCGAGGGACTCCAACTCGACCAGCTCTGGTCGCAATTCCGCAACGAGACCCGCACCAGCTACCGGCTTTATTCGCGCGAGGTGCAGCCGTACGACCCCGGCGACGCACGTGGCGCGCAGCCCATGCACCGCTTCCTGCACACCGCCAAACAGTTCTTCTGGGCGATCGTGATGAAGCTGTCGCCGGCCAAGCGCGTGGTGCTGCTGGTGGCGCTCGTGCTGCTGATGTTCGGCGACTTCCGCACGGACCTGGGCAAGAACGCCAACGCGGAGTTCCACCTGTCGGGCATCGGCGTGCTGCTGATCCTGATGCTGCTGATCCTGGAAATCGCCGACCGGATCACGATGAAGCGCGACTTGGAGATCGCGCGAGAGATCCAGAGCTGGCTCGTCCCGGCGGCGCCGCCGGTGGTCGCACAGCTCGACATCGCCTTCACCACGCGTCCGGCCAACACGGTCGCGGGCGACTACTACGACGCGTTTCCGCGCACGGCGGGCGCTTCCGCGGGCGCGGAGCCGTCGATTGTCATGATTGTTGCCGACGTGGCCGGCAAGAGCATTCCAGCGGCCATGCTGATGGCCACGCTCCACGCCAGCCTGCACACGCTGGCGCTGACGGCGGAATCGCTCGACCAACTCGCTGCCGGGCTGAACCGCTACTGCTGCGAGCACAGCAACGAAGGCCGCCGCTTCACCACAGCGTTCGTGGCCGAATTCGACCCGGCAACGCGCCGCCTGCGCTCGATCAATGCCGGACACAACGCGCCGGTATTGCTGCGCGCTAACGGCAACATCGAGCGGCTGGAGGCGGGAGGAATTCCGCTGGGTATCTCGACGTCGCTTCCCTACGCTGCCGACGAGCGCGTGCTTGCGCCCGGCGACGTGCTGTTCATCTTCACCGACGGGTTGCCGGAGGCGGAGAACGCGCGACAGCAGGAGTTCGGTGAGACGTCGCTGCTGCCGCTGTTGATTTCGTATCGCACGCTCGACGCGAAGGAGATGATCGCCCGCGTGATGCAGCACGTGAACGCATTCGTCGGCGACACACCACAACACGACGACATCACGTGCATGGTGGTGAAGATCAAGTAGTGAGTCGCGAGTAGTGAGTAGTGAGTAGTGAGTAGTGAGTAGTGAGCGCTAGTCGCCGGTTTCGATCTGGACGAGGTCGGGCTGGGATTGGGTTGCGGCTTGCGGGAACGGAACCTGCGCGGGGCGCTGCGCGCCGCGCCACCAGTCCATGTAGGCCGTCTGGTGCGAGCAGGAGATAGTGCACAGGGGCGCGCACGATTTCTCCGCCAGGTATTCGCGGCGGATGTCTTCCACCGTGTACTGCGAGATCGGTTTCCCCGGATATCCGCGCTGCTGCGAGCAGTAGTGAACGAGGCCTTCTTCGTCGACGTAGAGATAGCGCGCGCCGGCCCGGCATCGCCAATCGTTCGGACGCCCGTGGGCAATGTTCTCCTGGAACTTGTTCAGCCGCGAGTAGCTCGACTTGTTGAGTTGGCGGATCTGTTCGAAGACCTTCATCGACACCGGATCGAGCGGACGGAGCTGTCCGTCGCCGTTGTGAATGATGCCGACGGTGGAGGTGAATCCCAACTCGAGCGCGCGATGCGCGATCACCAGCGCGTCATTCGGATTCTTCACGCCGGCGCCGACCACCGAGTTGATGTTCACGTGGAACTCGGCGTGTTCGGCGAGCAGCTGGAGCTTCTTGTCGAGGACCTTCAGCGACTTCAGGGAGACTTCGTCGGGCTGGACGTTGTCGATGGAAATCTGCAGGTGCTCGAGGCCGGCACGGTTGAGCTTCTGGATGCGGTCGGCGGTGAGCAGGTATCCATTGGTGATACAGGCCGCGATCATGCCGTGCCGGCGGATGCGGGCGATGATGTCGTCGAGCTCGGGATGCAGCATCGGCTCGCCGCCGCTGATCACGATCAGCGTGGTGCCCAGGCGCGCGAGATGGTCGATGCGCGAGAGCATCTCTTGCACGGGCACGGGCTTGGAGACGTCGTCGTACTCGTTGCAGTAGGCGCAGGAGAGATTGCAGCGCCGAATGGGCACGATGTGCGCCTGCACCGGATGATCGGTGGAAAGTACGCCCTTCACGATCATGCGTGCCTCGCGCCACCGCCGGTTCATGGCGGTTCGTTGGCGACGGAGCTGGAGCGCAAGGCTGGCCATACTTAATACAGGATTAAAACCCACCCACCCGACCCGGGGGGACCATTGTGGAGTTAACGGTCGAAAATGTGTATTGAATGGTAACGGGAAGGGGTTGGCGGAGACAAGACATCTGACTCCACATGTGCACTGTCTGTGGTGCACTCGGTCGCGGAACTGCGGAACTGAACAGCAAACCGAGGTCCCGCGCCTCGCCCCTCGACTACGCTCGGGTCGAGGGCGGGATGACCGGCGTTAGTTCTGCGGCGGTTTCTGGGTCGCGGGAGCGGGAGCGGCCTGCTGCTGGCGCTGGGCGCTGGGCGGCAGCATGCCGGCAGCGCGGAGATATCCGGCAGCGGCGGAGTAGTGGTCGGCGAAGTCGTTGGTCAGGGCGATGAGAGCCCAGGCGCGCGGACGCTTCGCGCCGCGATACGCGTCCACCTGGTCGGCAAGCTTGGAGTCGTCGACCGCCTTAACCGCGGCGGCACAGAAGTCGAACGACGCCTTCACGGCGGCGACAATCTTGTCCTTGCCGTCATCCTTCGTGACCTTGGTGATGCTGTCGGGCGCGGGCTGGTCGCCGATGCGCTGGCAGAGAAACGCGTTGGAAGTGGCGACGTGCGCCATCATCTGCGCGAAAGAAATCTGGCCGTCGGTGGGATGGAAGCTGTACTTGTCGGCGGGCATCTCGTCGGCAGCGGCGATCATGTTGCGTTGCTGGTTGTCGAAGATCTGGCGCACGGTGTCGGTGACCGGGTTCTTGCTCGAAGCGGCGGGCGGAGTGGCCTGGGCAACGGCGAGCGAGGCCATCAGGATCAGAGCGCAGCAGGTTGCGAAGGTCTTCATGGTGTCTCCTCTAAATTCGGCGGACGAGTTTAGCAGATCGGGTAATCGGGTAATCGGGTAATCGGGTAATCGGGTAATCGGGTAATCGGGTAATCGGGTAATCGGGTAATCGGGTAATCGGGTAATCGGGTAATCGGGTAATCGG
>Ga0157369_10001411_pt1 | contig 29522 bp, 25 predicted proteins | sample C25metaG_FD_113461 | JGI IMG/M metagenome (GOLD analysis project Ga0157369, IMG submission 113461) | Corn rhizosphere microbial communities from Kellogg Biological Station, Michigan, USA - C2-5 metaG | ecosystem: Host-associated > Plants > Roots > Rhizosphere > Soil | place: USA: Michigan... | reverse complement strand
GCGTGATGAACGCCGGCGTGCGGTATGGCTGGGTGCTGACGGGTGACCACCTGCCTGGGATTTTGCGCGGAAAGTTCGAGTACGCGGTCGACGCGGTACCAATGTATCTCGTCATCAAGAACGGCACCACGTACGGCGGAGGCTTCGACCCGTTGGTGCTCAAGTGGAATTTTGCCGGCAACAAGAAGGTTGCGCCGTTCGTGGAACTCGCGGGCGGAACGCTCTTCAGCACGCGTGAAGTCCCCGCAGGGACATCGGCGGTGAACTTCCGCTCGGGCGCGGCGTTTGGGATTCATATCCTCCGCGGCACATGGGGTCCGACGCTCGCGGTCCGGTACGAACACATTTCGAACGCCGGGTTGGCGACGCCGAATCCGGGTATCAACACGGTTCAGGTGCAGGTCGCGATAACGAGTTTTCATAAGAAGTAACTGGCCACTGGCCACTGATCACTGGCAACTTCCTTTATGGCACTCATCGAATGCGTTCCTAATTTCTCCGAAGGCCGCGACAAGGCGAAAGTTGACGCCATCGTCGAGGCGATGAAGATCGACGGCGTCTACCTGCTCGACCGCGAGATGGATGCCGACCACAACCGCTGCGTCATCACCCTGGTCGGCGAGCGCGAGCCGATTGCCGAAGCCGCGGTTCGTGGCGTGATGAAAGCCGCAGAACTGATCGACCTGACGAAGCACCAGGGCGCGCATCCTCGCCTCGGCGCAGCCGACGTGATTCCGTTCATTCCTATCGACGGCGTCACGCTGGAGGATTGCGTCGCCATTGCTCGCAAGGTCGGAGAAGAGATCTGGAAGCGTGCCAAGGTTCCCGTCTACTTCTACGAAGCGGCTTGCATGACGCCGGAGCGGCAGAACCTGGAGAACATCCGGCGCGGGCAGTTCGAAGGCATCCGCGACGAAATCGCGACCAACCCGGCGCGCAAGCCGGACGTTGGCGATGCGAAGCTTCATCCGACCGCAGGCGCCGTGGTCGTAGGAGCGCGCAAGTTTCTCGTCGCCTACAACGTTTTCCTCAACACGACCGACGTAGACATCGCCAAGAAGATCGCCAAGGCGGTGCGGTTCTCGTCGGGTGGGCTGCGCTTCGTGAAGGGCGCGGGGTTCAGTGTGCGAGGCCTGGCTCAGGTTTCCATGAACCTCACCGACTTCGAGCAGACGCCGGTCGCCCGCGTGTTCGAGTACGTGAAGCGCGAAGCCCAGCGGTACGGCGTGTCGCCGCTCTCGAGCGAGATCGTAGGGCTGATTCCGAAGAAGGCGCTGGAAGACGCGGCCGAATGGTTCCTGCAGGTAGAGAACTTCGACTCGTCGCTGATCCTGGAGAATCGTCTCGCTGCGGTCATGGGCGGGAAGATGGCGGTGGGCGGGCTTCGTGCCGGCGTGGAGCCATTCGTGGAGCAACTTGCCGCGCCTACGGCCACGCCCGGAGGCGGCAGCGCTTCCGCCGCCGCAGCGGCCATGGCAGCGGGACTGGCGCAGATGGTTGCCGCCATGTCGCGTGGGAAGAAAGCCTACCTGCAATACGAGAAGGAATTGAGCGAGGCGATCGCGCGTTTGTCTGAACTGCGGGAAGAGATGAAGGCCGCGATCGACGAAGACGCGGCTTCCTACAACGCAGTGGTGAAGGCCTTCAAGGACTCGAAGGCCATGGAGCCCAAGGCCGGCGAGAAGGCCATCACCGAAGCGAGCAAGGGCGCGACTGCGGTTCCTATGCGAGTGGCGGAGCGCGCGAAAGAGATCGAGCAGCTCGCGGAGAAGCTGCGCGCGGTCACCAATCCGAAGATGGCCTCTGACCTTACGGTGGCGGTGGCGCTGGCGAAGGCCGCCATGACCGGGGCGCTGGCGAATGTCGAAATCAACCTGGAAGGCCTGAACGACTCGCAGTTCGTCGCGGCCACGCGCGAGCGGGTGACGGCGCTACGCAAATAACGCTTCCAGGTCAGAATCCTCTTCCCGCGGTTGCGGACGAGGATGCGACAGGCACGGGCGTCTGCTTCTTTCCAGTGGGCACGAACTGCCGAATCACGCGCTGGTTGTGCATGATCGTGACCAGCGTTTCGAACCCGTAGAGAAAAGCAAAGATCGCGATGGCTCCGATGTAGCCCGGAAACTCGGGCTTGCCTCGCGCAGAGTAGGCTGCGACGGCGAGTACCAGGATCTCGAAGAGAACGATCAACTCACCGAACGCGGTGAGAACTCCGGGCGCCGCAAACCCCGTATAGAAGTAAGCGCCGCCGGGAATAAAGACGCCCATCTTGACCAGCGATCGCTCATTCTTGAAGACGAGGCCGCACTTGGCGCACTGGTAGACGCGCGGCGTTAGGGCTCCCCAGCAGTCAGGACAGAGGGAGACGGGCGCCTGGGCCGCGGTAGCCTCCGTCGTCGATGCGGGTACGAGTTTGTCGCAAATCGCCTGGAGCGTGGGTGCGTCACCCCACTTCACGCCCCAGTAATCGGTTTTCGTTCCGTTCTTGTAGTGCACGACGAAATGCGCCCCGATAAAGCGCGATGTCTTTACTTTATCGACGTCGCCCCAACTCACCACAGAGAGAGAGCGCTTCCAAGTCCCGTTCCCAGTCACGGAGAATTGGAACATGCGGCGATTGGTGATGACCAGCACCACGCGGGTCATCACCTGTGACCACCACCCCGTGAAGGCCTGCTCGAGGCCTGAGAGCGGCGACTGCGCATTGCAGCAGTAGAAGATCGTCTCGCCGGGTTGGAGCAGTTGTTTCAGCGGATCGACCAGGCGGGCCAGGGTTTTCTCGGCGGACTTATGCAAGGAGGCTTTGTCCTGCCCGTTCTTGTTGGAGAACAGGAGGTCTTCGCGTACCGGCAGGCCGGAACATTGCGACGCCTGAGCCATGCGGCTCGAGTGAACGATCAGATCAGAATTTGCCATTCAGGACCTCGCCAGGTAAGGCGGTTAGGACGGGAATGTAAGAATTGTACTCAGTTGACGCCAGCGGCCTAGCAGTAATTTCGCTTATCCGCGCCTGTTTCTCGGCTTAGTACACGCGTTCACGCAATGACCCGGCAACAGGCGCAGCCATCGGCCGCAAAGTGAGTTAAAGTAAAAGAACAACGTAGCGGATGGGTGCGTCATCCATCTAATGAGTCAGCAGCTCCCACTTATGAAGCGATTCCTGAGTTTCGCAATCTTGTTCCTGGCGACCGGCTGCATGGCGGCGTCGCTGGGGACGTCGGCGCGGGCGATCATTCCATCCGACGTGCAGCAGATCATCTCGGTCGATTACCGCACGCTGGAGTCGTCGTCGACGGCCATGGCGCTGAAGGACCGCGTCCTGCCCGACAACCTGAAGCAGTTTGAAACGGCGCTCCGCGGCATCGGCTTGAACCCGGACAGCGACATCGACCAGCTCGCGTTCGTCTCGTTCCGCGAAAAAGGCGGGGCGGTACGCGTGTTCGGCATCGCTGAAGGTCAGTTCGATACTAAGAAGATCATGCAGCGCTTCACCGCGCGCAAAGTAAAGCCGACGAAGTACCGGTTCAGCGACCTTTACCCGGCGTCGAGCGGCTTGCAGATGGCGTTTCTCGATCCCAGCACCATGATCTTCGGCGAGACGAGCGCGCTCAAAGATGCGCTCGACACGCGCGACGGCGAGTCGCCCAGCATGAACTCCAATTCGCAAGTCGGCGACATGATGAACGGCGTGGAGCGCGGGACGGTGTGGAGCGTGCTCGACGCGATCGGCACGCAGAACATGATGCGCACGGCCCTGGGCGATGCGGCGAAGCTCGGCGACTACGAAACCGTGAAGAAGCGGCTGCTGGGCTCGCGCTACACCATGAACTTTTCCGGCGGAGTGAATTTCGACCTCGACGTGTTCACTCCCGACAGCTTCAGCGCCGGCACACTCTCGGCGCTGGTGAAGGCCGGCATGCTCTACAAGAAAATGGGCGCAACCGGCGTGGAAAAGATTGCCCTCGAGAGCATGGCTGTGGAGAGCGACGGCTCGCGCCTGCGCATGCAGTTCAAGACCGACGACAACAGGTTCCAGTCGCTGCTGCATTCGGAGCTGTTCGCGGCGGTATCGAAGTAGGAGCGCTCTGCGCCGTAGGCTGTACGCTTTACGCTCAAGCCAAAGAAGAAGCCCCGGTGAGATTCCGGGGCTTTTCGTTTTAGCGTAAAGCGTAGAGCAGTTTACGAGCAGCAGCCCGGCTTGCAGCAGCCCGGGATCGCCGGCTTGTCGCTCGCCAGCGGCTTGCGTCCATGGAACTTCGCCGAGACGACGGCTGACGATGCCAGGCGGACGTCTGCCGGCGTTATCTTTCCAGCGCCTTCGGCGAGCAGCGCCGGGGCCATGGCTTCCAGCAGGGAAGCGCCGGTCGTGATCTGCGGCACGGCAATGTCGGCGAGTCCCGCTTCTGCGAGCTGGGCAATGTACTCCGACAGCAAGCTCGCGCCCGCGACGCATCCCACGTACGCGGCCACACTTTCCGCCACCGCCGCCGGCAGCGGGCGAAGCAGCACGAGGTCGCTGAACCAGAATTGCCCGCCCGGCTTCAGCACGCGCGCGATCTCGCGAAACACGGCCGGCTTATCGGGACTGAGGTTGATGACGCAGTTGCTGATCACCAGGTCAACCGAATTGCCGCCCACCGGCAGCTCCTCGATGAATCCCTTGCGGAATTCGACGTTCGTGACGCCGCGCGCGGCGGCGTTCTTGCGCGCCAGGTCGAGCATGTCATCGTTCATATCAACGCCGATCACGCGCCCGCCGGGACCGACGCGCTCAAGGGCGAGGAAGGCGTCGAACCCGGCGCCGCTGCCCAGGTCGAGAACCGTCATGCCCGGCTCGATGGCGGCGAGAGCCAGGGGATTGCCGCATCCCAGGCCGAGATTGGCGTCCCCGGCGGTAGCAACATCCTGGGCGCTGTAGCCGATCGCCTCGGGGTCGGTGGTGGTGACAATGGAGCCTTCGGGCACCGAGCAGCATCCCTGGGCGCCGGTCCCACGGTTGCGGGCAATGGCGCCGTAGCGCTGCTGGACTACGTCGTGAATCTGGTCTGCTTGTTTCGTTTCCATGGCGTTCCTTTCATATCGATAGAGATCGATATAAGTCCTGAAAAAAAAGTCAGAGCGTTGCGCCCAGCGAGCGGGCAAGCCGTCGCAGGGCATTCTCGTTGCGGCGATACCACATCCACTGGCCGACTTTCTCGGCGTCGATCAGCCCGGCATCGCGCAGGACCGCAAGGTGATGCGAGATGGTTGGCTGTGACAGCTTGAACTCGCGCTCGATATCGCAGGCGCACAATCCACTGTTGCGGCCGATGGAGCAGCAACCCGGCTGCTTCAGCATGTCGAGAATGCGGCGGCGCACCGGGTCGGCGATGGCGCGCAACATTTCGGTGACGGCGTCTTCGGTCAGAGTTGGAGTCGCGTTTGGCATATAGACAGTCATCAATGTAAGGAACATATTGATACCTGTCAATATGCAAAAGCAAAAAGAAATGGCCCGATTCCTGAATCGGGCCAACAGAGGGGAAGGGTTCTTACTTCACGATGGCGTTGTAGCCGTCGCCGGAGAGCTTGTCTTTGACGCCCTGCGCGTCTTTGCGATCGGTGAACGGCCCAACCTGCACGTGGTAGAGGTGGTCGTTGGCGTCGCTGGCGACGAACACAGGATAGTTCTTCTTGCGCAGCGCGCCGACCAGCGCGTCGGCATCGTCCTTCTTGCTCACGGCGGCGATCTGCACGACGAAACTGGAGGCTGTTGATGCTGGCGCTTTCATTTCAGGCGCAGGCTTGGTCGCGGCGGTTGTAGTGGGTGTCGCTACGGGCGCCGGTTCCGGCTCGACCTCGGTCTGCTCGGCGGTAGCAGGAGCGGCAGCCTGGCTCTTGTCGTTGGACTTGATGAACGCGAGCTCATCCGTGCCGGACTTGTCGCAGTTCTGGCCGTCCGCGCAGGGCGCAGCGCCGGCCTTGGCAGCCGCCGGCTTGATGGCGGTAGGCGACTGCGTCGACGGCGATACGGCGGGGGTGATGATAGGCGCCGGTCCGCCGGTGTTGCGTCCCAGGGTAAAACCCATGCCGAAGAACACGGCACAGAGGACGGCAAGCGCGAAGAACAGACCGAGCAAGCGCCCGGTCCCGAGAGTGATTTCCGTGTCCTGCGATTCCATAAATTCTCGCAGCCGCAGCCCGTCTGGGAGCGACTGCCCCATTATGTCCCGGAATCGCCGGAAATCGTAGGCGTTTTCTATTGATTAGGCGGCTTCCTTGCCGGTTAGGAGCCTTCCTTGTTGAGCAGCTTCTGCAACGCGCCCATCAGGTCGATGGGCAGCGGGAACACGATCGTGGTGTTCTTCTCCACGCCGATCTCGGTCAGCGTCTGGAGGTAGCGAAGCTGGATGGACGTGGGTTCCTTGGCCAGCAGGCCGGCGGCGTCGACGAGCCGCTGTGCGGCCGAGAATTCGCCTTCGGCGTGGATGATCTTGGCGCGCTTCTCGCGCTCAGCCTCCGCCTGCTTGGCCATGGCGCGCAGCATCTGTTCGGGCATGTCGACTTGCTTGACCTCGACGGTGGTCACCTTCACGCCCCAGGGGTCGGTGTGCTGGTCGAGGATCTCCTGCAGCCGCATGTTGATCTTCTCGCGGTGCGCGAGGAGTTCGTCGAGTTCGACCTCGCCGAGCACCGAACGCAGCGTGGTCTGGGCGAACTGCGACGTCTGGTAGCGGTAGTTGTCAACGGCGATGACGGCGCGGCGGGCGTCGATCACCTTCAGGAAGATGACCGCGTTCACCTTCAACGTGACGTTGTCGCGAGTGATGATGTCCTGCGGCGGAACTTCAAACGCTTCCTGTTGCAGGGACACCCGGCGCAGCACGTCGATCGGCTTGAAGATGAAGATGATGCCCGGACCCTTGGGCTGATCAAGCACGCGACCGAAGCGCAGCACGACGCCGCGTTCCCACTCGTTGAGGATCTTGACGCAACTGAGTAGATAGATGACAACGATGATGACCGCTATGGCTACCGGCGACATAGAGTGCTCCTGGTTGTGGCTGAGCTGCTGGCGGAATTGTACTCCGAGGGGCGACTGCGGAATTACGGAACTGCGGGACTGCGGAAGTGAGGTACGACTGTTATCAACGGTCGCGATCAGAGGCCGCGGTTCCTCAACGACACTCCGAAAGTTACTCCCGCGGCAAGTACTGCAACTCCAACGAAGAACAGCAAGGTCGTCCTGCCCGTCCAAGGCGATGCGTTTTGTTCGGACCCGAGGGTTCGAATCAGCAGGAACGATGCGATCAGGCCGTCGCAACAACAGGCGATGAGCACCGCGTCGAAAATCCGGTACCTCCACTCAGGAAAGATGTATGCGTCCTTGACGAGCGGAAGAACTATGTACTCGAACACAAGGCGATAGGTGGTCGTGAAGAACATCCAAATCGAGACGGGTCCGATGAGTGCCACCAGCGCCGCCACAGTCCATCGCGACTGTCGTGTCCGCCGACCAAGAGTTGCGCTGGCGCTAGATAGTTCCGTCATACTTCGTGCCTTCGTGGTGATGTGCTACCTATGCGCCGCGACTTCGGCGGGCTCGACCTTGAGCAGCAGTCCGTCGACATCGCGCACGCGCACCGGCTGTCCGGGCTCGACGTCGGCCGATGCGATGGCGTTCCACAGCTCGCCCTGGATCACGATCTTGCCCTCGGGTGCAAGCGGAGTGCGGGCAACACCGATCTCGCCCACTAGTCCCGCGGGTCCGAGCATCGTCTTCTTGCGGCGCGCCTTCACCACCAGCGTCATCAGGAAGAGCGTGATCAGTCCAAGCGGCAGGCTGATGGCGAGCGACGTCCACAGCTTCACCCGCATGTCGGGAATCGGGCCGTCGACGAGTAGCAGTCCGCCGATGGTGAGCGCGGCAATGCCGCCGATGCCCAGCACACCGTGCGTGGCAAACTTCGCTTCCAGCCCAAACAAGGCGAACGCCGCCAGGATCAGAACCAGCGCTGCGTAGTTCGTCGGCAGCAGGTTGAGTGCGAAGACGGCGAGCAGGACGAAGATGAGTCCGACGACTCCGGGCACGACGGCGCCCGGGTGGTTGAACTCGGCGTAGATCGCCAGCATGCCGATGCCGAGCAGCGCGAAAGCGATATTCGGATCCATGATGAACGACAGGATCTGCTGCTTGAGCGTCATGGGCAGGGTTTCGACCGGCGCGCCGGCCAGGTGCAGCGTCTGCTTGCTGCCGTCGAAGCGAGTGATTTCGCGTCCATCGAGCTGCTTGAGCAGGTCGGCTTCGGTGGGAGCGACGATGTCGATCAGGTGCTGCGACAGCGCTTCCTGATCGCTGAACGACTTCGACTCGCGAACGGCGCTTTCCGCCAGTTCGACGTTGCGTCCGCGTTTCGAGGTGAACGACCGCATGAATGCGGCGGCATCGTTCTCCATCTTGCTCTTCATCGTCGCGTCCGGGGTCTGGCCCATGACGACGGGATGAGCGGCGCCGGTGTTGGTGCCGGGCGCCATGGCGGCGATGTCGGCCGATTCAAGAATGAAGAAGCCCGCTGACGCGGCGCGCGCTCCCGCCGGGCTGACATAAATGATGACCGGCACGGGGGAACTCACGACGTGCCCGATGATGTCGCGCGTGGAGTCCAGCAGTCCGCCGGGCGTGCTGATCTCGATGAGCACAGCGGAAGCGTGCTGGTTACGCGCGTAGTCGAGCGCCCGGGCAATGTACTCGGCTGAAATGGGATGGATCATGTCGTCGACCACGATCTTGACGACGGGAGCAGAAGCCGCGGACGATGCCGGCGCGCTGGGTGCCGTTGAAAAGAAAACGATGACGAGGAGAAGTGCCGTGGTGAAGCGAGTTATGAATCGCAGATCAAAAGGGACTTTCATGATTTTGGGTTTGCCGCGGAGACGCCGGTGGGACGCGCGGCGATCTCGCGTTTGACTGCCTGTGCGGAAGCGTTGCCCGGCTCCAGTGCCAGGGCGCGATCCGCGTTCGCGGATGCCTCCTGGAGCTTATTGTCGCGCAAATCGAGCTGCGCCAACACAACATAAGCTTGCGCCGAGGGCTGGAGGTGGTTGGCGGTCTCCGCTTCGGATCGTGCCGTGGCCGGGTCGCCTGTCACCAACGATGCCGCCAGCCCAGCATGCGCAGCCGCGCTGGTGGGATCGAGCAGCACGGCTTCGCGATAGAGTTTCTCCGCCTCCAGCGTAAATCCCTGGGCGAGCATCTGGCTGCCCTGGTCGATGTGAGCGCGGGCATGCGTCGCGGGATCGGTTTGCGCGAGCTTGGCTTCGGTGGCGCTGGCGATCTCAAATTCCAGCTGCCGGAACGAGGCCTCGTCGTAATTCCGCTTGATGCGCTCCAGCGGCGCGTTCTGTGGACGCCCGCCGCCGGCGAGCTGGTCGAGCAGCGACTTGGCTTCGGTGTCTCCCGGACGCAATCCCAGCGCCTCGCGCAACTGGCGTGTCGCGCCGATGGTGTCCCCCGCGCGGTAAAGCGATACGGCCAGGTTGAAGCGATAATCCGGGTCCTGCGGGTCGGCATCCACGGCCTTCTGGAAGTAATCCTGGGCGCGTTTGCCGCGCCGGCTGGCGACCACGCCGAGATTGTTGTAGACCTCGGTGAGCGGCAGCCGCGACACCACGAAGCTGAACGCGTCTTCCGCCTTCGCGAACTGGCTCAGGTAGTACCACGAGAGCCCTTCGTAAAAGTTGGCTTCGCGCGACGCAGGATCGTTGTGCGGAACCTTGCTGAGCCACTGCGCCGCGTTGTCGTAATCGCGCGCGGAGAAATATGTCTTGCCGAGCTGGAAGATGGCCGCGCCATATTCCGGGCTGAGGCGCACGGCCTCGCGGAAGCGCTGGATCTTTTCCGGCCGGACGGCCGAAGTTACGCCGCGAATATAGTTTTCGAACGCGTCCAGCCGAATCGACGGAGCGGCGGCGACGAAGGCGGCCTTGCTTCCCGCCTGATTCGGACGAAGCTGGTTGAGCAGGTCCCAGGCGAGCGCATTCTGCACTTCCAGGATGTTGAGCAGCGATCCGCTCTCGCTGACCTCCGGCGACAGGCGCAGCTGCTTGACGTCGAGCAGCTGCGCTCTTCCGGTGAACTGCTGGCCGTCGTAAGTGAAGCGGCCGAGCACGGCGAAGTCGGCGTCCATTTCCTGCGCGATGTCATAGAGCGTGACTCGCGATGGGCGGACGTTCGCCGGAATGCCGACTCGTTCGAAGCTGTAGATCCGGTCGTCACGTCCCACGACAAACAGCGACGGCCCGCTGAGACGCTGGCCAATCACCTCGGGGAATGCTTCGCCGATCCACTGCAGGCCGGGTGCGCGCGACTCGTTTTCGAACGGCATCACGACCAGCGTCTGCGCTTCGTGTACCTGCGCGCGGGCGACGCAGCCGGACACCACTATGACCATTGCGATGAAGACTGTATGAATGCGGCGAATCAAGGTGAGTTCATTATAGGTCGGATATCGCCGCGTTCGGTGCGGAATACGAGGCCGTCGCGCTAGCTCTTCCGCGTCAGCTCGCATTCACCTTGCTTCACGCGGTGGCAGACGAGTCCTTCGCTGTCCCACATGTCGCAGACGCGCTCGCGATCGTCGAGCACGAAGACAATTCGCTCGCGCGGGACGTGGTCGAGAACTTCACGCTTCACGACGAAGTCCGGACGATGGTCCCCTGCGCGCCGCATCCAGATTTCCGCTGGCGCAATGCCGTTGCGCGCGAGCCAATCGAGGGTTTCGCCCAGGAACTCCTGCGGGCGACCGGTGACGATCAGGATGTCGTGATCGGCGGCAAGCCGGCGCGTCAGCTCGACGATCGATGCGTTCGGCGGATCCTGTCCCATGCCGCGGAAGAATGCCGGCCAGTTCGGTGGCTTGGTCTGGATGTGGTGTTCGCGGTGCGAACAGTCGGCGAGCGTGCCGTCCATATCCACGAGAACGATCTTCCGTTCCGGCCGAAGAGGCGTGATCTTTTGGACGAAGGGGCGGGGAATTGAGGCCTTGTTCTGCGTCATGGGCAATTACAAATCTTTACACACTCGTCATCGACAAACCACGGTGGACAGTGGATAGTAAGAGAGTAAGCACTTGCTTACTTTGCAGTATGGCAGCCACTCCCGCGGTCCGAATCTCAGCGGAAAACCGGAAAGAACAGATCCTGAATGTCGCGATGACGCTGTTCGCGCGACACGGATTTGAAGGCACCACTACGCGCCAGATCGCCGAGTTGGCGCGCGTGAACGAAGCCATCATTTTCCGGCACTTCCCGACGAAAGAAGATCTGTACTGGGCCATCATTCGGCGCAAGTGCAACAACGCCGGGCGTGCGCAGATGATCGACGAGCAGATCGCTGCCGGCGGATCGGACCTGGAGATCTTCAGCTCGATCGCCACCCAGATGCTGTCGCGGACGCGCGCCGACGAGAACATCACCCGCCTGTTACTTTTCACCGCGCTCGAGCGTCATGAACTTTCGCAGGCCTTCTTCCGGAACTTCGTGGCACAGCAATACGAATCGCTGGCGGGATACATCCGGCTGCGCATTGCCAACGGCGCATTCCGGCACGTCGATCCCATCCTGGCTGCGCGCAGCTTCCTTGGCATGGTCGTGTACCACTACCTGCTGCAGGAACTCTTCGGCGGAAAACGCCAGTGTGACTACGATCCGAAAGCTACGGGTCGGATGCTGGCCGAGCTCTGGTTGCGCGGCGTGACCACCGCGACAAAACAATCCAACGGAAACAATGGTTTCCATAACGGCTCCAACGGAAACGGCCATGGCCGTTCCGCCAAGCCGGCGACTTCACAGCGGGAGGCGCGAGCTTCTCGCGTTCGGAACCTAAAATGAAAGTGCCAAACCTGAAAACCTTCTTGCGTACTGCCGTCGCTGCCGCGTCCCTCGTGGCGCTTGCGTTCCTGATCGGATGCTCCGGCAACGATGCTAACCCCAAGGCAGGGCGCGTTCGCGATACGTCCGTGCCCGTGACCGTGGCCACCGCGGTGAGCAAGAGCATGCCGGTGCAGGTCACAGCCATTGGAACCGTGGAAGCCTATTCGACCGTCATGATCAAGTCCCAGGTCAACGGGCAGATCACCGGCATGCACTTCACCGAAGGGCAGGACGTGAAGAAGGGCGATCTGCTGTTCACCATCGATCCGCGTCCCTTCCAGGCTGACCTCGACAAGCAGAATGCGACGTTGGCCAAGGACGAAGCGCAGCTGGCCAATGCCCGCGCGCAGGCGAAGCGCTGGGAAGAGCTGAAGAATCAGGGCGTGGCGGCGAAAGAGCAGGCCGACGCCATCATCACCACCGCGCAGGCCATGGAAGCCACCGTCAACGCCGATCGTGCGGCGGTTGAAGCGTCGCGCGTCCAAATGCAGTACACAAAGATCTACGCGCCCATCTCCGGCCGCACCGGCAACGTGACCGTGAAGGAAGGAAACCTGGTCACGGCGAACGGCGGCGTGTCCCTGGTCACGATCAATCAGATCTCGCCGATCTTTGCCACGTTCACCGTTCCCGAGCAGTCGCTCACCGACATCAAGCGCTATATGGCGGCAGGACGCCTCACGGTCACGGCTCAGCCGCAAGGCCAGCCGCCGGTGGAAGGCAAGCTGACGTTCATCGACAACTCCGTCGATGCGAGCACGGGCACGATCAAGCTTAAGGCGACATTCGAGAACACGAATCGCGTCCTCTGGCCCGGACAGTTCGTAACCTCAGTGCTCACGCTGTCGACCCAACGCGATGCCACCGTCATTCCTTCGCAGGCGGTGCTCAACGGCCAGCAGGGAACCTACGTCTACATTGCGAAGAAAGACAACACCGTCGAATCGCGCAACGTGGTGGTGCAGCGCACGAACGGCCTAGAGACGGTGATCGCGTCCGGCGTACAGCCGGGAGAAAGCGTGATTGCCGACGGCCAACTGCGTCTCGTTCCCGGAGCCAAGATTGAAGTAAAGGGAGCGTACGTGCCGCCATCGTCCGCGCCGCCGGGTGCTTCGACCGATCCGACCACCGTCGCCGCGCGTGACGTTCCGTTAGCAAACGTTCCGCCGGCCATGACCGCTCCGGATCCCAGCTCCAGCGCCGCCAATACGACCAGCCCGAGCGCTAACAAAAACGCCCGTACGCCGGGCAAGCAAGAAGCCGAACGATGACTGAACTTTTCATCCGCCGCCCGGTCATGACATGCCTATGCATGCTGGCCATTCTTGTCTTCGGCATCATGGGATACCGTCAACTCCCGGTCAGTGACCTGCCGAACGTCGATTACCCGACCATCCAGGTAAACGCCAGCCTTCCGGGAGCCAGCCCGGAGACGATGGCCGCTGCCGTCGCGATGCCGCTCGAGAAACAGTTCTCGACCATCCCCGGCCTCGACCAGATGACGTCGACGAGCCAGCTCGGCAGCACGTCCGTCACCCTCCAGTTCAACCTGAGCCGCGATATCGACGCCGCCGCCCAGGACGTGAACTCGATGATCGCCAAGACCGGCCGCGACCTGCCGCAGAACATGCCGGCGCCGCCTTCGTACCAAAAGGTCAACCCGGCCGATCAGCCGATCCTGTACATCGCCATATCCTCGCCGACCATGCGTCTGTCCGACGTGGATGAGTACGCCGAGACCCTGCTCGCGCAACGCATCTCGATGGTCAGCGGCGTCGCCCAAGTCAATGTGTTTGGCGCGTCGAAGTATGCGGTGCGGGTGCAGCTCGATCCCAACAAGATGGCGAACCTCGGCGTGGCGATCGATTCGGTCGCGAACGCCATCCAGGACGGCAACGTGAACATGCCGACCGGAACGCTGTGGGGTTCCAAGCAGGCGTTTACCTTGCAAGCCACCGGCCAGCTGAGTAAGGCAGCGGACTACGCGCCGCTCATCGTCGCCTACCGCAATGGCTCGCCGATCCGCCTCGAGCAGATTGCCAAGGTGTTCGACAGCGTCGAGAACGACAAGAATGCAAGCTGGTTCGCGGGCGAAGACCACAAGCTCGCGCGCGCGATGATTCTCGCCATCCAGCGCCAGCCCGGTACCAACACAGTGGAAGTGGTCGACAGCATCAAGGCCGTGCTTCCGGGGCTGCAACAGCAGATGCCCGCGGCGGTCAAGATGCAGACCATGTACGACCGCTCGCAGACCATCCGAGAGTCGGTGGACGACGTTAAGTTCACGCTGTTCCTCGCCCTGGTTCTCGTAATCATGGTGATCTTCCTCTTCCTGAGGAACCTGTGGGCGACGGCCATCCCCAGCCTGGCTCTTCCGTTCAGCATCGTGGCCACGTTTGCCGTGATGTACCTGCTCGACTACTCGCTCGACAACATGTCGCTTATGGCGCTCACCCTGGCCGTGGGCTTCGTGGTCGACGACGCCATCGTGATGCTGGAGAACATCGTCCGGCACATCGAGATGGGTGAGCCGCCAATGCAGGCCGCGCTCAAGGGCTCAAAGGAAATCGGCTTCACCATCGTCTCCATGACACTGTCGCTGGCCGCCGTCTTTCTCCCCGTGCTCTTCATGGGAGGAGTGGTCGGGCGGCTGTTGCATGAATTTGCGGTGACGATTGCGGTCGCGATTCTCGTCTCCGGCTTCGTCTCGCTGACCCTGACCCCGATGATGTGCAGCCGCCTGTTGCGTCCTCACGCAGAGGTGAAGCACGGCCGTCTTTTCAACTTCTTCGAAAAGATGTTCGACGGCATGCTGCGCTTCTACGACACCACGCTGAAGATTGCGATTCGGTATGGCGCAGTCACCATGCTGATCTCACTCGGCATCCTCGGGTTGACCGTCTATCTGTTCATGCACATGCCCGCGGGCTTCCTGCCCAGCGAGGACCAGGCCGTGCTGCGCGGCAACACCGAAGCGGCGCAGGGAATTTCGTACGAAGACATGGTTCGCCATCAATTGCAGGTGGCGAACGCCGTCCTGACTTCGAAGGACGCCAAATACATCAACAGTTTCATGGTGAACGTGCCGCGCGGCGCCGCTAACCAGGGCGGCCTGACGCTGCGCTTCGTGCCGCGAAAGTTTCGTCCACACGTCGACCAGATCGCCCAGGAGCTGCGCCCGATCCTGTCGAAGGTTCCAGGTATGAACACGTACCTGATGAATCCGCCGCCCATCAACATCGGCGGCCAGATGACGAAGAGCCAGTACCAGTACACGCTCCAGGGCCCGGACACGAATGAGCTCTATGCCGTGGCGCCCAAACTGCTCGCGGAGATGCAAAAGATCACGTCGATCCAGGATGTGACCTCCGATCTGCTGTTGCAGAACCCGGAAGTGAATCTTGTCATCGATCGTGACAAGGCGTCCGCTCTCGGTGTCACGGCCGAGCAGATCGAGACGGCGATGTACATGGCATACGGGTCTCGCCAGATCTCGACCATCTACGCGCCCAACAATGCCTACCGCGTGATCATGGAAGTCGAGCCGCAATACCAGCGCGACGCGGCGGCGCTCTCGACGCTCTACGTCCACAGCAATACCGGCCAGCTCGTTCGTCTCGACAGCGTTGCCAAAATCACGCGCGACGTCGGGCCGCTGACGGTCAATCACCTTGGCCAGCTCCCGGCCGTCACCATTTCTTTCAACCTGCGTCCCGGCGCATCGCTCGGCGACGCGGTTGACGACGTCAACGCGATGGCGCGCCGCGTCGTGCCCGACACCATCAGCACCAGCTTCCAGGGCGCGGCCCAGGCCTTCGCCTCGTCCTTCAAGGGCCTCGGCGTGCTGCTCATCGTCGCGATTCTCGTGATCTATATCGTGCTGGGAATTCTGTACGAGAGCTTCATCCACCCGATCACGATTCTTTCCGGTCTGCCGTCGGCCGGCGTGGGAGCGCTGCTCACGCTCAAACTCTTCCATACCGACCTGAATCTCTACAGCTTTGTCGGCGTGATCATGCTGGTCGGCATCGTGAAAAAGAACGCGATCATGATGATCGACTTCGCTCTCGAAGCGCAGCGCGCCGGCGGCAAGCCCGCCGACGAGGCCATTTACCAGGGCGCACTCGTGCGCTTCCGCCCCATCATGATGACCACCATGGCCGCCCTGATGGGCACGCTGCCTATCGCGCTCGGCTTCGGCGCCGGCGCCGAATCGCGCCAGCCGCTCGGGCTGGCCGTGGTCGGCGGCCTGCTCTTCTCGCAGGTTATTACTCTGTATCTCACGCCGGTCTTCTATATCTATATGGAGCGCATGACCGAGTGGTGGCGAGGCCTGTTCGGCAGGAAGCAGCAGGTCAGGCAGAGTGAAGTCGGAGCCGCCGCGGCCACGAGCCACGACTGATTGCAGAAATCGGATTGCGGATTGCAGAATGAAACCTGGAAGTTGGGTTTTCATTCTGCAATCTGCATTCTGCAATCTGCAATCGTTCGATAGTATGTAGATAGCCCCGACCAGCCATGCCCGCTGTTCTTGACCAATTCGGCCGTCCGCTCCAGAGCCTTCGCGTCTCTGTGACCGACCGCTGCAATCTGCGGTGCGAGTACTGCATGCCGCAGGAGGACTACATCTGGCTGGAGCGCTCCGAGCTTCTGACGCTGGAGGAGATCGCCCAGCTCGCGGCCGTGTTCGCGTCACTCGGCGTGACCGACGTTCGACTGACGGGCGGGGAACCCCTGTTGCGCCGCAACCTCGAGCACCTGGTCGAGCTGCTTGCCGCCGTCGACGGCCTGCGCGACATCGCGCTCACGACCAACGGACTGACGCTCGCGCAGATGGCCAAGCCGCTGCGTGACGCAGGGCTCTCCCGCGTCACCATCTCGCTCGACACGCTTCGTCCCGAACGCTTCCTGGCGCTCACTCGCCGCGACGCGCACGGCAAAGTTCTGGAAGGCATTGCCGCCGCGCACGATGCCGGCTTTCAGCGCACGAAGCTGAACTCGGTCGTCATTCGCGGCTTCAACGACGACGAACTCGCTGACCTCATCGAGTTCGGCCGCCGCTCCAATATCGAAATCCGCTTCATCGAGTACATGGATGTCGGCGGCGCGCTCCGCTGGTCGTCGCAACAGGTCTTCTCGCGCGAGGAGATACTGGCGCGCCTCGAGCTGCGCTACGGCAAGATCACACCCGGTCCAGCCCAGGGCTCGGCTCCTGCGACTGAGTACGCGCTGCCCGACGGCACGCGCTTCGGCATTATCGCCTCCACCACGCAGCCATTCTGCGGCGCATGCGACCGCGCCCGAATCACCGCCGATGGCATGTACCTGCTGTGCCTTTACGCTCGCGAAGGAATGGATCTGAAGAAGATGTTGCGCAGCGGGATGCCGGCCGAGCAGATTGCCGCGCGCATTGCCGAATCCTGGACTGGACGCCGCGACCGTGGTGCCGAAGAGCGCCTCGGCGTCGCCCAGCGCTCGCCGCTCTACCAGATCCAGGAACTCCGCTCCGACCCGCACAGGGAAATGCACACCAGGGGCGGCTAGAGCTTGATCCGAACTTGTGTGGACGCTGGCGACACTCGCCCGCGTCAGTGCGCCTACGCCCCATACGTCGTCTTGTACTTCTTTCCCACGATTTGGTTCAGATGATGTTTCAGGTGCTCGACGTAGTCCTGCGCCACGAACAGCAGCGACAGCGGAGTGTCACCGACGGTGACCTGGAACTTCTCGGCGCCCGGCGGCATCTGCGACAGGACATGCGCGATGTAGCGGTTGTAGTTCGCCCATAGCGCGATCAGGGTTTCCCAGTCCACCGCGTTCGGCTGCTGGAAGTCGACGCAGAAGTTCTGGTCGTAGGTGGGGAAGGCGCCGCCCTTCTGCTGCGCGCCGCGCACGAAGCGCTGGTGATTGTTCGCCGCCGAGTCGATGAGGTGGCCGATGATTTCCTTCGGCGACCAGTGCTTTGGATCGGGCTTCTTCTCCGGATTGGGAACCTTTTGCAGATCCGCCTCGATCTCGTTGATGATCTGCTTCAGGTCCGCGCTCAGTCCCACGAATGCGAACGAAAAAGTCATGGTCCCCACGATGCCCTCCTCACCTCGACGCCGATCCTGGTCGACGCGCTAAGCCACTACTCAAGCCCCAGTTCCTTCCACCGCTTACTGACCCGATCCTTCACTTCGGGTGACATTTTTATTTCGTCGGGCCACGGCCGCGTGAAGCCCTCGTTCGGCCACTTGCGCGTCGCGTCGATGCCCATCTTCGATCCGAAATTCGGCAGTCTTGATGCATGGTCGAGCGAGTCCACCGGTCCGAGCATGAACTGGATGTCGCGCTCCGGATCGATGTGATTGAAAACCTTCAGCACGACGTCGCGCGTGTCCTGCACGTCCACATCTTCGTCCACCACCACGATGCACTTGGTGAACATTGCCTGCCCGAGCGACCAGATGCCGTTCATCACCTTGCGCGCGTGTCCCGGATAGGACTTTTTGATCGACACGATCATCAGGTTGTGGAACACGCCTTCCACCGGCAGGTTGATATCGACAATTTCCGGCAGCGTCAGCTTCATCAGCGGCAGGAAGATGCGCTCGACGGCCTTGCCCATCCAGGCGTCTTCCATCGGCGGCTTGCCCACGATCGTGGTCGCGTAGATCGGGTCTTTGCGGTGCGTGATGCACGTGAGGTGCAGCACCGGGTATTCGTCGGCCAGCGAGTAGAAGCCGGTGTGGTCCCCGAACGGCCCCTCGGTGCGTAGCTCGTCGAGGTTGACGTAGCCCTCTAGCACGATCTCGGAGTTCGCCGGGACCTCGAGGTCGACGGTTTCGCACTTCACCAGTTCGACCGGCTTCTGCCTGAGGAACCCGGCGATCAGGAATTCTTCGACCTCCGGCGGAGCCGGCACGATCGCGCTGAACGTCAGGGCCGGATCGGTTCCGATGGCGACCGCAACTTCCAGCTTGCCGCTCGGCGCGCCGCCCTCCGGAGCCATCGATCCGCCACCCGAACGCGCCATGATGTCGACCGATGCAGCTTGTGTGGAGGCTGGCGACTCGCCCGCACCCGCAGCCGCTCTCATCGCTTCCCGGTAGTGTTCCGCTCCTACCTTCTGCCGCTGCCAGTGCATCCCTAGCGTCCGTTCGTCGTAGACCTGCAACCGGTACATCCCGACGTTGCGCTTGCCGGTCCGTGGATCGCGCGTGATCACACAGGGCAGCGTGATGAACCGGCCCCCATCCTGCGGCCAGCATTGCAGGACAGGGAAGTCCAGCACGGAAAACCTGTCACGCTTGATGACTTCCTTGCACGGGCCCGTCGATACCGTCTTAGGGAAGACCGCACCCAGGTCGGCCAGCATCGGCAGCATCTTGAGCTTGTCCATCAGCCCTTGCGGCGACTTCACGTCCATCAGCCCGCGGATGCGCTCCGCTATTTGTTCGAGCGAGTCGGCCTCCAGCGCCATGCACATGCGACGCGCCGAGCCGAACTGATTGATCAGCAGCTTCGCGCCCGCGTTCCCCTTGAGGTTTTCGAACAAGAGCGCCGGCCCGCCGGCCTTCTCGCCGCCCAACCCGCTCTTCGACACGCGGTCGGTGATCTCCGTGATCTCCAAGATCGGATCGCATTCGGCGCGCACGCGGCGCAACTCGCCCGCCTTCTCCAGCGCCGCGATCCACTCACGTAGGTCGGTGTAAGCCATGGGAACTAGGGATTATAACCACTGCGGGATTGCAGAACTGCGGGATTGCGGAATTGCAAGAATAAGCAGGTGAAATCCCGCAGTCCCGCAGTCCCGAAGTTCCGCAGTCTTCCAACTCCAGCGCTGCTGCTGCCATCCAACCGTTTTTATGCCTAACCCTGTTTCCCGCGAACGTTCCCACATCGATGCCATGTGCCGTCTGGCCGTGGCGAATTCCCCCGAAGGCATCCAATATGTCGCCGCGCTCGATGCGGCCGGACGCTCGGAATTCCTTTCTCTTGCCGACTCGAATCACGTGGTCTTGCGCTCGCTCCAGCCGGTCGCGGGGTCCGACAGTTCCGCCGCTAACTGGGCCGCGGATGCCTGCGACGCCGAGCGCGCCCGCATTCACTCCGCCGTCAGCCGTCTCGCCGAGATCTGCGACCGGCTCGAGCACGAAGGCTGCCCGGTCGTGGTCATCAAGACGCTGGAGCACTGGCCGGACCTCGGCAACGACCTCGATCTCTACACCACGGCGCCGGAGCCGCGCGTCGTCTGCGTCATGCGGCGCTGCTTCGAAGCCCACGTCGAGCCCAGGAGCTGGGGCGACCGCCTGGCGCAAAAATGGAATTTCACCATCCCCGGGCTGCGCGAGTCGATTGAGATCCACATCCAGCGCCTCGGACAGATGGGCGAGCACACTCGCCTGGCGCGCCGCTTCCACGACCGCCGTCAGATCCGCAACATCGGCGGCTTCGACTTCAACGTCCCCGCGCCCGAGCAGGCGGTGATCGTCGCCACCCTGCAGCGGATGTATCGCCACTTTTACCTTCGCGTATGCGACGTGGTGAACACCGCGCGCCTGGTTGATTCCGGCGCTCTCGACTTCGCACTGCTGCACCGTTCGGCCAACGAAGGCGGCATTTGGCCGGGCGTCGCTACGTACTTGAAGGTCGTCTCCGACTACATTGCCCTCTATCGTGGGCGCGGACTGGAATTGCCGCCCGAAGTTCTGTCGGAAGCGCTCTTTGGCGGAGAGAAGATCGAAGTCAAGGATCGATTCCTTCGCGTCCCCGTCGTTCCCGAGGGTGCAACGCTTTTTACCCGCCAAGCGCTCGCAACCGCGCTTGCGGGCGATGTTCCTGCAACGTTCCGGCTCACGCTCCTGCCGCCTCTCGCTTCAGCCGCTGCGATTGCTTACAAGTTCACCGGCAGCGACAAGGGAATCTGGTAGGGAGGGCCGGCGCATGCCCTGAGCGCAGTCGAAGGGGCCCTGGCGGCCATACGATTGTTCGCGTAAGCCTGTCATCCTGAGGCCGCGGTTGGCCGAAGGATCCCTTTACTGTTCAGGTCGCTCCGGGGTTGGACGGCTCTTCAACGCGGGCGATGGAATCGATCCTACCTCACATCTTCTTGTGACGATTCCGGCAGCGTTCTGCGCCCCAACACCCTATCGCTCGCCCGACAAGAAGATTTTCAGATAAACAACTCGATTCCCTGGAGTCTCCGTCTTTCTTCGCTGCCTGCTGGCAAGGTGCTCATAACAAGGCTCTTACGCGCGACCAGGAAACAGGACACGTCCCTTTTCCCAATCGCTTCCGCAAACGACTGTGACGGCCGTCACAGCCAGAAGTGACGTCACAATCCATTGTGATGACATGGCCAGTCTGTTACGATTTCAATCAAGCTCCCGACAGCTCATCGATCCTTCCAGCGTGTCCCCGGAATTTGTCTGGGAAGCGAAAGGTACGGCCACACGAATGCATTCTCCTTATGGTTTCGATCTAGCGGAAAATTGTCTTGTCTGCCAACTCCGCTCGGAGAAGTTCTTCTGTAATCTGCCGGCGCCTGCGTTGAAGATGCTCGACCAGATCAAGCAGGTGACGGCCTACCCCAAGGGCGCCGTCCTTTTTACCGAAGGACAATCGCCGCGCGGCGTTTTCATTCTCTGTCGCGGACGGGTGAAGATGTCCATCACCTCCCGCGAAGGCAAGGTCCTCATTCTGAAACTGGCGCAGGCCGGCGAAGTGCTCGGACTGAACGCCAGCATCCTTAACAAGCCTTACGAAGCGACCGCAGAAACGCTGTATCCGTGCCAGTTGGACTTCATCCGCCGCGAGGACTTCCTTCGTTTCCTGAAGGAATACGGCGACGTATGTCTGCGGGCTGCTCAGCACGTCGGGCAGAACTGCGATTCCGCCTACGAACAGATCCGTTCGCTCGGCCTCTCGCACTCCGCCCCGGAAAAGCTCGCCAAGCTGTTGCTCGACCTCTCCGCCGAGGGCGCTCACAACCGGCCCGAGAAATCGGTGAAGTTGGCCCTGACGCACGAAGAGATCGCGCAGTTGATCGGCACTTCTCGCGAGACGGTTACCCGCCTCTTCAGCGAGTTCAAGAAGAAGAAGGTCGCCGAGCTGAAGGGTGCAACGTTGACCATCTTCAATCGCGACGCGCTCAGCAATCTGGTTCTTTCCTAGCAGTCAGTACTTAGCGTTCGAGCTGTTTATTCATTCCGTCATTGTCGTAAACTTCTCTGCCGCGCCTTTCGAGGCGCGGCTTTTTCGTCCCAACGTGAATCTTCACGGCTGAATGCCGATTCAGCGCTGCGTTTGCCGCTCTTCCGCCGCTAAATCTCACATTTTCCAGTGATTTGCGTCACAGCCCCCCGTCTTGGCCCCGGATAGATTGAGACTCGTGAGCACCCACCGCCCGAACGACATCATGCTCCAGCCGCCGACGATGCTCCGTAAGGACTTCGTCCGCGAACTCTCGCCTCACACCCTGGCGGAGTTGGAGAGCATCCGCACGCGCTACCACGTCTCGGCGGGCGAGGTGCTCTTTTCGCAGGGAGAGAACTCGAATCGCGTGCTGGAGGTCGCAGCGGGTACGGTCAAATTGTGGCTGGAGGGACCGGTTCATGAGACGCTCCTGCTGCGTCTGGTTCGTCCCGGAGAACTGCTCGGCCTGCGCGAAGTGGTCACGGGTAAGGGCTACGGCGTGAATGCCTCGGCGGTGACCGCGGTCGAGTACTTTGCCATCCCGCGCAAGAGCTTCATCGATCTTCTTCACAAGCGCTTCGACGCCGGCTTTGCCGTCACCCGCTTGCTCAGCGCCGAGTTGTCCAGCGCGCATGAAACGCTGCGCTCCATGGTCTCTGACGCGCCGGCCCCGCACAAAGATCGTCGCCGCTCGGTATAGACTTCGCGGTCCACCGTATACCCGCCGTTGGTTGTGACCCCCATTTCCGGATGCTAGACTACCTTCACTGAGCGGGCGTAGTTCAGCGGTAGAACGCCAGCTTCCCAAGCTGGATGTCACGGGTTCGATCCCCGTCGCCCGCTCCATTTCTTCGCTTCGCCATTGCAGGCAGAAGCAGCCTGCGTACTGGGTAATTTCAGACGGGTCATCCTGAGCGCAGCGAAGGACCTATGCATTTCGTTTCCTCGGAGAAGATCATTTCTCCATCCGAACTGTCCGCAATCGCACCTCGCCGCGACCCCATTGCTGTCAATGACGTTCGCCACCTCGACGCGTATCCACGATCACCGAACCTTCCGCTCAACCGCGCTATTCTCCCAAGCGATACCCAACACTGGGTACCGTTCTGGAACCAACGCTCTTTGACAACTTACAGATCGGCCCGGGATCCCTGACCGCTAAGTCCTTTAGATTTCGGGATCGACGGGATCAATCCCGGGAGGGGGGTACCCCTGCTTCAAATCAGAAATCTGAATTCTGAAATCTGACATCGTTCACAGGGATCGACAGGGATCGACCCACCTAAGTCCTTTAAACACAGGGATCGCAGGGATGGGGGCCCCCGCCTTTGTCCGATCTTTAGATCGCCGGATTCCCGATTTGGAATCAGTCACGCCACCCCACCCCCGGCGTATGCTGTTCCCGCGATGAAACCGACAAGACGCGAGGTTGTGGCTTCACTTGCTGTCGCAGGATTCGCGGCGGCCCTCGATCCAGTTACGGCATGGACGCAGGAGACTACCCCTGCGCTGCGTGTGAACGCCGATCGCTTACGCGCGCACCTCGAAGCGCTGAGTGTCTACGGTCGTCCTGCCGGCGGAAGTTTTGCCGACGGCGTCAGCCGCACCGCGTATTCCGATGCCGATGTCCCCGGGCGCCAGTACGTCATGGGACTCATGCGCGACGCGGGCCTGGACCCGCGCGTCGACACCGGCGGAAACATCCACGGGATGCGCAAGGGAAGCGACGCATCGCTTCCGGCAATCCTGTTCGGCTCGCACATCGACTCGGTGCCGAGCGGAGGCAACTTTGACGGCGATGTCGGTTCGCTCGGCGCTCTCGAAGTCGTGCAGACACTCCAGGAGCACGGCGTGGAGACGCGCCATCCGCTGCATTACGTCATCTGGCAGAACGAAGAGGGTGGGCTTGTCGGCAGCAGCATCGCGGCGGGCGAGCTGCCCGCGAGCGGGTTGCAACGCGTCGCCAGCAGCGGCCTGACTGTCGAGCAGGGCATCCGCAAGATCGGCGGCGATCCGTCGCGGCTCGCCGAGGCGCGCATGGCGAAGGGTTCGCACCGCGCATACCTGGAGCTCCACATCGAGCAGGGCGGGAATCTCGATAAGGCCGGCATTCCGATTGGCGTGGTCGACGGCATCGTCAGCATCGACGAGTACGACGTCACGATTCGCGGATTTGCTAATCACGCTGGCACAACGCCGATGCCGGAGCGCCGCAACGCGCTGCTCGCCGCCGCCAAGTTGGTCGAAGCGGTGCAGCAGATCATGACCGCCGAACCGGGCAGGCAAGTGGGCACCGTTGGACATATGGAAGTGTCGCCGAATGCCCGCAACATCGTTCCGGGTCTGGTGAAGTGCACGGTGGAATTGCGCGATCTCTCCGACACGAAGATCGCCGCGTTGGGGGAACGGATCAAGGCACGCGCGCAGCAGATCGCGAGCGAAACCGGTACGACCATCGAGATGGATAAGGTCGAGAACGATCCGCCGGCCATGGCGACGCCGGAGATCCAAAAGATGATCGAGAACGCGGCGTCAAGCCTCGGCTTGAAAACGATGCATCTGCCGAGCGGCGCGGGTCACGACGCGCAGATGATGGCGCGGCTCGGCCCGATGGGCATGATTTTCGTGCCCAGCGTTGCCGGCATCAGCCACTCGCCCAAGGAACTTTCCCGCTGGCAGGACTGTGCCAACGGCGCGAACGTGCTGATGCACACGATCTTGGCGCTCGACCGGACGTAGCGACTACCAGCCGCCGCCTCCGCCGCCCCCACCACCACCGCCGGAGGATCCTCCGCCACCGCCGCCGGAACTGCTGCCCGGAGTCGTGGCAGACGAAGCAATGGCGCTGGAGAACGACGAGGCGAACGAGTCGGCGAACGCGGCAGCGTTCATTCCCGGGCCGCTGTACCACGCCGGCGAATAGGCGCCGGTGCCGCCGGAGGTTGCCGCGGCCGCCATGGCGAGAACGGACTCGAACTTCTTCGCCCACTCGACTTCGCATTCGAGCGCAACGGCGTAGGGAAGCATGCGCTCGAAGAGTTCGGGTGTTTTGCTCGGCGGATTCATGCGATTCAGCCGGTCTTCATCGACTTCGGCGAGGAACTGGCGGAAGCCTTCAATCGCGTCCCACTGACGCTGGCCCGCTTCGGTGGGTGACTTCAGCAGACGCTGGAAGACGGCGACGAGTGCCCACATGGCCATGAGCGCTGCGGCCCATTCTGCTGACGTCGTCATGGCGACAATGAATCCTGTCGCGGCGGAAAAGATTGACCAGCAGACTATGCCGAACGCACTCGCCACCCGCTTCCCAAACGTCGGCGTTGGCGCGAAGGAGTCGATCGGAAGGAACGTGGACACGCTTCCGACGAGATTCAGGACCGAGATCATGTTCCATATCATGAAGAAGACCGCGATCGGCGCCACGTTCCAGTTGTTGTCGGCGAGCGAGCCGGGATACACCCGAAGGCTTGCGTAGGCGCCGCCGAGGAGCCACAGGACAGCCAGCGCGATGAGTCCGCTGTGATTCTTCATCAGTGTGGATGGAGGCATCGCTGCCTTGAGCGACTTCTCCAGGTCGCTGCTGGCATGCTGCAAACGCGGGTTTTGCGGCGTCAGTCGAACGGTGTTGGTCTCCTGCGGAGTCGCGAGGCTGGCGACACTCCGCGCCATCTCGGCTAGCTGCGGATGCTTCGCTTGCAGCTTCTGCATCTGGACTTCGAATTGGACGCGGGCCTGCGCGACCTTCGCATCGTCGCTGAAGAGCGCAGCGGCGACCAGGTCTTCGTCCTGCGATAGCGAGGGTTCCTTTCCGCTCCGCGTCAGCACGTATACGTGGCTGAACGAGAAGAGGCCCGAAGTCTGCTGCTCGCTGATGGTCAGGTAGCCCTTCGAGGCCATGCTGAGCACCGCAGCCGTCAGCGCCTTGGGGTCGGAACGCAGGAGGCGCGCGTAGCGCGTCGCCGCCGGAGACAAGCCGTTGGGCGGCTCATAGGCGACGGAGATGCTTCGCCCTTCCGGATCGCGTCCGACCTTAATCCATGAGCCAATCAGCAGGAAGAACAGGATGATGGCTGACGTTGCCATCAACATTCCGGCTGGATCGCGCAGCTTCATGCGATGCCAGTCAAGCAGGTCGGTCAACGAGATATTCGGCCGCCCCGCCCTGTTCGCTCGCCCATGTTGAATCGGCAGCGGCGCGGGTTGCGTCACGAATCCCTTCGGCCACATGACGACAATCGTCAGGCCTTCATGTGGACGCAGCGGCGCGGTGGTTGTGAACGTCGGAATGCCATTTGTCATGCTCGCGCGATATGCCGTTCCTTTCGCGCCTTGTGCGCCGGTATATCCCTCGAGCCGGACCTTGTCTTGCGGGATGTCGTCCGGCAGGCCGACATGGACAGTCGCGCGATCGATGGGAAATCCCCATCCCGTTCCGGTGGCATTCCAGTAGAGCTCATCGTGGTCGTCGAAAAAGCCGAGTTGGTGGTCGGTGCGATATGAGATCAGGTACGTGTGCTCGCCGGGCGACACGTTAGTGCTGGCGCGACCGATGCGGACGCGCCTTCCATTGCCATATGACTGCACGGTGTAGGGTTCGTTCCTACCATCAAGCTCGACCTTGGTGACGTTGAATCCGACCTCGATGTAGCCACCGTCCTTCTGGTATTGGGTCGGGAAGTCGCGCAGGATGCCATGTTTGATCTGGTCGCCGGCCACGCGCACGTGGATGCGCTCTTCGACCTGCATGGCCGAATCCGGCGAGACGCCGATGGCGACGTCGTAGGAAAGAATGCGGTCCTGCGCGGAGGCGCTCGCAGCAAAAAGGCAGGCGAAGGCGATTACGAATAAGAGAACAGCACTCGAACGCCAGGAATGAGAACTGCGACTGCGGAAGACGAAAGTCACGCCACACCTCGTCGCTTCGAGCGGAGTGTACAACGGAAACGCGCTCCAGTTCGAGCTTTCCGGCTACTGGAGCAGTTGAACGATGATCACGTGGTATTCGCCCTTGCCGTCATTGCGCAGCCGATGCTTATACGGCTTGGCGCTATCGGCGGTGTACAGGGAGGATCCGCTCGCAGCCATCGACGAGGGACTCCATTCTTTGCCTTCGATCTGCGTGGAGATCGGCTGGCCGGAGAGCACAACGCGAATCGTATCGAGCGCATGAAGATGGAATGTGGTGGTCTCTCCCGGCGGAACGCGCGCGTCGTAGATCCGCACGTACTGATTCTCGAGAAGCCAGTGATGAAACGGATCGTCGAGGTAGTTTGCCGGCTTGGGATCAGGAGGCGCCGACAGCGGCTTGCCGGGTGCGTCGATGTTCTTGAATTCAATCAGCACGTTCTCGATGGGGACGCCGACATTGGTGACCGAGCGTTTGCCGGGGCCGCTGAACGTGACGTGTCCGGCCTGCGTGCGCGAAATGGAAGTGCGGCCGTCGGGAAGCGTGAGCTTGGCGTCGCCCGGCGTCAGCGGAATGATCACGCGGTACGGACGGTCGTGCATGGGCAAGGTCTCGTCCGGCGCGATTTTGAGCCGCACGATGCGGAAGCGCGCGTCCTCGTATTCGATCTTCGCGGCTTGCGGCGCTACGGAGACGAGGTCTTGCCCGAGTGCGCCAGCGGAGAGCAGAAGAAGTCCGAGAATTACTCCAGAATGGCGAGCAGATCTAACGCAGCCGTGCGGGTGTTTTCCGTTGGGCATACCGGCGGACTTTACCACAGGGCGAGCGGGGCGGCAGCGGCTGGAGATTCTCTTCTCACAACCAACAACGTTCCTGACGCCGCGTCCATGATTTATACTGACCGCGTATGGGCTTCTTCCAGGGATTAGCCGCGATCGCCAAGGGCATGTCGGTGACCTTCCGCGAGATGTTCGCGCCGACGGTGGTCGAGAACTATCCCGATGGAGCGGGCCCGTTCAAGGGCGCGGTCTTCCAGGACCGCTTCCGCGGCCTGCATGTGCTCCAGCGCGACGAAAACGGCCTGGAGAAGTGCGTGGCGTGCTTCCTGTGCGCCGCGGCCTGCCCGTCGAACTGCATTTACATCGAAGCGGCGGAGAACACCGCGACCCACCGCGTGTCGGGCGCCGAGCGCTACGCGCGCGTCTACAACATCGACTACAACCGCTGTATCTTCTGCGGATACTGTGTCGAAGCCTGTCCCACCGACGCTATTACCCACGGACATGGCTTCGAGTTGGCGACCTACAACGCCTCGAACCTCGTCTATCGCAAAGAAGCGTTGCTGGCGCCGATGCCGAAAGATGTTCGCCACATGCCCGCCGCGGTCCGCCAGCAGGACCCGCAGATGCTCAAGTAGTTCGCCCGCCTCGACTGTTTACTGCCCTTCCACCTGTTAAAACGCCACTAGCTTCGGTCTAGTCGTGTATTACGTCTGTCACTAGAGTTGTAGAAAAATTATTGGACTTTGGTTGGTATACCCGCTTACCATCCGCGCGTACGCAGAAAGGCTGCGCTGAGCTGTCACCTTCCATGACCATGGAGGCTGGATGCGTTCCGAACTTTCTCGAATTCAGAAGTTCTCGCGGGAAATGAAGCAGATTCAGCTCGACCTGTTCGAGACTGCCGTGGTCGGCAAGTCCGGCAAAGCGCCGGTGTTCGACGATCCGAAGGCGATGGAAGTGCTCAGCGAGTTCAAGGCCACGGTCGACGACTTCCGCCGGATCCTCTTCTTTTATGTCCGCAACCTCTCCGTCCAGGTCGGGATCGACGAGAACACTTCGCTCCAGGCCTATCGTTTGCAACGCGCTACCGAGCTGTTGGAGGTTCTCTCCCGTCCTTCCGGTTTATCGCTTACGCGGTCTGAGCAGGAAAAGCTCATGATGTCGCTCGACAGGGTCCTTTCTCTGCGCGGCAAGGTCTCCTGACGAACTGCCCTCAGGCCGATTGATCATCGCTGGGGCGCGCTTTTTGGGCGCATTCGTCGCCGTTCAGAGCCCGATTTCGACGGTTCGCTGACTCGATCGGGATGCAATCCCGATCTCCTGATATCCTTATCCCGATGCTGCACTCCTTCCGAATGCGTCTCTCTTCCGCGCTCTAGCAGCGCCTTTCCACGTTCTGCGATCCCGCAGTTGCTAAAATAGAGAGACAGTCATGGCTGATTTCATCAAATCCGTTCGCGAGCGCGTCGTGGTGTACGACGGCGCCATGGGCACGAATATCCAGTTCCGCAACCCCACGGTCGACGACTTCTGGGGCAAGGAAGGCTGCAACGAGATCCTCGTTCTCAGCCGGCCAGACATCATTCGCGACATCCATGCCGACTTCCTCAAGGTCGGGTGCGACGTGGTCGAAACCGACACCTTCGGCGCCACCCGCACGGTGCTCGCCGAGTACCAGCTCGAGGACAAGGTTCGCGAGATCAACATCGCCGCCGCCAAGGTCGCGCGCGAGGCTGCCTCCGGCT
>Ga0157369_10001409_pt1 | contig 29545 bp, 26 predicted proteins | sample C25metaG_FD_113461 | JGI IMG/M metagenome (GOLD analysis project Ga0157369, IMG submission 113461) | Corn rhizosphere microbial communities from Kellogg Biological Station, Michigan, USA - C2-5 metaG | ecosystem: Host-associated > Plants > Roots > Rhizosphere > Soil | place: USA: Michigan... | reverse complement strand
CGGCGCCCGACGGGAGCATGTTTGAGACGAAAGCCTTCAACTCGCAGGACGGCATCGCCTTGCAATGGCTTTCCTGGAACGGCATCGCCACTGGCGTTATTAGCGGGCGCGAATCGCCGGCCACCACCGAGCGCGCGCGCCAGGTCAAGATGACCTACGTTTATCAGGGACACATCGAAAAGGTCCCGATACTCCAGGAGATCCTCGCAAAAAGCGGCATCTCTCCGGAAGAGACCGCCTACGCCGGCGACGATCTCACCGACGTCGTCGTTATGCGCCGCGTGGGCCTGGCCATCGCTACGGCCAACGCTCGGCCAGAGGTCAAGCGCGCTGCCCACTACATCACCGCCGCGGCGGGCGGCCAGGGCGCCATTCGCGAAGTCGCCGAGCTGCTGCTACAAGCCCACGGCCGCTGGTCGGATATCTTGAAGAAATACGAGGTGGATTAAGAGTGTCCCAGCGAATCGGAGTAGAAGTGGGCGCCGATCCCGGCCCTGGCGTGCTGCACCAGTTGACCGGCGTCATCGCGCACGAGCAGGGCAACATCCTGAGTATTGAGATTGTGGAGGAAAAATCACCGGAGACCGTCACCTATTTCGAGATCGATCTGCCGGGCGACCCGCAGAAGCTGGTGCAAGGACTGCAAGCCCTGCCCGTGGTGCATCGCGCCACGCGTGTTCAGACTATGGAGAAGATTTTCGGCAAGCGCATTATCATCGTGGGCGGCGGCGCGCAGGTAGGCCAGGTGGCTCTGGGCGCTATCGCGGAAGCCGATCGCCATAACATCCGCGGCGAACATATCTCCGTTGACACGATCCCTCTGGTTGGCGAACAGCCGCTTGCCGATGCCGTACGGGCCGCGGGACGCCTGCCGCGTGTCAAAGCGTTAGTGCTGGCCGGATCCCTCATGGGCGGCGAAATCGAAATCGCCGTCCGCGAGGTTCGCGCGCAAGGTCTTCTGGTCGTCAGCCTCAACATGGCGGGCAGTGTCCCGGACGCGGCCGATCTGGTGGTCACCGATCCGGTGCAGGCCGGCGTCATGACCGTGATGGCGGTCGCCGACACCGCCAAGTTCACCGTCGAGCGCCTCACGCGCCGCGTGTTCTGAACGCCGCAATTATGGAGCGGCCACCGACGATGTCTCCCGACGAATTCCGTATCTCGGGCCACCAAGTTGTCGACATGATCGCCGACTACTTGCGTGACATCCGCGATCTTCCGGTTCTCCCCGACGTCCAGCCCGGCGAGCTCATCGATGCTCTACCTGCCGCAGGCCCGGAAAAGGGCGAGTCCATGGATGCCATCCTCGCCGACTTCCGCAAACTGATCGTCCCCGGTATCACACACTGGAACCATCCGCGCTTTTTCGCGTACTTCTCGATCTCCGCCTCGGGTCCCGGGATCCTGGGCGAAATGCTGGCGGCGGCGCTGAACGTCAATCACATGCTGTGGAAGACCTCTCCCGCGGCCACCGAACTGGAGCAGGTCACGCTCGGCTGGCTCCGCCAATGGCTCGGGCTTCCTGACACTTTTTTCGGGATCATCCACGACACAGCGTCCACCGGGAGTCTGCACGCGATCCTGGCTGCACGCGAGCTTGCGGCGCCTGAAGTTCGCCTCACCGGCGAACATCCCCCGCTGACTCTGTACGCCTCCGAGCACGCGCATTCTTCCATCGACCGCGGCGCGCTGGCGGCCGGCATCGGCCTCGAGAACGTCCGACATGTTCCTTCCGACGACGAATTCCGTATGCGTCCCGATGCGCTCGCCGCGATGATCGAAGCAGACCTGGCCGCCGGACGGAAGCCGTTCTGCGTCGTCGCAACTGCCGGGACCACGTCCACCACCAGCGTCGATCACGTTGAAGACATCGGTGTGATCGCGAGGCGCTACAAACTCTGGTTTCACATCGATGCTGCCTATGCGGGTTCGGCCGCTCTGCTCGAAGAGCACCGTCATATTCTCGACAGCGCGGCGCAAGCTGATTCGCTGGTGATGAATCCTCACAAATGGCTTTTCACGCCCGTGGATCTGAGCATCCTTTACACTCGCCGGCCCGATGTGATGCGGCGTATGCTGTCGCTTGAGGAAGCGCCGCCTTACCTTCAGGCCGCCGACCAGGACCGAGCAGTCAATCTCGCCGATTACAGTTTGGCTCTAGGCCGCCGTTTCCGATCGCTCAAGTTGTGGTTCGTGCTGCGGTATTTCGGACGCGAAGGTATCGCCAAGATTTTGCGCGGTCACATGGCCATGGCGCGAAATCTGGCGCGGCAGATCGCGGGCGATTCCCGATTCGAGGTGGCAGCTCCGGTGGTTTTTTCGCTGGTGTGCTTCCGCTACAGAGGTTCAGATGAGGAAAATCGCAATCTGCTCGGACGCATCAATGCCGGCGGCCGCGCCTTCTTGTCCGGAACAACGTTGCATGGGAAATTCGTGCTGCGTCTGGCAATCGGCAACGTGGCGACTTCCGAAGACGATGTTCGTCAGACCTGGGAATGGATCAGGTCGTCAGTACTTCCAGCGACTGGATCTCCCGCCGCAGAGCCTCTAAATCCGCTTTGACCGCGCCGAAGTTCCCTTGCGCCGCGGCTTCTCCGATGCTTCGCGCCAATTGGCCCAGGCTAGTGGACGCGATGTGCTCAGCGGCCGCGCCGATTCTTTTGGCTTCGTCCGAAAGGGTCTGCGCATCCCCGCACGCCGCGGCTGTTTCCAGTTTCTCCAGGCGCTCCGGCGCAACTTCGATGAACAGGCGAAGCATTCCATTGACCAGAACCCGGTCTTGCTGCATGAGCTTATCCACCAGGATCCGGTCGACGCCGCTCGCCTTCGGTAGGACTACCGGACCTGTACCGGATGCCAGATACTGCTCGATCACCGCGATCAAACCGGCCTGCTGCACCGGCTTTGAGATGTAGGCATTCATGCCCGCCTGCAGGCATCGTTCGCGATCCCCGATCATGGCGTGCGCCGTCATGGCGATGATTGGGAGATAATCCCAGGACTTATTGCGGCGGATCGCCCGCGTGGTTTCGAGTCCATCCAACACCGGCATCTGTACGTCCATCAGAACCAGGTTGTATCGTTCGGCGGCCCGCTCCAGTTTGTCGAGCGCTTCCTGCCCGTTATTGGCCACCTCGATCGCGTAATTCTTCTTGCGCAACATCGCCAGGACCACCCGCTGGTTCACGGCGTTGTCTTCCACCAGAAGCAGCCGTGCTTGTTTTGCGGCCGGCGCCGCTGTGGGTTGTTCCAGCCGTGGTTCAACAATGGGCTCCGCTGCCGGTGCTGCTTCAAAAGGTATTTCCACGGTAAACGTGCTTCCTCGTCCTACCCGGCTCTCCACGCGAATGTGCCCTCCTTGTAATTCCACCAACCTCTTCGTTATCGCCAGGCCCAAACCGGTACCACCATACTTTCGGCTGATGCTCGAATCGGCTTGCGTGAATTTTTCGAAAATCAGCGGAACCTTTTCGGCGGGAATGCCTGCTCCCGTATCGACGACGTCCAGCACCATGCTGAGCTTGCCGTCCGTGCGCGCTGACACAGACTGGCGCACGCTCACCCAGCCCTTCTCGGTGAACTTGATAGCGTTCGATAACAGGTTCGCCACGATCTGGCGCAAGCGCAGCGGATCTCCAGTCACGTTGGTAACATCGCCGACGTATTCAAAACGAAGCTCGATCCCCTTCTGCTGCGCCTTGGCACCTTGGGCCCGCGCACAATCCTCGGCCACTGAGCGCAAGTTGAAGGGAACTTGTTCCAGAATCATGCGGCCCGCCTCGATCTTCGAAAGATCGAGAATGTCGTTCAGCAGATCCAAGAGCGAATAGGCGCAGCGTTGCGCGATCTCCACCTGCTCCCGTTGCTCGCCGCCCACGGGGCTGTCGAGGACCAGATCCAGCATGCCCAGCAGGCCGTTCATCGGCGTCCGCAGTTCATGCGAGATGTTGGCCAGAAACTCGCTCTTCGCCTGGCTCGCCGCCAACGCTCCGTGCATGGCCTTTTCCAGTTCCTGGGTACGCTGCCGGATGCGCTCTTCGAGCAATTCCTGATACTGCCGGATTTCTTCCTGGGAAGCAGCTAGAGCGGTGATCATCCGGTTGAAGCTCTCGCCCAGATACTCGATCTCATCGCCGGTCCGGCTTACGCGAATCGGCTCCAGCCGACCTTCTCGAACCGAGGTGATGCCCGCCTCCAGCAGGGTCAAGGGACGTGCCAGCAGCCGATTGGTGAAGCGCGAAATGGCCGCGGCCACCCCCAGCACCACTCCACATAGAACCAGCCCCTTGGTCCAGTCGAACGTGTGGAGGTGGATATCCCACCACAGACTAGTTGCCACCACCCAAAGCAGCAGAATCGACGTGAACGCCGAATACTTCGATGACAACGAACGCAGCTTACCTATCCGAGCCTTCCCCACACTCTAATGTTCCGTCCTTAAGCTCGGCCCGGCCATCGGTTGAACACCTTAGTACCCCGCCTATTTGCCAACAAGCCCATAGTGGCTGGTACTCTGGAACAAAATGACTTCCCGCCTGGCTACGACCCTGTGCGGCGTCTCTCTCAAGACCCCAGTTCTGGCAGCCTCGGGCACGTTCGCCTACGGAGTGGAGCTCGGCGATTTGGTGGATCTGTCGGCTCTGGGCGGCATCGTGGTCAAGGGTCTCTCCCGTGAACCTATGGATGGGAATCCACCCCCACGCGTCTGGGAGACCGAGGCCGGAATGATCAACTCCATCGGCCTGCAGAACATCGGGGTTCGCGCTTTCGTCGCCGAAAAGTTGCCGCAGTTGCGCGGCGCGGGGACGGCGATCTTCGCCAATGTCTTCGGATACGCGGTCGAAGATTACGTGGAAGTCGTCCGGGTGCTTGAGGACGCCGAGGGAATCGCCGCCTATGAGCTTAACGTCTCGTGTCCTAACACCAAACATGGCGGAATCTTCTTTTCGAGCGATCCAGCTTTGCTGGCTGAAGTCATCAGCGCTGTGCGCAAGATCGTGCGGCGGCCACTGATCGTGAAGCTCTCTCCTAACGTCGCGCGCATCGAACCTCTGGCTAAAGCTGCCGAGGAGGCTGGCGCCGACGCGCTCTCTCTGGTGAACACTTTCGTTGCGCTGGCGATCGATCCTAGGAGTCGCAAGCCTCGTTTAGGAGCCGGATTCGGCGGCTTGTCCGGCCCCGCGATCAAGCCCATCGCGGTGCGCATGGTTTACGAGGCCGCGCGCTCGGTCAAGATACCTGTTGTAGGTTTGGGTGGGATATCGAACGGCCTGGACGCGGCCGAATTCCTTATCGCTGGCGCATCCGCCGTGGAAGTGGGCACCGCCAACTTCTGGGACCCGTCGGCTCCAATACGCATCGCTCACGAGCTGGATGATTTCCTGCAACAGGAAGGTATCGAGCACATAAACAAACTCATCGGAACTCTTAAGCTATGAAGATCGTTTCTACGCCCCATGCCCCTGCGGCAATCGGTCCCTATTCGCAAGCGGTCGTTTCGAACGGCTTCGCCTTCTTGAGCGGCCAGATACCTCTCGATCCCGCCACCGGCAAGCTGATTGAGGGTGACGTTGGCGCGCAGACCGAGCGCGTGCTCGAAAACCTGAAAGCCGTGCTCGAAAGCTGCGGATCGTCGTTGAACAAAGTTGTCAAAACGACCGTATATCTCAAGGACATAAGCGAGTTCGCGCGCATGAACGAAGTTTACGCACGCTATTTCCCTGCGAACCCACCTGCCCGAGCCACGGTGGAAGTCTCACGCCTTCCACGCGACGTCCGCGTCGAGATCGATTGCATCGCCGCTGTCAGTTAAGTCCTGGCAAAATCGATAAACCCGCGCCGCGGATCGGTGCCAACCAGTTTGACCTGGAGCCGGTCGCCCACGTCGGCGCCCTGGTGGCCCTGCACCAGCATCCCTTCTACAGGAGGCCCCAGCACGCGCACGAACACACCCTTCGGTCCGGCCCCCGTCACCACCGCGCTGAAGGTTTCCCCAATGCGGTCCCGCAGCGCGACCGCTGCAATGCGCTTGCTCATAACTCGCTCCACCTTGCGCGCGGCATCTTCCTTTAGCGTGCAGTTCTTGGCGATACCATCCAATTGCGAATCCGAATAGGGACAGGGGAGCTTGCCCAGTACGGATTTGATCAGCCGCTGCGTCACGGTGTCGGCAAAGCGCCGGTTGGGAGCAGTCGAATGCGTGTAATCGTGTGCCGCCAGAGCGAAGTGTCCAGGAGCCTCTTCGCCACTCCGCGCCAGCACATACTCTCCCGGTCCCATAAGCTTCACCACCGCGAGGGAGACATCGGCATATCGATCCGGATCGACCGCCTTTCTTTTTTGGAGGAATTCATTGAGCGCTCCCGAATCGGGCTCAGCGGGAAGCGTTTCGCCGTGCTGCGCGGCCAGCTCGACAATGCGCGGCCAGCGCTCGGGCGTCTTGACCACACGTCGGATCGAACTTACCTTCGCGTCTTGAAGCGCGCGAGCCATAACGCCGTTGGCGGCCACCATGAAATTCTCGATCAAATCACTGGCACGGTTCTTGTTCCGTGTGTTGATGCCCTGGACCTCACCGCGATCGGATACCACAGCCTCGGCCTCCACGCGATCGAGGCTCAAGGCCCCCATCTTTTGCCGTGCTTCCCCAAGGATCTGCGCCGCCTCGTCCTGCAGCTTCAGTTGCGCCGCCAGATCGGAGGACGCCGCTACTTTAGGCGGCGGAGCGGCGGTACTCTCGAGCCACGGCCCAACGCCGTTGTAGGTCAACTGAGCCTGATTGCGGACCAGCGCCCGATAAACGGCCGGGGATGAAATCGCTCCATCGCCGGCTATCACCATCTCCACCACTACCGCCAGACGGTCGGCATTCTCGTTCAGCGACGTCAGATCGGTCGAGAGTTCTTCCGGCAGCATCGGAAAAGTTTGGACGCCTGTATACACGGAGGTGGTTTCGTAGGCGGCATGCTTGTCAATCGGAGAATCGACCGGCACGGCGGCGTCCACATCTGCAATCGCCACCATCACGCGAATGCCGCCGCTGACGCGCTCCGCTACTTCGGCTTGGTCCAGGTCGCGCGACGTATCGTTATCGATGGAGGACCATAGCATAGACCGCAGATCCCGCATCCCGTTGGCCGCCTTCGGCGCTCCTTGGGCCTCCAACGCCTTCACTTGCTGCACTGCCTGGTTCGAAAAATCGGGCTGAAATCCCTCGGCGAGCATTTCCTGATGCGCCGCGGCGCGAAGATTGAATGTCGGTTGAGTCATGAACTCAAAATCCTAACATGCCGCCTGTGCGGGGTGACAAAAAGCCAGCCACAAAACGAATCCCCTTGGGCTCGCGGTTATTCGGATCGCAAGACTCTTACCGGGTCGATGCGAATGGCGCGGATCACAGGCGGTAAAACCGCGAGGATGGCTGTGGCGATCAGGGCGAGCGCCGGCGCAGTGAGAGCGCTCAAGTCGGTGGCCTTCACTCCATAGAGCAACGATTCGATGAAACGAGCCAAGGACAAGCCGAGAGCGAGACCCACGGCCGCTCCGGCGATCACCCACACGAGGCTCTCGCACGCGACGCGGCGGGCGATCTCACTGGCTTGTGCGCCGATCGCCATCCGAATGCCGATTTCGCGGCGGCGCTGGAACACGGAGTAATCGAGCACGCCGTAGAGGCCGATTCCCGCAAGCAACAGCGCAACCACGGCGAAAAAAAGAGCGAGCATGGCGAGCAGGCGTTCTCGGATGGTCTGCGCATCGATCAATTCCTGCTGTGTGTGCAGTGTACTCACTCGGAATTCCGGATTCGCCCGCGCGACTTCCTGGCGCAGCAGCGCGGCGAGGGACAACGGATTCGTAGCGGTGGTTCGTACGCCAAAGGTTCCGCTGTTTTGCATCAGCCCTTTGCCATCCCGAAAATTCGTATAGACGACGGGCAGCATGTCTTGCTTCAGGTAGCGGTAACGGGCGTTGCGGACCAATCCGACAATCTCCATGCGCTGCCCCTTCAACGCAGCCCACGTTGCTTCAAACGTTTTCCCGACCGGATTCTCGCCGTTGAAGAAGGCCTGGGCGAACTCCTCGTTCACGATCACCGCGCCGCGCGATTCGGAGGGCCGGAAGTCCCGGCCTGCAAGCAGGGGTATCTTCAGTGTGTCGATCCAGCCGGACGAGATGTTCTCGACCCAGGCAGTAACGTCACTGGGTGGCGCGCCGTTGATGGAAATGTCAGTCGTCTTGTAGCCGTTGCCGTCGAGAATCGGCCAATCGGCGAACCCGACGGATTCGACTCCGGGAACCTGGCGCAGATGCTCCGCGACCTGGTCCCAAAAGACAGCAGGTTCGTCCGGCTTCAGGGTGGTGACGTTGAGATTCAGAACGCGCGCGGCGGAGATTCCGGTGCCTTGATGCGACAAGCGGTCAAACGTGGACACGAAAAGACCGGCACCGAACAAGACCAGAAAGCAAAAGGCGACTTGCGCCGCGATCAGCACGTCCATCAGGCGGCGGCTCGCTCCGCGTTTGAGCGCACCGAAGGGCTGGCTTCGCGACGCATGCAACGCCGGCGCGAGCCCCATGAGAATTGTGACGCCAAGCGCCAGCGCCAGGGAGAATGCAATGACCCGCCAGTCCGTGGACAGGATCAAGCGCACCGGGTTGTCGGGTGGATTGATCCTGCTTACGACGAAGGGTCCGGACCACCACGCAAATAGCGATCCGAGCGCGACGGCGGCGACGGCGAGCATCGCACTCTCTACCAGCACCAACTGCACTAAACGCGATTGTCCGGCGCCGATCGAGACTCGCAGAGCCATTTCGGGTGAGCGAGCGGCAGCTTGAGCCGTCATCAGATTCGCGACGTTCGCGCACGCGATCAGCAGCACTAGAGCGACCAACACATCGAGGGCGGCCAGGGCCCGGCGGTAATCCGTCCGAAAATTGGAAGCCCCGGCGGCGGCGGACTCCGTCACCAGGGTTCGTGGAGCTTTCGATAGATCCGCGCTTGAAGCTCGAAGGGCCGCGAGCAGCCGGTCTCGAACGGGTTCGATTGCAGCACCGGGCGGCAGATGCACGAAGATCCGGAAGATGCCCGCATACGGAGCTTCGACCATTGCCTGCATCATCGTGGGAAGGAAAATGTCGATGGGGACGCCGGTCTCGGTGCCGCTGAAGCCCTCCGGTCCGACGCCGACGATCTCGAATGCCTTGCTGCTCGTTCCGATTCGCCAATCCGGCCCCATGCGGACGGTGCGCCCGATAACTTTCGGGTCGCGTGCGAAGCGGCGGGTCCAATAATCGTAGGAGAGCACGGCCACCGGATGCGCGCCGGGCTTTAGATCGTCGAATTCGGTGAAGAGACGCCCGAGGGCCGGGTGGAGTCCAAAGGAGCCGAACATCCAACCGGAGACGAACTGACCATGCGCTTGCTCATTATCTTGATCAGACCCGTACGTCACATCCAGCGCGGGTGCGCCGGAGACGGCGATTAGCTCGGCTTGGCCTTGTTCGGCCCGCATTTGGCGGAATTCATCGTAGGTGAAGTTCCGTAGGGATTCGCCGAGCGAGACTCCATAAAGCCCGTCCGGATTCGCGACGGGCAACGGCCGCAAGAACAACGCGTCGACGATACGGAAAGCAGCGGTACATGCTCCGATGGCGAGGCCGAGGGCAAGGATCGCCGCGGCGGATGTAGCCTTGCGTTTGTTGAGCTGACGCCAGCCGAAAACGGCGTCGGCGCGCAGGGAATCGACCCACGCAACGACCCTTGCGTCGTGAGAAGCCTCACGCTGACGCAAGGGAGAGCCGAATGCCTGGCGAGCTTCGGAGGAATCGCGGCCTTGCCCGATGGCATCGTCGATATGCGCGGACAACTCTTCGTCGATCTCGCGAATGAGGCGTTCTCCGCGAAATGCGTTAAGCATACGGGACAGCAGAGACATGGCCTAGACCGTCCTCAAGATCCGGTTCACGGCGGAGGTCACGGCTTGCCAACGCGACTCTTCAGAGGCAAGCTGCTTCTTGCCAGCGGCAGTCAGCTCATAGATGCGGGCGCGGCGGCCGGTATCCTTGGTGACCCACTTAGCGCGAATCCAGCCCGTTTCCTCCATTCGATGCAGCGCAGGATATAGCGAACCCTCCTCGGCGCGAAGCACTTCACCGGAAGCGTCCTGAATAGCGGAGATGATGGCATAGCCATGGAGACCGGGACGGCGAGAGAGGATTTTCAAGACGAGAAGATCGAGCGAGCCCTGCAGCTTATCGGCTTTTGGCATGCTTAGCCTTCTTAGTATACAGACGTCTAGGTACGCACGTCGGCGGCGCAACTCGTTGTGCTTTAGTGAGGGCTCGTTATCGGTCGTGAGAAGAGTACTGCGATTGCGGATCCTTGAGGACGATATCCACCACGCGCTCATCCTCGTCGATATCGAAGGTGTCGCCGAACGTCTGATAATTCTTGGCGTTGATCTGAATCAGGACCTTGCCTTTGGGAATTCCAGGAATTCTGGCGATGCCTTCCTGAGAACTCTTTAGCTCCCAGGACAGTCGGGTCTTTTTCAACAAAAGAGCATTTGCGGATCTGCCCTGGACGAACTTCACGATTACCGTCGCACGATCCACCGGCTTGCCGCGCTCGTTGGTAACGTGGATCTGCAACCGCGTGAGATCGTCCGCCAGGATCGGCAAGGATAGCAGCGCCAGCAGAACGACCAGTTTCCGCATGGCGCCCATTATCTCACGAGGCATCTCTGGAACTTGGCTCAGGCAATATCCGGCAGCAGAAATTGTCCGGGCTGTCCGGCGGCTTCGGCGACAGCTTCGGCCGCGAGATATCCGCTACGGACCGCGCCTTCCATAATGGCCGGCCATCCCGAACGAGTCCAGTCTCCTGCCAGAAACAGGTTCCGCACGTTGGTGCGGCTTAGCGGCCGGCGCGATTCCAAGCCGGGCTTGGCCGAAAGTACCGCCCGGACTTCCTTGACCACATGAGCCTTTTCCAACTTCGCGCCACGCGCTGCGGGAAGGAATTCCTCCAGCTCCCGGATCGCCAACGCGATCACATCCGCACGCGGCATCTCCAGCAGGCTGCGCGATGCGCTCACCACCAATTGAACCGCGCGGCCCTCGTGCTTGTTAAAGATCCATTGAATGGTGCGATCGAGTAGAGTGGCGTGCGGCAGGTCGATCACAGGCCGGTCGAACCACAAATGGATTCCGGTGATGGGCGAGTATTCGAAGTCTCCAACATCCAGTTCCAGTTCCGGCGCGACTTCCGGCACGCGCTCAAATGGCAATGCGCAGATATAGTGATCGGCCCGCAGTTCCTGGCCGCGCGCGATTACGAATTGAACTGCTCCATTCTCGATCACGATCCGCTCGACCGGGGAGCGCAGGAGGAATTCCACCGGTCCGACTTTCTTCCACTTCTCCTCTGCATACAACTCCCCTAGTGGAACGGAGGGAACGCCCATCTGATAGGAATCGCGTCGCGCCAGCAATCCTAGCCGGAATACCTGAAATCCGTGGGAGGCAGCCGTTGCGTCCAATTCCTCGCTGATGGCACTTACCAGGATCTGCCTCCAGAACCGTTCAATCGCGCGCGGCGGCTGGCGCTCTTCCTTCAGCCAGTGGAGCATTGTGATCCGGTCCAGGTCAGGGCGCGTCTTGTATTGGGCCTTGATGGCGCGGATCCCGCGCATCACCGCCAGCTTTTCAGACAGGCTCAGGAACTTGAGAGTCAGAAAGGATTCGAGGAAATGCGCCGGCGCCGGCAGGACACCCGAGCGCAGCACACTCCTGCGCCCTCCCGGTTCGATAAAAATGAAATCGCGATAGAAATGGATTTGATCTTCGACGCCCAGGCGGCGGTAAAAATCCAAAAGATTGACGCAGCAACGAAGCAGAACGTGTTGGCAGTTATCGATGGTCTCGGCGTTTTCGCCGGTGCCGATCTCGTAAGACGTAGCTCGGCCACCCAGAAATCGCCGTGATTCGAGAACCCGAACGCTGTGCCCAGCGCCGGCTAGGGCTGCCGCGGATGCCAGGCCCGCCAGTCCTCCGCCAATGACGATTACCTCCGCCATGCGGAGCCGTGTCGTGGAAACATAAAGTGTTATGTTTACACAACCCGGATCTTAAGCATCGTGCTTTATACTACCGGCACGCGGCCGCGGCGCCCACCGCCCGAATCGCGGTTGATGAGATCCAGCGCCACCAGCACCACCAAAATGAAGAAAATGACGTCTTGCATGTCCATAGTAAGAATTTACAGTATGAACGCATACGGGGCCACACAACAAGTCCCTGTGGTCATAGTACCCTGACGAAATTGTTACCGAGTACCCGCCCCCGCACGGTCGTGGCCTAGGATCTTGACGACGTTTTCGATCAGCCGCAGACCGCAATCGCCTTCCAGCGTAAGGATCGATTCCGGATGAAACTGCACGGCTTCCATGGGCAATTCGCGGTGACGGACCCCCATGATGACGCCGTCCTCGCTCTCGGCTGTCACTTCGAGGCAGCTGGGCAACCGGTCGCGGATAGCAAACAACGAATGGTACCTTCCCACTCGAAATGTTTCCGGCAGGCCCTCGAAAACACCTTGGCCGCGATGGCGTACGGTGGATGGCTTGCCATGCATAGGGTAATCCAGCACCCCTAACTCGCCGCCGAACGCCTCCACCATGCCCTGCAATCCCAGGCATACGCCGAACACCGGGATTTCGAGCTTGGCAGCGTAGCGAACCAACGCGGGCACACCGAAATCTTCCGGCCGGCCTGGACCAGGTGAAACAAGGATGAGCGAAGGCGCAAGCTTGTCGATCATCTCCAGCGGAAAGCCAGCACGATAGGTGATTACTTCGGCTCCGGTCTGGCGCGCATAATTCGCCAGCGTGTGGATGAAGCAATCTTCGTTATCGACCAGCAGCATGCGAACGCCCTGGCTCGGTTCTTTCGCCGGCGCGTACGAAGGTGCGGCCTCGAATTGCGGATCGAGTACCCGGAAGAAGCCGGTCGCCTTCAAATGACATTCGCGATCTTCCTGCTCTGGAATCGAATCGTAAAGCAGGGTAGCGCCCGCACCATACGCCGCCACCCCGTCGCGCAGATGAACTGTGCGAATGGTGATCCCGGTATTGATCCCGCCATCCAGCGAAATCAATCCGACTGCTCCGCCGTACCAGCCGCGCGCGTCTTTTTCCAGATCCTCGATGGCCTGCGCTGCCCATTTCTTGGGCGCACCGATCAGGGTGACGGCCCACATGTGCGTGAGAAACGCGTCAAGCGAATCGAAGCCGTCGGCCAGAATTCCCTCGACGTGATCCACCGTGTGGAATAATCCCGCGTAGCTCTCAATCAAACGGCGTGCAATCACTTTTACCGTGCCGGGCTTGCAGACGCGCGACTTATCGTTGCGATCGACATCCGTGCACATGGTGAGCTCGGATTCTTCCTTGGCCGACGACAGTAGCTCGCGAATGTTATCGGCGTCGCGCAGAGGATCTCCCGTGCGCCGGGCCGTACCGGCGATGGGGCAAGTCTCGACGCGCCCGCCATCCTCGCGTTGTTCGACACGTACGAACATCTCGGGCGATGCGCCAATCAACTGTTCGTCGCCAAATTGAAGCAGGAACTCGTAAGGGCTAGGGCTGGCCTTCTGAATGCGCTCGAACAACTCCGCCGCGCCGCCCGCGTAAGCCGTGCGGAACGTCTGGCGGAGCACCACTTCGTAGTAATCGCCGAGGCGCATTCCTTCGCGGACCGTTTCGACCTTCGCGGCGTACCCGGCGGGTGTGTGATCGCTGACGACGGGGCCCGGCGCGGGTTTCTTTTTTGTTTTCTTGACGTGCTGGGCGGCGTGAGGAAGACCGCGAGTGGTATCCTCGCCGCGAGTGAAGTCGAACCGGTAGCGCTCGATCTGTTCCTTCTTGCGATCCATGAAATAGATGTCATCGCACAGGAACAAGCGCAGATCTTTGACCCCGGAGCGCGGGTGCTTGAGGCGAATCGGATCGAACCGGAACAACAGATCGTATCCAAACGCGCCCACTAAGGCGAGCCGGCCCGCCAGGGGTCCGTGAAACTCGGCGATTAATGCTCGCAGCAGGGAGAATGCCGAGGGCTGCTTGCTGCGTTCCTCTTCCGGGAACAGTTCGGGCAGCGGCTTGAGCTTGCCCTGGAGGATGCCGTTCACTATCTCGAACGATTCCCAGTGAGGATGCGGCCGCAACACGGGCTCCAGTAGCCGATTGATGACCTCGCCTCGCGCGTTCAGGGGAGTCAAGGTAATGTCGCGATCGGCGGCGACAATCTCAAGCGGTGGCGCGACGGATGCTACGTCCCAGCGCGAGTAACGCTCCGGATATTCGTAACCAGAAGACAGATAGATGCCGCGCTGGGTATCGAGCTTGTGCATCAGCCCGCGCAGACCCTTTTCAAATGGAATCTTGGAAAATGTGCGTTCGACAACGATGCCGCTGGGAGTGGAATAGCTGTCGGGGCGCATAAAACACCGCTGGGGAGTACCCCAAGGATATCATGCGAGCGCGTCACTGCTCGCACACCAGGCTGCTAAACTGATCTCTTCCCAGTGATTGCGTCACAAACCACTTCCCTCTCGCGATTCAGGTACTTAGAACTCCTGTTTCTGCTCGGGATGCTGCAGGCTTTCGCGCCCGTTTCAATCGACATGTACCTGCCGGCGATGCCTCAGATGGAGCAAGTGTTCCACACGTCGGCGGCGGCGGTGCAGTACACCATGGTCACGTTCCTGGTGGGGTTCGCGCTGGGCCAGAGCCTGTACGGCCCCATCACCGACCGCTTCGGGCGTAAGCCACCGCTGTACATCAGCCTGGCACTGTTCATTTTTTCTTCGGCCGCCTGCGCGTTCGCTCCGTCGATCCGCATCATGTCGTTCTTCCGGCTGCTGCAGGCGATCGGCGCATGCGGAGGATCGGTCATCTCGCGCGCCATCGTGCGGGATCTATTTCCGCCTTCGCAGCTGCGCCGCATCTTCTCGATGCTGATCCTGGTGGTGGGCGTCTCCCCAGTGATCGCGCCGATGCTTGGCAGCTATCTGCTGATCTGGTTTGGATGGAAAGCCGCTTTCGTAACCCAGACGTTGATCGGCATTGCCTGCCTCGCCGGGATGCATTTCCGGCTTTCCGAATCTCTGCCGCAAAGTGCACGCATTCCCTTGCGAGTCGACACCATCGTGTCGGCCTATTCGCGGCTGATCAAAGACCGAACATTCCTGGGCGCGTCCGTGGTGTGCGGATTCAGCTCAGCCGGAACGTTCGCATATATCACCAGCGCTCCATTCGTGTACATCAGCCTGTACAAAGTTCCTCCGGCGGAATTCGGCTGGCTGTTCGGGGCAGCTGCGGCGGGAATGGTCGCGGCCTCGCAGATTAACGGCCGGATGTCGCATCGAACGCCACTGTGGCGAGTGCTGCGGAACGCGAATCTGGTCCAGCTCGTCGCAGGCCTGCTGCTTTTGGCCGCCGTGCTAACCAACACGGGCGGATTAGCAGCGGTATTCGCCTGCATCTTTGTCTATATTGCCGCGCAGGGATTCGTGTTCCCCAACGGCTCGGCCATCGCGATGATGCGCCATGGCGATATCGCGGGAACCGCGTCCGCGCTGCTGGGAACCAACCAGTTCCTGATCGCCGCCATCGCGACCATCTTCCTGGGCCTGCTCGATAACCCCGCGGTCCCTATGGCGATGGTCATCGCCGGGTGTGCCGTCGCCTCCGCAACCCTAAACTACTTGACGCTCGGCGAGCGCCTCGAAATAGCTCCCCAGCCGGTTTAACGATTTGGTGTATGGATTAACGCATCGAGCCTCACATGCCCCTTCTAGAAACGCGTATTTTTGTTCGTGGTGACGAAGCACAAACTGACTGGGCAGAGACGCTAATCGGTAGAGTCATTCGGCCGCTTACGAACGAATTCAAGAGCGACTATTCAGCAGATATCGGTATGGATTTCTAGTTTTAGGGAATATCGGTCAGTTGAAGACACTGGCCGAGATCGTTTCCTTGGTGTCGAGAACCGACTTCCTGGTCGGGCGGAGCAAAGATCACTACTTATTAATGACCTCTATTTCGCCATCTCACAATTCGTTATCGACGGACTTGTGGGGCCAGATGAGCAAGATCGGTATCGTCTGGAGCATAATGACGCTCTTGAGAACCCTCAGGGTTCAACATTTCAATCCATCCTGCATCTGTTTTGCAATATCACGAACGTTCCGACGGAAGCCGAGGTCTTCGTAAAAGATGGAGAGATTCATTGCTCGACCTTCATGAAGCTTCCGGCAACTCCGCCCGGCGGGTGGGACCAAGTCAAGCGATTCCGGCTCACATTCTGACTAAAGGCAAGACGCCAGCCCAAGCGTAGTCTGTGCTCCGCAAGCAACCGGCGACGGCGGTGGTCTGGATCAATCGACGTCGAGTGAGGGTCACAAACGGCCTCCTTAGGTAGCGTGGCTGGGTTCGGCGACCGCTACGATTGCTTCCTTCCCCAACATGCGGCCGTGCATCCTCCCGATCAGGTAAATACAAACAGCGAAAATCGCGGGGAAGATCGCCAGCAGCCCGAAAATGTGTTTCACCGGCAGACTCGTAGCCAGCACCCATCCACCGACCATCGGCCCGCCAATGGATCCGATCTTAGCGATCGACGTGGCCCAGCTCGCGCCATTTCCGCGATATGCGGTGGGATAGAAAATCCCGGAGATGCTGTGCATCCCGAAATGCCCGCCGATGAGGAATCCGCCGATCGTCGCGCTGAGAATCAGAAATGCCGTCTGGCCCATCGGAGTAAAGGCGGCAACCAGCAGTAGTCCGGACGTCATCACCGGCATAATGGTGATCGCGATCGCTCCCTTGGCATCGGTGAAGCACATCAGGAGAATTCCTCCAATGGCGCCCATGATCGAATTCAGGGTGGCCGCAGTCGCTGCTTGGGTGCGCGCGTAATGCAGTGCCTCAAACACCAGCGGCGTCCAGTTAACGATGAAGAACACGGCGAAGGAACTGGCCATGTAGGCGACCCACAGCAGCGGCGTGATGGTGCGCAGCTCGCCCTTGAACAGCAGGGACGGTTTGAAGTCCTTGCGGAGCCCGATTTCGTCTCCGACGATGAAGTTCGCATCGGCGGAAAAGGTCTGATCTGAGGCAACACGGCGCAGCGTCGCAACAATTCGCTCGGGACGCTTGCCCTTTGTCGTCAGAAATCGAATCGATTCAGGCAATACTACAAAAAGGATCGCCGCGCTGACTAAGGCCGCGATACCTCCGCAGATGAACACGGATTTCCATCCGAGTTTCGGAATCAGCCAGTTCGCGAACGGTCCACCAAGCGCTGTGCCGAGCGAGTAGCCGACCATGATTACCGTCACAATTGTGGCGCGGTAACGCTTGGGTGCGTATTCGATATTCAGCGCCCAGGCCAGCGGCAGCATACCGCCCAGAGGAATCCCATCGATCAGCCGCAGCCAGAACAGCGTTCCATAGCTGCTGGTGAAGTAGAAACACATAGTCAGCGCACCGAACGCCGCCGTGGCCAGGATCACGGTGGGCCGGCGTCCGATGCGGTCGCCAAGATAGCCCAGCAGAAATCCGCCGATGAGCGTGCCGAGCTGGTGCATACCGAAAATGTTGCCGGTTTGAATCGTCGTGAGGCCGTACTCGGAGCGAAAGTAAGGCGCGGCAAACGTGATCAGGTTGGCATCCAGACCGTCGAAAAAAGTGATGCTCCAAGAGATGACGACGAGGCCGATCAGAAAGCCGCTGAGCCTCTGGCGCTCAATGATTTCGGAGACGTCGATGGCCGGACGTGCCGCAGGCAAGGTTCTACGATATCAGAGCTGCCAGTAATCGGGGAGATTGGTTTTTGTGGCTCGCACGATTTCCAGGATCGCTTTCCCGGTCCCGGAAGAATCGGAGGAAAGCCGCTCGTAAAGGTCCTTATACACACGGTCGCGGACCTTATCCGGCATCCCGTCAAAAGCGGCGCTATAAATCATATAGGAGAGTGGATAACGGAACAGCCGCGTCTTAAGATCGAAATCGCGCAAGGAGCGGCCTTTGGGATCGCGAGTGCCCCGCTGCGGAAACGTTTCGGTAAAGGTGGAGACGCCTTTCACGGGAGCCTTGAGCGGCGCCTCGTCGACGAAGAGCATGTACTTGACCATCTCTTCAATCTCGGGGTTGAGTTTATCGTCCGCCATGCCCAGGCGCGAGTCCCAGCCGATGCGGATCATCAGGTTGGTCATACGGATCTGATGTTCCAGCGTCATCAGCGCGACGATGTCGCTGGTCGGTTCCAGATATTTCGAGGTGTCCAACATCGTCTCGAGACTGGTGAGGTTCTGCGTCGGCTCCGAAGATGGGCCCCCGGAACGCACGGGATCGACGAGGTTCGTATTGTTTCCCAAGTGCGTCTGGGAACCGGTGGTGCCGGTGACATACCATCCTCCCCATCGCCCGCTCAAAGGACTGCGATGGTCCGTCATGAAGGCGTTGCCGTGCTCCGACCGCGTTTGCGAAACCGGATGGACCGAGCTGATGACTAGTCCGGGCACGCCGAGCGTCACCGCGCCTTGGTGACACCGCAGACAACCCTGACTCGGAGCAAAAGCCGGCTCGGCGGCTCTTACCAGCACATAAAACTGAACGCCTTGTTTCGGATCGAGCGAGGCGATTTCCAGAACGTCGCTGTTGCGCACGAATCCCACCAGGACGTCGTCGTTGAAATAGATGGCTCGCGGCGTTCGAGGCCCGATATTTTCCACTTGCGTGCTGGTTTTCGAAAACACCAGCGCCTGCGAATCGCGATTGATCCCCAGTTGCTTCAGCACCGAGGGAAGGTATCCCCAACCGTTTGGGGCGGCTTCCAGCTTTATCTGGCCCTTTTCCATGCGCTGCTCGAGACGAGCCACGGGATCGTTGAAGGGCCGCTGGCCGTATTGAATTGCGGGATCGTCGAGCGGGATGTAAAAGGTATCCTCAAGTTGTTGTGCGATGGCCCACGTAACGCCTGCCAAAAGGGCGACAGCTAGCGCAAAAACAACTCGACGGTTCATAGTTCCAATATAATGGGTCCGGATTGATGAGTATTTCGCAGCCCCTCGCCGGAACCACGATCCTAGGAGCCCGCGAACCTCACCGCGAACTGACCCTTCGCGCCGTACTCACGGCGCTGGTCGTAGCCGCCCTGATGGGGGCATCGTATCCGTACGTGGTGCTGAAGCTCGGATACGGACCGAACATCTCGGTAGTGAGTGCGTTCTTCGGCTATATCATCATCTCGCTGGTGGGCGCCGTCACGGGCGTGCGCGGAACGCGCTGGGAGAACAACCTGGTTCAGACCGCGGGAACCTCCGCCAGTCAGGCAGGGTTCATGTGCGTGGTGCTGGCCGCGATGGACATGCTGAACGCCAAGCCGGAACTGGGATTCTCCGTCCATTTGACTGTATGGCAGACGTTTTCGTGGCTCACCGTGGCCGGTTTGATTGGCGTGCTGCTGGCTGTCCCCTTGCGGCGCCACTATATCGACGAGGAGGATCTGGTTTTCGCCGATGGAACAGCGGCGGGCGAGGCCTTGCTAGTACTCGATAAGGGTGCGAAAAAAGCTGCGCCCCGCGTTACTGCTTTGGGAGTAGGCATGTTCGCATCCGGACTGCTCGCCGTGGTTCGCGACAAGCTTAAATACGTTCCCGACGCCTTCACGTTCGGGCCGGGAGGCGCGGCACTGCGCATGGGCAGCGAAGTGAGCTTGCTCTCCTTCGGCTCGGGGATGCTGGTCGGTCCGCGCATCGCGATCTCGATGGGCTTGGGGATGCTGATCTCCTGGGTCATTGCGCCGCCGATGCTGGCTGTGCGCGGCATTATCACGGAGCAATCCTTCAACGTCGTTCTGCGCTGGGTCATGTGGCCGGCCACGGGTTTCATGGTCGCCGGCGGCGTGACGGCGCTGGTCCTCAAGTGGAAGGTGGTCGCGAAGACGTTCACCAATCTTTCCGCGCGGCACGTAGATTCGACCGATTTCCCGCTGCGCTACGTGGTCGGCGGAGTTGCCGTTCTCTCGGTCCTTCTGTGCATCCTGCAAAAGATTTCGCTGGGATTTCCAGTGTGGCTTACAATCGTTTCGCTGCTGCTCTCGTTCCTGCTGATGCTGGTCGGGATCCGCGTGTTGGGCGAAACCAATTGGGCTCCGGTCAGCGCGATGGCGAACCTGATGCAAGCCGTCTTCGCGGCGCTTTCGCCCGGCAACATGATGATCAACATGATCGGCTCGGGCATGTCGGGTACCGTGGCGACGAACGGCGAAACGCTGATGCAGGACTACAAGGCCGGCAAGATCGTGGGCTCCGCCAATCGTAATCTGACCATCCTGCAACTGATCGCGGTACCGGTTGGCTCCATTGCGGTCGCGCTGGTGTATCCCGCGCTAAAAGCGCGCTATGGTATCGGCGGACAAGGGCTCACCTCGCCCATCAGCGTGAAATGGGCGGGTTTTGCCGAGTTGCTCAACCAGGGGTTCAGTCAACTTCCGCAAGGATGCTTCGACGCAATGCTGATCGCCGTGGCGCTAGGAGTCCTGATTACGTGCCTGGAGCCTCGCTATCACCGCTTCCTCCCGTCGCCGACTGCGGTCGGGATCGGAATGCTGATACCTGGCCAAGCCATCCTGCCGATGGTCGCAGGCGGCCTGTGCCAATGGATCTGGTCGAAATCCAGTCCCAAGACGGAGGAGCGATACTGCCTGCCTCTTTCCTGCGGATTCATCGCGGGAGAAGCGCTGGTGGTACTGGTTTTCGCCATCCAGGCGATGTTGTAAACACCTTACAGCGTCAAAAATCAGAAACGCATGCCACAAATTCTCCGTCTGATGCATTATGAACCGCTTCAGCCTTCTCGCAACCATGGTTTTCAGCGCAGTACTCGCCGGAGCTCAAGGATTTACCGCCCCACAGCTGCACAATTCGACCGTAGTGGGAATCGCCAGCGGGCAAACGGCCAAGTTGAATATCCTCTATCCGGCGCTCCCGGCACCGCTCCTATCGCAGGCGATGTGCGCCGTGACCGCGTCCATCGTGGACGATCAGGGGACTGTGCTCAAAACTCAGGATTTCCACATGGTCGGCGGCAAGACTGCCTCGATCACCCTCAATGCGGACACAGAGCTTCCTGGCGCGCACGCGGCCCAGATCCACGCACTCACGCTCACGCCGGCAGCATCCCCTACCGGTGGATACTGCCAGGTCCTCCCGTCGCTCGATATCGTCGACAATGCTACGGGCAGGACGCTGGTTCATCTGGAGACGACGGTCACGTATCCGTTAGCCATACCACTGCGAGTCAGATAGTCTTCCTGGTGATTTCGATCATTCCCCGATCGCCGTCGACCTTCATTCAGTCGCCTGTTTCGATACAGTCAACGGCTCCATCACCGCTGGAGTGCGCGTAACCATCGCACGCGAGAAGTTAGCGGGATTCGAGATGCTTCAGGCGTGCGTCCAAACTTCTTCGACTCTCCGAAGTTCGGCACGCCCGAGATCGCGCATGCCGTCAAACCGCTTGTCGATGGCATCGAGGCGGACATAGACAGCATCAAATTTCGCGTTGATCTTGGCGCTCAGCATTGCGATCAGCACAACCACGCCTATCGTTATCCTCCCATAAAGCCGCGCTTAGTCTTGAATATTCGGCCGCATCCACTGGCGTAGCGCGGCGAGGTCGATATCCAGCATACTCATCGTGAATCCATTCCCGGCAGGCCGTGTCTCGGGACGAAAATGTACGAAATCGCTAAACCGCCCACCCGCCGTCGATGATGTGGCACTGACCGGTGGTATAGGTCGCCGTTGCCAGATAGACAGCGAGGTCCGCGATCTCTTCGGACGTCCCGATCCTGCCGATAGGCTGCCGCGCGATGAATGCCTCGCGGGCTTTTTCGTAATCGCCCAAGGCGCGCAGACGGTCTTCGAGCGACGGCGATTGCACCGTGCCCGGACAAATCGCATTGCAGCGAATTCCCTTACCGACGTAATCCGCCGCTACCGATTTCGTCAGCCCGATCACGGCGGCCTTCGTCGTCGTGTACACGAATCGCGACGGAACGCCCTTGATGCTGCTGGCAACCGAGGACATGTTGATGATGCAGCCCTCGCCTTTCGCCAGCATGCCTGGCAGAAATGCCTGGATGGTGCGGAACATGGACTTGACGTTCAGGTCGAGCGCGAAACCCCACTGGTCTTCGGTGCAGTCGAGCACCGTTCCGTTATGGACGAATCCCGCGCAGTTAAACAGCACGTCTATGGGATCAGTCTTGTCGGCGAATTTCTTCACAGCAGCGTTGTCGCGCACATCCAGCAGGTGCGTCGTGATGCCGGAGATCGAGTCTATCTCGGCAAGCTTCGCCAGATTGACGTCGGTCGCCCAAACTTGCGCCCCTTCACGCGCAAACGCCTCAGCCGTCGCGCGCCCGATCCCTTGGGCCGCCGCCGTCACCACCACTTTCTTTCCCTCCAAACCCATTAGTGCGAGATCTCCTCCAGCGCCAAATGGCGCGTTTTCGGCCCAAACGCTCCAATCGTCACGATCATGATCGCCATAGCTCCACCGATAAACAAAGCCACCGCTGGCGCGCCGCCCTCTTTCAAAAAGAATCCGATCAGTAATCCGGCAAAGGCTGCGCTCATCCGGCTCCAGCCATAGACAAATCCGACTGCCCTGGCACGAATGCGAGTTGGGAACAGCTCGCCCTGATAGTTATGCAGTGAAAATGACATCCAGTTGTTCGACAGCGTGACCATGACTCCGAATAGAATCACCATCGCTGCGCTTTGCTGGATCGCAAACAAATAGATAAACGCTCCGATGCATAGACCGGCCGAACAAATCTGCCATTTGCGTTCCATACGATCCGCAACAATCATTCCGAGCAGAGGCCCCACAGGATTCGCAATCGCGATGATGAACGAGTATTCCAAACTGGTCGTGATGTTGATGCCCTTGGCGATCAGCAACGTCGGCACCCACGAACCAAAGCCATAGAATCCAATGGTCTGCATCAGGTTGAACACGGACAGCACCAATGTGCGTTTTCCGTAAGGAGGTCGGAAAATTTCGCGAAAGGTACTGTCCCCGACCCCTACGGCAATGGGCGGGCCTGGCGGCGGCAGTGGAACGCGAGTGTCGCGAGCCACCCGCGATTCGAGTTCCGCCATCACGCTCTCGGCATCTTGCTCACGTCCATGCGACGCGAGCCAGCGCGGACTCTCCGGCAACCCCCGGCGCAGCCACCAGGCGATAAGAGCGCCGACAGCGCCGATGAGCGCGACCCACCGCCAACCTTCGAGGCCAAAAGGACGCTTGGGTACCAGCAGCCAGCCAAGCAGCGCGACGACAGGCACAATACAAAACTCTACAAATTGGTAAAACGCGAAAGCCCGCCCTCGTGCCTTGGGCGGCACGAACTCCGGCAGGTACGTATCGATCGTCACCTGCTCCAGAGCCACGCCGACACTGGCGATGAAGCGCCACGTATCCACACCAAAGGCTGTGTTCTGGAACGCCATGATTGCCGTGCAGATGGAATACCAGACCAGTGACGAAATGAAGATCGTACGCCGGCCAAAGCGGTCGGCCACGAAGCCGAAGCCTATGCAGCCCACGAACATCCCTGCGAACGTGCAAAACACGAAGAACCCGATGCCGTTGATCGAAAAGAGGTTGGCGGCGCTGCTGGTGAACATCCCGCTGGCGACCAGTCCTGGTGCGATGTAGGTGCTAAGAAAAATGTCGTACAGCTCGAAGGCGCCGCCCAGCGAGATCAGAAAGACCAGCCGCCACAACGTGCGGGTGATTGGCAGCCGGTCGAGCCGCGCAGCAATGCGGCTGGCGAACTCCGGAGCGGCCTGTGATGATCCCATCTAAACTCGGGATATTGCTTCCGCGACCGCCTCACCCATCTCTTCCGTTCCCACGCGACGGGTGCCGGGTTCCAGAATATCAGCGGTACGGTAGCCTTTACGCAATACCTCACGCACGGCCTGCTCGATCCGCAACGCGTGATCCTCCAGATCGAAAGAATATCGCAACATCATCGCGACGGAAAGAATCGACGCCAGCGGATTTGCGATATCCTTCCCGGCGATATCGGGCGCGCTCCCGTGGACCGGCTCGTACAACCCTTTTTTGTCATTCCCCAGGGACGCTGAAGGCAGCATCCCGATCGATCCCGTGAGCATGCCCGCTTCGTCCGAAAGAATGTCCCCGAAAATGTTGCCGGTGACCATCACGTCGAACTGCTTAGGATTGCGCACCAGCATCATGGCCGCCGCATCGACCAGCATGTGAGACAACTCGACATCAGGATACTCGCGACCCACGCGGATCATCACTTGCCGCCACAGCGCGCTGCTTTCCAGTACATTCGCCTTGTCCACCGAGCAGGCTTTCTGGCGGCGCTTCCGGGCAAGCTGGAACGCGAAATGCCCGATGCGCTCGACTTCCGCTATCGTGTAGCGCATGGTATTGAATCCAGAAAAGGCATCGATCCCGCGCGGCTCGCCGTAATAAACGTCGCCGTTCAGCTCGCGCAGGATCAGCAGGTCCAGCCCCTCGACCACTTCGGGCTTCAGCGTGGACGACCCGATCAGTTCCGGGAACATGAACGCAGGACGCAAATTCGCAAACAGGTTCAAAGCCTTCCGTAAACGGAGCAATGCGAATCCGGCTGCTTGCTGCGGGAGACGTTTCTCGTCTTCAGCGACTCCAGACGCCCCGTGCAGAATCGCGTCCGACTGACGGGCGAGTTCAAGCGTCGCAGGGGGCAACGAATCGCCGCAGGAATCGAATCCGGCGCCTCCGATCGGAGCTTCGTGCAGATCAAGTGAATGTACACCGGAATGCTCGCGCCCTAGCACTGCCCTCAGCACTTTAACCCCTTGGGCCGTGACTTCTTTGCCGATCCCGTCGCCGGGAAGCACCGCGATTTTTATGTGCACGGTTCGGATCTCGCGCTACTCGGCCGACACCGATACAGTAGCTTGATCGTAGTTGCACTCGCCCATCCCGCCCTCGGCGAAAATGGGACGCTCGGCGATCCACTGGAAGGATTCTTCGAAAACGTCGCGCGTGTACGGCTCGAACACGATGCGCTCGCCGGGTCCCCAACGGCGCGTGTCCATTTGGTCGTGGAATCGTTCGGGGAATTCTTTTTTGTAATAGTGCGTGTAGAGCTCAGGGCGCAAATCGATGTCACGCTGGGCGCGGCGCAGCGCCTGGAAAAACTTGCGCACGTCCTCCGGATTCGGATCCCCCGTGATGAGCGTCGCCATCATGAACGTGCTGTCGATGATCTTCCGATATCCGAGCTGTTCCAGGAAATAATAGGGACCGCTGAAAAGCGAAGCCGCCGGAGTCTTCCGGTCGATCAACTGCTCCATCCGGTGGAACAGCAGACCCTCTGAAAACGACAGGTTGATCTGATCGGGCTTGAGATATTGTTCCAGCGCCTGGATGGTTGAATAATGGCTGCCCGATTGAAATCCTACCGAGATCGGCACGTCCGCCAGATCAGCGGGGGTCTTGACCGGCGAATCCGGTGGCACGAAAACACCCGCGGGCGAGACCGAATAAGCGTCGCGATACAGCTTGCCGTGGCCATTTGTCGCCGCAACGTTCACCGTCCAGTGGCAGGCGCAGCTAATGTCGCTGGTGCGACCTTGCTCGAACGTTTGGTAGGCACCGATTTTGTCGCCCAGATCGTGCTTTTCACCTTCTTTCGAAATTAGTTCGCCGCGAAACTCGTAATCCAGACCCTCCGCGGCGAAATAGCCCTTTTCTTCGGCCACCCATTCCTGGAGACGCATGTGCGGCGCGATGACGAATTTAGCCATAAACTCAATGATCGCAGATCACTCAAACCCGAGCCACCAGCCCGTTTTCCCGGTATTCAGCCAGGAAACTTCAATTCCGAACCAGGTGGCTACCGATGTTATACGGTACGATCTCGCATTTCGCGCGGGATCTTTCAGGCGCAAGACGAACGCGCACGGTCCTTCGCCGATTTTGTCCAGCCGCCCACCCAGCCACGATTGCGCATTCAGCGGCGTTGCGAGTATTACCGGTGTCCCCAGGAACGAAGCCAGCCGCGCACCAAAACGCGAGTCCTCCTGCTGGACCGGCTCGGGCAAATCGTAGGCATCGCGATAGCGCTTGATCGATGCGTTCAGGTCGCGAACGGCAATCACCACGCGCGCCACGCCGCTGAAGCTCTGCGTGGTCGGTTTGCCCCCCGGATACGCGCGCTGCTCGCGCGGGGTGAAATCGTGAATCAGGAACGGAAAGAAAGTGCCGTTCGGTTCCTTGCCCACGTTCGCGGTCTCCCACTCGAGACCCACGCCATCGGGCCGGGCGCGTCCGGCACGTACCGGAGCGGTCACTGCGACGCCGCTAGCCTGAAGACGTTTTACCTCGGCCGCCAAATCCGCCGGCCGCAGCGCCCACGCCGAAGGGCCGGCGTCATTTTGCATGTGTTTCGACCAGTAATGCGCAGCGACAGCCGCTGGATCGGCATTAGGCTGGATCGCAATCAACTCCAGATAAGATCCGTCTGGAAAGCTGCTCAGCGCCATTTCCGTGGCGTGATTGCTGTGCAAGCCGCCATATTCAGTGGGAATTCCTAGCGCAGCCAGCGTCGCTTGCATCGCTTTCAAATCTTTCCCCGCGACGGTGACGTGGTCAATGGTCAGATCCGCGGCAGTTATCACCATAGGAAGCATCACCAGTAAGCCAGCGCGCACAAATCGAGTATAATTCCTCACGATGACTCGCATTCTCCTCGTATGCTCCTCGCTGTTAATCGGTCCGCTGTTAATAGGACAGGTTCAGAAGTACGTCCCCGTCACCCAGCAGATGCTCGAAAACCCGAGTCCCGATGACTGGCTGATGTTCAGCCGCACCTACGACGCCCAACGCTTCAGTCCGCTGAAGCAGATCACCAAGCAAAACGTGGGACAACTGCACCTGGCCTGGGAACGCGGCATGGGTGCGGGCCAGACCGAGACCATTCCGATCGTCCATAACGGCGTCATGTACGTGGTGAATCCCGGGGCCGTTGTGCAAGCCCTGGATGCTACCAATGGGGATGTGCTGTGGGAGTACAAGCGCAACGTTCCCGCCAACGTTGCGGCGCAAGGACGCACCAAGTCGCTGGCGATTTATCAGGACATCGTCGCCTACACTGCGCCCGACAGTTTCGTGGTCGGGCTCGACGCGCGCACCGGCGAGCCGCGCTGGCAGACCAAAGTAGATTCGCGCGGCAACACCTCCGGCCCGCTGATCGTCGAAGGCAAGGTTATTTCCGGCGGCGCATGCGCCGGCAATCGAGCGAACTGCTATATCTCGGCTCACGACGCTCTCACCGGCAAGGAAGCCTGGCGATTCTACACGACGCCGGCTGTCGGCGAACCGGGCGATGAGAGCTGGGCGGGCGCCGCAGTGGACAAACGTCTCGCGTCTACGTGGGGACTTCCCGGCGCTTACGATCCCGTGCGCAAGATGCTTTACTGGGGCATCGCCAATCCCATGCCGGACCAGCGCTCGGCGCGCCATGACGGAAATCCCGATGCGATCTCGCGCACTGCGCCCTCGGATCTCTACAGCAACTCGACCATCGCGCTCGATCCCACAACCGGGAAACTCGCCTGGTATTACCAGCATCTCCCCGGCGACGATTGGGACTCCGATTACACGCATGAACGCACGCTGGTGCGCACGCGCCTGAATCCCGATCCCAAGTTCGTCAAGTGGATTAATCCCGACATCCCGCGCGGCCAGGAAGTCGACCTGGCCGTCACCATCGGCGAAGCCGGAGGCCTGTTCGTGCTTGATCGTTCCACGGGAAAATTTCTGTGGGCCGAGCCGTTCCCGTATGACGCGAAGGAAAGTGTAATATCCGGTATCGACGTGAAGACCGGCAAGACTTCGATCAATTGGGACAACGTGTTCAAGACGCCCGGCGAGACGCACACCATCTGCTACTGGAATACGCGCAGTTACTGGCCCACGGCGTATTCGCCGTCCACCAATTCGCTGTACACGTCTTACATCGACAACTGCCGCGAACTGACTACTGCCAGCCCCGGCAAGCGCGAAAGCTGGAAGGTGGTTCCGCGTCCCGGCTCCGATCCCAAGGCGCTCACCGGCCTCGCGAAAATCAACTTATCGACGGGAGAGATCCTGCGGTTCGATCAAGGCCGCGCGCCTGGCAATGGGGCGATGCTCGCAACCGCGGGGGACCTGGTATTTCATGGGGACATGTCCCGCCGCTTCCGGGCGTTCGACGCGGCAACCGGGAAGCAGCTCTGGGAATCGATTCTGGGCGGGAACATCTCGGTAAGCACCATCAGCTACGCGGTGAATGGCAAGCAGTACATCTGCGTGATGACCGGCGACAATTTGAAAGTCCCCGAACTGGCGGCCGAGGTACCCGAGTTGAAGACGCCAAAAGGGCATAACTCGATTTACGTTTTCAGCCTGCCCTAGTTCCGGCTCGACTTCCGAGCCGCGACAGTCATGGAGCGGTGTGAGAGTTTCCCGGATTCCACGCACTTCATCGGCGTGGATCGTCCGCTGACATACCTGATCACGTTTAGTTGCTACGGTTCGCATCTGCACGGCTCAGAGAATGGGTCGGTGGACCGTGACCACAATCTGATCAGCGGTCGCTACCTTGCTCCAGAACCTAGCCTACTGCGGGCGAAAGAGGAGCGAATGCGGGGCCGAGCTACGCACTCGATGATGCAAAGCGTGGGATTGTTCTGGCGTGATTCATCAAGTATGCGCGCACCGGGAGTGGACGCTGATCGCCGCGCACGTGCTGTACGTTACGTCGTAGGGGAGCAGGGAGAGCCGATGGCCGTATATTTGAACACGCTCCATGACTGTCGCGGCTCGGAAGAGACTGCGTTCAATCTAAAAAGAACGGGGTCTCATCTTCGCCCCGCAGCACGATATCGAAACGATACTGGCCCGCGTTTTCGCGTGTGGCGAAAAGCCGTCTGCGAGCATCAGCATCCTTCACGCAATCGAGCACAGGATCACGCACAGAATCAGGATCGTCCGCGAAGAACACCGTGGTCACCAGACGCCTCGTGAGTCCGATCGCCAGGATCATGAGGTTGGCATGCGGACAGCGATCCCCATAGCCACCGGGCATGACTGTCCGGATTTTGTACCATCCCTCGGCGTCAGTACGCGCGCGTCCCCAGCCGGAGAATCCCGGATCCGCCCCACTGCAGCTCGAGAAAATTCCGTTCGAGTCAGCTTGCCAGATTTCGAGGATCGTGTTCCTGGTAGGAGCCCCGGCCTCTTGCAAAATCCGTCCACTGAGTACGATATGCTGGCCGCGCGCGACGCCTCCACGGTATTTCGTCAGATCGTCGTGACCCTCGACAAACGACGCCGGAAAGAACGGACCAATCGTGCAATACGGAGAAACGACCATTAATCCAGCTCCGGCGTTT
>Ga0157369_10001404_pt1 | contig 29589 bp, 34 predicted proteins | sample C25metaG_FD_113461 | JGI IMG/M metagenome (GOLD analysis project Ga0157369, IMG submission 113461) | Corn rhizosphere microbial communities from Kellogg Biological Station, Michigan, USA - C2-5 metaG | ecosystem: Host-associated > Plants > Roots > Rhizosphere > Soil | place: USA: Michigan... | reverse complement strand
GCCCATCGTGTCGAAGAAGTCCGAGAGGAAGAGCGCGAACACCCAGACGATCGCCGAGACGACGCCGAGCTTCGAGAACGCGTGGAAGTCGAAGTTCCCGAACGTCGACCAGTTGCCCCAGCCCGCGATGTGGTGCCAGCCCGGGAACGTCGCGGAGGACGTGCCGAACGCCTTGTGACCCGTCGCGTGGTTGACGATCGTCGCGACGACCGTCGTGCCGATGATCCCGACGAACAGGTCGCCGCGGAAGCCGCGGGCGCGCAGCGCGAGCGTCACGACGATGCCGAGGATCGTCACGAAGACCGGCCACGTCGTCCAGTGGCCGAGCTGCACCGGGGTGCCCTGGCCCTGGACCACGAGCCCCGAGTTGTAGAGGCCGATGAACGCGATGAAGAGGCCGATGCCGATGGCGATCGCCTTCTTCAGCTCGAGCGGGATCGCCCGCATGATCTGCTCGCGGAGACCCGTGAGGACGAGCGCGGTCACGACGATGCCCTCGAGGACGATCAGGCCCATCGCGGACGCGAAGGAGAGACCGTTCTGGCCGACGAGCTGGAATGCGACGATCGCGTTGATGCCGAGACCCGGCGCCAAGGCGTACGCCTTGTTCGTGTAGAGCCCCATGAGGATCGTCATCACCGCCGCGACGACGCACGTCGCTGTGACGACACCCTCGAACGCCAGCGGCGCGCCGACCTTCGGCTTGACGCTCGTGAGGATGATCGGGTTCAGAAAGATGATGTACGACATGACGATGAAGGTCGTCAGGCCGGCCATCGTGTCGCGCGCGAACGTTGTTCCGTGCGCGGCAAAACGGAATCGCCGTTCCAGGATTCCCTCCTGGAACGTCGCCGCCAGGCTGCTCATCGAGCTCGTCCCTCCCCTTTGGTGATCGACCACGGCTTGAACGTCGAATCTACGGAGTCGGCCTGACGGACTTCGATAGGCCGAACGGCCTACGCGCCCGCTATTTGCGGACTTTTCAGGTGCGGCGCGCGCGGAGCCATTCGACGGCGAAGTCCACGGCTTCGCGTTGCCGGAACAGTCGGGCCTCGGCGGAGCCGACGCGCCCGTGCACGACGGCGTTCGCCGCCTCGTAGTCGGCGCCGAGCTCGGCGAAGAGCTCGTCGTGGAACTCGATGTCGTCGAACGGCTGCCACCCGCTCTTGCCCGGTGTGCCGCTGCGGTCGGGGGCCGCGTTCCCGGCCCGGTACTCCGCCAGGTGGAGCGACGTGTTGCGGTTGTGGCCGACGCCGAGGAGGAGGACGTCCGCGTCGAGGTCGTAGAGACGCGCCAGGGGCGACCTTTCGCCGAGCGAGAACGCGAGCTCATGGCCGCCGGTCACCCGGTCGGCGTTCGGCCCGAGCGCAGCGAACGACGCCTGCGGGTGATCGCTGCGGCGGACCCCCGGCCAGCTGCGGAAGGTCTCTCCGATCGCACCCATCCCGCGCGTGGGGGTCAGCAGGGGGTCGAACGGCGGCGTCTCGTTGCGGATCGTCTCGACCCAGTCGGCCGGGACCGGCGGATGTCGCCAACCCGCGGGATCGGAGAGGCCGGTGTGCGCGGGCATGACGAGCGTGCCGTCCCCACCGATCGCCTCGATCAGGGCGAGGATCACCGCGACCGGGCCGCCGGCGACCCAGCCGATCGCCGACAGCGACGAATGAACGAGGATCGTGCTTCCCGCACGCACGCCGAGGCTGCGCAGGTCGGCGGTGAGGGTCGCGACCGTCCGTGGACGGTCGGTGCGCCCGATGACGTCTGCTTCGGACATCGGAAGAAGTGGCGAGGGCCGGACTCGAACCGGCGACACCCCGGTTTTCAGCCGAGTGCTCTACCAGCTGAGCTACCTCGCCGCTGGTCCCGGGCGGCAGTCTAGCCGGATACAGCGCCTGCTTTGACCGCGGCGAGCCGCTCGAAGAGCGTCTCCACGAGCTCTCCCTTTTGCAGCACGGCGTCTGCGCCGGCCTCGCGGACGGCGTCGTGGAGCTGGGTGTCGGGGTCGCCCGTCAGCGCGATCAGGCAGAGGTGCGGATGGTCCTTCCGGAGGCGCGCGACGGCCGTGACGCCGTCGAGGAGCGGCATGTGCAGGTCGATGACGACGGCGTCCGGGCCGAGCTCGTCGGCGAGCTCGATCGCGTGCAATCCGTTCTCTGCGAACCCGACGACCGTCAGCTCCGGTTGGTTTTCGATCAGCGGCTTCAGCGACTCGAGAAAGGACGCGTCGTCGTCGGCGAGCAGGACCCTGAGCTGACTCATGCTCGGTCGACGTTAGCCTTGCGTCCGTGGCCGTGCAACAGGTCGCCGTCATCGGCGCCCCGCTCGACCTCGGGCAGGGCCGCCGCGGCGTCGACATGGGGCCTTCTGCGATTCGTTACGCGGGTCTCGCGGAGCACCTGACGACGAAGCTCGGCATCGAGACGGCCGACCTCGGCAACGTCAGCGCGCCGGTTCCGGAGTCGACGGAGGAGGTCGACGAGCACGCGCGGTATCTGCCGCACATCCTGAAGCACTGCGACAAGGTCGCGAAGCTCGTGGAGCTGACGCGACGCTCGGGCGCGCTGCCGCTGGTGCTCGGCGGCGACCATTCGGTCGCGTTGGGCACCCTCGTCGGCATGGCGGCCGTCGACGGCCCCGGCGGCGTCGTCTGGATCGACGCGCACGGCGATCTGAACACGCCGCAGAGCTCGCCGAGCGGGAACGTGCACGGCATGGTGCTCGCCGCAGCGCTCGGCCTCGGCGGTGAGGAGTTTCGCTACGACGATTGGACACTGCCGGCCGTCGCTCCCGGCAAGCTCGCGCTCGTCGGGGTGCGGTCGCTCGACCAGGGCGAGCGCGACGTGCTGCACAACCTCGAAGCGAAGGTGTTCACGATGACCGAGGTCGACCGAATGGGGATCGAGACGTGCGTCCGCGAGGCGATGGCGCATGCGCGCGGTGCCGGCTTCCTGCACGTCTCACTCGACATGGACGTCGTCGATCCGGATCACGCGCCCGGCGTCGGCACGCCTGTGCGCGGCGGGTTGTCGTATCGCGAGGCGCACCTCGCGATGGAGACCGTCGCGGAGTCGGGCCTCGCAGACTCGCTCGACGTGGTCGAGGTGAACCCGATCCTCGACCGGGAGAACGCGACGGGTCAGCTCGCAGTCGAGCTCGTCGCGTCGGCGCTCGGTGCGCGCATCCTCTAGCTGAGGAACCGTTCGACGGCGTCCGCCGTCGCGTCGAACGCAGACCACATGACCATGTGCCCGCCCGGAACCGTGACGACGTTCTCGTACTGCTGCACGTGCTCGTCGCGCACGAGCCCGTAGTCGGGGGCGTAGAGGAGCAGCGTGGGCACCCGCGGCGGCGGCGGCGGCCGGGTCGCGAGCTCTCCGTAGATCGAAACGACGGCGGCCTGCGACGAGCGGCGGCGTACCCGACCGTCCGGAAGCTCGTCGACGTGCAACGACATGTCGGCGATCGCACGCGCGCGGTCGAGCCCGTCTGCGTCGCTACGCGAATCGACGTATGCCTCGACCGAGTCGTAGATCTGCTCCGCGCGTTCCTGGTTCGCGATCGAGTCCGCGACGTGCGGCAGCACGTGCAGTGCAGGGTCGAGCAGCACCGCGCGCCGGACGAGCTCGGGGCGTCGCGCCGCGAGCTCGACGACGAGCCGGCCGCCGAAGGAGTGACCGAGCCAGTTGCACGGTTTCGGAAACGTCTCCACGAGATCGTCGACGTGCTGCGCGAACGTCCACGGGGGTTCCCACGGCGAGCGTCCGTGTCCGCGCAGATCGGGCGCGAGCACGTGGAATCGCTCGCACCACCGCTCCTCCGCCAGTTGCTTGAAGCGCTCGCCGTGTGCGGTGACGCCGTGCAGGCAGACGAGCGTCGGCAGCGACGGGTCGCCCCACTCGTGCACGTGCAGCTTCACCGGACAAACCGTAGAGGTGCGACCCGCGTACTGCCTGGTCGTCACTCCCCGTAGACGGAGGTCCAATGTTTGCCGCACTCGCAGTCGCCGCCGCCCTTGCCGCGGGCGTCAACTCGTTTACGCCTCAAACGCTCGTCACGAACACGTCCGATCCCTCGCTCGTCAACGGCTGGGGCATCGTCGCCGGCCCGACGACGCCGTGGTGGATCTCGGACAACCACACGAACCTGTCGACCCTGTACTCCGGCACCGGCGCGAAGGCTGCGCTGACCGTCACCGTGCCCGGCGGCCCGACGGGGACGGTGTTCAACGGCGACTCGACCGCATTCGCGGGCGGCCGCTTCCTCTTCTCGAACGAGGCCGGACAGATCCTCGGCTGGGCGCCGGGCGCAGCCGCCGCCACCGTGCGCGCCGACCTCTCGTCGCAGGGCGCGAGCTTCAAGGGGCTCACGATCCTCAACGGGAAGCTGTACGCGCCCGACTTCCACAACGGCAAGGTCGACGTGTTCGACTCGTCGTTCGCGCCGGTTCCCTCGGGGTTCGTCGACAAGACGATCCCGACGGGGTACGCGCCGTTCGGCATCCAGGCCCTCGGCGGCAACATCTTCGTCACGTACGCGTTGCAGGACGCGAAGCGTGCGAACGAGGTCGACAAGCCGGGCAAGGGCTACGTCGACGAGTTCACCCCCGACGGCGCCCTTGTCGCGCAGGTGGCGAAGCAGGGCGGCAAGAACGCCCCGCTGAACGCACCGTGGGGTCTCGCAATGGCCCCCCAGGGTTTCGGGGCCTTCTCCGGCGACCTGCTCGTCGGCAATTTCGGGAACGGCCGCATCAGCGCGTACGAGCAGCGCGGGTCGAAGTGGGTCTACCGCGGCCAGCTGCGCGCCGGGGACGGGACGATCATCGTCACGCCGGGGCTGTGGGGGATGGCGTTCGGCAACGGCGCCGCCGCCGGGCCGGTGACGAGCCTCTACTTCGCCGCGGGCCCGAACGACGAAGCCGCCGGCGCGTTCGGCGTCATCACCGCGAACGGCTAGCTACTCGTCCGTTTCTTCACCGTTGCCGGAGGGGCGGAAATACTTCCGCCCCTTCAGCACGTCCGGCAGGTAGTCGACGTCGAAGCCCCGCGGGTCGTCGTGGGGATAGATGTAGCCCTCGCCGTGGCCGAGCCGACGTCCGTAGTACGAGCCGTCCTTCAGCGAGTCCGGCGGTTCTGCGCTGCCGTGTTCGCGCACGTCGCTCGTCGCTTCACCGATTGCGCGGTACGAGGCGTTCGACTTCGGCGCGCGTGCGAGATAGATGCACGCCTGCGCGAGATTGAGTCGCGCCTCCGGCAGGCCGACGTGCTCCACCGCCTGCGCGGCTGCGACCGCGACGAGCAGCGCCCGCGGATCGGCGTTGCCGATGTCCTCGCTCGCATGCACGATCATGCGCCGCGCGATGTAGCGCGCATCCTCGCCGCCCTCGAGCATCGCCGCGAGGTAGTACACCGCTGCATCGGGATCGCTCCCGCGGATCGACTTGATGAACGCGGAGATGTAGTCGTAGTGCGCGTCGGACGCCTTGTCGTAGAAGATCGGGCGCTTGCGCGCCGCGTCATCGACGTTCTCCTCGGTGATGGCGGCGTCGGCGGTCTCCGCAGCGAGCTCCAGGATGTTCAACGCGGAACGTGCGTCACCGCCGGAGCGCGCCACGACGAGAGCGCGCGCCGCATCGCCGATCGACGTGCCGAGCTCTGCGACGCCGCGGTCGACGATGCTGCGCAGGTCGTCCTCCGACAACGGCTCGAGCTCGTACAGCTGCAGGCGCGACATCAACGCCGAGTTGACCTCGTAATAGGGGTTCTCCGTCGTCGCGCCGATCAGTGTGATCAGCCCTTCTTCGACGGTCGGCAGCAGTGCGTCCTGCTGGGCCTTGTTGAAGCGGTGGATCTCGTCGAGAAAGAGGATCGTGCGCGTCCCCGTCGTGCCGAGCCGCTCGCGTGCGCGCGCCATCACCTCGCGCACGTCCTTGACCGTCGCCGACACGGCGGAGAGCTCCTCGAAGGCCGCACCGGTCGTGTGCGCGACGATGCGCGCCAGCGTCGTCTTCCCCGAACCGGGAGGGCCGTAGAAGATCGACGACCGGACACGGTCCTCCGCGATCGCACGGCGGAGCGCCGAGCCTTCGCCCAGCACGTGCTGCTGGCCGACGAAGTCTTCGAGCGTGCGCGGCCGCAGCCGCTGCGCGAGTGGCGCGATCTCGCCCGCGCGCTGCGACGCCGCATCCGAGAAGAGATCCGCCATGCGAGAAGTATGCTCGCCGTCTTGCGCGACGAAGTCACCGATCTCCTCAGCCGCCTGATCCGGGTCGACACGACGAATCCGCCGGGAAACGAGACGGCGGCGGCGGAGCTGCTGCGCGACTATCTGGAGGCGAGCGGGCTCGAGTGCGAGCTCTACGCCCGGACGCCGGAGCGCGCGAACCTCGTCGCCCGCATGAAGGGGAGCGGCGGCGGACCGTCGCTGCTCGTCATGGGGCACACGGATGTCGTGCTCGCCGATCCGGCGGAATGGTCGGTCCCGCCGTTCGGCGGCGAGGTGCGCGACGGCGAGATCTGGGGCCGCGGCGCGCTCGACATGAAGAGCCAGGTCGCGGCGAACGCCGTGGCGATCGCCTCCCTCGCGCGCGAGGGCTTCGAGCCGACGGGCGATCTCATCTTCGCCGCGACCGCCGACGAGGAGGTCGGCGCGGGCTTCGGCCTCGAATGGCTCTGCGAGGCGCACCCCGATGCGGTGCGCGCCGACTACTGCATCAACGAGGGAGGCGGCGACCGGCTCGAGATCGGCGGCACGCCCTACTGGATCTGCACCGTCGCCGAGAAGATGTCGGCGCCGTTCGTCCTCCGCGTTCGCGGCCGGTCCGGCCACGCGTCGATGCCGGGAATCGCCGACAACGCGCTCGTCAAGGCGGCTCGCCTGATCGAGCGCATCTCGGCCTACGCTCCGCCGCGCTCGGTGCCACCCGAGGTCGATGCGTTCCTGCGCACGATCGGCGGGGAGCTCGACACGCTGCCGTCCACCATCGCCGAGATGGTCGAGCCGCTGCTCGCACCCACCTTCTCGCCGACGATGATCACCGCGTCGCAGAAGCGCAACATCATTCCCGCCGTCTGCGAGATCACCGTCGACTGCCGGCTCCCGCCCGGAACCACGCCGGGGGACGTCGAGCCGGACATCCGGCGTGTGCTCGGAGACGACGTCGAGTACGAGCTCGAGTTCACCGAGGCGCACGGCGGCACGCGCTCGGCGTTCGACACGCCGCTGCTGCGGGCCGCGGAGTCGTTCGTCTCCGAGATCGATCCCGGCGCGAAGGTCGCGCCGATGATCACGGCGGGATTCACCGACAGCCATTGGCTCCGCGAAGCGTTCGGCACCGTCGCCTACGGCTTTTTCCCCGCGCGCATGGCGCCGGAGCTGATGGCTCAGCTGATCCACTCGGCAGACGAGCGCATCCCGGTCGACGACCTCGAGCTCGGGTTGCAGTGGGTGCGCCACGCAGCGCGCACGTTGCTCGCGTGACCGTTGCGGAGCTGGAGGCTGCGCTCGCGGCCGAGCAGCCGTTCGACGTCGCGCGCGTCTTCATCTCGTACGGCGCGACCGCGCCGAGCGCATCCGAGCCGTGCGCGCTGCCGGACGTCGCCTACACGCTCGAGCCGCCGCGCACGGGCGGCGGCGACTTCGAGATCGGCGAGTGGAGCACGACGTGGGAGCCCGGCGACTACGCGCGTGCGATCGACACCGTGCGCGCGGCGATCTTCGAGGGCGACGTCTACCAGGTGAACCTCGTGCAGCACATGCGGGCGCCGTTCGAAGGAGACCCCGTCGGCTTCGCGCAATCGCTCGCACATCTCCGCCCGCTCGAGCCCGCCGTGCTCGAGGGCGACGGCTGGGCCGTCGTCTCCGCCTCGCCCGAGCTGCTGCTGCAGAAACGCGGGCGGCGGATTCGCACCCGGCCGATCAAGGGGACGCGGCCGCTCGGCGTGCACGTCGAGTCGGCGAAGGACGCAGCAGAGCACGTGATGATCGTCGACCTCGAACGGAACGACCTGTCGCGCGTCGCCGTCCCCGGCAGCGTGCGGTGGCCGGAGCTGCTCGCCGAACGCGAGCTCGCCGGCGTCACCCAGCTCGTCGCGACGGTCGAGGCGGAGCTGCGCGAGGACGTGTCCCTCACCGAATTGCTCGACGCCGTCCTGCCGGGAGGCTCCGTCACCGGCTGCCCGAAGCTCGCGGCACTCGACCTGATCGCCGAGCTCGAGCCTGTGGGTCGCGGCGCGGCGATGGGTGCGCTCGGCCGGATCTACGGCAACGGCGACCTCGATCTCGCGCTGACGATCCGGACGTTCGCGATCGTCGACGGCGAGATCCACTTGTGGGTCGGAGGCGGCATCGTCTGGGACTCGGTCGCCGCGGACGAGATCGAGGAGTCGTGGGTGAAGGCGCGCCCGCTCATAGCGGTATGACCCTGCTGGCCCTCGCCCAACTGGGACGCGGCGTCGTCCCGGTCGACGAGCCCGTGCTGCGCGCGGACGACGAGGGCGTCCTGCGTGGACGGGCGGTGTTCGAGACGCTGCGCGTGTACGACGGCCGGCCCTTCGAGCTGCACCCGCACTTCGACCGGCTCGCCGCGTCGGCGCAGCGACTGGGCCTGCCGGAGCCGCCGCAGGTGAAGCTGCAGTCGCTCGCGCACGACGCGCTTGCCGCGGCGAATGAGCCGAACTGCGTGCTGCGGTTCCTCTGGACGCCCGAGACCGGCCTTGCGCTCGTGTCGGCGCTGCCGTCCGATCTCGAAGACCTGCGGCAGCGCGGCCTGCGACTCCAGGTGTGCGACTGGGCGACGGGCCTGCTCGCGGGCGCGAAGTCCGTGAGCTACGCCGAGAACATGGCCGCACAGGCGGCCGCGGTCGAGGCGGGGTTCGACGACGCGCTCTTCGTCGCGCGGGACGGCTCGGTCCTCGAGGGGCCGACCTCGAACGTCTGGTTCCGCGAGGGCGATGTGCTGCACACGCCGACGCTCGGGTTGCCGATCCTCGCCGGCGTCACACGCAGCGTCATCTGGAAGCTCGCGGGGAAGGCCGAGGAGGGCCGGTACCCGCTCGAGCGCCTGCTCGCCGCCGACGAGGTCTTCCTCAGCTCGTCCGTGCGCGAGGTCATGCCGGTCGTCGCCGTCGGAGAGACGGCATTCGAGCGGGGCCCGGCCGCCGCGGAGCTTCAAAATGCTCTCCGGCGGTACGCTGGAGGCGCATGACCGACAAGCTCCGTCTCGGTGGCATGGCGCTCGCGAACGGCGTCCTCGTTCACGGCCCGACCGCGTGGGCCTGCGCGATCCGTACGGCCGACGGGGAGATCGAAGTCGCCGCGCGCCGCAAGCGGCTGCTCGCGTCACGCGTCCGCAATCCGCTCTTACGCGGCCCGGCGCGGCTGCTCGAAGCGCTGGCGCTGCTCCCGCAGATCAAGCGTGCCCTCCCCGAGGCGAAGCTGCCGATGCAGAACGGTCGCGTGTTCGCGTCGATCGCGGGCGCCAGCATCGCGGTGAAGGGCATCCGCGAGAACGAGCGCATCAGGCCGGTCGCGCAGGAACTGCTCGTCTCGCTGCTCTCGTTCGCGCCGGCGGTGTTCGCGCTGCGCGGCGGCGAGCTCGCGCACTACCACGGCGCCGAGCACATCACGATCGGCAACTACGAGCAGGGCGAGGGGGCGACGAAGGAGCACGAGCGTTGCGGCGGTCATCTGATCGGCCCGCTGCTCGCGACGAGCGCGATCGGCAACGTCCTCGCAGGGCTCGCGCCGGCGCGGATGCAGAAGCCGGCGCACGCAGCCGCCCAGCTCGGCGCGCTCGCCGCGACGACGGAGTTGTTCGGCTGGATGACGAGGCATCCCGAGAACGTGCTCGCGCAGGGGCTGTCGAAGCCGGGCCACGAGTTGCAGCACCGGCTCTCGACCGCCGAGCCGACGCCGCAGCAGCTTGAGGTCGCGGAGGCCGCGCTCGCCGCGTGCCTCGCGCTCGAGCATGGCGACGACTAGGAAAACCAGGCTCGATCCCGCGCTCTTCGACCTCCCGGTCGAGAAGATGCGCGCCGGCTGGTACAGCGACGCGTACTTCAACCATGCGCGAGCCACGTTGCTCAAGGACGGACGTCACCCGCACGTCGTCATGCAGGTCTTCCAGAAGAAGCAATCCTGGCTCGGTGGGATGGACGAGGCGATCGCGATCCTCAAGCTCTGTTCTCACGATTACGACGGGCTCGAGATCCGCGCGCTGTACGACGGTGACGAGATCTCGCCGTACGAGCCCGTCATGCACATCGAAGGCGATTACACGGCGTTCGCGCATCTCGAGACCGCCTATCTCGGCACGCTCGCCCGGCGCACGCTGATCACGACCAACGTCGTGCACGTGCTGCAGGCGGCGAACGGGAAGGACGTGATCTTCATGCCCGCCCGTTTCGACCACCACCGCGTCCAGGCCGGCGACGGCTACGCGGCCTATGTCGCGGGGCGAGTGGTCGGCGCCGAGATCGGCGTCACGAGCGACGAGCAGGCGTCGTGGTGGGGCGGTCGCGGCATCGGCACCGTCCCGCACGCGCTGATCGGTGCCTACGGAGGCGACACCGTCCTCGCTGCGCAGAAGTTCGCGGCCTGGGCGCCGCCCGAGATGAACGTCACGTGCCTCGTCGATTTCGACAACGACTCGATCCGCACCGCGCTCGAGGTCGCCGATGCGCTCGGCGACCGCCTTTGGGGCGTGCGGCTCGACACGTCGGAGTCGCTCGTCGACCGTTCGCTCGTCGGCGAGCTCGGCGACTTCAAGCCGACGGGCGTCAACGAGCGGCTCGTGTGGAAGGTGCGCGAGGCCCTCGACGCCGCCGGCCACGACCGCGTTCGCATCGTCGTCTCGGGCGGGTTCACCGTCGACAAGATCAGCGCGTTCGAAGAGGCGGGGGTACCGGTCGACGCGTACGGAGTCGGCTCGTCGCTGATCCGCGGCTCGAACGACTTCACCGCCGACATCGTCACGACTGACGGCAAGGCGTCGGCGAAGTTCGGGCGTCAGCTGCGCGACGGATCGCGGCTGGAACCGGTGGAGTGAACGTCGAGCCGGTCACGGCCGACCGGTGGGAAGACATGGTCGAGTTGTTCTCTCGGCGCGGCCCGCGCGGTGGGCATCGCAACGCGCCTGCGTACGGGTGCTGGTGCATGTACTGGCGCGACCGCACCTTGCGGCACGGCGCGCCGAAGGAGCGCGCGATGGCCGGGCTCGTCGCCGCGGGCCGCGAGCCCGGGCTGCTCGCGTACGACGACGATTCGCCGGTCGGGTGGGTCGCCGTCGCGCCGCGCGAGGAGTACGCGGCTCTGCTCGCCTCGCCGCAGTACCGACCACGCGACGAAGACGCCGGAGTGTGGGCGATCACCTGCTTCGTCATCGACAAGGACGTTCGCCGGCGAGGCGTCGCGGCCGCACTCCTCGCCGCGGCGGTCGAGTACGCGTTCGAGCACGGCGCCGCCGCCGTGGAGGCGTACCCGCATGTGACGAAGGGCGACGACTACATGGGCGGGCTTGCGCTCTACGAGCGCGCAGGCTTCGGCAAGGTGAGGGACGCGAACAAGCGGGCTATCGTCCGCCGACAGCGATGAGACGCCTTCTCTGGGATGTGGACACGCAGGTCGACTTCATGGAGCCGAACGGGAAGCTGTACGTGCCGGGGGCGCGGGACGTCGCGCCCGCGATGGAGCGACTCGTCGACGCTGCGCGCGCTGCACGCATCGTGCACGTGGCATCCGCCGACGACCACGAGCTGACCGATCCCGAGATCAGCGACGCGCCGGACTTCCGGAACACGTATCCGCCGCATTGCCTGCGCGGCACGCGCGGGGCCGAGAAGATCCTCGAGACGAAGCAACGCGACCCGCTGCCGTTGGCGCTCGTCCCCTTTCCACCGGGGATGTTGGCGAGCATGGTCGAGGGCAAGCGCGAGCTTCTCCTCTTGAAGAAGAACTTCAACGTGTTCACGAACCCCAATACCGATCCGCTGCTCGACGCGCTCGATCCCGACGAGATCGTCGTCTTCGGGGTCGCCACCGACGTCTGCGACGACGCGGCGATCCGCGGCTTCCTCCAGCGCGGCAGGCGCGTCGTCTTCGTCGAGGACGCCGCGCGAGGTCTCGACGAGCAGCGAACCGCGTCCTGCACCGCGTTTTGGCGGGAGGGCGGCGTCGAGTTCTCGACGGTCGAGGAGGTGGTCGCCTCCCTCGGCTAAGGGACTCGGTCCCTGCTGCCGATGAGGTCTCAGATGGTGGGGCATTGGTTCAACAACGCGGCGGATTTCGCCACCACCTGGCTGCCGCTGGCGTTCTTCGGGATCCTCGTCCTGACGGCGTGGCTGCTCTGGAAGACGGTCGGGATGATGCCGCGCGTGAGGCCGCAGCATCAGAGCTCCAAGGCCAAGTCCGCCACCACCTGGGACGACGTCGCCGGCGTCGAGGAGGTGCGCGCCGAGCTCGAGGAGGTCGTCGACTTCCTGCGCGACCCGAAGCGCTTCGAGGCGCTCGGCGCGAAGACGCCGAAGGGATTGCTCCTGTACGGACCGCCCGGAACCGGCAAGACGCTGCTCGCGAAGGCCGTTGCGCACGAGTCCGGCGCGAACTTCTACAGCGCGTCCGCGTCGTCGTTCGTCGAGATGTTCGCCGGCCTCGGCGCGGCGCGCATTCGCAAGCTCTTCGCCGAGGCGCGGAAGAATGCGCCCGCGATCGTCTTCATCGACGAGCTCGACGCCGTCGGCGCACAGCGCACCGGTCACGGCTTCAACCGCGAGCAGGATCAGACGCTCAATCAGCTGCTCGTCGAGCTCGACGGCTTCGAGGGCGCGCAGCAGGTCGTCGTCATGGGCGCATCCAACCGCCTCCAGGATCTCGACTCTGCGCTCCTGCGCCCCGGTCGCTTCGACCGCCAGCTCCTCGTGCCGCCGCCCGACCTGAAGGGACGCGAGGCGATTCTCCGTGTGCACACGCGTGGGAAGCCGCTCGCACCAGGCGTCGAGCTGACGCAGGTTGCGAAGCAGACGAGCGGCCTCACCGGCGCCGAGCTCGCGAACATCTGCAACGAGGCCGCAATCTTCGCCGGCCGCCGGGCCGATGCGTACGTCCAGCAGAAGGATTTCGACGATGCACTCGAGCGCGTCGTCGCCGGTCTACAGCAGAAGAAGGTACTGACCGAGAAGGAGCGGCGCATCCTCGCGTATCACGAGGGCGGCCACGCGCTCATGTCGTTTCTCGTCACCGAGCGCGCCGAGTTGCAGAAGGTGACGATCGTCGCCCGCGGCGACGCGCTCGGGTACACGTTCCATCTGCCCGAAGAAGATCGCTACCTGCATACGAAAGAGGAGCTCGTCGACTGGATGATCGTCACGCTCGCCGGCCGCGCGGCGGAAGAGGCCGTGTTCGGTCGAGTCACCAACGGTGCGGCGAACGATCTCGAGAAGGTGACCGCGATCGCCCGCTCGATGGTCTTCGACTGGGGCATGGGCGAGACGGTGACGTCGCGCACGCTGCGCGCCGACAATTACGCGCTGTCCGAGGAGACGAAGCGGCTGCGCGACACCGAGCAGGCGAGCCTCACGGATTCCGCATACCAGGAGGCGCTGCGCCTGATCCGGAAGCACCGCGCGTCGCTCGATCGGCTCGCGGCGGCGCTGCTCGACAAGGAGACCCTCGTCCGCGAAGAGGTGCTGGCGCTGCTGACGGGGATCGAGCCGGAGTCGCGTGCGTCCGAGTCCGTCGGCGTGCCGCAGGTCGTTGCGACGACGCTATTTTCCGAGTGACGAGAGGTCGACCGCGCCCTTCGGCGCCACGATCGTCTCGCTGCCGTTCCAGTCGCTGAAGAGGATGTCCCCTTGCTGCGTCCCGCCGGCCAGGGCGACCGGGTACGGCGTGCCGGTCGCGGCGACGAAGAGCGACCCGCCCTGGGTCGTGTCGCGGATCTCGACCGCCCTCTGGCCTTTGTAGTCCGTCTCGCCCTTGTTCTCGACCTTCCCGTGCTGGCCGAGGACGCCGTTGAAGAACTGCTGCTTGTCCGTCAGTGAGGCGAGCGGGGCGAGCTGACCGGTCGTCGCGGGCGCCTTCAGCCACCTGTCGTGCAGCAGCGTCGCGGCGCCGGCCCCGGCGAACTTCTTCACGAAGGTGGAGCCGCCCCTGATGTAGGTGGTGTCGCCGACGCGGACGACGTCGAAGGCGACGCCGTTCTCCTGGAGGTGGCCCTTGCCCTTGCCGTTGCCGATCCAGAGGTCGATCTTCAACGCCGCCCCGTTGTCGGTGCCTCGGCCGGTGACGTGCACGATCGTGGCGCCGAGCGCAGCCTTCTTCGCGTCGGCGATCACCTGCCCAGCGGTCTTCTTCGCCTCGCCGTTCGACGAGCTGCCGCCGCCGCAGCCGGCAACCGCGACCACGACCAGAGCGGCAAGAGCCAGACGGCGGGCCATCGCAGCGAGCATCGCATACCCGGCGCCCTGCCCGGTACGCCGTCGCCTGCGGCGACTCGGGGGGTAGCATCGCCACGGTGGACGCACGGGCCATTCACCACGTCGGCGTCGCCGTTTCCGACCTGGACGCCGCGGTGGCCACGTACGAGCGGCTCTTCGGAGGACGCCTCGAGCACCGCGAGCGGGTCGAGGACCAGGGCGTGGAGGCTGCCTCGATGCGGGTCGGTGAAAGCCGCGTCGAGCTGCTCGCCGCCCTCGGCGACGACACCCCGGTCGGGCGGTTCCTCGCGAAACGGGGCGAAGGCATGCATCACATCGCCTACGAGGTCCCCGACGTCGAGGCCGCGCTCGCTCACCTCGCCGAGCAGGGCGTCGAGTTGATCGACCCGCGCCCGCGGCACGGGATGTTCGGCCTCGAGGTCGCGTTCGTGCATCCGGAATCTGTTCACGGCGTCCTCTCGGAGGTGGTGTCTGGTGGGTGAAAGCGAGCGCGTGCGCGTCGACATCGGCCTCGAGGGCGGCCAGGTGATCGGCGGTAACGTCGACGTCGCCTCGGCGGATGCCCTGGAGCACGCCCTGCACGAGGACGGCCGGCGCGTCGTCGTGCTCGACCTCGAGGACGGCCGCTACCACGTGGTCGTGTCGCGCGTCACCTATTTCCGCCGTTCGAACCGCGCCTCGCGGCTCGGGTTCGGCTCGGGCTAGCTCGGGAAGAGCACGACCGTGGAGGCGACGCAGAAGCCGAAGGAGTCGACCGAGCACGTCCGCAAGCTCGTCGAGCGCGGGCAGGCAGGCGAGCGCGACGCGCTCGAAGAGCTGTACCTGATCCACTTCGACCGGATCTACAGCTACCTGCACATGAGCGTCGGCAATCGCCACGACGCCGAGGACCTGACGACGCAGACGTTCCTGAAGATGCTCGAGTCGATCGGGCGCTTCCGGTGGCAGTCGGCGCCGTTCTCCGCGTGGCTCTTCCGGATCGCGCACAACCTCGCGATGGACCACTTCCGGGCGCGCCGCCGCTGGCAGCCCGAGGAGGAGGTGCCGGAGCCGGCGGGGTCGGAGGAGCCGTCCGCCGAGCTCGAGGCGATGCAGTCGATCGGCCGGCAGTCCATGCTCGAGCTGATCGAGAAGCTGTCGCCGGAGCAGCAGCAGGTGTTGACGCTGAAGTTCGTCTTCAACTTCCCGCACGCCGACGTCGCGAAGATCCTCGACAAGAGCGAGGGCGCCATCAAGTCGCTGCAACACCGTGCGCTCGCGTCGCTGCAGAAGCAGATCCAGCAAAAGGACTGATCGGTGGCGCTCGAGGTTGGAATCGTCGGGCTGCAGAGCTCCGGCAAGTCGCTGCTGTTCGAAGCGTTGACGGGATCGCCGGCGCAGAACGAGGTCGGGATGGCAGCGATTCCCGATCCCCGCTTGCACCAGCTCGCCGACGTCGTGCACGCGAAGAAGGTCACGCCCGCCGGCATCCGCGTCTCGGAAGTGCGGGGAACCGGCCCGGCGCTGCTCGGCAACCTGCGCCAGGTCGATGCGCTGCTCGTCGTGCTCGACGGGTTCTCCGGCACGCGCGTTCCCGCCGACGACCTCGAGACGTTGAAGCTCGAGCTGCTCGTCGCCGATCGCGATCACGTGGAGCGGCGGCTCGAGCGCGTCGGCAAACAGGCGAAGAGCGGCGACGCGAAGCTGAGGAGGGAGGTGGAGGAGCTCGAAGCGCTGCTTGCGCGGCTCGACGCAGGCGAGACGACGGTCGACTGGCCGGCCGAGCTCGAGCCGCTGACGCCGAAACCGTTGATCGCGATCGAGAACGGTCCGAACGGCGTCGACCTGAAGCTCGAGGCCGAGCTGGCGGAGCTGCCCGAAGAGGAGGCGGCGGAGTTCCGCGGCGGCGGCGAGTCTGCGCTCGGCGAGGTTGTGCGGCGGCTCGCGGAGACACTCGACCTGATCACGTTCTTCACGGCGGGTGAGAAGGAGACGCGCGCGTGGACGCTGCGCCGAGGTCAGTCCGCGCTCGACGCGGCAGGCACGATCCACTCCGACATCGCGCGCGGCTTCATCCGCTGCGAGGTGATGCGCTGGGACGACCTCGTTGCGCTCGGGTCGCACGCCGAGGTCTCGCGCGCCGGCAAGCAGCGCCTCGAAGGAAAGACATACGAGGTGCAGGACGGCGACGTCCTGAACATCCGCTTCAACGTGTGATCCGCGAAGATCGCGACGGTGTGCTCGTCTTCGGGCACTGGGGTCGCCCGGTGCTCGTCTTCCCGTCCGCGGAGCGCACGCGGTACGAGTGGGAGGAGCACGGCATGGTCGACGCTGTGCGCGACCTGGTCGACGCGGGACGTTGCACGCTCTACTGCGTCGACTCGTGGGACTCGGGGACCTGGTGGGACGACTGGCTGCCGCTCGAGGAGCGCGCGCTCCGGCACGAGGCATACGAGCGCTGGGTGCTCGAGCGCATCGAGGGCGACGACGTGCTGACCACGGGCGTGTCGATGGGCGCGTACCACGCAGCGAACATCACGCTTCGCCATCCGGAGCGCTTTCCGCTCGCGCTGTGCTTCTCCGGGATCTACGACGTGGCTCCCATCGGCTGGGGCGAGCGCGGCGACGCGGTGTACTTCAACAACCCGGTCGACTACGTCGCGGGGCTCGAGGGCTCGCCGGCGTCGCTGCAGCTCGTCGTCGGACGCGGCATGTGGGAGGACACGACGCGCGCGCTCGAGAGCACGCTGCACTTCGCCGAAATCTTGCGGGCGCGGGGCGTCCGCCACGAGCTGGACGTGTGGGGTGAGGAGGCGCCGCACGATTGGCCGGCCTGGCGCGCGCAGCTCGCGAAGCACCTCCCCCGGTTCGTCTAGCTAGCAGCAGTCGTCGCCGCTGCAGCAGTCGCCGCCCGGCGTGCAGCAGTCACTCATTCCCGTCACCTCCTTGTATTGATAGATTTCGATATATGCATACCAGGTTGCCCCTGCTCTCCGGCGACGCGACCGCCGTGGCGGCCCGCTTCAAGGCGCTCGCCGACCCGACCCGGGTGAAGATCGTTCGGCGGCTCGCCTGCTGCGACGAGTGCTGCGTCTGCGACCTGAACGACTCGTTCGACCTCTCGCAGCCGACGATCTCGCACCACCTGAGGGTGCTCCGCGACGCCGGGCTCGTCGAGGCGACGCGCCGAGGCACCTGGGCGTACTACCGGTTGGTGCCGGACGCGGTGCGCGCGCTCCGCCAGACTCTCGGGGCATGACCCGAGTCCTCTTCGTCTGCGTCCAGAACGCCGGCCGCTCCCAGATGGCGCAGGCGCTCTTCGAGCGCCGTGGGGGCGAGGCCCGTTCCGCCGGCTCGCAACCGGCGGACGAGCTGCACGAAGCCGTCGTGGAGGCACTCGAGGAAGTGGGCGTCGACATCTCGGGCCGGAAGCCGAAGGCGCTGACGCACGAAGACGTCGAGTGGGCCGACCTCGTCGTGACGATGGGTTGCGGAGATGCGTGCCCCTACGTTCCCGGCAAGCACTACGTCGACTGGAACCTGCCCGACCCCGTGGGGCTGTGCCTCGAGGAGGTGCGTGAGTTGCGCGAGGTGATCGACGCGCGGGTCTCCGAGTTGTTGTGACCCTTCTCGCGCAGCGCTCGCGCGTCCCGCCACCGGTCTACCTCGTGCTCCTGGGGCTCGCCGTCTCGTTCGTCCCCGACGTCGAGCGATTCCATCTCCCGCCACAGCTCGTCTTCTACGGCTTCCTGCCGCCGCTCGTCTACGCCGCGGCCTTCGTCACCGCGCCGCGGGAGGCGCGTCAGAACTGGCGGTTCATCCTCGTGCTCGCGTTCGGCCTGACGGCGGCGACGCTCTTCGCCGTCGGGCTCGTCGGCTGGGCGCTGCTGCCCGCGCTCGGCGCCGGCGGCGCGTTCGTGCTCGGCGCGGTCCTCGGGCCCACCGACCCGGTCAGCGCAACCGCGGTGCTCGGACACACGTCCGCTCCGGAGCGGCTGCGCACGATCCTCGAGGGCGAGTCGCTCGTCAACGACGGCGTCGGCCTCGTCGCGTTCTCGATCGCGCTGACGGCGGTCGAGCACGGCAGCTTCTCGGCCCTCGACGGGCTCGTGAAGTTCCTCTACGTCTCGGCAGGGGGCATCGCCTTCGGGATCTTGGTCGCGTGGCTCGTGGAGCGCGTGCGCGTGCGCGTGCACGACGCGCCGATCGAGATCTCGCTGTCGGTGCTGACGCCGTACGCCGCGTACATCCCGGCGGACAAGCTGCACCTGTCGGGAATCCTCGCGACCGTCGCAGGCGGCGTCTATCTCGGCTGGCGCTCGGGCGGCTTCTTCAGGCCCGAGGTCCGTCTGCAGTCGTACGCCTTCTGGCGGGCCCTGACCTTCGCGCTCACGGCGGTGCTGTTCGTCCTGCTCGGGACGCAGTTCCGCGGCGTCGTGCACAGCGGAACCGGGCGGCTGATCCTCGACCCGTTGCTCGTCTTCGCCGTGCTGACCGTGGTGCGCTTCCTCTGGATGCTGACCGCGGTGCGCGACACAGTGCGCGACCGGATCGTGCTCGGTTGGAGCGGGATGCGCGGTGCACTCTCGCTCGCGGCGGCATTGTCGATCCCGGTCGCGGTGGCCCAGCGCGACCAGATCCTCTACCTGACGTTCACGACGATCCTCGCCGGCCTCGTCGTGCTCGCCCTGCCGCTGCCGTGGCTGCTCGACCTGCTCGGCTTCGAGGAGGGCGGCGCGGACGAGGCGGCAGCGCGCGAGCGGCTGAACGAGCTCGTCGCGCTCGACGCGCGCCGCGCCGAGCTGGCGCGGCTCGAGCGGAGCGGTGAGATCTCGCACGCAGCCGCGCGGCGAATCGAGCTCGACCTCGACCGTGAGGAGACGTTCCTCAGCCGGCGCTGATCAGGGCGACGCCGGCGAGTGCGACGGCGACACCGGCGAGCTGCGGGCGCGCGACGCGCTCGGCCAGCAGGAGCCGGGCGAGGACGACGATCACGACCGGGTAGAGCGACGCGAGGACTGCGACGATGCTGAGCAGGCCCCGCGTCGAGGCGGACGCGTAGAGGAGCGTCGCGCCGGTGTCGGCGATGCCGACCGCGATCAACATCCGGAGCATTCGCCGCGACGGCGCGCGCGCACCGACGGTGAACGCGAGCGCCGTCAGACACGGCACCGCGACGATCCGCATGACGAGGACGGCCCACGCTATGCCGCCGGGCGCGGCCCGGCTGAGGCCGATGAGCGAGCACCCGAAGCCGAGCGCAGCGAGCAGCGCGAGCCCGACGCCCGTGCCGACCTTGCGTCCACGGCCTTCGGGATGCGGCTCGAGCGATGCGCCGAGCACGCCGAGCACGGCGAGCGCGACGCCCGCCAGCTGCACCGCGGCCGGCCGCTCGCCCCGCGACAACCCGTAGGCGAACGGGACGAGCGCCGCCATCGTGGAGATCGGCCCCACGATCCCCATCGCGCCGACCGCGAGCCCGCGATAGAACGAGGCGAGCCCGACGACGCTGACCGCTCCGGCGAATACCGCCCATGCGACCTGCCGCCACGACGGTGGGGCGTCACGCGTGACGAGGAGCACGAGCCCGACGGCGACGAGGCCCGCGAGCTGCATGGTCGCTGCGACGACGAACACGGGTAGACGTCGCGAGCCGACGCCGGCGCCGAAGTCGGCGAACCCCCACGTGAGGCTCGCGCCGAGCGCGAGCGCGATTGCGATCACGCAGGGACGGGGCGCGTCGCGGCGACGGCGTCGAGCTGATTCGCGTGATAGAGGACTGCGGCTTCCGCGGTGCGCGCGGCTCGCACGTCGTGATGGCACGCGACCGCGTGCAGGAGCTCTGCCGGCGCGCCGAGCGCCTCGAGTGCGCGCAGCGCGAGATGCACGTGGCCCAGGAGCTTTCCTTCCTCGGTGGGGGAGAAGAGCGGTGGCGGCCCGAGCTCCTGCGTCCGGCCGATGTCGTGCACGAGCGCGGCGGCGATCAGGAGATCGGGGCGAAGGCGCGGATGCAGCTGCGCGGTCTCACGGCAGAGCGTCGCGACCCCCACCGTGTGCTCGAGCAGGCCGCCCGCGTACGAGTGGTGACCGTCCGGCGTCGCGGGATACGAGCGCAGCGGTGCGCGCTGCAGCGCGCGGTCGACGAGGCCGCGAAGGGCGTCGTTGTTGATGTCGGCGACGAGGAACTCGAGGAAGCCCTCGAGCTCGTCGCCGTCGCGGCGCATCGCCGGGGCCATGGTCGCGGGATCGACGTCCGCGGCCGGCTCGATCGTCCGCACGTCCACCTGGAGCTTGTCGCGGAACCGCTCGACGCGCCCGAGCACGCGCACGGCGTCGCCCTCCGCGAACCGCTGGTCGAGCAGCTCGACGTCGTTCCAGATCCGCGCCTGGATCCGGCCGCTCGAGTCGACGAGCTCGAGCGCGAGGTACGGCGCCCCGCCTTTCGTCCGCAGTCGCTCCTTGCGGGCGACCGCATAGACCCCCTCGACCGTCCGGTTCTCCTCCAGCTGCGCAATCGCCGTCATTCCGGCTGAGTCTAGGCTTCGTCCGCGAGATGGCCGAGGTCCGTCCTTTCCGCGCGCTTCGCTACGCCGTCCCCGATCTGGAGGCGGTCGTCGCGCCGCCGTACGACGTCATCTCGGACGGGCAGCGGCAGGAGTTTCTCGCCCGCGATCCGCACAACGTCGTTCATCTCACGTTGCCCGACTCGGCGGAGCAGGCGGCGCGCGACCTCGCCGACTGGCAGGCGGACGGCACGCTCGTGCGCGATGCGGAGCCGTCGTACTGGTGGCTTTCCCAGGACTACGTCGGGCCGGACGGGGTCGCACGCACGCGGCAGGGGTTCGTCGCGGCGCTCCGTGCGCAGCCGTACGAGGACCGCGTCATCCTTCCGCACGAGCGCACGCACGCCGGCCCGAAGGAAGGCCGTCTACGGCTGCTGCGCGCGACGCGCACGCAGCTCGAGCCGTTGTTCTTCCTCTGGGACGGGACGATCGACATCGACGGCCTCGGCGAGCCGGACGTCGCAGCGGCCGAGGCGAAGCTCTGGCGCCTCGATCCGGCGTTCGGCGACGCCCTGACCGAGGAGCTGCGGGACGCGCAGCTGTTGATCGCCGACGGCCATCACCGCTACGAGACGACGCTCGCCTTCGGTGAGTCGCGGTGGCTGCTCGCGGTGATCGTCCCGACCGACCAGGAAGGGCTGACGATCTTCCCGACCCACCGGATCGCCCGGTCGGTCGACGGCATTTCGGGACAGTCGATCGACCAACCGGGTGATGACCTGCCGGGGCCTGTCCTCTACCGCGGAGGCGGCCGGTACGAGCTGCTCGCCGGCGACGGCCTCGACCCGGAGGTGGTGGCGGCGCTCGCGCCCGAGGGCGTGACCTACACGGCCTCGCGTGACGAGGCGATCGCGGCGGTGGACCGGGGCGAGGCCGACGGCGCGTTCCTGCTGCGGCCGACGCGGATCGACGACGTGTGGGAGGTTGCGCGCAGCGGCGGCGTCATGCCGCAGAAGAGCACGTTCTTCTATCCGAAGCTGACGAGCGGCCTGCTGCTCTTCCCGGTTGACTGACTGGCTCGAGATCTGTCGGGCATGCGTCGCCGACGTCCGCGGCGTGCTCGAGGAGCTGCCGACACGCGCCGAGCGGGAGCCGGTCGTGGGCGCGGGCCTCGGCGGCGACGAGACGACGGCGATCGACCAGGCGGCCGAGGATGCCATCGTGGCCCGCCTGCGTGCGGTCGAAGAGCCGCTGACGATCGTCTCCGAAGAAGTCGGACGCCTCGGCGACGGCCCGACCGTGGTCGTCGTCGACCCGATCGACGGCTCGCTGAATGCGAAACGGGGGATCCCGTTCTTCGCCGTCTCGATCGCCGTCGCGAACGGCGAGACGATGGGCGACGTCCACTTCGGGTACGTCTACGACTTCGGCACGGGTGAGGAGTGGGTGGCGCGCCGCGGCGGCGGCGCGACGCTGAACGGCGTTTCGCTCGGCGCCGTCCGCCCGAAGGACGAGATCGAGATCCTCGCGTTCGAGGCGACGCGGACCGACCTGATCGCGCGCGACGTCTCGAAGGTGGACGGCCTCGCGTACCGCCTGCGGATCATGGGCTCGCTCGCGCTGTCGCTCTGCCAGCTCGCATCCGGCCGGATCGACGCGGTGTGCTCGCTCAAGGGCGCCCGCTCGGTCGACATCGCCGCGGCGCAGCTGCTCGTGCGCGAGCTCGGCTATGCGATCGACCTCTTCGACGACTCCCGCGCGTTCGAGGCGGCGGAGCTCGACCTGGAGGGACGTTCGCGCGTCGCCGCAGCGGGCACTCCCGAGCTGTGCTCCCGGTTGGCCCACGCTCTGTCCGCATAGGCTGCTCCGGCTGGAACTACGCCAGCTGGAAGGACGAGTTCTACGAAGGAAAGCCGGCGCGACTCTGGCTCGAGCACTACGCGCGGCGCTTCGACACCGTCGAGGTCAACAACACCTTCTATCGACTGCCGAACGCCGCCGCCGTCGCGAACTGGGAGCGTACGGCTCCGCCCGGCTTCACGTTTGCGCTCAAGGTGTCGCGCTACATCACGCACATCAAGCGGTTGACCGACCTCGGTCGTGGTCTCGACCGGTTCTACGAGCGCATCGAGCCGCTGCTGCGCTCGCCCAAGCTGGGACCGCTGCTCTGGCAGCTGCCGCCGAGCTTCCAGCGCGACGACGAACGGCTGCGTCACGCGCTCGCGACGATGGCGCGCGACGGCCGCCGGCATTGCATCGAGTTCCGGCATCCGACGTGGTTCGTCGACGCGACGTACGACGCGCTCCGCGAGCACGGCGTTGCGCTCGTGATCGGCGACCGGCCGGAGGTGAAGTCGTTCCAGTCGCAGGTGTTCACGACCGACTGGACGTTCGTGCGCTTCCACTACGGCTCGCGCGGACGCCGCGGCAACTACAGCGAGGCGGAGCTGCAGGATTGGGCGGCGACGTTCCGCGAATGGCGGGAGCAGGTCGACGTCTTCGTGTACTTCAACAACGACTGGGAGGTGTTCGCCGTCCGCAATGCCCGCCGTATGCAGGAGCTACTCGCCTAGCCCCAGCTCCCTTCGGTGATCGGGCGGAAGGCCGTCTCGAGGATCCGCATGTGTCGCGGCCGCTCGAGCACGAAGACGACGACCTCGGCGACGTCCTCGGCGGTCATCATCCCGGGCAATGCGTCTTCGATTCGCCCGCGTCCCTCCTCGAGCGCGAAGTCGGTCGCCACGCCGCCCGGGCAGACGTTGGCGCACCGGATACCGTGCTCGCGCAGCTCGTGGTCGAGCGCGCGCGTCAATCCGACCTGGCCGAACTTCGACGCGCAGTACACCGCCTCGTAGGGCAGCCCTCGCCGGCCCGCCTCGGACGCGAGCGTGACGACGTCACCTTCGCGGCCGAGCATGTGCGGCAGTGCCGCGCGCACGGCGTACACCGTTCCCTTCAGGTTGACGTCGAGCATCTCGTCGAGATGCTCGCGCGACAGCTCCAGGAACGGCCCGTACGCGCCGACACCCGCGTTCGGAACGACGATGTCGATGCCCCCGAAGCGCGCGGCGGTTTCTTCGCAGAGCCGGATGAGCGCATCGAGATCGCGCACGTCGCACGCGTTCGCGACGACGTTGGACAAGCCGAGGTCGTCGCCGCTGCGCGACGCGAGCCCCAGATTGACACCACGGTCGTGCAGCATCCGTGCGACCGCGGCGCCGATGCCACGGCTGGCGCCGTTGATGACGGCGGTCTTGCCTTCGAGCGCGCTCATGCAAGCTCCTTCAGCGTCGGATAGAGGTGACGGAATCGCGCGTACGCGTCCTCGTAGTCCCACTCGGGGTCGATGCGGTCGCGCACGCGCACGCACCGGTCGACCGCGTCTGCCGCGTCTGCGAAGACGCCGGCCCGCACGCCGGCGAGCAGCGCCGCGCCGTACGCGGAGCCCTCCTCCGACTCGGTTCGCTCGAGCGGCAGCTGCAGCACCGAGGCGACGATCTTCAACCACAGCTCACTGCGCGCGCCGCCGCCGGACACGCGTGCTACGTCGGCCCGCACGCCGAGCGCGCGGAGCAGCTCGAGCGAATCTCGCAGCCCGAACGCGACGCCCTCGAGCACCGCGCGCGCGAGCGCGCCGCGGTCGTGGCGGACGGAAAGCCCCGTGAACGCGCCGCGCGCCAGGGGATCCGCGTGCGGCGTTCGCTCGCCCGCGAGATACGGCGCAAAGAGCAACCCTTCGACGCCAGGCGGCCAGCGCGACGCCTCCTCGTCGAGCGCACCGTACTCGGCGTCGACGACGTCGCGAAACCAGGCCAGCGAGCCGGCGGCGCTCAACATCACGCCCATCGCGTGCCACGTCGCCGGGACCGCATGGCAGAAGACGTGCACGCGAGCTTCCGCGTCGGGCGCGTACTCGGGGAGCACCGCGAACACGACGCCCGACGTCCCGAGCACGACCGAGATGCGACCCGGCTCGACGATGCCGACACCGAGCGCGGCAGCGGCCTGGTCGCCGGCAGTCGCGACCTCCGTCGACTCGTGCGCCGTGGGCAGCCACTCGAGCGGAATCTCGAGCGCGTCGCAGACCTCGTCCGACCAACGGCGCCGCGCGACGTCGAACAGCAGCGTCCCGCTCGCGTCCGCGGCGTCGATCGTCAGCTCGCCGGTCAACCGGTAGCGGACGTAGTCCTTCGGCAGCAGGATGTGCCGGATCCGCTCGTACGTCTCGGGCTCGTGCGTGCGCAGCCAGAGGAGCTTCGGCGCCGTGAAGCCGGTCAGGGCGCGGTTGCCCGTCAACTCGATCAGGTGCTCGAGGCCGACGCGCCGCTCGATCTCGAGGCACTCGGCGGCCGTTCGCTGGTCGTTCCAGAGGATCGCCGGCCGCAGCACCTCGCCGTGCTCGTCCAACACGACGAGCCCGTGCATCTGCCCCGACAAGCCGACCGGCCCGTCCGGCAACACGTCGAGCAGCCGCTGCGCGGCCGTCCACCAGAGCTCGGGATCCTGCTCCGACCACCCGGGTTGCGGTGTCGAGAGCGGATACGACTCGGTCGCGGACGCCAGCACCCGCCCGTCTGCGGAGAGCGCGACCCCCTTCGCGCCGGTCGTGCCGATGTCAATGCCCAGCACTACGCGCCGAGCGCGCCGTACACGAGCTCGTACGCGCGCACCGCGTCCTTGTCCTGCTGCGCGGCGCGCAATGCGGCATCGTCGATGCGCGCTGCGATCCCGTCGATGAACCGCCACTGCAGCACGCTGCGCTCGACCGCGCCGACGGCGTCCTCGGTGTACGGGTAGAGATCGAAGCCGAGCCGCTCGCCGTTGTCGCCGTACCCGGCGCGGCGCAGCTCGATCGCAAGCTCGAGCGTCTCCATGAACGCGGTCGCGCCCACCATGTTGTCGTCGTCGAAGGTGCCCCAGCCGGAGTTCGCGTGCTGGTGGCCGAGCAGTCCGTCGGCCGCGAGCAGTGCGGCGTACTCGGCGAGGTTCTCGCCGTTCATGATCAGGTGCTGCCAGTCCATGTTGACCTTGACGTTGTCGATCCCGCGGGCGCGCAGCGTGTGGATGACGTGCAGGGTCATGCCGACGTTGCGCATGAAGATCTTCATCGCCGGCTCGGAGTTCTTGTGCTCGAGGAAGAGCGTCGTCCCGTTCTCGGCGCACCGCGCAGCGACCTGGCCGACGCCGTCGATGAAGCGCGCCCACGACTCCCGGTACGGCGTCTGGAACGGGTAGTTGTAGCCCTCGATCCCCGGCCAGAGGATCATCTGCGCACCGACCTCTGCCGCGAACGACGCGGCGTCGAGCGCCTCGGCGAGCGCGTCGTCGCGCACCGAGTCGTCGGGTGACGACAGCCCGCCCTTGCCGAAGCGCGGGTTCAGGTGGGTGCCGGTGGCGACCGCGTAGATCCCATGGCCGTCGAGCGCGTCGCGCACCTCGTCGAGGTTGTCGCCCGAGAGCTCCTGTGGATAGTGGAACTCGTAGTCGTCCATCAGGTCGCCGAGCCCTTCGACCGCCGTCCGGACGCGCTGCGCCGTCGACGATCCCGACAGCTCCGGCTTGTACCCGCCGGGGTTGAAGCGGGTGGCCATCGCGCCGAAGGCCCAGATCCCGAGCGACGTCTTCATGTGGCGACACTATCGGCGTATGCTCCGCGCGTGCAATTCCATCTCGATCAGCGCTCGGGCCTGCCGATGTATCTGCAGATCGTGCAGCAGGTGAAGGAGGCGCTACGACTCGGCCTGCTGGACGTCGGGGACCAGCTCCCGACGGTGCGCGAGGTCGTCGCGTCGACTGCGATCAACCCGAACACGGTCGCGAAGGCGTACCGCGAACTGGAGCGCGACGGCCTCGTCTCGGCGACGCCCGGGCGCGGCACGTTCATCAGCAACACGCTCGCGGCCGACTCGCTCGAGCACCACGAGACCCTGCGGCGTGAGCTGCTCGCCTGGATCGCGCAGGCGAAGCGCGCCGGCATGGACGACGAGAGCGTGCTCGCGCTCGTCTCCCGCACGTTGCACGACGTTCTCGGCAGACGCGTGGCATGACCGCCGTCCTCCACGCGGAGGGGCTGGGCAAGCGACACCATCGGCGCTGGGCGCTGCGCGACTGCACGCTGCGTGTGCCCGAGCAGTCGATCATCGGAGTCACCGGGCCGAACAGCGCCGGCAAGTCGACGCTCCTCGGGCTCGCCGTCGGCCTGCTCGAGCCGGACGAAGGGACGTTGTCGGCGCCGCCGATCGCGGACATCGGGTACGTCGCGCAGGACGTGCCGCTCTACCGCTCGTTCGACGTCGGAGAGATGCTCGCGTTCGCGCGCTCGACGAACCTCCGCTGGGATCAGCAGCTCGCGCTCGAGCTGCTCGGCTCGCGCTCGCTCGAGACGAAGGTCTCGGCGCTGATGCCCGGCGAGCGCGCACGTCTCGCACTCGCGCTCGCGCTCGGAAAGCGCCCGGCACTCCTGCTCCTCGACGAGCCGCTTGCATCGCTCGACCGACTCGCCGGACGCGAGTTCCTGCAGGTCGCGATGGACGGCGTCGCGCAGACGGGCGCCGCGGTCGTGATCGCGACGCGCGTCGTCACCGACATCGAGCGGGTCTGCGAGCGGATCGCGCTGCTCTGCGACGGCGCCGTCAAGCTCGAGGGCTCGGTCGAGGAGCTCCTCGCGCGGCACCGCCTGCTCACCGGAGCCCGGCGTCCGCTCGGACGCATCCACGGCGTCGAAGAGGTCGTGCGCGCGAATCACAGCGGCCGGCAGCTGACGCTGCTCGTCCGCACGAACGGCCCGATCGTCGATCCGACCTGGTCGGTCGACGAGATCGGCCTCGAGGATCTGCTCCTCGCGTACATGGCGCCGGCCGAGCTGCCGACCGCGCAACCGCAGCGCCCGTGGAGGCTGCGATGGCATGGGTGACCTGGCGGCAGCACCGCGCGCAGCTCTTGACCGCGTTCGCGGTGTTCGTGACGGTCGCCATCGCCGCGGTCGTCAGCTCGCTGCCGGTTCGTGACGCGTATCACCGGCAGGCGCTCTCGTCGTGCCTGCCGCCCGCCGCGCGTCCGGGCTGCGACCTGCTCGTCAACCACTTCCGCAGCGAGTTCGCGTCGCTTGCCCAGGTCGGCCGCTGGCTCATCCTGCTGCCGGGGCTCGCGCTGCTCGTCGGCGCGCCGCTGCTCGCGCGCGAGTTCGAGCACGGGACGTTCCGGCTCGCGTGGACGCAAGGGCTGTCGCGCCGGCGCTGGCTCCTCTCGAAGCTCGCGCTGCTCGGCGCAGCTCTCGTGCTCGTCGCCGCGCTGATCGGCGTCGTCGCCGTGTGGTGGCGCCAGCCGTTCGACCACGTCGAAGGCCGCATGTCGCCGGCCGCGTTCGACGTCGAGGGCTTCGTCGTGCCGGCGTACACCGTCTTCGCGCTCTCGATCGGCGTCCTCGCGGGGATCGTGTTCCGCCGCACGCTCGCCGCGATCTCCGTCGCAGCGGCCGCGTTCGTCGCCACGCGGCTCGGCGTCGAGAAGCTGTTGCGACCGCACTACCTCGCGCCGCTGCATCGCATCGCGACCGGTACGGCGCCGAGTGCGCACGCTCGCGACTGGGTGCTCGACGACAAGCTGGTCGACAGCGTCGGGCGGCGGATCACGAGCGCGCGCGAGGACCTCGCCGTCGTCCACGCCCAGCACGCCGGGATCGACGCGCAGCAGTACCTCGCATCGCTCGGCTGGCGACGCATCCTCACCTTCCAGCCGGCGAGCCGATTCTGGACGTTCCAGGGCATCGAGACGTCGATCTTCCTCGCGCTTGCGCTCGTTGCCGTCGTCGCGGCCGTGGTCCTGGTGCGCCGCCGTCCCGCGTGAACCGGCGCGAGCTGCTGAAGCGCGCCGTCGTGGCCGCCGCCGCGCCGTCGACGTTCGTCAAGCCGCATCCACGCTGGCGCTTCGTCTTCGTCAACCACGCGACGACGAACCCGTTCTTCGTCCCGGCGCGCTACGGGATCGCCGACGCCTGCTCGCTCTTCGACGTGTCCTCACTCTGGACGGGGTCGCAGCGGAGCGACACCGGCGACATGGTGCGCGCGATGAACCACGCGATCCGCGAGCGGGTGGACGGGATCGCGATCTCGGTCATCGACCCGGTCGCGTTCAACGAGCCGACGGCGCGTGCGCTCGATCACGGCATCCCGGTCGTGTCGTACAACGCCGACGGCGGGCGCGGCAACAGGCGGCTCGCCTACGTCGGACAGGATCTCTACCAGGCCGGCCTGCAGTTCGGTGCGCGCATCGCCGAGCTCGTGCACGACGGGGACGTCTTCCTCTTCATCGCCACGCCGGGCCAGCTGAACATCCAGCCCCGCATCGACGGCGCGCGCGACGCGCTGCGCGACTCGGGAAAGCCGATACGTCCCCATGTCGTCGGCACGGGCGCCCTCGTCGGCGCCGAGGCCCGGAAGGTCGAGCAGACGTATCTCGCCAACCGCAGCCTCCGCGGAATGTTCGCGGTCGACGCCGGGTCGACGAAGGGCGTGGCCGAGGTGATGCGCAGGCACTCGCTCCACCGGCGCGGCGTGCGCGGCGGCGGCTTCGACCTCCTGCCGAGCACGCTCGTCGCGATCCAGGACGGCCTGCTCGACTTCACCATCGACCAGCAACCGTATTTGCAGGGATTTGTCCCGATCCAGCAGCTGTTCCTC
>Ga0157369_10001401_pt1 | contig 29603 bp, 25 predicted proteins | sample C25metaG_FD_113461 | JGI IMG/M metagenome (GOLD analysis project Ga0157369, IMG submission 113461) | Corn rhizosphere microbial communities from Kellogg Biological Station, Michigan, USA - C2-5 metaG | ecosystem: Host-associated > Plants > Roots > Rhizosphere > Soil | place: USA: Michigan... | reverse complement strand
TTCTGATTCAGGAATTCTGGTATTGTTTTCTCTGCGCCGCTTCGTGACCTTTGCGCCTCTGCGGTGATTTATGTCTGCCTCCCGAGAATGGAACTCCGCCGCATACGCCCGGCTCTCCGATCCGCAATTCGGATGGGGGCGGGTGATCGTGCAATCGCTGCAACTCCGCGGCGATGAGTTCGTGCTCGATGCCGGCTGTGGCGCCGGCCGGGTCACCTCGGAACTGCTGGAGCGACTGCCCCGCGGACGCGTCGTAGCGCTCGATCTCTCGCACAACATGGTGAGGGAAGCGCGGCTCGCTCTCGCCTCGCGTTTCGGCCCGCACGTCTGCTATCTGCAGGCAGATCTCCAGGCCGTGCCGCTTGCCGGCGCGGTCGACGGGATTTTCAGCACGGCGACTTTTCACTGGGTCAAGGATCACGATGCGCTGTTTCAGTCTCTCTATGCGGCGCTGCGTCCCGGTGGGTGGCTGGTGGCGCAGTGCGGCGGCGGTCCGAATCTCAAGCGGCTGCGCGAGCGTACGGAAGCCCTCATGCGCTTGCCGGCGTATGCGAGCTATTTTGAGGACTGGAAGGCGCCGTGGAAGTATCCCGAACCGGAGGAGACGTCCGCCCGGCTCAAGCGCACCGGCTTTACGAACGTGAAGAGCTGGCTGGAGGAGTCGCCGGTCCGCCTGCCCGATGCGCAAACGTTCTACGACTTCGAGCAGAACGTCACGCTGCACCGGCACCTGGCCGCGATCACGGATGTGTCTGCGCGGCATGAATTCCTTACCGAGATCACGCGCCAGTTCACCGCCGACGAATCCCCCTGGATGCTCGATTACTGGCGGCTCAACATCCGCGCGACCAAACCCGCCTGACTCAATCGAGCGGCGCGAAGCTTCCGATCTTCGTTTCCGATTGCGTCAGTCCTTCGCATTCGCGGTCGAGCGCGGCATAGTCATCGGCGAACTTCTTCTTGAACTCCTCGAACGCCTTCTCGGACTCCCAGCGATCGATGGTGAAGTAGGTGTGGAGTTCGGTGTTGCTGCGCAGCAGTTCGGTGCCGCGGTATCCATGGGAACGGGCGAAGAGCACAGCCCATCGGCCGTTCGGGCCGTAGATCGACTCGAACTGGCGGCGTGCTTTCGGATGAATCGAGAAACGCCAGATCACCGTGTAGCCGTTCATGAGACGTTCTCCGCGATCCAATCGAGGTAAGTGGCGCTGCCGCCTTCGATCCCGAGCACCACGAACTCAGGCACGTCGTAGGAGTGCAGCTGCTTGACGGCGTCACGAGCGCCGTCGATAGCGGCAGCCGTGGTCTTGACGATCAGCAGGAATTCGTCGGCACGCTCGACCTTGCCCTGCCATCGATAGGTGGACGCCATCGGGCCAACCACATTGACGCAGGCCGCGAGCCTGCGCTCCACCAGCGCCGATGCGATCTTCGCCGCTTCGTCCTTCGAGCCTGCGGTAGTGAGCACGATGCGCTTATCGGTCATAAATCGCTCTTCGCTTTACGCCAGAGCACAAGGAATGAGGCATCAGCGTAGAGCGTAAAGCGTACAGCGTAAGGCGCTTTCCGCAAACCATTTGTCGGCGAAACGCACCTAATCCCTCGCTCCAGTAGAATTTGAATGCCATGACGACCATCAAGTTTGGCACCTCGGGATGGCGCGCGATCGTCGCCGAAGAGTTCACGTTTGAAAACGTCCGCCGCGCGGTGACCGGCATCGCGCGGTACGTGCTGAAGAAGAAGTCATCCGGCGCGCGTGTGATTGTGGCCCGCGACCCGCGCTACGCGGGCGAGACGTTCGTCGACCTCGCCGCGCAGATTCTCGCTGCGCACGGCGTCACACCAATCGTCGTGCCGGAGCCCGCGCCCACGCCTGCCATCTCGTATGCGGTGCGGCTGCACCAAACCGACGGCGCCATCAACTTCACCGCGTCGCATAATCCGCCGGAGTACAACGGCATCAAGTTCTCGACGCCCGATGGAGCGCCCGCGCTGCCCGAGGCGACCCGTCAAATCGAGTCGGAAATCGCCTTGCTCAACGGCAACCTGAACGCTCCCGCCGGGGCGAAAGCGGCGAAGGCTGAAGAGCTCGACGTCCGTCCAGCCTATCTCGACCGCCTGCGCGAGGTGATCGACCTGAAGGCTATCGAGCGCGCCGGGCTGAAAGTGGTGTTCGATCCCATGTGGGGAGCGGCGCGAGGCTATTCCGACCTGCTGTTGAACGAGGCCGGCATCGCCTGCGTCACCGTTCATGACACGCGTGACGTGCTGTTCGGCGGCCATGCGCCGGAGCCCGACGACCACCTGCTGGAAGCAGCCCGCCAAAAAATGCGGGAGACCGGATCGCACGTCGTGATCGCCACCGACGGCGACGCGGACCGCTTCGGCATCGTCGACCGCGACGGCACGTTCGTCCAGCCGAATTACGTCATCGCGCTGCTGTTCGATTACCTGGTGGAAACTCGCGGATGGAAGAACGGCGTCGCCAAGTCGGTCGCCACCACCAACATGATCAATGCGCTGGCGCAGCACCACGGCGTGGAAATGTTCGAGACGCCGGTGGGATTCAAGTACATCGGTGCATTGATCGAGCAGGACAAAATCGCGATCGGCGGGGAAGAGAGTGCCGGATTGTCGATCCGGCATCACGTGCCGGAGAAGGACGGCGTGCTCGCCGGACTCCTCATCGCGGAGATGGTGGCGCGGCGAAACCAGTCCATTGGGGAACAATTACGCGCGCTATTTAACCAAGTTGGTTCCTTTTACCCGGTTCGCGAGAACTTCCGCTTGACCGACGAGGTGAAGACGAAGTTCACTACAAAGTTGCAGAGCGAACCGCGCGAATTCTCCGGCCGAAAGGTTACGGCGGTGGTTCGCACCGACGGGTTGAAGCTGGTCCTGGAGGATGGTTCGTGGGTCTGCTACCGGCTTTCCGGAACCGAGCCGGTGGTTCGGGTGTACTCGGAGGCGCGCAAGGAAGCGGATCTGGCGAAGTTGAGCGCCGCGGCCAAGGATTGGATTTTTAATTGATGATCGCGACGTACATCGAGAACGCGCAGTTGTGGCTCTACCGCTCGCGGCGCAAGCTGGCGACGGCGGGGGTGTGCCTGATTGCGACCATCGTGGGCTATCACGCGGTGTTTGGCGCCAACGGCATGGTGGTTTACGAGAAGAAGAAGACCGAGTACCGCCAGCTGGAGCGCGATAACGCCGTCATGCAGCAGGAGAACGAGCGTCTGCAGAAGCAGATCCAGGCGCTGAAGTCCGACCCGGCAACCATCGAGAAGGAAGCGCGCGAGCAGCTGCGCTACACCCGCCCGGGCGAAATGATCTACATCCTGCCGGAACAGAACAAGCCTGTGGCGCCCGCCACGGCCACCTCCCAAGTCCAGCCGGGAAAATAACTTATCCGTCGTTCGCTTCGCCGTTCTTTCGCTCGTAACCTTTTGCGTCCCGGCAACTCATTCGGGACAGCAGCCGGTCTGTGGGCCCTTGTGGTCGCTTGCAGAGGGGATGGCTGCGGTAGTAAAAAGGAGCGCCACTGAGGGGTCAACGATGTGCCATCGGTTCCGCTGGGAATCGCCGCGGCGCATCGAATCGCGGGCTCACCGCCCTAAGGAGTGTGGAATGAAGAAGCTGTTTGCGGTTCTCTGTATTGCTTGCATGGTGTGTTCGATGACGCTGGTCGCTGCGGCCGCCGACAAGGCGAGCACGATGACCGGCATCGTCACCGACGAAAAGTGCGCCAGCGGCCCGATGGCCGCCGACCACGACTGCGCCGCCAAGTGCATCGCCGGCGGGCAGAAAGCCGTGTTCGTCAACGACAAGGACAAGAAGGTCATCACCATCGCGAATCCCGACAAGATCAAGGGACACGAAGGACATCACGTGACCGTGACCGGCACCACCGCCAACAACGAACTGACCGTCCAGACGCTGAAGATGGCGGGCGGCGCATCCTCGAAGGGCAAAGCCAAGTCTGAAAAGATGTAAATCCGCGCGGCCTCGGCCGAGCGACAAGGGACGGCTTCGGGCCGTCCCTTTTAGTTTTTTCCACGCAAGCGCGGGATGCCGCCTCTCTACAATGAGCCATGCCCTCCTACCGCGGACGCCTCGCACCGTCCCCGACGGGATATCTCCACGTCGGACACATGCGCACGTTCTGGACGGCGCATGAGCGGGCAAGGGAAGCCGGCGGCGTGCTCATCCTGCGGAACGAAGATCTCGATCCGCAACGTTCTCGTCCTGAATTTGCGGCAGCAATGATCGAAGACCTGCGCTGGTTCGGCATCGATTGGCAGGAAGGACCGGACGTCGGCGGTCCGTTCGCACCATATGAGCAGAGCCGCCGGCGCGACCTCTACCTCGATGCGTGGCGACGTCTGCGTGATTCCGGCGCAATCTATCCGTGCGTATGTTCGCGCAAAGACCTGGCAGGGTCGGCGCAAGCGCCCCACGAGGGCGCGGATACGAACGACGAGCCTCGCTATCCGGGTACCTGCCGCGATCGAGTTTCGAGTGCGTTGGACCCGCGTGGCGCGAACTGGCGTTTCCGCGTGCCGGATGGCGAGGTCGCGAGCTTCGACGACGAGCACCTTGGTTCTCAGCACTACCGCGCCGGCACCGACTTCGGCGACTTCCTGGTGTGGCGCCGCGACGATGTGCCTGCCTACCAGCTCGCAGTGGTCGTCGATGACGACGCCATGCGCATCAGCGAAGTCGTTCGTGGCGCGGACCTGCTGAAATCGACCGCGCGCCAGATCCTGCTCCAGCGCGCGCTTGGCGTGCAGACGCCAGCTTACTTTCATTGTGACCTCGTGACCGACGAGGCCGGTGTGCGTCTGGCGAAACGTCACGACGCACTGAGCATCCGCCAACTGCGGGCTTCCGGTAAGACGCCGGAACAGATTCGGGCGAGCTGGAAGTAAAAATCCCGGCGGTTCGCATTACACTGGGCTGCCATGGTCGACCTCACCAACCTCTCGATCGCCGAAGCCGCGCCGATGCTGCGCGCGCGCAAGCTCTCGCCGATCGAGCTGACGCGCGCATACCTGGAGCGCATCACGCGGCTCAACTCCAAGCTGAACTGCTACATCACCGTGATGTCGGAGTCGGCGCTGGCAGACGCGCATCGGGCGGAAGAAGAGATCACGGCGGGAAAATATCGCGGGCCGCTGCACGGCATTCCCATTGGGCTCAAGGACCTGATCGAAACCGCGGGCGTGCTCACCACCGCAGCCAGCGGTGTGCTGAAGAACAACGTTCCGAAACACGATGCGGCGGTGGTCGAGCGGCTCCGGAACGCTGGAGCCGTCATTCTCGGCAAGCTCAACCTGCACGAATTCGCCTATGGCGGCAGCGGCGTTATCAGCTACTACGGCGCGGTCAAGAATCCCTGGAACACGGGACACATCACCGGCGGCTCCTCGTCGGGTTCCGCGGCGGCGGTGGCGGCGGGCCTGTGTTGCGCGGCGATCGGCACCGACACGGCCGGATCGATTCGACTGCCGGCATCATGCTGCGGAATCGTGGGACACAAGCCGAGCTACGGCCTGGTCAGCTCCTGGGGCGTCATTCCGCTCTCCTGGTCGTATGACCATGTAGGCCCGATGACACGAACCGTGACCGACGCCGCCCTGATGCTCGACGTCCTCGCAGGTCCGGACGTCCGTGACTTCACCAGCCGCGAGTATCCCAAGCGCCAGTATGCAGCGGCGCTGGACGACACGTCGCTCGCGAAGGTGCGGGTTGGGATGCCGCGTCAGCCGCTGTATCAGGATCTCGATCCGGAAGTGTCCGCGGCAGTGGAACAGGCGCTGAAGGTTCTAGCGTCTGCCGGCGCGGAGCTGCACGACTTCGAGATCCCGGAGAACCCGGATCGCACGGCGTCGACCACCGAATCGTACGCGTACCACACGGCGTATCTGCCGGCGCACGCGGATGAGTACCAGCCGGCGACGCTGCAACGCATCAAGACCGGCGAGAAGTACAGCGCGACCGACTACATACTCAAGAAGCGGGAACTGGAGATTACACGCCGCATGTTTGCGTCCGTGTTCGAATCGGTGGACCTGATCGTCAGTCCGACCGTGCCATCGCTGCCGCCGTCGTTCGACGAACTGGAGAAAGATCCGTCCAAGCTGCGTCCGGCAGAGCTGCTGATGCTGCGGAACACGAGGCCGTTCAACGTGCTGGGGTGGCCGACGACGTCGGTTCCGTGCGGCTTCTCGAAATCGGGTCTGCCGATCGGGTTGCAGATTGCCGCCGCGTCCGGACGCGACGATATGGCTTTGCGTGCCGCACACGCATACGAGCAGCACACAGACTGGCACACGCGCAGACCTACACTCTGAACTCCCGGAGGCAAAAGTGAGACTCGCAAGAAAAGTGTTCTTCCCGTTCGCTATCCTGATGCTGTCCTCGTTGATGTCTCAGGCACAAATGCTGACGAACCCGTACGGCCCGCCGATCTCCGTGGAAACCGCGAAAAAGGCGGCCGAGGTGGCGCTAGCCGAGGCGCGCAAGAACCATTGGACGATGGCGGTGGCGATCGTCGATCCCAACGGCGACCTCGTCTACTACGAGAAGATGGACAATACGCAGATGGCGAGCGCGCAGATTTCGGTGGATAAGGCGCGCTCCGCGGCGCGCTTTAAGCGTCCGACCAAGGCGTTCCAGGACGCGCTGGAGAAGGGCGGAGTCAACCTGCGGCTGCTGGCCCTGCAGGGCGCAATCCCTGTGGAAGGCGGCGTTCCGATCCTGATCGACGGCAAGATCGTCGGCGCAATCGGCGTCTCCGGCGACACGAGCGAGCGCGACAGCGTTTGCGCCAACGCGGGCGCGGCCAGTATCAAATAAAAAAGCGCGCAGAGAGGCGCGCCTTCAGTCACTCAAACTTGTTCACATCGGCCGGTCGACCGGGCCGATGGCGTCGTCGGCCCCGACATTGGGCAGCGTTTCGTCGGGTGCGACCGGTTCGAGCGTCCAAACGTCGCGGGCATACTCGCGAATCGTCCTGTCGCTGGAAAACTTCCCGCTTCGCGCTACGTTCAGGATTGCCTTCCTGGCCCAGACCGCGGGCGTGATGTAGTCCTGCTCGGCTCGGGCCGACGCGTCAACATAGGGAAGCAGGTCCGGCAGGTGCATGTAACGATCGCCCATGTCGAGGATGGCGTTGTAGATCCACCCGAACAGCCCGGGCTGCTCGGGCGAGAACATGGAGGACGACAGCGCGTCGAGCACGCGCGCCAGCCGCGGCTCGCGGTTGTACAGCGAACGTGGATGGTAAGTCCCTTTGTCGCGCATGTTCGCGATCTCTTCCGCCGTCAGCCCGAAGATGTAGATGTTGTCGGCGCCGACTTCGCGCATGAGCTCGATGTTGGCGCCGTCGAGCGTGCCGATCGTGAGCGCGCCGTTCATGGCCAGCTTCATGTTGCCGGTGCCGGAGGCTTCGAGCCCGGCGGTGGAGATCTGCTCGGAAAGATCGGCAGCCGGCATGATCGCTTCCGCCAGCGACACGCGGTAATCCGGCAGGAAGACCACCTTCATGCGGTCGCGTACGCGCGTGTCCTGGTTCACCACCTTGCCGACGTTGTGGATCAGCTTGATCACCTGCTTGGCTGCCCAGTAGCTGGGCGCAGCCTTGCCGGCGAAGATGTAGGTGCGAGGCGCGCGCACGTCGCCTCCGTCTTCGGCGATGCGCAGGTACTCGTGGATGATACGCATCACGTTCAGCAGCTGGCGTTTGTACTCGTGAATGCGTTTCACGTGCACGTCGAAGATCGATGCCGGGTCCACTCGCACGCGCACGGCGTCGTAGACGCGCTGCGCCAGTTGTTCCTTGTTCTGGCGCTTGGCGGCCATGAATCGCGACTGGAACTCTGGATTGCCGGCGTGCTGCTCCAGTTCGCGTAGCCGGTTGAGGTCGGTGATCCACTCGTCGCCGATGGTCCGCGTCAGCAGATCGGAGAGCGGTGGATTCGCCTTCAGCAGCCACCGCCGCGGCGCCACGCCGTTCGTCTTGTTGCTGAATTTCTGCGGCCAGAGTTCGGCGAAGTCTGCCGCCAACGATGTCTTCAGCAGTTGCGAGTGCAGTTCGGAGACGCCGTTCACCGCGTGGCTTCCGATCATCGCCAGGTTCGCCATTCGAACCTGCTTCTCGTACGTTTCCTCGATGATCGACATGCGTCGCTGGCGATCGAGGTCGCCGGGCCACGAGCGCTCCACCGTTTGCAGAAACTTCTGGTTGATCTGGTAGATGATCTGCATGTGGCGCGGCAGAACGCGCTCCAGCAGGCCCACCGACCAGCGCTCCAGCGCCTCGGGCATCAGCGTGTGGTTGGTGTATCCGAGCGTCGCTTCGGTGATCTCCCAGGCGCGATCCCAATCCAGCTCGTGCGTATCGAGCAGGACTCGCATGAGTTCGGCCACGGCCAGGCTGGGATGCGTGTCGTTCATCTGGATCGCGACCTTCGACGGGAACTCATCAATGTTGCTGTGGTCCAGCTCGTAATGGCGAAGGATGTCCTTGATGGAGCAGGCGACGAGGAAGTACTCCTGCAGGAGCCGCAGCTCTTTGCCCGCGCTTACAGAATCCGACGGGTAGAGCACGCGGGAGATGTTCTCGGTTGCGATCTCGCGCTCGACGGCGCGGATGTAGTCGCCCTGGTTAAACGAGTCGAGGTTGAAGCCTTCCGACGAGTGCGCCGAGAACAATCGCAGCCAGTTCACCGTTTTGCCGCCGTAGCCGGCGACGGGCAAATCGCTGGCGCGTCCGATCACCGCGTTGTAGTCCACCCAGAAGCGCTTGTAATTGCCTTGCGAGTCGAGCGTCTGTTCGACGCGCCCATAAACCGGAATAAGGAAGGGCTCTTCGGCGTGCTCGACGTAAAGCGGAACGCCTGCCGCTTTCCATCGGTCCGGATGCTCGCGCTGCCATCCGTCTTCGATCTCCTGGCGAAAGAGGCCGTACTCGTAGTCGATGCCGTATCCGAAGCCGGGCATGTCGAGCGTGGCAAGAGATTCCAGGAAGCATGCCGCCAGGCGCCCGAGTCCTCCGTTGCCGAGACCGGCGTCGAGTTCGGAGTCGAGCACCGGCTCGAGCCGCACCTGCAATTCCGCAAGGACTTCCCGGCAGGATTCCGTAAGCTTGAGGTTGCAGAGGTTATCCGACAGCGCTCGGCCGATCAGGAATTCCATCGACAGGTAGTAGAGACGCTTGGCGTCGGCGCGACGGTAGCGATCGTCCGTCTCCAGCATGCCGTCGATCAGCAGTTCGCGGACGGCGAGGGAAACGGGTTTGAGCAGCCGCGGAGGACTGAGCGTGGACGACGCCCGCCCGAGCGAATAACGGATGTGGCGAAGAATCGCTTCGCGCAGCCGTTGCCGCGTGTTCGCCGGTCCTGTATCGCCTGGGAAGGCCAACCCTCACTCCGGTTCGACTACCAAAAGAAAGACGCGGCTAGCGCGTCAATTTACTGTCTGGATTGCCGATTTGGGCACAAGATAGCCCAACCGAGTCATTGTAGCGGTTATTGGGCGTTTGCGGCGGCAGGAGCGGGTTCCAGCGAGCTTTGCGGCTGTGGAAATCGCGCTGCAAGCGTCAAAACGCTCCAAAAAAGTTGCAACCAAACCCGGTACTCTGGGTTCTATTGCTCGCAAGCCATAAAGGACATCAAGGGGTGAGGGGTGGGGCGTACACGCTGGTTCTTAGCTGGATGCATCTTTCTGCTTGCTGCTTCGCTTTCCTGGGGACAATGCGCGACCGGTGGAACGCCAATCTCGAGTCCTCCCACGGTTCCGGCCGGCGCATTTCAACAGGTGGTCGCGCACATCACGTCGGGCGACGTTTTCGGTGAGGGCGCGAACTTCGGATTCCTGACTAAGCTCACCATCGCGAACCTGAGCGCGAGCGCAAACACGGTCGTCGTGAACGACATCAGCCAGTCGGGAACGCTCATCGACAGCTGTTCCTACAGCATCGCCGGAAACGGCACACTTCGCATTACCCAGGGCAAGCTCGGCGGGACGCCTGAAACTCATTGGGCTCTGGTGGGATCGCAGGCGCAGGTCGGCGTGAACCTGTTCTTCGAACTCACGCGCCCGGCCGGCGTCACCAATACTGTCGGCTTCAACGACGCGGCTCCACGGACCAGTTACACCTTCCCGGTGGAACTTCAGAACAGCCCGTTCCACACGCTCGGACTCGCCGTCGCGAATCCGAACAGCGGCAGCAACACCGTCACGGTAACGCTCTTCGATTCGACAGGGAAGTCGCTCGGCAGCAAGAGCCAGGTATTGCCCGCATTTGGCCAGCTCGCCGAAGATTTGCTGACATCGACGAACCCGCTAAGCGTCGTGTCGTTGCTGCCGGCCGGCGGAGCCGACTTCATCGGAACCGTGCAGGTGACGACCAGCAGTCCGTCGACCGCGGTCGGCGTCGGCGATGACCAGGGACCATTCTTCTCCGAAGCATCGATGTTCGTCACTCCGCCGGCATCCGGCGGCGGCGGCGGTTCGAATATCACCGCGTCGGTCACGCTCGGCACCGGCGACGCGATTGGCGCCGGCACCTGCATCCAGAAAAGCGCGACCGCAACCGGTGCGACCACGAGCATGGCCGTCGCCATCAGTCCGCAGGGAGATCCAATCGCGGCCGGCCTTGCCCACGTCATATGGAACGCGTGGGTCGACGCTCCTGACCACGTCACCGCGCAATTCTGCAAATTCTCGACCGGCTTCGCCGCTCCCAACACCACCGTGACCTTTAACATTCGCGTGCTGGGAACGTCGGCGGCAGGGACCATTGGCACGGTTACGCTCGCTTCCGGCGCGAAGGTCGCCGGCGGCGCGTGCATCACGACCGGAGCAGCCGTCGCCAGTGCCGCCGTTTCGAATGTGGCGGTGATGACGCCGCCCGCCGACCCGGCAACCGCCGGATTGGACGGAATTCAATTCCAGGGATATGTGGATTCGCCCGGCCACGTCACGGCCGAGGTTTGTAAGTTCGGTGCAGGGACGTTTACCGCTACCGCGTCACTTAAATTCAACGTTGCGCTGCTGAACTGATTGCGCCGCAGCTTCACATCCCGAACAATCGTCCCGGCGATCCTGATTGCGATCGCCGGTTCGCTTTGCATTGCGGGATTCGTGACTCCCGGAAGGGCGACTGAGCAGCAGGCTGGGACAAAAGCGCCATCCCCTTTTATTGGCGCGAACGAATGCCGGGGATGCCATGCGGGCATCTTCCGCGGCGTCGAGCCGACGCAGCATTGGAAGATCAACCTTGGCGCCGTGCCGCCATCGACACACGACCCGAAGGTCAGCTCGTGCGAATCCTGTCACGGTCCGGGACGCGAGCACGCGGACTCGCTCGGCGATCCCGCCAAGATCGTCAGCTTCGCGCGCCTTTCGAAGAAGGAAGTCGCCGACCGCTGCCTTACCTGTCACCAGTACTCGCAGGAACACGGTAACTTCCGGCGCTCGGCCCATCGCAACGCCGACGTCACCTGCCTCGATTGTCATTCCGTCCATCACGCCGAGCAGACGCGCTATCTGCTTCGTGCGGCACAGCCGCAGGTCTGCTATGGATGCCACGCGGAGCAGAAGGCGGAATTCGCGCGGCCCTTCCATCACCGCGTGGACGAGGGCCTGATCACCTGCACCGAATGTCACAACCAGCACGGATCGCCCTTGCGGCGGCAGGTCCGGAGCTCCGCGTCGCAAGACGTTGTCTGCGGCAAGTGCCACACCGAAACCATCGGCCCGTTCGTCTTTGAGCACGCCCCGCAGAAGACCAACGGCTGCATGACCTGCCACTCGCCCCACGGTTCGCCGAATCCGCGCCTGTTGAAGCGCAACAACGTGAACCAGGTCTGCCTCGAATGTCATAGCGGGATTGGCGTCTCGGCGTCGCTGCAGCCCACGCCGTTCCACAACCAGGACACGCAGTTCCAGGCATGCACCATGTGCCACGTCGCCATCCACGGCTCGAATGCCAGCCAGAGGTTCCTGCGATGAGCCGCAGCGTTTCGGTGGCAGCGCCGTCGGCGGAAGCCCCGCCGGTGGGAGCACCGGCCTTCAGGCCGGTGAATCACGCATCTTGCATGCTCCAGGGCTTTAGCCCTGGCAGAATTCGGCAATTCGGCAGTTCGGCAATTCGACAATTGCTGATCGCGGCGATGCTGCCTCTGTTGCTTGTCGCGCAGTCGGGGCAGACGACCGAGCAGGGCGCGACCTACGGCAACTACTTCATCAAGCAGTCGTTCGACTTCGGCTATCGCATCGCCAATGTCGACGGCTCCAGTCCGATGTTCAACACGATGGTGGATCTGCACCGCGGCCCACGCCTGCTGGAACAGACCTTCGAGATCCGGTCGCGCAACCACAGGGGCATGTTCTTCGACTCGCTGTCGTATTCCGGATTCGGATACGGCGGCGATCCCAGCACCGCCGCCCGCGTCCGGATCGACAAGAACCAGCTCTACACCTTCACCGGCAACTACCGGCGCAGCCTGAATTACTGGGACTTCGATCTGCTCGCCAATCCCCTGAATCCGCCAAAGTCGGTGCCCAACGTTCCTGTCACATCGTCGCCGCATCGCTTCGACATGGCGCGCCACATGAACGATTCGCGGATCACGCTGTTGCCGCAGTCGCGCGCGCCGCTGCGCTTCGCGTACAGCCGCAACACCATGGACGGCCCGGCCACCACCACCGCGCACATCGGCGATCGGCTCGGACCCGACCTCGTCCTCTTCCTGCCGTGGGTCACTAAGCAGGAAACATTCCAGGCAGGCATGGATTTCAAATTCCTGCCGCGCACCACGGTGAGGTACGACCAGTTCTTCGAGCGGCTGCGCGACGGCGCTACCTCGCTCGACCGCAGCTTCGCCTGGCTGCTGCCCAACGGCACGCCGTACGACACCGGCATCGTTTATGACTCGAACAATTCCGCGCCGTGCAGCCGGCTGATTCAGAACCCCGGCACGGTTCCGCCCACCGTCTTTCCGTTCTGCTGGGGCGCGACCGGCTTCAGCAAATCGACCCGCTACCACTCGACATATCCGACCGAGCAGCTGAGCTTCGAATCGAACCTGGCGCGCGATTTCGACCTCTCGGGCCGCGCCTCGTATTCCACCGCGCAGATGCGCATGCCGGCGTTTTCAGACATCTTCGCCGGATTCGTGCCGTTCTCGCAGCAGCAGCAGATCTCCGACACCGGCTTCGGACGCGCGCGCCGCACCAGCGTCACCGGCGACATCGGCGCCACTTGGGCCGCCGGCGAGCACCTGCAACTCTCGGACACGCTGCGCTTCGCGCGCTTCCGCGTACCCGGCTTGGCGGACATTCTCCAGGCGTCGCTCTTCGCCACCACCGCAACCGGCACGCCGAACCAGCCGTCGAATTGCAAGCCGCCATTCACCGCCGCAACGTGTCCAACGCACACCGGAAACTCTCCGGCGGATGTGATCAGCCAGTCCTTCGGATCGCTCCTCGCTCAGGACCATTTCACCAACCAGGCGGAAGGACGCTACGAATTCGGCAAACATTTTGGCGCGCGCGCCGGTTGGCGCTTCGAGCAGCGCAACATCGACAACAATCTCGCAACCCTCGCGGCGGAAACTTTCTATCCGACCATCGCCACGCGTGGCGATTGCGCCGGACACCCGGTGCAGCCGGACGGCACCTGCCAGGTGACGGTCACGACGAATGCCGCCGGCAACACCATCATCCATCAGAATTCGGTGCTCGCCGGGGCGTGGGCCATGCCGGTCGAGCGCGTCCGGCTCAACTTCGACCTGGAGTGGGGAACTGCCGACCGAACGTTCACGCGCATCGATCCGCGGCGCTTCGACCAGCTTCGCGGACGCGCCAGCTATCGCGCCACAAAGTGGCTGGAGTTCACTGCGGCGGCCAATCGCGGCGACAGCTCCAATCCAGTCACGAATATTGACTTCGCGCAGCATCACCGCTCGTACTCGCTGACGGCAACCGCGTCGCACGCGCAGATATTCGCTCTCGAGCTCGCCTACGACTACGCTTCCGATCGCTCGCACGCGCTCATCTGCTACGTGACCACGCTGGCGTCGCCCGGCAGTGCTGCTTGTCCCGGCATTGCGGGATACCTCAGCGCGACTTCGTTCTATGACGAGTCACTGAACTTCGGAAGCTTGTCGTTGAAGTGGAAGCCGGTTAAGCGCGTCACGGCGCTGATGGGATACAACGTGACCGACGGAACGGGATCGGCTTTGCTGCTCAATCCGCTTGCACCGCCCGGGCCAACCGGGTTTATCTATCACCGCCCGACCGCATCGCTCGCCGTCGATCTCGTCCGCCATGTCACCTGGCGCGCCGCCTGGGGCTACTACGGCTACGACGATCGCGGGCCCGCCGGACCGACACTCCCACGCGACTTCACCGCACAGACGGGCACGATTTCGTTGAAGTACGCGTTCTAAGATTACGCGACCGCTTCCGCGCTCTTCTCGAATACCGCGCGATGCAGTTTCTTCACCGCGCTAGCCACGTCCTTCTCATCGAGGACGAAGCTGAGCGTCAAGCGCGACGCTCCCTGCGCCGACAGGCGTACCGGCAGGTCCGACAACGCGCTGTAAACGTGCGCCAGCCGGCGGTCGTCGTTTTGTCCCACCAGCGAGACGATGGCCTTGCTGTTCTCGTGCCGCACGCGCGCCAGCGGCTCGAGTTCCGCCGTGAAAGCCGGAATCGCCGCCTTGTGCACAGTCGAGACTGAGACGCTTCGGTCGGTCGTCGCAACCACGTCGGGCGCAAAGTCGTGGCGGTCGAGCGCGTCGAATACGGTCTTCAGGAATCCGCCCGCACTCAGCGTGCGCTCCGCGGCAATCTCCACCACGGTGACGCCGCGCTTCACGGCAATCCCCTTGAAACCCGCGTCCGGCCTGCGATTCCGGATGATCGTGAAGGGCCCGCCAGCGTTTCGCGAATTCAGCACATGAACCGGGATGTCGCGTTCGCGCGCCGGGACCATCGACCACGGATGGATGACCTTGGCGCCGAAGTGCGCGAGCTCCGCGGCTTCTTCGAAGGTGATGTCGAGGATCGTGCGCGCCTCGGCGCAGAGTTTGGGATCGGCGGTCATGATGCCGTCGACGTCGGTCCAGATCTCGATGCGTTCCGCGCCGAGCGCCGCGCCGATGATCGTCGCGGAGAAATCCGATCCACCGCGTCCCAGCGTCGTGGTTGCGCCTGCGGGCGTCGCGCCGACGAATCCGCCGAGAACCACGACCGTGCCACTCTTGGCCAGCGGCCCGACGCGAGCTTGCAGACGCGCGCCGGTGACGTTGAAGTCGGGCAACGCGCGAGTGTGGTTCTGGTCGGTGACGATCACGTCGCGCGCATCCACCAGTTCGGCCTTGATGCCGCGCGCGCTGAGTGCTGCCGTCACGATCGCGCTCGATGCCAATTCGCCGAACGCCAACAGGCGGTCGGTCGTGCGTGGGCTCAGTTCGCGGATGGCGGCGATTCCATCGACCACCGACTCAAGCTGCGCGAAGCGGATCAGCAGCTCGCCGGCCAGTCGCGAAGCGGCCTTGCGCGGTAGAAGCGCGCGCGCAACGCGCAGGTGCCGCACGGCCCACTGACGGCAAAGTTGAGTGGCCGCGGCGACGTCGCCGCGCTCGGCCAGAGCCCCCATCTTCACCAGTTGATCGGTCACGCCAGCAAGCGCGCTCACCACGACAACCCGCGGCGTCTTCGAATCCTGAGCGCCGCGAGAACGCACGATCTCGCAAACGCGTTCGATCGCTCGCGCATCTTCCACCGATGTTCCGCCGAACTTCAAAACCACCATGATGACTTGCCCGCTCTCTTGGTCCCTATGAATGCCTGCAATTCCGCAGTGCTGCAGTCCTCAATCCGCGCTCGCTTCCATTCTCCATCCGGTCTGCGGACTATCTTTCCAGACGGATTTCCGAATCACGCCGACCAGTTGCGCCATGTCGGCGAGGAATCCGTCGTGCCCGTGGTCCGACTCCAGCTCCGCATACTCGCAATGAGCGCCGGCCTGCCGCAGCCGCTCGCCGAGCGCGCGAATGTCAGTACAAGGGAAGAGCCAGTCGGTGGAGATGCCCACCAGCAGCACCGGGCACTTCACCCGCGCAAGGGCTTCCGCCTCGCTTCGATAGCCGCGCCCGAGCTCGAATGTGTCCATCGCCTTGGAGAGGATCAGGTACGTATTCGCGTCGAAGCGCTTGTTGAACTTGTCGCCCTGGTGGTCGAGGTACCCGGCCACATCAAAACGGTCCTCGATCGAACGGACCGGGTCCTCGGTCCCCGTCCGATTCGGATTGCGTGCATACCGCTTGTCGAGCAGTCCAGCCGACTTGTAGGAAATCATCGCGATCTGGCGCGCCAGCGCCAGTCCACCCGTCGGTTTGCCGCCGGCGAAGTAGTCGCCGCCCTGGAACGCTGGATCGAGCTGGATCGCCTGCCGCTGCAGGTGATTCAACGCCAGTCCCATCGCGGGCAGGGGACAGGTGCCGATCGCGATGCAGCGGCCGATGCGGTCCGGATAATCCACCGCCCACTGCAGAGCCTGCATCCCGCCGACCGAGCCGCCAATCGCCGTGTGCAGCTTGCGGACCCCGATCTGGGCCAGCGCTTGCGCCTGCGCCCGTACCATGTCACGAACCGTGACCACCGGGAACGACGCGCCGTACGGCTTGCCGGTCCGCGGATCGATCGACGATGGCCCAGTGGAGCCGTAGCATCCACCGATCAGGTTCGTCCCGATCACGCAGTAGCGCGACGTGTCGAACAGGCCGCTGGCGCCGAACATCTCCGGCCACCAGTCGGCCACGCGCGACGACCCGGAGAGCGCGTGGCATACCAGCAGGGCATTGTCGCCGGCAGCGTTCAACTCGCCGTACATCGCCCAGCGGATGTCCACCTCCGGCAGCTCCGCGCCGTTCTCCAGCCGGAAAGGCCCGCCTTCCAGCCGGACCGTTCCTTCGCGTGTTGGTTCGAGTACTTGCATTGCCTTCGTTGTCTCTCGGACTGCCGCCCCTTTTTTCAGACTGTCATCCTGAGCGCGGTCGCCGCGGCGACCGCGCTCAGGATCTCTATATTGGTTCTTCAATCGCCAATCACAAATCGCAAATCGGCAATTGCGTTAGTCTCCTGCCGCCTGTTGCGCCTTTCCTTGCTTCTGCGACGACGGACCGGCTGCGCTGCCGCGTGTTGCTTTCAATGCCTGATCGAGGTCGGCAGTGATGTCCGCCAGGTCCTCAATGCCCACCGAAAGCCGCACCAGTTCTGGCGTTACACCGGTATCGCGCTGCTCCTTCTCGCTCAACTGTTGGTGCGTGGTCGAGGCGGGATGGATGACCAGCGACTTCGCATCGCCGATGTTTGCCAGCAGGCTGAACAGCTTCAGCGAGTTGATGAACTTCTTGCCTGCCTCAAATCCGCCGCGGATGCCGAAGGTCAGCAGCGACGACGCGCCCTGCGGCAAATATTTCTGCGCCAGCTTGTGGTACTTGCTCGACGGCAGGCCGGGGTAGTTCACCCATTCCACCTCGGGATGGTTCGCCAGGAACTTCGCGACGCCGAGCGCGTTCTCCGAATGCCGGATCATGCGCAGGTGCAGCGTCTCAATGCCCTGGAGGAAAAGGAATGAGTTGAACGGCGACAAGCACGCACCGGTGTCGCGAAGTCCCTGCACGCGTGCCTTGATGATGAACGCCAGCGGGCCGAACGCTTCCGTGTACGAGATGCCGTGATACGACGGATCCGGATCCACGAACTCGGCGAAGCGGCCCGACTTCTTCCAGTCGAACTTGCCGCTGTCGATGATGGCGCCGCCGATCGACGTTCCGTGCCCGCCGATGAACTTGGTCGCCGAATTCACCACGATGTCGGCGCCGTGCTCGATCGGACGGCAGAGCACCGGCGAGGCGCAGGTGTTGTCGATGATCAGCGGCACACCCGCCGCGTGCGCGATCTGCGCCAGTTTCTCGATGTCGACGATGTCGAGCTTCGGATTGCCGATGGTCTCGCCGTACACCGCCTTCGTATTCTTGTTGATCGCGTTCTTGATGCCGTCGAAATCTTCCGGATCGAAGAAGTGGACCTTGATGCCCAGCTTCGGCAGCGTGTAGTGGAACAGGTTGTAGGTACCGCCGTAGAGGGAAGTGGTGGAGACGATCTCGTCGCCGGCCTTGGCCAACGTGAGGATCGTCAGTGTCTCCGCCGCTTGTCCCGACGACAACGCCAGCGCCGCTTCGCCGCCTTCCAACGCCGCGATGCGCTTCTCGAAGACGTCGGTCGTCGGGTTCATAATTCGCGTGTAGACGTTGCCGAACTCCTGCAGCGCGAACAGCCGCGCCGCATGGTCCGCGTCGTTGAAGACGTACGAGGTGGTCTGGTAGATCGGCACCGCGCGCGCATTGGTGGTCGGGTCGGGCGTCTGCCCGCCGTGAATCGCCAGCGTCGCCAACTTCTGCGCCGGCTTGGAATCCTTTTCGTCGCTCATCGTCCTGCTCCTCCGAAACTTGTTTGATACCGGTTGGGTGCTCCGCGCCAAAACGTAAAGACCCACGATCCTGAGGACCGTGGGTCTTTTGAACTTTGCTGGGGCTATTTAGTTACTCTTTTCACCCCTGCGAACCCACGGTCGATGGCATGCACATACACATGGCCATGGCCATGTGGCAGCTAATCGACTTGGGTGTCGCGTAAATCATTGAAATCGCACTCTACATCCTCACCGTTTGGCCTGTCAACCCCGCTGGCACGGTCGATGCCATCCGGACCTGTTGCTCAATAAGTACACTGCCCTGCGAGGAGGCTGCTTTTCAATTCGGCAGTCCCGCAGTTCGGCAATACGCTGACAAATATTTTCACCTCCGGGATGAAATCTCCCCGGTTTCGCCTTTATGCATGGTAGAACCCGCAGCTGGATGAGGGGCTGAGTGCATCTCCGCCAGGAGCAGTTCGAGCAGTTCGCCATGCCGCACACCCATGCGCTGTTGCGCACGGCTGGGCGTTTGTGTGGAGACCGGGCGGCCGCCGAGGACCTGGTTCAGGAGGCGATGCTCAGCGCCTGGAAGAATTTCGAACAGTTTGAGCCCGGCACGAACTGCAAGGCCTGGCTCTTCACCATCATGTTGCGTTTATGGGGACGCCAGCAGCAGCGCTTCGCCGGCCGTCCCGAGTTGCTGGTTTACGACGAAGCCTATGAACACGGCGTCGCCGCGACCTCGGAGGACCGCATGATTGCCGCCGAGGTTTTAACCGCGGTTGACCGGCTCGCCCACGAACAGCGGTCGGTGCTGTTGCTCTCGGTCGTCGAAGGATTTGCCGTAAAGGAAATTGCCGCGATGCTTTCGATTCCGATGGGGACGGTGATGTCCCGCCTCTCCCGCGCCCGCGCTGCGTTGCGCCAGTCTTTGCGCCCGGGGTCGATCCAATATCGCGACGGAGGGAAGCAGCAGTGAATCCAGACCTGAGATGCGCCGACGTGCTCGACCGTCTGCCGGAATACCTGGCCGACGCGCTCGAGCCGCCGCAATCCGACGAAGTCGCCGCCCATCTCGAGACCTGTCCCGAATGCGCCATGGCGCTTGCCACCGAGCGCCGTCTCGACAAGCTTGTCAGTCACGCGGTCAACGAGGCCGCGCCGTCGTCCGCCGCGCTGCAGATGCGCATTGCCGAGCACATCAGCGGGCGTGTCATTCCGCGGTACCAGTGGTGGCGACTCGCCACCGTTGCCGCCGCCATTTCGTCGATCGCGCTTGGACTCGCCATCTGGCACGCCGTCTCCGGCTACCAGGTGCATCTGCTCTGCGCCGATGCCGCTGACGACCACCACACCGAGATCACCATGCGCGAGGCCCGTCGATGGCGTGCCACGCCGCAGGAGATCTCAGAGCTGGTCCACCGCGAACTCGGTTCCACCGAGGTGCCGCAGAACATCGAAGGCCAGCACCTTTCCCTCGCGCGGGCGCGCGTTTGCCGCCTGAGGGGATCGCGTTTCATGCACCTCGTTTATGCCAATGGAGCGCGCGAAGTTTCTGTCTTCCTCGCGCTCGACAAAGCCGGGCAGCCGCTCAAGCGGGATGACATGCCCGGACCGATCCACGAAGAGCAGGACCTCAAGGTCGATATTTCCACGTTCCGCATCGGCAATCTTGTCGTAGTGGTTGCCAGCGATCTCGCTGCCGGACTCTCCACGCAGGTCGCCAACGAACTCGCGCACACGTTCTGAGCAAGTCGTGTGGAGGCGGGCGCCGCCGGGGTGGCGAACCCCTCGCCCGCATGGGCCCCTAACGAAGTCCGTCAAGGATGATGACATGCCCGACGACGACGTTCTCGTAGAACAGGCACGGAAGGGAAGTTGCGAAGCATTCGGCGAGCTCATTCGCCGCTACGACCGCCGCCTATTTCGCGTGGCGCTCCACATTCTGCGTCATCGCGAAGACGCCGAGGATACGGTGCAGAACGCCTGCCTCAGCGCCTACCAGCACATCTCCGGCTTCCGCGCCGAGTGCCGCTTCTCGACCTGGCTGATGAAGATCACCGTCAACGAAGCGCTCAGCCGCCTGCGCTCGCGCAACACGGAGCAGTCCGCCACCGACGGCCTCGACACCTGGGTGGACGAAGTTTTCGAACAACGCGAGGTGCCCGACTGGAGACTCCATCCCGAGCGCCAGTATCAGCGCGCCGAACTGCGCCGCCTCCTGCGCTCCGCGCTCGAGGATTTGCCTGTCGCTTACAGCGTGGTCTTCATGCTGCGCGACGTCGAAGGGTTCAGCACCGCGGAAGTCGCCGAATCGCTGCGCCTCACCATCAGCGCCACCAAGGTCCGGCTACTCCGCGCGCGGCTCAAGCTGCGCGCCAAGCTGGAAAAGCATTTCAGCTCAGCCGCGGCACGCAAAGGACGCGGCGCCAAGCCCAGTTCGGCAGACGTTGCCTCGGCCCTCGCGCTCATCACTCCACGAGGATTCGCGACCGCATCCGGCGGAGACTAACAGGACGATTGAGCCATTGAGTGATTGAGCCAATCCGTTATTGAGCGAGCGAACGCATGCTTTTCATTGGCTCAATGACAAATAGCTCAATGGCTCAATTCTCTATTGCTTGCTCTTCGCTTCCTGCTGGAACGCCTTCCACTGATCCAGCATTTGCCCGAGCGTCTGCACCAGCCCATCGACGGCGGCTGTCTGCTGCGTGGTGGGCATCGCGTCCGCGCCGTCAACGACTCCGAGAATCCCCGCCAGCGACCCGTTGATCCCGGCGAAATTCTGCCCGCCGCCGCGCCGCCGGGCTACGCCTTCGAACTCCGCCGCGCGCGCATCCAGCTCCTTCAGCGCGTCTTTACCTTTGAGCTGCGCCCGCACCGCTTTGACCTGCTGCAACGCGTCGTACGACTGGTTCATCGCGTCCGTGATCTTCTTCTCCATCCGATACTGCGCGTCGAAATCATTTGCGCTCGCCGGGACTCGCGGATCCTTCTTCACCACCAGCGTCTGGTTCAACGTTTTTCCTCCCGCCGTGAGACGCACCGTGTACTCGCCCGGCAGCGCGTGCGCGCCGACCGGATGTCGCGGCGTGTCGCCCGAAATCGCCGAAATCGGATACTCATGCTCCACCGACTCCGGCGGCGCCTCGCGCAGGTCCCACACCCACCGATGTATCCCCGCCCCCGACTCGAGCACGCGCGGCTGCCGCACCCAGTACGTCGGCACGTTGATCTCCTTCGGATTCACCGGCTCTGGCTTGTCGTCCGAGGAGTACTTCCGCACCACCTCGCCCGCGAGATTCACGATCTCCAGCGTCACCGGACCCGACTGTGTAGAGACGGGGCATGCCCCGTCTCTGCATCCACCGATGACGTAATCGATCACCGCTCCGTCCGGCGGATTCTGGCCATGCGGCACCTCGGGCGGAAAGGGCGTGTCGGTGTTGGTGGAACGCTGGAACCGGATCGCCTCTTGCGGCTTGAACAGGAACGCGGACGCGCTGCGCACCTCGGCGCTCATCTGCCGCAGCGGCGTGATGTCGTCGAGGATCCAGAAGCTCCGTCCGTGCGTGCCTACGACCACGTCGTCACCGTGGATGACAAGATCGCGCACCGACGACGTCGGCAAGTTCATCTGCAGCGATAGCCAGTGATCGCCGTCGTCGAAGCTGACCCACACGCCGTTCTCCGTGCCGCAGATCAGCAGTCCCTTGCGCCGCGGATCTTCGCGGACAGTGTTGACGCTCGCGCCGTCTGGGATCCCGTTGACGATCTTCTGCCACGTCTTGCCGCCATCGTGCGTGCGGTAGATGTGCGGTTTCAGGTCGTCGAGGCGGAAGCGATTGATCGCCGCATAGGCGCTGTTGTTATCGAAGTGTGACGCCTCGATCTGCGCCACCTTGCTCCACTCGGTCATCTCCGACGGCGTCACGTTCTGCCAGTTCTTTCCGCCGTCTCGCGTGATTTGGATGAGTCCATCGTCCGTCCCAATCCAAATCGTGTTCGCGTCCTGGAACGACGGCCCGATGCTGTAGATCACTCCGCCGTGCACGCCCTTCGCCGGATCCTGTTCCACGAACTTCCCGAGCGTCGCCGGCGCCTTCGCTGTCTGCCGCGTCAGGTCCGGGCTGATGACGTCCCACGAGTGTCCGCCGTTCGTCGTCTTGAACAGCACGTTCGACCCGAGATACAGCGCGTGCTTGTCGACCGTCGAGAAGATAATCGGCGCGGTGCGATTGAAGCGGTATTTGCCGGTGCGAATCACCACCGGCGACACGTCCTGCACCTGGTGCGTGCGGCGATCCCAGCGCGTGGCCTTGCCGCCGTACACGAGGTTCGCGTCCAGCGGATCCGGCGCGACGTAGCCGTATTCCTCAACCCCGACGGTCGTCCAGTCGCGGAAGGTGATCTCGCCGTAATCGCCGCGGCTGGCGATCCCGATCGACCCGCTCTCCTGCTGCCCGCCATACACCCAGTAGGGAACCTGGTCATCGGTGATGACATGGTAGAACTGCGCCGTTGGCTGGTTGTACCAGGAGCTCCACGTCGGTTGCGCCGAGTTCGCGTTCACCGAAATCGTCGCGCCTTGGTCCGAGGCCAGCGCCACGATGTCTGGGTTCTTCGGATTGATCCACACCGAGTGGTAGTCGTCGCCGCCGGGCGCGCCTTTGAACGCGGTGAAGTTCACGCCACCGTCGGTCGACCAGTACGTCGACGTATTCGCGATGTAGACCTTGTCTTTGTTCGTGGGATCGACGCGCACCCATGCGAAGTCCGACCCGCGGCCCCAAACGCGCTCTTCTGAATTCACCCGCGCCCACGTCGCGCCTGCATCGTCGGAGCGATAGACCCCGCCGTGCGTCGGCGAATCCACCATCGCGTACATGCGGCTCGGATCACTCGGCGCAATCCCAAGCCCAATGCGCCCCAGCTTGCCGTTCTCCCACGTCGGCAGTCCCTGGCCGATCTGGTTCCACGTGTCGCCGCCGTCTTCGGATTTGTATAGCCCGCTGCCCGCTCCGTCATACGAGTTGCCGACGGTCCACGGCGGTCGCCGCGACGTCCACATTACGGCGTAGACCTTCTTTGCATCGCGGGGATCGAACGCCAGGTCAATCGCGCCCGCGTCCTCATCCTTATAGAGAACCTTCTGCCACTTCTGACCACCGTCGGTCGAGCGAAAGACGCCGCGCTCCGCGTTCGGCCCATACGGATGCCCGAGCGCCGCGACGAACACGCGATTCGCATCGTTCGGATCGACCAGGATCGCGCCAATCTGTTGCGCATCGCGCAGACCGAGGTGAGCCCAGGTCTTGCCGCCGTCGGTGGACTTGTACATTCCGTCGCCGGTCGACAAATCCGGCCGCCGCAGCCCTTCGCCGCTGCCGACATAGATGACGTTTGGATTCGACGGCGCCAGCGCCAACGCGCCCACCGATTGCGACGGCTGCCCGTCGAAGATCGGCTGCCACGTCTGCCCGTAGTCGGTCGTCTTCCATACGCCGCCGTTGTTAACGCCGATGAAGAAGACATTGGGCTGACTGGGAATGCCTTCGATCGCCACCGTCCGCCCGCCGCGAAACGGCCCGATCATTCGCCACTTCATCGCGCTGTAGAGCGATGGATCGTACTGCTGCGCGAGGCCTGTGCTCGCGACGATGACCGTGAAGATAAGAAGAGTTCGCCGCCAGATCATGACGCCTCCGGAAATGTGAATGCAGATCGCAGATTGCAGAATGCAGAATGAAAACAGAAACCGGCTGAGTTGTCATTCTGCATTCTGCATTTTGCATTCCGCATTCCGTCGTTCGGCAATTCGGCCCTTCTGCTTTACCATCACACCAGTGCCCACAGAAACTCCATCGCCGATCCGCCCGCGCCGTCGCGCGTTCATTCTCTTCTGTCTTCTGCTCGTCATCTATCTTGCCAATCTGCGCGACATGGCGCCCGACGACACCGTTCCCACCCGCTATCTCCCGTTCTCCATCGTCACAAGGCACTCGCTGAACGTCGACGGCTATATCGACCTTCACCTGCGCCCGTACCTCAACGGAATGGTCGGGTACGGCCCGTACTTCGCCGCGCGCGTGAACGGGCACTGGATGTCGGCCTACCCCATCCTCACTTCGCTGGTGGCCACGCCGGTGTTCGTTGTGCCGGCCATCTATGCGGAACACAGCGGCGTCGAGCCCGGCACCTCGAAGATGCGATTTCTCGCGCTCATGGCGGAAAAGCTCAGCGCTGCCATCCTCGCCGCTCTCGGCGCGGCCATCTTCTACCTCGCCTTGCGGCGCATCCTTCCGGAGAACGGAGCCCTCCAGCTCGTCTTCATCTACGCCATCGCCAGCCCCACGTGGAATCTTTCCGCCCAGGCGCTCTGGCTCCAGAACCTGACGGAGCTCAGTCTGGTGCTGCTGATCTGGGCCTTGATTACCGACCGCGGCACGCGCGCCTCGGCCGCATGGATCGGACTGGCGCTGGCGCTGGCCGTCGCCAACAAGCTCACCAACGCGGTCGTCGCTTTCCCGATGATCGCCTGGTTCTGCTTCCGCGAGTTGCGTCGCGCGCGCCAAACGGAAGACGCCGCGCCGACCTCGCGCATCGTGTCGCTGTTTGTTCCGCTTGCCGGACTCGGCCTGTTTGTCCTCTGGTACAACTTCCACTACTTCGGCAGCATTCTCGGCGCCTACACCGCCACCTTCGAGACGCTCGGTTACAGCGGCGTCGTCGGCGGCTTCCAAGGCGGCTGGCGGCCGTTCCTCGACGGCCTCGCCGGGCTCCTGATCAGCCCCAACCGCGGCCTCTTCCTCTTTGTGCCCTGGACCGTGCTCTCGCTGTGGGGCGCCGTGCGTTTATGGCAGGAATCGGAAACCGGATGGGAGCGCTGGCTGCTCGCCGGTTCGCTGCTCCTCTACCTGACGTACGCCAAGCTGCTGCGCTGGTACGGCGGATACACCTTCGGCCCGCGCTACCTCGTCGATCTCATGCCGGTCTTCGTGCTCTGCCTGGTGCCGGTTTGGCGCGCGGCCGTCACACCGCTCAGGCGCGGTGTATTCGCGTCTCTCGTCGTGCTCGCCCTCGCCGTGCAATTCCTCGGCGTCTTCAACTATCCCAACGGCTCATGGAACGAGACCCCCGTCACCGTCGACAACGTGCCCGCGCGCGTCTGGGATTGGCACGACTTGGAACTGGTTCGCGTCCTCAAGGCCGGCCCAGCTCCTACCCATCTCCTCGACCACCTCCGTGGCCAGCACAATACCTACTGATGTAGCGCCGGGCGTCCCCTAGCGCCGACGTCCGTGTAGCGCCGGGCGTCCCCGCCCGGCGGCACGAACGGAATCGCCGCCTGCATTCTGCAATCTGGTGACGTACGTCACAATCGCCTGTGACCACGTCCCTACGTCTTCTCGACCTGAAGGTATGGAATAGCGTCATGCAAGCGATCCCGCGACTCGTCTTCTGGGAAGTGACCAAGGGCTGCAACCTGCGTTGCATCCACTGCCGCGCCACGGCCACCGAGCTGTCTTCGCCTGACGATCTGCCGACCGACAAAGCGCTGGGCATCATCGACCAGATCGCGGCCAGCTACAGCCCCATCCTGGTGCTGTCGGGCGGGGAACCGCTCTTCCGCCGCGACATCTTCCGGCTTGCCCGCCACGCCACCGACCGCGGACTGCGCGTCGCGCTGGCGACCAACGGCACGCAGGTCACGCCCGACGTCGCCGCCAAGATCAAGGACGCCGGCGTGCGCCGCGTCTCCATCTCCATCGACGGCGCGGACGCCGCCACCCACGACGCCTTCCGCGCCATTCCCGGCGCCTTCGAAGCCGCGCTCCAGGGCTTCCGCAATCTCAAGGACGTCGGCATGTCGGTGCAGATCAACACCACCGTCGCCAGCCACAACGTCGACCAGCTTCCCGACATTCTCGCGCTCGCCCGCCGCATCGGCGCCGACGCGCTCCATACCTTCCTGCTCGTCCCCGTCGGCTGCGGCGTCGAGATCGCCGACTCCATGATGGTTTCCGCCACGCGCTATGAAGAGATCCTCAACTGGTTCTACGACCAGGAGGTCGAAGGCGGAATCGAACTCAAGGCCACCTGCGCGCCCCATTACTTCCGCGTCTACCGCCAGCGCCGAGCGGCCGAGAAAGCTCGTGTAGCGCCGGGCGTCGCGCCCGGCGACGTCTCACGAGGAAGTGCATCCATCGGCCCTCTCGACACCACCATGCCCGGCGCCACCGGCATCGCCATCCACCCTCACGCATCTCGTGTAGCGCCGGGCGTCCCCGCCCGGCGGGACGAGGGGAGTGCCTACGAGCGCCAGGCCGCTCTCGGCCACCCATCGCAGCCGGGACGCTCCGGCCACCCGGAAGGCATGCACGCCATGACCAAGGGCTGCCTCGCCGGCACCGGTGTCTGCTTCATCTCTCACCAGGGAGAGGTCTTCCCCTGCGGCTACCTGCCGGTGAAAGCAGGAGACCTGAGGACGCAATCATTCAACGAAGTATGGGACAAAGCTCAAGTGTTTCTTGAGCTTCGCGAGACCGACAACCTGAAAGGGAAGTGCGGCGCCTGCGAGTTCCGCAACATCTGCATGGGATGCCGCGCCCGCGCCTTCGCCGCCAGCGGCGATCACCTGGCGGAAGAACCATTCTGCGTCTACGAGCCAAAGGCGCTGCACAAGATTCAACCTGCGGGATAAGAAGGACGGTCTTTAAAGAACATCCTGGCGTCTTAAAACACATCCCGAGGAGCTTAGGGACGAGGGATCGCTATCGCCCCTTGGAGTCTTCAGAATGTCATCCTGAGCGCCTGTTCTTGGCGCTCAGGATCTCTGCACTTTCTTTTGCTTTGCGACCTCTGCGTCTTTGCGGTGAATCATCTCGTTACAGAGTCGCTGCACCTGCTGCTCAATCACCCTCGCCCTTACGAAATCCGGCGACCCGACGCGCATCCTCTCCACACGCGCCCACTCCAGCGCTTCCAGGACCTCACGGATATGTCGACGCCCCTTCATGCCCTCAATCTGCATTGTGCAATCTGCATTCTGCAATAAAAAAGGCCGGCCCTTGCGGACCGGCCGTTTCCCCGAGTGGAGGACTGCTTACTTTCCCAACTGCTTTACATAGGCCGCCAGACCCTTGATCTGCTCCGGAGTCAGGCCTTTCTTGGCGAACTGGTGGGTGGTGAGCGGTTTCGGACCGCCTTCGCCGATCATCTTTTCCAGGTCGGCAGCGCTCATCTTCTGCACCGACGGGTCCTTAAAGCTCTTGATCGTGCCCTTCTGGGTGGTGCCGTCGACGCCATGGCACGCCGCGCACTTGCTCTTGTACAGCGTCATGTTCGTGTCTTGCGCCGAGGCGGCAACCGCGAACACCATCATGCAAATCATCACGACTGCGATCTTCTTCATGAGAAACAGGCTCCGTTTGCTTGCGATTAGGACTGCGCATCCCTATTTCCGCACAGCGGGAGCCGCGGCGATGTGACGATTGCTACCTCGGAGCGTGATCCTGTCCCATTTCGGGCCGTTGGCTGTCACTATGTCTTAAAGACATAAACAGCCAAATTGTTCCACGTGGAACAATTGCGTTCCGCCGCTAAGCGCTCTTCTTTGCTTCCTTTTCGCTGCTTGGCAGGACCGCCGCCTCGGCCGCGGCCGCATCTCCGTGCGTCGGCGGGGTGAGCGCGAACTGGCACGAAGCGCGGGCGACCTCGCGTCCCAGCGCGCGAAGTTGTTCCGCCAGCTTGGGATCGGTCGGCTTGCCGTGCTCGTCAAATGCCTTCCATGCCTGCGCGATCGGCAGTACCAGCGGTACGGCCCAGCCACGCAGCGCGCGGACAACGAACTCCATGGTGTTGACGGCCTGAAGGCCTTGCACGCCGCCGGCGGTGGAGATGAGGCCAACGACCTTGTCGGTGAGGTAGGCCGGTTTGTTGTCGGCCAGCAATTGCAGCCAGTCGAGCGCGTTCTTGAACGCGCCGCTGATGGTGCCATGGTACAGAGGACTGCTCCACACCAGGCCGTCGGCCTCGCCCACCAGCTTGCACAAGCGGGTCACGGACTCAGGTGGAGTCTTGATCGCCGGATCGTAAAAGGGAAGCGCCAACTCGCGGATGTCCAGCGACTCGGTCCGGGCGCCGGCTTCGCGCGCGCCTTCCAGCGCAATCTCCATCGCGGCGAGCGAAGTCGAATGCTTCGACAGGGATCCTCCAAGCCCGACCACGAGCAGATTCTCTTTCTCTCTCTGTCCTTCCATCTCCCGTTCCTTTCGAACTCGTCACATTGGATGACAACGGCGGACGAAAGAAGCGGCGAATATTTCAATCCGGACAGAAGAATTGAAATGCCGAAAAGGCGGCCATGCGTCCAGGGACTGGGCTACACTCCCCGCCATGAAGCTCGATCCCAGAACGCTGATCGTCAGCGTCTGCACCGGCGCCGGCTACGGTTTGCTGATGCGCGGATACGCGGCCAAAACGCAGTTCCTGCCGGTTGCGCTGCGCGGTTTCGTGAGCTATGCGGTCGCGGTGATGTCCATCGCGTTCGTCTTCCTGGTGCCGTTCGCGATGGGCTACCTGGCGGTCGCCGTGAAGGCGCGTCAGGGCTCTGTGGATTGGCGGGAACGCGCCGGACTGCCGGTCATCGCGGTTTTGTTGTGCGTGGCGGTAACGGCAGTGCTGCTCTGGGAAGGCTTTATCTGCATCGTCATGCTGTTGCCGGTCGCGATCGTGTTCGGGATCCTTGGCGGCTTCGCGGCGGCGGCACTCATTAAGCCGGGCCAGCCGGCGACGGCAAGGTTTTCGATTGCGGTGGTCGCGCTCCTGCCGCTGGTGGTCGGACCGCTGGAGTCGCGTGTGCCGGTAGCGCCGCAGATCCGCAGCGTGGAATCCGACATCATGATCCACGCGCCGGCCGAGACGGTATGGCACAACATCGAGCGCGTGCGCATGATCGCGCCTGCCGAATTGCCGCGCTCATGGAACCGCGGCATCGGATTCCCGCGTCCGCTCGAAGCCACGCTGTCGCACGAAGGACTCGGCGGCGTGCGGCACGCTACCTTCGCCGGCGGTGTCCTGTTCATCGAGACCATCGACGAGTGGG
>Ga0157369_10001400_pt1 | contig 29608 bp, 41 predicted proteins | sample C25metaG_FD_113461 | JGI IMG/M metagenome (GOLD analysis project Ga0157369, IMG submission 113461) | Corn rhizosphere microbial communities from Kellogg Biological Station, Michigan, USA - C2-5 metaG | ecosystem: Host-associated > Plants > Roots > Rhizosphere > Soil | place: USA: Michigan... | reverse complement strand
CATGAGGCGGCACCCAGCGGTAACCACGGCCGCGCACAGACTGAAGGCAGACCTGATGATGCTTGAGCAAGTCCGATTTAAATGCCTCCACGTTCGCAAGCCATTCGAACTGACGCTCACGAAACTTCTCAACGGTCAGCGACTTCGAGTCAGCCATGGAAGGCGTTCCGAAACGCGCCTCCAACCACTCATGCCCGACCAGGTCGCCGTATTTGAATTCCTTAAGGAAGTCATCAACAGCTTGCTTGTAGCTCGGGTGCTTTGTCAGTTCAGACATATTCCACCTCGAAACGACCGAAGCGCGGCCGGTATTCACAGACGCCAATCAACAGTCCTGAGTCGGTGATCGCCTTTTTTGCTTCCTCTATGTTGAGTACGTCAGCGTTGATCGCGACTTCCAGCTCGACGCCCCATTCAAGAAAGATTGGCCGGTAACGCATGATCTTCGCCTGCCCAACCTTAACCCCGCGACAATCAACGAATCGCTGATCCTCCCAAAGAGAATCGGGAGTTGTCGGCCCAGAGAACTCCAGCTTTGCCTTGTCAGTCATTACGACCGCTCCGCGCTTCCATTGCGTGCCCAGCTTCTGAAGCTTCGCGCCAGCCAGGAACGTCGCATCGAAGTTAGCGCCGGGTACAAAAAATCCGAGCTTTTCATCGTGGTAAGCGCCGGCGATAAATTCAGAGCGAGCGATGGCAAGATGATCGTCGTCCGTCTTCTTGCGCTTTCCGGTCAATTCCTTATGAGCCTTTGTTGCGGGATTCAAAGGGTTGGCCAGCTTGTCGCTGTGCATCATCAGCGGAGACGTGCCGGTAATTTTTAGCGTGACAAGTTCCATGCTCATGCTGCGTCCCTCCGAGCAGCCTGGAAAAGAAATCGGCAGCGCAGATTTTCAGTAGCAAGCGCCACAAACTCAAACATTTCCGCTGTGGAGACTGGCATATCCCTGTCCACAAGCATCGACTGCATGAACTGCTGCCGGGTCAAAACGAACGCACCCATTGGCACGGGCGTAACCTGCCGATTGCCGTGATGGTCGGCACTGACGAGGTACCGCTCACACTGGCCAAGCTTGTCCGGGATATCGAAGGACTTGTCCTGCCCCTTCGGAATGAACTCACCTTCCAGAACGGCGTATGCCGCGATGAAGTTCCGCGCAGCGTCAAGCTGATCGGCCGGAATATCTGCCGCCGACCGAACGCCAAAAGCTGCATGAGTCTGCGACCAGATTTTCGCGATAGCCCGACGCTGAATAGGAGCCGGAAGGCTAGATACCTTGCCCTTCACTACCGCGCCAAGCATGTGAAACCCATCAGTGCCGATGGTCTGGCCTACCAGAGTATTCATCTTGCCAGTGGTATCTTCATACCGACCATGCTCACGGATCGTCGGAAGAACCTCAGCAGTCACCCACTTCTTGAAGATCTTGGCTTCGGCCTTGCGGCTCGTGAGGATCAGTGAATAGAGCCCCGACTCGTTAACCACGCTGAGATTCTGCGCGCCTCCAAGGGTGTTCATACTATGAATACCCCTTTCATCCTCATCCAGCCGGCTGAGCGCTCGAGCAGTGTTGACGATTGCAAGAGACTCACACACGTCAGTCGCCACGAACCAAGGCTGATCATTAATTAGCAGCGTGCGTTCCTGCTGCTTTCCGAAATTGAACGGGATGACATTCGAAACGGTTGTGCTAATATCGATCATGACGTTTTCCTGATAGTTAGACGTTCTGCTTCATGAGCCTCAAGCGTTGCCGCGCTTGGGGCTTTTTCATGCCTGCTTGGCTTGTTCATCTCGTTGCATCGCCTCCCTTAGCGCCTTCCCTACGAGCCAGTTCTGGCTGCGCTCCTGTTCCTGCGCCTTCCTTTCAAGCCAAGCCTTAATATCCGGCTCTGCCCGAAATACCACCTGCGCCATTTCCCTTACCTTCATCCCCCCTCCAGATGCATCACCGTTGTTCATTACGCAAATGTATAACGGTGATGCATTGCCGTCAATACCACCGTGATGCATTATTTCGTTCCGTTAAATGGAACCGGATTTGAGATGAGTCGCAGCGATCCACAGTTCAACCTCCGCATACCAGAGGATCTTCGGGACTTGGTAATGGTCGCGGCCAAGCAAAACAAGCGGTCAGCTACTGCCGAGATACTTGATCGCCTAGAGCGAAGCTTTACTGAAACAGATGAAATGGGGGTTAGCGATCTTGATCGGATGAATCCTGAGCACCCGTTTTACAGTCCAGGCCCCAACCCCCATATAACCACGAAAATCCACAAGGACCGTCTGATCACCGGGCTGGATGGCCCGCTGACGGCACAAGAAGAAAAGATCATGTCGGCAATGATCAAGGCCCTGCGCGGCATCGGCAAATTCGAAGAAGAAAATGCTGATATCCCAAACACGGGACCCAAGCCTCGCAAGCGCTACCCAACGAAGTGATTCGTCCGACAAGGAGCGTCAGATGTCATCCAAAGGACCAATATCAGAACCCGACAATTCCAGCGCATTTTCATCGGTCACAGTCTGCTTCGTACCCAGGGCTTTTGCTGCCAACACGCTGGCGAATCTCGGCCTGGTAGGCACTCTCTGCAAATATGGCGACAAAGAGTTTCGACGAATCGAGAAGCTGAAGTGCGACCTGTACTTCCCAGCCGGGACGTTTGTCGCTCTTGATCAGAATGGAAACATAGACAGCATCCATACCTTGTCCGACATCGGTCAGCTTGACCTGGCTTTCAACGACTACTTGAATTTCCTGATGGATGTTCGCCGGATCTACGAAGGGCCGGGCACCTACAACAACAAACTTGAGGCCGTCGAGGCCATGACCACAGGCATGGGACGCCAAGGGCATTCCCACGGCTACTTCATAGCCAAGCATGGCGGCGCCAGTCCACTCCTGGACAAGTGTGTTCAGCGAAAGCGGTAGCGAAAGCACTCACTATGCTGAACATAGCCCCCCATATCTGGTTCTCCGAAACATTGGGCAGCTGCGCGTGCCTGAGTGCATCGAACACAATGCTAGGAAGGAGAAGCTAATCATGTCAAAAACAGCCAATGAGACGCACGATGTAAAAGTCGATATAACTGGACATATCGAACTGCCAACTCTCAAATCTTTGTACATAGAAATGTACTTTGAGGAAACTCTTCTAAGCAGCGGCACTGCGTTCCTTGTGGCCCACGATAGGGAGTCGCATTGCTGCCTCATGACAAATCGGCATAATGTAACGGGACGACACCAAGAAACTGGAAAATGCATAAGCCCCCATGCCGCCGTACCTGACTCTATGACTATTTATTTCCATAAAAACGGTGCCATGGGGGAGTGGGTTAAGGTAAGGCTACCCCTTTACCGAGATGACAATACTCCCTATTGGTTTGAGCATTCCAAACTAGGTAGCAAGGTCGACGCAGTCGCGATGAATCTTACCTGGGGCGGCGACGTCCAAAAAATCCCCTATTACCTATCAGAGCCTCTCGGACTTGATCGACATGGGCTGTTCGTCGGTCCAGCGGATACAGTAAGTGTTATCGGATACCCATTCGGGGTCGCTGCAGCTGGTAAATTCCCGATTTGGGCGACTGGTTTCCTAGCTCAAGATTTGAGCTTCGTAAATCCAAGCAATCCTTCCTTCCTCATCGACTGCAGGACAAGACAGGGCCAATCAGGATCGGCTGTTATCGCGTACAGGGCTGGAGGGTATAGAAAGATCACAGACGGCCGGATGCAATCTGTAATGTCTGCCGAACCGACTTGGGAATTTCTCGGTATTTACTCTGGACGCATCAATGCAGAGTCGGATCTCGGTCGAGTTTGGAACGTTAGTGTGATCGAAGACCTGTGGAAATCGTCTGAACAGGATCAGCAACGCCGGGAATCACTTGCAATAAAGAATAAACAGATCTGATAACTGCCTACTGCACAGCTTTCAAAACCATGTCCCGCGTAAACTCATCTTTCGACCTGCAAACCTTATCTACATAAAGCTCCATTATATACCATATAGAATGGGGCTTTGTGTATGCCGGATTCAGCCTTCCTCCATCGGAGATCAGCATGCCAGGACCCACCCTCACCTTCAAATGCCTGGGCCACACCAAGCGTGGCGACTTGATTGAGTCCTACCAGCTGGAAGTTACCGACAGCCGTAGCGGAAAGACCGCGACTATCTCGGTCGAACCCAGGCACTTAGCCTCGGCCCGAAGTATGAGAACGATCCTGCTAGATCGGTGCATGTTCTACAAGTCATCGGGTACGGAGCACGACCAGATGTTACTTGAGCTCCTTGACCCTCTGGCTGAAAAAATCCAAAAATAGCCCTGCCCTGAAAAGCTTTTCACACTTGGCTTACACCTACGCCGCAAACACCCAAGGATGACAATGAACAGAGAGCTCTTTGCTAAGGATATCGATAAAAAAATCAAGCAATTTCATGGAACCTTGACCGAAACGATGCCCTTTTAACAGCAGTGCTTCGTGGTCACATGATGGTTGAAGAGCGGCTCCACGACGTGATCTCAGCTGGCGTTGCATGCTATTCCCGCCCGCAAAAACAAAACGATGTTTTCACTTTTGGCACGGCTACAGAGCTGTGCCGATCAATCGTTGGGCGGGCTGCCGCTCCCCATATCTGGGGGCAGTGAAATCACTCAACAATCTCCGCAATGCGGTTGGTCATCGAAACGAACCAGCCCGACTAGATACTCTATTGTTAAAGTTTTTTAAAGATAGCGAATCAGTCGCTATGATTCTTTACAAAGAGGGTGCGTCCTATAATCCAGAGGGTGAAGATGACGATACTCATGCCATTGCCGTCCGCGTCCGCATAATGGCGCTTTGGAGTGTTCTGGGGGTTATAGCTGACAACCTGGCGCATGATTTAGATGACGCGCTGAAGAGTCGGAGGACTTGACGAGGCGATCGATCATCTAGAAGTATAAAGCCCAGCGCGGGGCTGGGCATTGGAATAAGTCAACGCGCTAAATAAATACATAAAACAGTTTCTGTATCACTGCCCATCCCCCGCAACAATCTCTAGCTCGACCACCTTTGGTAGCCAATCTTTGAACTCACTAACTGTTCTTATGCAACGAAATCCGAAGGGAGTGAGCAAGAGCAGCCCTCCACTTCTTTGCTCACTACTCTGTGTATCCCACAGAGCGTTTTTATCAATATCACGTATTAGATCGATATATCGCTCATTGCCTTCTACCTCAACGACTAGCACTTCGAAGCCAACGTCGCGGATACCTTTGAATAATAACGGCTCCGCCTGATTGCCCGTTACGATATAAGCAGCTACTACTCGTCCATCTAGGCGGCTGTTAATTAGCTGCTGACGATCGTATGCTGAATCGGTTACTGAGCCAGGAGAACTGCTAGAAATTGACAGGCCGCCATCCTCTCGACACTCGACCTTCCAAGGCATCGGGAAATTATCGCTAAAGCGGCCTATTACTGTTCGACCTGGGCTGAACGACATTGCGACTGAGCGATAGAAACGCTGAAGCAGCTCAAAAAACAAATCGCCTCTCTGAATCGCATCGGATACATCTTCGAAAGGAAGGAGAATTGGAACCCCACCATTCCTTCGCCGTAACCGAAGTCCATCGTGCGCCAATATATAGTCTGCATGCGCAATTCCGTTTCGAATGTCGTCTCGGAAAGTTTCTCCAAGCAGACAGGCGAGTTTGGACATACCGATACTATCTGCCGCCTCGGCTAAACGACGAAACATCGCATTTTCGTTTGGTCCAATGACGGCTCTAGACTTTTTGTGCACTCGAACCATGTCCTGAAACGGCCAAAGATTGTAAGGCTTGAGCTGAGCCACCTGAATTGTGTTAAGCAACCCCTCATAGACACCACCAGCTTCCGCCAAATGAGAGTAGAGGCATAAAACGTAACGCATCTCCGCAAGACTAAGACCGCCTTTTCGGGAGGTTGCCGTGGTTAGTTCAGCCTTGACCTCATGTGCGGTCTGCATGGTGCTCCAGCCTGCGTCTTGGGCGCCGCGAAACTCCCCGCAGACTGCCGCAACGGTATCTAGCTCGTTGATTTTTTGAGCAAAGGCAAAGAGATAGGTGAGCTGGGCATTTAATTCACGAATGAAGGTTGAAGGCTCCATCTTCGGCTTCCGATATCCAATAAGCTGCCTATGATAAGTCATTCCAAACATAGGCAACCATCAAACTCATGCTGCGGACGCCAAAATCCGCATGTCGTTCCCTCTTTGGTTTGGCGGGACTGTAGCACTGGGGGGCAGATGCAAAAAGCCCAGCACCTTGTCGAGTTTTACCAATCACATGGATGTCCAGTAAGCTGCGGATTCAACATGGACGAGGACGACTCGCGTGATCACCTGCCATCTGAAGTATCAGATTGACCCTTATCAAATCGAAGCCTTTGAGCACTATTCGAAACTGTGGATTGGCATAGTCAACCGCATGGGAGGAACCCACCACGGTTACTTCCTTCCTGCCGAGGGCGCCAGCAACGTCGCCTATTGCCTTTTCAGCTTTCCGAGCCTTGCGGAGTACGAGCGTTATCGCGAAGAGTCCAAAACTGACCCCGAATGCGTGAGTACTTTCGCGCTGGCGACAGAGAAGAGATTCATTGTCAGCTACGAGAGAAGCTTCATGCGCCCAGTGCTCGACTGAAGCAGCAAGCCCGGCCAGCCGGGCTTTTTAATGCCCGCCCCTGTCCGGGCATCCAGCGTGGACGAAATTCCAGTGGCACGGCTTCGCCCCCAAGTAGTAGCGTAATGACTCGGTTGAGTCGACTCAGGAGAGGCGCAATGGTAACCCCTAATCAGCGCAGGGCAGATGAGCTCGAAAATATAAGGGAAATCTTGAATTCCAACCCCAGCAACAATCGATCTGAAGCTCGACTGGCAATTAAGGCCGCCATGGCCGGCACGTATATGGCAGGCCAAAACGTAAGTGGGCGCTTTGTACCTTTTCCCACTTTAAACAATGGAGTATTGGAAGCTTCGGAAATCGACGTTAAAGCGATAAACGAGTTCATCGAAGCAGTTAAGTCATCACCCGACAGCCTTCTGACCGAATTGGCGGATGACTGGTTTTTGAAGTACGACGAGCCGCCGAGCTTATAAAAGGATTCCCCAGTCCTTCACCTGCAAGCCCAAGGACTGGGATTGCGCCAATATCGGCGCGTTTATGACCTGGAGGTCAATGTGAACGAAGGACAAACCATCTTCCCCTACATCATCGTCACCTCGAAAGAAGACTACATCCCCGTAGCGACCAAATTCGCATACAAAGATGTTGAGGTGGGGTGCGGTGTCATTACGTTTCTTTCAGAGTCGAGCTTTCAAACCATTTCGGACGAGCTTAAGGCCGTAGGCCCAGGGTATGCCTTAATACTAGCCGACAACCTTATCTACTTTGGTGACGGTAGTTTCTCCAGGACGTTCCACCACATCAACTGATCTTGAGGCAGCCGCCGGTAAAAAGAAGCCTGCCACCAACAACTTCGATTTTACCGCCTTCGGAGAGCTTGTACGGGCCGCTGAGCAAATACTCGGCGCGCCCATCTTGAACATCAACCTCTACCGGCTCGCGGTTTGGCTTGCTCCCCAGCATTGATCGCCAAGCGATTACCGGGCTGAACTGATCATTCTTCTGCATACACTCTCCTGCGGCCATGCCGCGTCATGTTGGTTGTCTTGCGTCTTTGTGCCTGAGGATCAGGCGTGTCCGGTCATTCCAAGGGCCGCCGTAGACGATTATCTCGGACGGCCTACCGTACAGGTGGTGCAGGAGGAACGGTCCGGGGCCGAAAGTGCCCGACTCTTCACCAGGTAACGACGGATCGGTACTCAGGTAAATCCCAGCGTGGTTAGGGTGAACTGTCCGCCCCACATGCATAATGATCAAATCGCCGCGCTGCGGCCGGTCGACGCGCATGAAGCCCGCAGCCTCGTAGTTCGCCTCGTACAAGCTGGCGTTCTTCGCACTCTCCCACCAGCCGTCGGTGCGCTGGAAGGCTTCGAATTCCAAGCCCCACTCGCGGGCATACCAATCGGTGCACACCTGCCAACAGTCCCAGGCGCCGTGCACAAACGGGCGCTTGAGCAGCGGCGTGCTGCCTGTTGGCGTAATCGTCCGCAGGTCGCCTTCGGGCCAACTCAGGATGTGCCAGGGCAAAGTCGTGGCCTCGCACATGGCCAGGTCATGCGGTGACGGTCTGCTGGTGGCGTCCGGGTGCGAGTGAACGATGCCGATCACCTCGCCCAAGTCTTCCGCAGCAGCGTAGTTCTCAGGATCCAGCCGGAACTCTTCGCTCGGTTCCGTGGCGATGTTCCGGCACGGGTAGTACTTCTGCGCCCGGCCAACGGCCAGCAGCAGGCCGCAACACTCACGGGGGTATTCCTCTGCAGCGTGCGCCTGGATCGCCGCGATGATGTGCTTGCGCATGGTCAGCTCCGGGCAATCAGGGAAACGGCGGGGAATCCGCCGAAGGACAGTTCGTTGTTCTCGCCGAAGCGCAGTTTGCAGGACGACAGGCACCCTTTGCACTGATCCAGAGCCGGGTCATCCGTGGGGCTGTCCTCGTCGTCGAACATGGCCGCACCGGTGTAGCCGCAGTCCGGCCCCCGGTAACCATTGGTCATGGCCCAGTGGCAGAACGTTGTCATCTGCCGGCCGGGCAAACCGTGGTTATCGATCTCGCCCGGGGAGGACAGCTCCCAGACCACCGCCTCGCCGTCCTCTCTGGTTTTCTGGTCGATGTACCAGATCTCCAGCGCCTCCTGGGTAGGGTCGGCGCTTGGGTTGCCCTCGGGGAAGTTCGCCGCGTCCAGATACTGGGCCAGCGTCTCGCGAACCGTCAGCTTGAACTTGAGCATGTCCTCGAAGGCAAGGCACAGGGCTGTGACACGCCCGTTGACGTTGCCGGCGGCGAAAGTCGGCCGAGAGGCGGTACCGTCGCTGCTCGAAGAAATACCTTCAATCTGCACCGGCCAGGCCGCGTACTCTTGGCCCTGCCAGATAATCGACTTGGCGGGCAGATCCTCTTCGGAGCCCTCGTACGCGAGCAATTCCTCTGGCGTGTGCGGGATGGCGTGCGCGTGGAAGCGCAGGTAATCGGCGCCGTATTCCGTCCCGTCAATTTCAAACAGGCGAATCTCGCCGCCGGGCTCCAGTTGCTGGATGTCCGTGATAAGTGCCATGGGCGGTTACTCAGGGATGAAAGGTTTGCTGGAAAGTCGCGGTGATGGCGTAAACCTGGCCGCCGCGGTGCACGGGCTTGTAGCCATTGCATTTGTATAGACCAAGCTCACCCAGGGGCGGCTCCCACAGGAAGCCCTTCGCCCCCTTGTGTCGGTCGAGGAAGTCCATGATGTCTTTGATGCGCCCCTTCATGCCCGTGAAGGTCACGGGCCAGGATTGCGACCGGTTGTTGAGGCCGTCCTCTACCGACTGTTCGTATCCATCGCCGAACTGCTTGGAGCGAACGCGCTGGGTGATATCACCTTCTGCGCCCTTCTCTGTCGCCCAGGTGAATCGTTCGATAGCCATCATCGCCCCTTGATTGCGTTGTTGATCACGCCACCCTGGCGCATGTCCCTGCTCCGCAGCTCCTGATACTTCTGCTCAACGAACGTCGCCAGCTCCTTGCCGAAGAGGTCATAGCCAGGCGCGTCAGCGGTTGACGATGCGTTTCCGTCGCCGTCGATATGTACCTCGACATTGATCTGCGTTCCGCCAGACCCGCTGCCGCCCATGGCCATGACGCCGAGCTTGCCGCTGGATGTTCGGGTCAATGGCATGATCGCCTCTTCGCCTGCCTCACCCATAACCCCTGTCTTGCCGTTGGCCATGCCAAACGCCGTGGGTTTGCTGACGATGGAGTTCGTGAAGGCGCCGCCATCGGCGAACAGCTGCACGCCGCCCGACCATGCGCCGCCGTTGGCTTGTGGGAAGTAGGTGTTGGAGTAACCAGCCGCCGAGGCGCCGAGATTCGACGACGCTGCGCCAGCGGAACCTGCAGCGAGACCATTACCTCCGCCAGCCGCACTGCCACCGAAGTAGCTTGCTGCCGCCCCCACCAAACTACCCAGCAGCGCCGAACTGGCCTGGCATGTGGCAATGCGCGCCATGTCCGCAAGGATGGACTTGGTGAAGTCGGCAAACGATGCCTTGCCCGAAATGGCGAAGTTGACCAGTGAGTCCTCCATGGAACTGAAGGCATTGCCGAACAGGCTTTTGGTTTGCCCGGCGATGTTGCGCGCCGAATCCAGGTAGTTATCCCAGGCTGCCGTTGCGCCCTTCGTCCAATCGCCCTGGGCATTCTCCACATCCGCATAGTTCTGCCGGATCTGGTCGGTGGCGGCCTTGTTCGCATCGGCAAGCGCCTGCGACTTCCGCTTGAACTCTTCCTCCGACATGTTGCGCGAAGGATCGGACTCCTGGTTGGCAAGCTCCAGCGACTGCTGAGCAAAACGGTCCTGCTGGCTGTTCAGCTCGCCGCTGAGCGCGTTCTGGCGATCGCCTTGCCCTACGCCGAGCACTGCGCGCTGACCTGCAAGCTCCAAGGCCCTCTGTTGCTGCCCCAGCGCCTGCACGTACGTGCTGATCGCCCGCTCCTGCTTTGCCAAGCGCCCGGTTTCGTTGGTTGCGAGCACTTCAAGCTGGCTGTCCGCGTCCTTCTGCGCCTTGACCATCCCTGCGCGCGCGTCGGCGATCTTTTGGTCCAGCTGGATGCTTTGCGCAGCCGACGTGGACTTCTTGCCCTTGGCGGCCTCAAGCGCCGCAATCTCTGCTTCGTAGGCTGCCGTTGTCTGGTCGAGCTGATTCCCGATCAGCGCCTGGCGCCGTAGCAGGTAGTCAGCCTCGGATAGCAAGCCTGCCTTCTGCGCCGCTTCCAGTTCCTTCTGGTAGTTTTTGTACGTGTCGGTGATCGCCGCCACGTCGTTCTTGGCGTTGTTGAAGCTGGAGAGATCGACCTGGGTGCCAGCTGCCTTCGGGTCCTTATTCTTGTCCTGAAGTCCCTTCAGCAGCGTGTCATAGGCACCGCCTGAGAACTTGTTACCATCGAAGCTGACTCCATCTAGTAGCGGCGACTTCTGACCAGTCTTCTCAGCGTTTTCGTATAGCGCACTGAACTGGTCATTGAGCTTTTTCAACCCAGCCTGGCGTTTGGCCAACGGGTTCACGTTATCGAGCTGCGCATCCAGCGCCCGCTGAGCCTCAATAGCCTTCTGGTTCGCGTCAGTGTTTTCACCGGTGGCGATTGCCAGATTGGAGCTGGCCGCCTGCCTGGCTTTCAGGCCTGCAAGTTTCTTTTCCAGAGCTTCGGTCGAGTCGTCATGCTCCCCGGTGCCCAGGCCTAGTGCGGTGTTGAGTGAGCTGAGTCCATTGGAAATGGCACCAGCCACCCCTCCGCCTTTGCGCGTATCCAGCACCCGCTGCGTGATCTCGATCTGCTTGGCCAAGTCGGGGAAAATTTCCGACCGGACTTCGGCGTACGCGCCTTTGATAGCGGTCTTGATGTTGTCCCAGTCGCGCTCTACGTCGGATAGCGACTCGCGGTAGGTCTTCAGCCGCGTAAGTGCTGCCCGATTCAGGTCTTCGCTGAGCACATCCAGGGCGCGCTGACTGTCGCCTTGGTCGTCCAGCCCTTTTATCACCTGATACTGCTCAAGGGTCAGCAGCCCGTACTGGCTGCTGATCTTGCCTGCCGCTTCGGTGGCGGTTTCGCCGGCAATGGCAAAGGACTTGGCAAGTTCGCCGGCGCCCTGCCCGGTTACTTCACTCACGGCAGCTGCAGCTTCGGCCAGATTGCGCATCTGCGTGCCGCTGGTAGCTGCTCCGGATGCAAGCGAAACAACTGCCTCGCGCGCGCCGGACAGGTTGCCGGTGACGCGCCCAGCGCCGTCGGCCATGTCCTTCAGGCTGGCGATGGTCTGCCCGGCACCATTCGTACCGCCATTGATCGCGGCATTGAACTCTCGCGCCTGCTTCATTGCATCGAAGTATGCGTAGCCCAGCGAACCGATTACGGCGACCAGCAGGCCGGCTGGGATCAGCATACCTGCCAGGCTTTTCGCCGACTCACCGGCGCCTGCACCCAGCTGAGCGATAGCACGCGCCCCGCTTCCCAGATCACCCGCCTGTATGGCGTTGGCGAGCTGCATTACGTTTTCCTGAGCCTGGCGGGTGCCGAGCTTCAGCTTGTCGAATGCACCCGCGGCTTCAGTCAGACCTGCGCGGTCCTTGCCGATCTTGGCCAAGGCTTCGTTGTAACGATCGGCGTCGATCTGACCCGTTTTGTGTAGGTCGTTGAGCGCTTTCTCCTGAGCTTCCAGCTTCGCCAGCTTGGCGGTCACTGGGTCAATACCGTTGACGGTGCGCTTCAGTGCCTCAATCTGGCGATTCTCTGCCTCGATCAGCTTTTGCTTCTGGACCAGCTCTTTGGCTTCCGCCTTTTCAATCTTGTCGTATGCCTTTCCCAGTTGATCCTGGTACTTCGCCTGCTCCTCGATAGTGACCAAGCCGCCCTTGCGGGCACGCTCCAGCAAACCCTCAGCCTGAACCAGCGACTCAATGCTCGAGATATTGCCCGTCATCGCCTTGTCGAGTTGACTGATGACGGAGATTTCCGCTACTGCGCTGTCAGTTGCTTTGCGACTTGCCCCGGCTTGACGGTCCCTGGCCGCCGTCGATTTATCGATACTTTGCGCAATTTCCGCTTCTGCCTGGGAAACCTTTTTTCCGGTGTTGGCCAGGCTTTCGCCTGTTTTCCTAGGTCATCAATGGCCTTCTGGGCGCCTTCAGCCGAATCGACCAGCTTATCCAGGTCATCAGCAGCCTTTGCGGCCTGCGACGACTCGACCGCAATACCAAGGGAAGCGAAATTGGTGCTCATTTGTTTTCTCTCTGTTCCGCCATCACCTGCAGGGCTTCAACCTCCATGCGGCGGAAGTCGCTGAAAATGGTTTGTCGCTGGCTGATCGGTACGCCACACATCCGAATAACTCCGGAGAGAACGCTGTAATCCATGCCTGTTGCGCCGCACGCGCCTGTGCGCCACTGGGTGCTCATGGCCTCGAAGACTCTGAAGGCGTCCCAGTTGTCCGGCCAGATGCCGATCTCTGTGGAGTAGTCGGCCGCAGTGAAGCCGAAGGCATCCGTACCCTCTAGCGTTGGCTCATAGAGCGCGCGTGCAGCGCTTATAAGTTTCCCAGGCGGGCCTCATTGAAAGCTTCGGCATAGGCATTCAGCACGGATTTAGGGGCCGAGTTGATCGAATTGACGAGGATCCGTACGTTTTCGGGTGTGAACTTTTCCTCGATATCCCAACCGACGACGACATCAAGCAGCTGGTCGGCCTGCAGATCGATCTGAGCAGCCGTAAATGCCTTGAGGTCCATGTCCCCTACCCGCTTGCCCAGCTCGTCGTGCCGCTCGTTCCAGCCGGTATACAACTCGGCGAGCGCGGTGCGATCCAGGTACTTGAATTCGAACTCAACTTTCTCAGCGCTGTAACCGGCCCGTTGAATCATCACCGGCGTTTTGAAGGTCGGCTTCTGGATCAATTTGAACTTAGCCATGAACCCTTCCTTTACGACGCGTAACGAATGAATTTGGCGACGACCGCAAACACTGCGGTGACGGTCATGATGTTGTTCTTGTTGAGGGACGGGACGTTGTCGAAAGAGGCGTATGCGTTGTAAACGATGCAGCCGCCAGCAGCGAGGTTGACCTTCACCGCGCGAGGCTTCTTGTCGTCGTCGGCCTCAATCAACACGTCGTTGTGCGGCAACTCCGGATCGTCCGCCAAGGTCAGCGTGAACGAGATCGCAGATTTGGTTGTCGGGATCTGGTGCTCGTCATCCTCTTCCAGAAAGGAGTAGGTTGCGTTCTGTTGATCGCCGCCGGACTTCGCGGATTCAGTCACCTGGCTGACGGGCACCCAGTCCGTAATCTTGCGCACAGACCCAACGCCGCCGCCCGCTACATAGCGCGCTACGTTAAGAGTGTTTGCCTTTTCAAGGACAAACGCGTCGGCGGTAGCAGTTTTCACGCGCAGCACGCGATTGTTCAGTCGGGCCCAGCCAGAAGTCACCTCGACAAAATCGCCAGCTTTCAGGCCGTGAGCCGCCGCTGATACCGAGGCTTCAAGAGCATTGGAGATCGAAGTGACGACGAGCGGATTGCCGTAGCCGGATGCTACGACAACGGTAGAGCCATTCGGCAGAAAGACGGCCATGGGTGTTTCCTCTTTTCAGAAATGACAAAACCCGCACAGTGGCGGGTTATTGGGTTTGCCCTATGGGCGGTGGAAGTGCTAATCAGGTAACTCTGGGATGGAGCAAAGGGGAAAACCAAGGTGACAGAGGTCGCGCTACTCAACCTGCTTCAAGACATGGAGATCAGTCTGCATCAGACGAGTGTTCGGAATGACCGTGAACAACTCGATCGTCTATTGCACAAAGACTTTCATGAAATTGGTCGCTCAGGGGCCTTCTATTCGAAAGCTGATACCGTTGAAAGTCTGCCGAATCTGAGGTCTCGCGTTGAGATCCTAGCGCGAAATTTCAAACTGACCGTGATCTCCAAGGATGCTTGCCTGTTGGTATACGAAGCCTCCCAATCCAACCGCGACGGAGCACCAAGGCAATACGCGCGGAGATCTTCGATCTGGAAGCTTGAGGCTGGCAATTGGCAAATGCTCTTCCATCAAGGAACGCCTACTCACCCGCTTGATCCTGGCTAAACCATGTCGGCTCTGTATTCGAACGATACTGGCACGGTATATGTGGGTGGATCAGGAATGCCCGGGCCAGGATCCACTGGCGACATCGTAACGACGGTGAGACCTGGCTTTGTGTCTCGCGCATAAAGCGGGAACAGCGTGGTCAACTCAGCCACAAGTGGGTTCGTCTTGGCTTTGCCGGTTCCGGCCGGGGCCACAATGCTGACTTGGTAGACGCCGATGAAAGCGCGGTGGTCGCCGCCGAGCGTGCTGCTCGCAGTATCGCCCGGGAGCAAGAACGCCCGCAGATAGGTCTCTCCGTCGGCCGGGTCGTATTGGACGTTTTCGAACACAACTTTGATCGGATCCACCCGGGTCTTGCTCCAGGCAATCAGCTTGGCCTCGTAAATGGACGCGATAATAGCGTGGCTCATACTTGGTTGTTCCTTGTGGCTTCGTCGGCGATCTGCTGGAAGCGGGCAAGGGTAATCCGAACCATCCCAGCAGGGGCCTGGGTCGAATGCCCGTACTCCAGCGGGATGCCGTACGGAAGATTGTTCACGATGTAGGCTGTCTCGCCAGCCGTAAGTGCCTGGACCTGTAGTCGCAGCTTGGCCAGCGTCACACCACCAACCGGGTCGACCTGATCAAGCGTGCCCTCCACCGGCGTGCCGATGGAAAACTGCCAGTTCCCCCGAAACCGCCCACCGATGTAGTCCATACCCGCGACCAACCCGTTCACGTTGAAGTTCTGGTCGCGCTCGGTCTTGGTCAGGGGTTTGGCATATTTCACACCGCGTCGCAGCCTGCCAGCTTTGGTGAAGTTCGATTCGTTGAGGTTGATGATCGTGTTGCGCACTGCGACCTTGAAATCGTAGTCGTCGGCCGCCTGGGTGTTCGCCTGCCGGTGCGCAATGTTCGCCGCCCAGATCTCTGGATTGCCCACGGGCGACATGCGGATGACGCTGCTGCCGATCTCGATAACGATCTCTCTGATGGTTGCGTCGATACCAGCCTGGGCGCGCTCGGCGAAATCGCGAATGTTCTCGGCGAAGCTGCCGTTCATGCTGGCGTATTTGTTCGTCATGAGCGCACCTGCAGCTCATAAAGAATCGGCGTGCCTGCCGGGTTGATCTCTTTCAGCGGCGGCACGATTGACCAGGTGCGGCCTTGGGCCACGACTTTGTCGAGAAGACCCGGCACCCAAGTCAGCCCCTGCGCGGCGATCTTCAGCTTTTTGTCGCCCTGCCTGATCAGGCTGTTGTTCTGAAATTCTTGGCCGGTGAAGGCGAGCAGGATGCCCTGGGCGATTTGCTCAATAGTGGCGCCAGGCGCCACGCCGCCAGTCTCTGGGTCGTACTCGCCCTGCTCCGTCTTGCTGATCGTCACGGGTTGGCCGAACTCTGTAATCATCTCCAGAGCCATCACGGCCATTTCATCGTAGAAGGCCATGTGGACTCCGTTGCGGCTATGCTCGGATTGCGAACAGTCCGCGCTTTTTTAGGTAGTCGGCAAACTGCGTGGCGCTCGGCCGATCAGGCGCCGCCGGCAATAATCGACCGCTGGAGTTGGAGATCGTCGCGTACTCGCGAGTCACTGCACCCTCGACACGCTCCAGCGTCACAGCACCCTTTCGTTTGTCGATTGGATCAATGTCGTCCTGATGAATTTCAGCGGCCAGGGCCATCTGCCCGTACTGGATCCGCGCCGGCAGATAGTTGTTCGGCTTGATCTCGTGGTCCAACAGCACTTCCCGGCGCGGCCAGGACAGCCCCTGCTCGCTGTTCGCCTTGCGACCCTTCCAGGTCATGCCATCCATCGCCAAAGCGGCCCGGCGCCGCAGCGCTTCCTGCTCGGGAACACCCGCGGGGATGACCGTGCCGAATTTCACAGCATACCTGGCCAGATCCTCAGCGCTCGCATAGCTTTCGGCGTCAGGCTTGCCAGTCCCATCCTCGATAATGAGTGTCATGCGTCAACTCGCTGGAATGGTTTGAAGATTGGCCGCCGGGTCACCGGCAGCCAGCAGTATCACTCCTTGGCCAGCTCAGCGACGAGCCTTTCCAGGGATTCTTTCGATGCGTTTGCCCGGTACGGCACTTTGGCTTCGTCCAGCTTCGCTTTCAACGCCACGATTTCACTGGCCTCGTCAGTCGGCGGTGCAATGGTCGCCGTCTTCAGCACGTCCAACTCTTCACGCAGCGCCTTAACGGGAGAGAGCAGGCCGTCGCGTTCAGTGGTCAGGGTGCCAACCGAGGTATGGATGGTTCCGAGCAGATCAAACAAGCGCAACGCCAGTTCGCCTGACTCGGGACGGTGAATCTCGCCAGCTTCCAGGCCACCAATCAGGATCTCGATCGATCCATGCTCAGCACGCAAAGCCGCAACGACTTTTTCCAGTTCGGCCTGTTTGGTGGCGCCAACCATCTGCACCCGCCTAGCCTCCCTCCCCGACACATCGATGCCGGCTGCTTCGTACGCATTGACCACGCTCGGCCAATCGCCAATCACCAGCACGCTTGTCACGCCGGCTTCGGGCTTATCGAAGTGTTCCGGATTGCGGTATCGCTTCTCCGGGTCGAAGCCGTTCAGCTGGTTGCTATAAGTCAATTCCATGTGTTTCTCCAAGGCGGCCATCGCTGACCGCGCGTTGAGTTTTTGGCTTAGCCGCCAATTACAGGAGGCGTTGCAGTCAGCTGGATCATCACACCGGCGGTGACCTTGTTGCTGCCCGCGTGTTTGACCCAGTTGGCAGCAGAACCGACCGCAGCCAGGGTTGGGTTGGAACCTCCAGTGGTGGCTTTCCAGCTGTAACCCAGTACATCGATGTTCACGGTGCCTTCAGCGCGGTAGCCAATGCTCAGGTTCTCTTCGTCGTTCACTTCGTAGGAACGGAAGCCTGGGGCTTGGGACTCGGTAATGGTCACTGCGTTTGGCAGCAGGCTGAAAATCACGTCCGCTGGCGCGGTGTCGGTCACCAGTACAGGCTTCCCCAGTGTGCCCGGTAGGCCGCCGTAGATCACGACACCGGCCTCTTCGTAGATCTTGTTGGTGATAGCTTCGTCGACGATGTCGAAGTAGGCGCTGGAGTGCATGACCCACAGAGCGATCCGGCCGAATTTGTCGCCGAACTTGCGCATGCCGCGAGTCAGCGTCTTCTTGCCGTCGGTTTCGATGCTGGCCGAAACCACCATGTCAGCGTTGGAGCCGATGGCGGCACGAAGGCCAGCAGTTGCGTACTGGATGAAGCCTTCCAGGGTCGCGTCAGCAACGTCGGCACCGACGATCTGGGAGAACTCCTCGACCGGACGACCGCGGCGCTTGAACGCCTCTTCGGTGGTCTGGTACGGGCCGTACTTCCAGGGAGCCTTGACGCCGACAGCTTCGCCGGCGCTGATCTTCTTGGCAGTAACCTTGCCTTCAGAGTTGACGTCGCGGTGTTCCAGCGAACCGTTCAGCTTGTAGAGCGCACGCTTGCGGAAGTCACCTTCGATCAGCTCGTTGTCCAGCACCATCGCGCCGTTGGACGATGCGTTGAACACATCCAGGTTGTCTTGGACACGCTCCAGGTATGCAGTTTGCGCCTCATCGTTGTAAATGATCAGGTCGCTGTTAACGGTTGTAGCCATGGGTCAATCCCCTTACTTGGGCAATTGCAGATATGCGGTTTGGCCGTGCTTGCGCTGGAAGTCGCGCTTCTGCTCGGAGGTCATTTCGGAGCGCTTGAATGCAGCCTTGCCGCCACCCCCGCCCGGGGCAAATGTCCCTGAAGCCCTTGGCCACAGATGAGGTGCGCTTTCGCGCAGAGATTCCGCCCATTCGAGCGGAGTCAGAGGGGTCTTGCCGTCTTTACCGAGGATGACCTGGCCGGATTCATCAACGGCGACTGCATCGCCATCTTCGTTAAGGGTGAACACGCCTTTGGCGCGCAGGATGATGTCGTCGGTTGCTTCCGGCAAAGCACCAGCCTTCAGTGCTGCGCCGCGTACCGAGTCGCCCAGGACTTTGCCCTGGAACTTGGCAGCGAAGGACTCAGCTTTCTCGGCACGCTCGCTGATGGTCTTCAGCTGCTTGTCGTAGTCACCGCGAAGGCGCTCAGTGCGGCGGTTGAAGACCTCGTCGACCTTGCCCTCGGTCAGCAGCTTGGTTTCTTCGTCCTGGCCGGCGCGGCTGAGGAGGCCTTTGACGGCGTCGATGTCGATGCCTTCGAACTGGGTTTCAAACTGGGTCAGCTTGCCGGTGGTTTCCTTCAGCTTGCCCAGCAGCTCATTGTTTTTGGACTTCAACCCAGTCACGGAGGCTTCAACGGCAGTCGCAATAGCGGCCTTGATTGCCGGGTTTTCCAGGTCGATATCGTTTTCTTCTGCCACGTTGATGCACCCCTTGGGTATGTTTCGCCCGCTTTGCAGGCAATAAAAAACCGCCCGGAGGCGGCTGAGTAAGTGTGTTCGGCTAAATTCCGGCGCGTTCGAAGGCGAGAGGCTCCAGGCTTTTCATCTGCTTCAATGTCAGCGGCGCAAAGTTGCGATCAAGCTGCAGCTCGGCGAAGCGCTCGACGGTCAACCCGCCCTCCCGGAACAGCTTGGCCCGTACAGGCCCGATAGCCACGTCTTGGAACGATGCAGGTTGCTGCTGGAGCCAGTGGTAGTAATCGAGATCAGCGCTGACCTGCTGGCCGCCGTCGGCGCCCACCGAGGCACGCGTTGCGCCCTTGGCGAACATCGCGCTGAGCTTGGTCAGCAAGATGAACGTGGTACGGCAGTTCGGGTGGAATGGCGGCCTGGGGCCGGAATCCACCGGAAACTTGCGCTTGTCCATCGAGCGACATTGCTGGCTGGTCTTGCTGTCCAGCGTGGCCACCATCTCAATCTCTTCGACGATGTCCGTGTTGGCCTTGGCCACTTCCATGCGCGCCTGGGACGACACATGCTGGATAGCAGTGTGCACGACCGTGCTGGCATTGCGGTTGGTGACGGCCAAGATGCCGTCTTTGTACCCGGCCGCCTTGGTCCCACGGATGTTGCGGATGATCTGGAAGTTCGTCTGACCTTCGAAGAAGCCTTGCCGGATAGTGCCGGTGACACGCTCACGCTCTGCGTTGGTCCAGCCTTTGATGAAGGCCTTCAGCAGCTTCCCGCCGCCTGTACCGCGCACGCTGAGCGGATTGGTCAGTACTGCGGTACGGATTGCAGCAGCCGTCGGCGCGACCACATCCAGCGACACGCCAACCGGCGCCGATCTGGCAAGACTGGTTGCCTCAAAATCGGCCTCGTAGTTGGCGATGTCCACCAGGTCGAGGTTCAGTTGCGCGCTGTAGCGGTCGAAGATGCCCAGCAGCAAGCTATCCACTTCCTTCAGCAACGCTTCCAGGCGTTTGATGTTGTACTCAGTCAGGTCTGACTGGGTGAGCCGGTCACGAATAGAGCGGTCGATCTTCTTGAGAAAGGGAGCGAACTTGCCCACCTCCCCAGCCTTGAGCTTTTCAAGGAAGACCGCGTGCCGGATCGTGGCATCAAGTACTGCCGGATTTACCGCCATTTGGTTTGTCCTCGTCGTCCAGGCCTAGCCCATCGCCCTGCTCTTCAAGCTCGCCGTCAATCTGCAGGTCAGTGCGCTCTGGCGCGATCAGGCCGAGCTTGCGCAGGTAAGCCCGAAGGTCTGCCTTGGCAAAGCCGCGTTGCTGCCACAAGCCAACCAAAGCGGTGATCATCTGCGGGTCAGCCGTCAGCTCGACGAACTCCTGATTCACCTGGTAGGCGACTTTCTTGTCAGCAATGCCCATGTAGGTGCAGCACCACATGATGGCTCGCGTGTAGGCCTCGCTCACGTTGGCTACGCACCCGGCAAGAACTGACGTCGACGCCGACTGATCGCCGCGGGACTCGGTTGCGGTCTTGGTCGCAAGTGAAGCCACCACCATCCGCGCGCCCAATTCGATCATCATCTGGTTCTTGTCGGCCATAGCCTCCTTGACCAGCGTGTTCGGTGCAGGCTGGGCATAGCCGAATTGGCCGCCGGCGGGCGGCATCATTGGCGCCCGCGAGCCGACGTAGACACCGTTCTTCTCCATCCAGTCGCGCCACTGCTCGTCCAGGCCGCTGATCCACGGCTGTGCCTGGCCACACCAGAAGACACTGTCTTCGTAGTCGGCGCTATTCCGGTAGTGGCCCAGGTTGATCATGGCTATGTCGTACAGCGGCGACTCATCAATGCTCGGGTCGTTGTTCTGCGCGCCTACGAAGGTGAACGGGATCTCCCAGAGACGCCCTGTGACGCCTTCCGGCCTGAACTCTTCGATGACTGCCAGTGGTCCGCCACCTTTCGGACCGGACCGGCGCCAAACACGGCAAACGAATCCGTCATCCTCAAGCGCCAGTTCCCGGTACTGCTCAGCCGTCTTGTAGCCGAACCCGTCGGGAATTTCCGGAGACTCGCGCAGCACTACCAGCGTCAAAACGCTATGGCCGTTCACCATACCGGTACGCCAGTTGATGATGTCCTCGGCGCAGTAGGAAAGGATCACCGAGTGCCCACCGATGCCGTCGTCTTGGTGATAGTCGACGTACAGACCGTGGCGACCAGCTTCAAGCACCTTTTCAAGCGTGCCCTGTGAGTGCTGGTAAATGCTCACCCCGGAACCGTTGGCATTGTCCTGCAGGTATTCCAGCTTCTTCGGTACCGTGAGCGTCGGGTCTTTATGAAAGGCCAGGCCCAACAGCCCGTTACGAGTGTGCCCGGTGGCGTTCTTGAACACCGCCCGCTCGCGGTAAGCACGGTTCCGGTCTTCGTTTTCCGGAGACTTGTCGTGCGCGTTGATGTACGGCAACCGATCGACAACCCGGTGCTGGCCGGCGCAGACGTCGCGAACGGTGGCCCAGCGGTCCAGCACTGCTGTGTATTCCGCCCGTTTGAAGGAGACGTCGTTGCTCATCGGGCGTATCCCATTTTGATAGCGGTGACCGGTTTGATGATCGGGTACTCGCGGTGGATGAAGTAGCCGCCGGCATCGTTCGCGTGATCGATGCCGGCGGTTTTGTCTGGCTCCCCGTTCGTGCCCCACACCTGCTGCTCCAGGCCATCGGCGTAGGTCGGACAGGTGAGCGGGTTGACCAGGTAGCGGCGCTCGCCCTGCGCATTGCAGAAGACTGCGTTCATTGCGTTGATTCGGTCCTTCACCGGCGGGTTTGCCGCTGGAGCGATGACCGCGAACCCGGCCTGCTTGAGCATGGCAAGGTCGGTGATGCTGGCGTTCACAGACTTGCGCGAATCGCCCGAGGCGTCCGGGTAGATCCTGATTTCACATGTCTTCTTGAAGTCATTCCCATCGTGCTGCCAGTAGCGCTCCTTGATGCGGCGGATCATGTCGGGCGTGTCGTAGCCGTCGATCAACTCATCCACGGCCCTGGGCAACCCCTGGTCGCGTTTGACGTGAGTGATCGCCGCCATCTTCCCGACGTTGAAGTCCATTCCAATGAACAGCGGCTCGCCGGGCTGCACGATGTCGAAGCACCCGTTGAGCTTGCGGTCGTAGGCTGTGTAGATGGTGCCGGAGGTCAGGTTGACGAACTGGCCACGGAGATACGCTTGAATCAGTTGCGGCGGGTACGACTCCATCAGCGATGCGATGTAGTCATCTGGCAGGTTCAGCTCGTTATCGAACGTGCTGGCCTGCCCCAGGCCGTACATATCATTCAGCGCCGGCTTGTCGCGCAGCTGCTTCACGAACTGCTGGTAGACGAACTTGAAGCCCTCGGGTGTTGTAGTTACGTCCACGCCGTTCTTCAGCCCGGGCAGGTTGTAACGCATCCGGGCAATGATCTTGCGCCAGGCCTGTTGAGCCTTCAGCAAGCTCATCACGTCCAGCTCATCGACCAGGGCCTGGCCGATCTTGAAACCGACGATGGTCTGCGGCTTCTCCATCGACCGGCAAATCACAGTGCCGCGATACTGCCGTCCGCTGTAGATGTGAACTTCGTGGTTCGCCTGGTTGATCTTGGTCTTCAGCCCCCAGTCGTAAGCCACCTCATCCATGGTCGGATAGAAGATGTCCCGGATCTGCGGGTAAGTCGGTGCGAAGTAGCCAGCGTTGACGCCGGGCCACTCCATGAAGTGCTTGCTCAGTGCCGAACAGCCCACCCAGGTCTTGCCTGAGCCGAACCCGGCAACGAACGCGCGAAATTTGTGGGGCAGCGTAAGGAACTGAGCCTGCGGAACGTTAAGGCTCGGCATTCGGCTTCCTCGCATCCACCACGTCGACCTGGATACGGGTCGGGATCACCGGTTCATCGCCGGCCTCTTCCTTCTTGGAGCGGTTGACGAACATGTCGCCGGTTTCTTTCGCGGCCTGTTCGAGGATCTGCATGGCCAGGCCAATGTTCTTCATCGACTCAGCCCTCTCCACGAAACGGTTCATGGCACGGAGGCGGAAAGCGCGGTTGGCGATCGGGATCTCGGCGGTCGCTTCTCGGAATCGCTTTCTGGTGTCTTCGAACATCGTCACCCAGCGCTTTGCCAGGCCTTTACCCGATGTCTTCGTTGGGTCGTGTGTCTCCACCTGCTGGCGGGTCACCACAACCCCATATTCTTTCTGGACAGCTTCAACGACCTGTGAAGGCGTGTCGAAGCACGCCAGGGCCTGAACGATAAAGGCCTTCACGTCGTTTTGAAGGGCTGCCATAGATTCTCATCCGTCCAGAGCCTGTCCAGAATCAGGCCGACTTGAGCAGACAGGTTCCGCAGGCCCTCGCAATGTTCAATTTCCCCACCTCAGCAGGACTGTTTGCAGCATCCACCAGGGCCTGCACTTCTCGGCTGGCACCATAGCGGCGGACCACACCGACGAACTCTTCGACGTCATGGCCTTGAAGCTTCAGCTTTGGGGAGCCGTCTTGGGTGAAGGCCGGTTGACCGTACTTATCGGTCGCCTGGGCGATGTGATAGAGCTCGTGTTCCAGAAGCGCGCAGAACTCTTCGTCGCTGCACTGGGCGCAGTAGTCAGCAGCCAAGGTGATGATGAAAGCCGGCACGTCGCCGAACCAATCACGCATCTGTTGCTCCATTCGGGCTTTCTGCCAGCCGCCGGCGCGGAACGCTACCTGGTCGGCCTGGCCCAGTACTGTCCTGCCCTGCTTCTCAAAGCTCGAAGACGCCCACATAACCCGGATATCTGCATCCAGTAGATGGGCATGGTCTTCGTTGTGGATGCTGCCGGTGTCAGCAATGATCTCAGCCTGAAGCCATTCCCAGACCTCGGGAGCCGGGTTGAGGCGGATACCGAAATCGCTGAGGTTTGAAAGCTCAAGCAATGACGATGGGGGATATGGCCTTTCCATCGTCACCTCTTTACGCGCCACGATTTGGCGCATTCGAAAACGTGGTGAAAATTCCGAAACTTATACCCTTCATCACAGGAGCTAAGCTAATGAAAAGGTCTGCCGACAGACTGAGTTACACAACTGAAAATTCGGTGAAGGAGAAGCCAGTGACCAATCGTCAAACCAAAGAAGATCTGGATCGTGCCGCTGAAAACTATAGATTACTCGCGGGCATCATTCTGAATATCAAAGGCACTGCCCTAGCTCAAGATGCAAGCTTCATGTCGCAACTTGAAGAGCTTCGGAACGCAATGGCTGAGTATTCAAAGCAGGTTCAACGCTTATCCAAAGCTATTTGTGACTATGAACCCAACGTGGATGTTAGGAGACCAGTTCTCCGATTAGTCAAGCGCTAGCATCCAACGAATATCTGCGGGTAATACGAATCCAGCACAAGATCACTGAATTGCTCGATTTATTGCCTCATCAGCCTTGTCGGCAGCCTGGGCGGCTGTGGTTGCAGCCTTTGATGCCTTCTCTGCGGCGGTGCCTGTCTTGCGGGTCAGCTCTTCCAGCAGCCGGTCGCGCTCAATCATAGCCGCGTCGTACGCACGGCGGATGTCCTGCACCTGGTTGGTCTGCTTCTCAGCGCGTGACCAGTTGGCGGCCTGGTAGCCAAGCACTGCACCACCACCAACCAGCAGTACGGCAATTGCCCATACCTCAGTGCGTCTCCACCAGCGGCGGGCTATGAATTCCAGTGCGCATCTGTCCATCAGGCGATTCCTCCTAGCTTGGTACGCAGGCGGGTGATCTCATCGCTCTGCAGGGTGACACGCTCGGTGAGCTGAGCGACGTGACTGGTGAGCGCTTCAATCTTGCCTTCCATGCGCCCTACGGCTGCAGCGAGATCGTTGCGCTCTTTGGCGAACTGATCGGCGCGGGCCTCTGCTTCCTTCCTGGCGGCTCGCTCTTGGTTGAGCAGCTCATTCAGCCGGCGCAAGGTGCCGATATCGGCGTTGTCCATCGCCCGATCGGTCGCGTCTTTGGACAAGAACTTGCGCAGCCAAAGCAAGCCGCCCAGCACCACGGTGGCGCTACCGCCCAGCCAGGTAGCTGTTCCTGGGCCAAGGTCAGTAGGATCCATCGTCACTCCATGAATAAAAAAACGTGGGTTGGCTTGGGCATAGCCCAAAACAGAAAGGCCCCGATCAATGTCGAGGCCCTAACTAAATAGGTACGCGTTTTTTCGCAATTTCTGCCAAAGACCATGACAGCGTCGACGTCCCAATACATAAATCGCGCTGGTTTAGCACCATTCTAGAAGACCAGTTAGACGCGGATTCTCGCGTTGCAGGTTTTGTTTCAGGCCATCGCACTACCAGCTACGGATGTCCGGATCGTCCCGAAGAGTGCCCTGGTTAAAAGTGATTTCAGACAAGAAACCCGCTTAGGCGGGATTCCTATGAAAATTTTAGTAGCTCGGGGCTTGAGGGACTGGGACCTCGTCATTGCTAATGCAGTGCTCAATGTCCGTTATTTTCTGCAGTGCAAGTCCAGCGCTTGGGTAAGCTCCGAACATTCGCCCCTGGTAAAAAACAACCCACGCAAATTGGATATCTGCACTGCCGGCCTGCCCTACCACCAACTTCTTGAACCGTTCCGCCAAGTCGTCGACATGCATCTGCGCCATGCCACGCAAAACCATGATGCTCTCCCAGTTTGATAGTCGGAATGGTCTATTTTCGACTGATCAAAAACTGAGTGCAACAAAAAGCCCGACTGATCGGCCGAGATTGTATTTGTCAATTCACTACGCGCAAAATAGGCAGGATAAGAAAATCCTCTCTCATTTTCTCACGCAATGCAACCTCTTTTTCCCTAGCACGGCCCATTGATCTACTACGGGTCAATGAAGAGCGAGATCTTGCGATGAGCTTACTGTCTCAGCCATCGGTGAAAATAAACATCTACCACCAGATGATCAGAATCATATTCGTAGGACGACTAAGCTATAGACGCGATAGGTAAATGAAGTCGTAGACTTAAAGGGTATCTGATAACGTCTAGCCACAAGGTCGTGCTAAGTGAGGCTAACCATGGATCCAAACGCTCCTATCCGAGATTACGAAACAGAACGGTTATTACGCGTTGCGGACCTCTGTCCGCAGAATGAGGAAGATGATGAAGTCTTCGAAAAAATGATTTTAATGACTTCCGAATTCTTTAGCGTACCTATAGCATTGATTTCGATCGTTGATAAGCATCAACAATGGTTCAGAGCGCGAATAGGTATCGAGCACCGCGCCACCCCGCGAAATGTATCCTTCTGCGAACACTCCCTGCGCGACCGAGAGCCTATGGAGATCTTGGATGCGCGAAAAGATGAGCATTTCAAAGACAACCCCATGGTAACCGGCGCCCCATTCATTCGCTATTACGCTAGCGCACCACTTCTCACTATTGACGGTTTCTCCCTGGGCAGTCTATGTATAATAGACACCGTACCTAGAGGACCTATGAGTAAGCGCGATGCAGGAATGCTCGTTTATTTCGCTCAACTAGTCGTAATGCGGATCATGGGTTTGCGGTCTCGCAACTACATAGATCAACCTACGGGGTTATTCAACAGACTCCGACTCGAAGAAGATATTCGCCAAGCTAGCTCTAGTGGCATCTCACACTATTTATATGCGGTAGATATTATATCACCAAAGTTTTTAAATGACGTCGTAAAAGCGCTTGGCTATAGCTTTTCTCAATTACTAATGCTTAACGTAAAGGACCGTCTACAATCTCTGCTACCTCAAAAATGCCTTTTGTACAAAATCAGCCCAACTCGTTTTGGCTTTCTCTTGAAGGCGAACGAGCCTGTTGATCGTATTTGCTTAGAGATACTTTCAAGCTTTGAGGCGCCAGTTGACTGCCAGGGAATTCCCATCCTTATGCAGACAGGTATAGGGGTACTGGCAATCACCGATTCAGAAGAGAAAGACTGGCTTCGCTTGGTCGTTGGAGCTGCTGACGACGCTAGAGTAAGAAACTTGGGGTGGACGCTCTACCAAGCTGAATTGGATGCCGCTCAGCAACGAGCGTTTGCGCTTCTGAGTTCCTTATCAGATGCTGTCCGTTCCGCAAACCAACTGAGCTTAGTGTTTCATCCCAAAATCAATTTGCCCGATCTTGACTGCAAAAGTGTTGAGGCGTTGATTCGATGGACTCACCCTACGCTCGGCGCCATTAGTCCGGCAGAATTTATACCGCTGGCCGAGAAAACGGCATTGATGCACTCTATCACCTTCTGGGTTCTTGACGCTGTAGTAGCCCAAACGAAGGACTGGAGAGCGAAAGGACTTGAATTACGAATTGCCATGAACGTGACTGTCAGCGATCTTGAAAACACGAAATTCGTAGACAGCATAATAGAATATGTTGATAGCGGCGACCTTCATCCAGAAGATCTAGAGCTTGAATTCACCGAAAGCATGCTCATGTCAGATCCGAAGACTGTGATTAGACAGCTAGAGCGAGTCCGCAGCATGGGAATCGAGATTTCCGTAGATGACTTTGGTACTGGCTATAGTAATTGGACCTATCTGCGGCAGCTCCCTGTGAACACGGTGAAACTCGATCAGTCATTGATCAGCAATCTCAATACAAACGAAAAAGACAAGCGGCTGGTTAGGACATTGATTGAACTTGCTAGAGGACTGGGGTACCGAGTTGTAGCAGAAGGCGTGGAAACTCAGCGCGTCCTTGATCTTATCATTCGCTGGGGCTGCTCAGAAGCACAAGGGTACCTGATCACCAAACCGCTTAAAGCTAATTTACTGGAAACATGGTTGGATCAAGGCGGGTTCGCTGGCACTCCTTGATATGCCAAAGGAGCCAGACTCATGGATGATTTGACTACGTCCCGTTATGAGCTTAGACGATCTCGCACCCACCGAATAGCCAATTTCCTTCACTTGATGAAGCTAAAACCTTGGACCTTTAGGTTGAGAGCACTCATTTAGCGGACTAGCGTTTACTAGGCCCGCCAGGGGTGAAAGAAAATTGGAGATTGGAAATGCGTAACCTACATAAAATATGCGTTGCCGCTTTTTTCACTGCTGGACTGATGTCACACACAGTCTTTGTTAATGCTGAAGTGGACGTATCGAAGGACGTGAGAACCGACGTACGCGACGCAGACAAAGATGCTGATCGGGCGGGACGTGACGTCAGGAAGGAGGGTAAGCGTCTTGATAAGGAGAGACATAAAGATGACCGCCACGTTGACAAGGAGGCAAAGAAAGACCTTTAACCCTTAGGGACCTGTCGGCGGGCAGCTCGCTTTCCGCTCCCGCCCGACTGGGGAAACGTGCCTCGCATAGCAGTCTGACGTCGCTGTTACGACGACTTGCTAAGCGGCAACAGTTGCAATTAACCCTTCTGCATCAAGCAGTTCCTGGGCCAGAGTCAACGCCTCATTCACCTGGTTATCGAGCACCGTGCGTATCTGCGAACGCCACCGGTATCGCGTCGACTCTGGTTTGCCGTCGTTATCCCAGTTGGTGATGTCGTACCAAGCTGCCGGCAGCCCCGCGACGGAGCGCTTGCCTTCGACTCCCGCCACTTGCGGAATCGCCCAGGTCAGCACCGCGCATTCACGTAACCGTTTCGGCGCCGGCGACTTCACCGAGCTCAACAGCTCCAGAATGGCACCATGCTTGCGCTCTTCGTGTGTGGAGTACTTCGCCACCAGCGCGCGCCAGTGTGCCGGTGTGAGCGCCTTGTGCAGCCGACCGAACACCCAGCAGTCCTGAAGGAACGCCGCTTCCTTGCCGTCGATCTCACCCTTCTGCTTGGCGCTCTGCACCCTCGGCTCAAAGTCGCAGCCGCCGGCGGAACTGATGGTCTCGGCCGCGAGCGCCCGCACCACTGCTGAAACAACGTTGCGATAGGTCATGCTGCAGCCCTCTTCAGCTCTCTTGTCTTTGCCCGGTAGTAGGCCTTGATGCCCTTGATCTGCTCGACGGTGTACTTGCGCACGCTCTGGTCTGCTTCCAGAGCGTCGACGGCCTCCTGGCCGATTCGCGCAATCAGGCCAATCCGGTATTCCACGGCATTGCCCGAAAGGAATCGGTTTTCCTGCTTGCTCTGCGCGTGGCAATTGCGTTCATCGAAGCGAATGTGCGGCGCCGAGCCAACGCTGCGGTAGTGGCCGGCATCGACTGCGTTACCGCTCCAGTCCAACGGCTTTCCGCTGGAGATGCAGAGGTGGCCAGCGGCCTGGTCCCGGGTGCGGACGTACTCGTTGAACGCCTGCTGAGCCTCGCGCAGGTGTTCGCCGCGGCTCTTCAGCTTCTCCTTGCGAACCTTGATCTCGCGGCGCTCCACCTGGGCCAGCGACTTGCGCGCCTTCGCCTGGTTCACGTCCTTGATGGCCAGGCCGCACTTCGGGCTGCATACGGCCTGGCCCAGGCGCTGCGGCGGGAAGCTGATGCCGCATGCCGGGTTCTTGCACTTCTTGGGTTTGGGTTGCTTGGCGATCATGCAGCCTCCTTGCTGAGTAGATCAGTG